>Ga0070741_10007911_pt1 | contig 21666 bp, 16 predicted proteins | sample Coa_R1_4_FD_66440 | JGI IMG/M metagenome (GOLD analysis project Ga0070741, IMG submission 66440) | Surface soil microbial communities from Centralia Pennsylvania, which are recovering from an underground coalmine fire - Coalmine... | ecosystem: Environmental > Terrestrial > Soil > Unclassified ... | reverse complement strand
CTCGCTGCCGCCGCCGACGCCCCACGGCTTGAAGCGGTGGCGATCGCCGAAAACGCCGAGCACCGCGTCCGCGTCGAGCACCTCGTAGGAATGGCGGATTCCCGGACAGCCGCGCCAGCGTCCGGCGCCGGCGGAGTCCGTCGCGATCTCGAGCTCGCGCATCCGGATCGGGAAGAGGCGCTCGTGGAGCTCGACGGGCTGGTTGTGCGAGCCGGGCGAGAACAGCGACATCCCGGGAGCGTCACCGCCGTCGCGATCCGGGCCGCCGCCGAGACCGCCCTCGTTCCACATGTACATCACGAACGGACGGTCGAAGCGGCGATCGCTCCCGCCGAGCGTGACGTTGATCAGGTTGAACGTCGACCCCACCTGACGCTCGGGCGAGAGCAGGCCGAAGCAGCCGAGGACGCACGCGATCGTCTTCTCGAACGCACCCGCTGCGCACCCGGAGACCGGATTCGGGAACGTGACGTGGACGGCGCTGCCGGGCGTGGTGAGGATCTCCAGGTTGCGCACGAGGCCGTGGTTGAACGGCAGTCCCGGGAAGAGGTTCATCGTCGCGATGTAGACGCCCGACTGGGTGATCGGACGCGGCGACCCGTTCCCGCCGCGCGGCTGCGGGTCCGAGCCGCGGAAGTCGAAGGTCAGCCGCCGTCCCTGCTTCGTCAGACGCAGGTGGACGCGGACAGGTCGCTGCTCCGGATCGAGCGGATCGACGTCCATGAAGTCCTCGAACTCGACGTTGCCGTCCGGGATCTCGTCGATGCGCGCGTAGAAGAGCGCCTCTGCGTGATCCTGCACGAGCCCGAACACGTCGAGCACGGTCGCTGTGCCCCACCTGTCGAACAGCGCGTGCAGGCGCGCCTCGCCCAGGTCGAGCGCCTTGATCTGCGCCCAGACGTCGCCGTTGGCCTCGTAGGGCAGCCTCACGTTGGCGAGGATCATCTCGACGACGTCGCGCCGGTAGACACCGCGGTCGACGATCTTCACGGGCGTGATGCGAAGGCCCTCGGCGTAGGCGTCGCGCGCGAGCGGGTTGATCGAGCCCGGCACCGAGCCGCCCACGTCCGTCCAGTGACCGAGGTCGGCCACGAACGCCGCCGGCTTCCCGTCGGCGAAGACCGGTTTCACGAGGCGGACGTCGTTGAGGTGCGTCCCGGCCTCGTGCGGCGAGTTGCAGATGATCACGTCTCCCTCGTGGATCTCCTCGCGCGGGAACCACGACAGCACGAATTCGAGCGTCGGCTCGAGCGTGCCGAGCAGACCGGGCAGGTCGTGGTCGCCGCAGGCGACGAGATGACCGTCCACGTCGAAGATCGCGCCCGTGAAGTCGCGCCCTTCCGAGATGACGGGCGAGTACGACACCTTCGCGATCGTCAGCCCCATCTCGTTCGCGATCGTGATGAGCGAGCGGCGCACGACCGCCAACGTCGTCGGGTTCGTCGCGAGTGACGGCGCACCGGGCGGGTGCGCGAGGTCAGACATCGATCACGAGCTCCCCGATCGAGCCCACGCGTGCCACCGCACCGGGCGGGAGGATCGTCGTCGAATCGGCCTGCTCGACGATCGCCGGGCCTTCGAGCCGCTCGTCCGCCGACAGGGACGACCGGTTTCGGACCGGCACCTCGACGAAGCCTGCGCCGGCGAAGAAGGCGCGGCGTGTGCCCGGTGCGCCCGCCGAAGGCGAAGCGGGAACCGCGGCTTTGAGCCGCCCACCGGTGGCGGCGACGACGACGCGCAGGTTGACGAGCTCGGCCTCGCTCACCGCGGGCGGCATCGTGTAGCCGTACTCCCGCTCGTGCGCGGCGTTGAACGCGGCGACGAGGGAAGCCGTCGCCTCTTCGTCCCAGTCGCCGGCCGGCGCGTCGATCGTCATGTACCGGCTCTGCCCGAAGTAGCGCACGTCGGCCTGGCGCTCCACCGTCAGCTCGCCCTCGACGCCGACGCGAGCCCGCGCCTCGTTCTCGAGCTCGCGCAGGAGCGCAGTCACCGCCCCGGCGTCGAGCAGGCTCTGGCGCGCGAGCACGGAGCGCTGCGCGTGTGCCGCGACGTCGACCTGGAGCAGCCCGAGCGCGGAGGTCACGCCGGGAGCCGGGGGGACGATCACCTGCGGGATCTCGAGCGCGCGGGCGACGTCCACCGCGTACATCGGACCTGCACCGCCGTACGCGGCGAGCGTGAACTCACGCGGGTCGTAGCCCCGCTGCACGCTGACGAGGCGGATCGCGTCGACGAGGTTGCTGACGGTGACGTCGAGGACGGCCGTTGCCGCGTCGAGGAGGTCGAGCTCGAGCGGCCCGGCGACGCGGCGGCGGATCGCCGACTCCGCGGCGTCCGGCAGGAGCGGCCAGCCGTACAGACGCTCCCAGAGCGCGAGGTCGAGGCGGCCGAGGACGATCTGTGCGTCCGTGGTCGTCGGCTCGGTCCCGCCGCGCCCGTACGCAGCCGGCCCCGGGTCGGCGCCTGCGCTCGCCGGGCCGACATGCAACACGCCGCCCTCGTCGACCCAGGCGATCGACCCACCGCCCGACCCGACGGAGTGGATGTCGACGGCCGGCAGCTTGATCGGTACGCCGAACTCGAGGTACCACTCCGTCGTCAGGCGCGGCTTCCCGCCCGAGACGACGGCGATGTCGCTGCTCGTCCCGCCGATGTCGAGCGTCAGCAGATTCGCGCGGTTCGTGGCTTCGCCGAGCGCAGCGCCGGCCATCGCGCCGGCGGCGACTCCCGACTTCGCGGTCGCGATCGGCGCGCGCAACGCCTCGCCGGCCGTGGTGACGTGCCCGGCCGAGGCCATGATCAGGAAGTCGTCTCCGTACCCGAGGCTCTCGATCCCGGAGACGAGCTCGCCCAGGTAACCCCGCATGATCGGCCCGACGTACGCGTTCGCCACCGTCGTGCTCGTGCGCTCGAACTCGAGGATCTCCGGCAGGATGTCGACCGAGGCGCAGACGTACGCGTCGGGCCACGCCTCCTCCACCAGCTCCTTCGCGCGCCGCTCGTGCGCCGCGTTGACGAACGAGTTCAGGAAGCAGATCGCGACGCTCTCGAGGCCGCGGGCGCGGAACCGGGCGACCGCGTCGAGGACGTCCTCCTCGTGCAACGGCTCGACGACCGCGCCGTCGAACCCGATGCGCTCCCGAGCCGTCAGCCGGTTGTTCCTCGGAACGAGCGGCTCCGGCGGACGCCACCAGTAGTCGAAGAGGCGCTCGCGGTCGCCGCGCCGGATCTCGAGCACGTCGCGAAAGCCCGCGGTCGTCAGGAGCCCCGTCGGCGCGCCCGTCTTCGTCAGGATCGCGTTCAGGGCCGCCGTCGTCCCGTGGACGAACCGGCCGATGCGAGACCCCTCGACGCCGATCTTCCGGAGTCCGTCCAGGACGCCCTGGGAGTAGTCGGGAGGCGTCGAGCGCGTCTTCGCGATCGTCACGCCGCCCTCCGAGTCGACCGCGACGATGTCCGTGAACGTCCCGCCGATGTCGACACCGATCGAGAACCGCGAACCACTCGTCGCGGCCGCGCTCACCTCTGGTCGCGCTCGTAGAGCACGTCGAAGGTCTCGTACAGGCCCTCGACCCGCTTCACGGCGTCGTCCGCACGCGCGCCCGCGAACGCGTGGAGCTCGCACACGAGGCCGTTCACCACCGCCGTCGCGGCGGTGAGCGACTGGAACCACGACGTGCTCTCCGTCGGGACCATCAGCGTGTGCGTCGCCGCGCGCGCGAGCGGGGAGAAGACGGAGTCCGTGATCGCGATCGTCCGGATGCCGCGCCGCCTCGCCTCCTGGCACCCGACGACGACGTGGCGGAGCAGACGGAGGAAGCTGATGCCGACGAGGCAGTCGCCTTCTCCGAGGCTCGCCATCGCGGTGATGGTGTGGATGCCGCCGCGCGTCTCGAGGTGCGCGTCGAAGCCCATCACCTTGAGCTTGTCGACGAGGATGTGGCCGACCGCGGCGTAGCTGCCCGCGCTGAGGACGAGCGTCCTCCCCGCCGTTCCGAGCGCTCCGACGACGTCGGCCAGCACCTGCCGGTCGACGGTGTCGAGCGCGGTCTGAACGTTCTCGACGTCGCGGTGGATGGCCGCCTCGAACGGCGACTCCCACGCCTCGCGCGGCCGCGTCGCGGCCATCTCCGACGGCAGGACCGTCGCGAGGTACCGGTGCCGGAAGTTGAGCTGGAAGTCCTTCCAGCCCGTGAAGCCGAGGAGCTGGGCGAAACGGACGACCGTCGCGGCGTTCACGCCGATCTCCTTCGCGAGCTGCGACGCGGGCATGAAGGCGGCGGCGCGCGGGTTCTTCGTCAGGAGGAGGGCGACATCCTCGCCCTTCGGCGTCAGCTGCACCCCGTCGATCAGGTCGGTCAGCCACGCCCGCCCGTCGGCCGGACTCGGGTCGAGCCGCGTCGAGGTCATCCGCCCTGCCGGGCCTGCAAAGACCGTTGCATGAGGGGGCGACAGAGCACCGGGTGTTGCACCCTAGGAGGTTCGAGTGCCTCCAGTCAAGCAGGCGCCGGCGAGCCGAACCGGTCGACCACGTCGTCTGCCGTCGCCCACCACACGTCGCCCCGCGCTGCGACATCCGCCAGCGCCCGCTCGAGATGGCGGACCCGAAACGGCTGTCCCACGACGTACGGGTGAAGCGGCAGGACGAGGAGGCGGGCCGAGTCCGTGCCGTCGGCCGCGAGCCGCTCGCAGGCGCGCGTCACCATCTCCGCCCAGCGGCCGACCGGTACCGACCGAAGCCGCATCGCGACCTCGTCGTCGAGGTCGACCGCCGCCGGGAGGGAGACGAGCGAGCGCCCGATGCGGTACGGCTGCTCGTCGTTCGGCCAGTCGCAGACGTACCGGAGTCCCGCCTCCTCGAGCAGCGCGAGCGTCCGCGTCGACTCGCCGTAGCCGCTCGCGAACCAGCCGGTCGGGGAAGCCCCGGCCGCCTTCGCGACGGCGGCGAGACACCGCTCGATCTCCGCCCGCTCCTCGTCCGCAGGCATCAGCTCCGTCACCAGCCGGCTCGCGCTCGTGCCGCGTCCTGCGAAGGCGAAGCCACGCGTAGCGCACTCCTCGACGACGAGCGGACGGGTCTCGGCGAGGACGGCGTCGACGGCTGCCGTGGCGGGGAGCCCGAGCCGATCGAGCACGTCGAAGACCCGGAAGACTCCGACGCGGTTCCCGTACTCGTGCAGCGACAGCACCGTCGGGTCGTAGGCGCGCGGATAGACGGCGCCGCGCGCGGCGGGAGGTGCCACTCCCCCGTGGGGCTGCCACTCGACGCCCTCGAGGCAGAGGACGAGCACGATCGCGAGGCGGGCGCCCCCGGGCCAGCGGAGCGGCGGCCGCGCCGGCAGTGGCGACCACTCGTACAGCTCGTGGTCCATCAGCCCCTGGCGAGCGCCGCCACCGCGTCGTCGTAGACGTGCTCGAGGTACCACGCCGCGATCTCGTCGGCGGTCGTCAGCCATACCCCTTCGTGTCCGAGGACGTAGCGAAGGGCTTCGTCGAGGAGGTCGATGCGGTGCGGCTGGCCGAGCAGGAACGGATGGAAGGCGATGCACATCACGCGCCCGTCGTCCGCCCCCTCGGCGTACAGGACATCGAACTGGTCACGGCAGCGCCGGAGGAACTCGTCGTCGGAGTACGAGCCGAGGAAGAGCGGCCCGTCGTTGATCTCGAAGCTGTACGGCACTCCGACCAGGCGGCCGGTCGCCGTCGCGATCGGGAACGGCTGGTCGTCGACGAGCCAGTCGGCGGAGTAGAGGAAGCCCTCCTCCGCGAGGACGTCCATCGTGTGCGGGCTCAGGCTCGCGTGCGGGCCGAACACTCCGCGCATCTCTCCACCCGTCGTCCGCCGGACCCGCTCGCGCAGCTCCCGGTACAGCGCGCGCTCCTCGTCGCGGTCGATCCCGTACAGGAAGCGCGTGTTGTAGAGGCCGTGGCCCATGAACGCCCACTCGCGCTCGGCCATCGCGCGTGCGATCTCCGGAAAGTGGTCGAGCACTGCGACGTTCAACGACGCGGTGGCGCGGACGCCATGACGGTCGAGCACGTCGAGGACGCGCCAGAAGCCCACGCGGTTTCCGAAGTCGCGGTAGCCGTAGCTCAGGACGTCGGGCGGCACGGGGACGCGACCCCACGCGGTGAAGAGCGGGTTGTCCGGCGGCACGAGCTCGTACAGCTCGACGTTGGGCGCGATCCACAGCGCGACTCGCGCTCCGTCGGGCCACGCGATGCGCGGTCGACGATCGAGCGGGAGGTACGGAACGGGGTCGGTGACGCTCATCGTGCGTGTGATACTGACGCACCCATGACCGACGTCGACACGAAAGCTGCGACGTCGTCGACGAGGCGGCACGGCCTCGCGGTGATCGACTGCGACGTCCACCAGTACTTCGTCGACGGGATCCAAGACCTCTTCCCGTACGTATCGGAGTCGTGGCGGCGGCGTCTGGGCATCGGCCAGTCGCTCGCGTGGGGCGGGAACTTCGCCAACACGCGCATCTCCCTGCCGAAGGACGAGCTGTACATCAACAGCGGCGGCGGCTGGCGCCTCGACAGCATGACCGACAGCATGCCGCCGGCGACCGACCCGTCCTTCGTCTCACGGCACCTGCTCGACGAGTACGGAATCGAGCGTGCGATCCTGCTCGGCGGTCACGTGCTGGGGCTCGGCGCGATGCCGAACGCGGAGATGGCGGGCGTGATCGCCGGCGCCTACAACGACTGGATGCTCGAGCGCTGGCTCCAGGAGGATCCGCGATTCCGCGGCAGCATCGTCGTCGCGCCGCAGCTCCCGGACCGTGCGGCGGCGGAGATCGACCGCGTCGGCGACCGTCCGGGCGTCGTGCAGGTGCTGCTCCCGCTCGCGACGCCGGCGATGGGCGAGCCGCACTACTACCCGATCTACGCGGCGGCCGAGCGCCACGGCCTCCCGATCGTCGTCCATCCGAGCGGCACGGAGAGCATCTATCCGCTCGGCCCGAAGATGGCGCAGGCGCCGACGTACTACGTGGAGTGGCACACGGCGCTCACGCAGCCGCACCAGTCGAACGTCCTGAGCATGCTCTGCCACGGCGTGTTCGAACGCTTCCCGAACCTGGTCCTCGTCGTGGCCGAGGGCGGCTTCGCGTGGGCCGTCGACCTGATCTGGCGCCTCGACAAGAACTGGAGCGGGCTGCGCGACGAGGTGCCGTGGGTGAAGCGTGTGCCGAGCGACTACCTGTTCGACCACGTCCGGTTCACCACGCAGCCCTTCCCCGAGCCTGCCGACCCGGCACACCTGCGCGCGATCTGCGAGATCCTGCAGGCAGACCGAACGCTCGTCTTCAGCTCGGACTACCCGCACTGGGACTTCGACGACCCGTACCGCGCGCTCGCTGCGCTTCCCGAGGACACGCGCCGCCGCATCTGCGTCGACAACCCGCGCGAGCTCTACGGCGACAGGCTCGCCTGACGTGCCGCGGGTCGAGGTCTGCCCCGCCGAGGAGCTGCCGCCCGGCGAGCGCCGGGTCGTGCGCTCGGGCGGTCGCGAGATCGCGGTCTTCAACGTCGAGGGCCGCCTCTACGCACTGCGCGACGCGTGCCCGCACCAGGGCGCCCGCCTCAGTGCCGGGGCGATCGGAGGCACGATGCTGCCGTCGGCGCCGCACGAGTACGTCTACGGCCTGGACGGACGCGTGATCCGCTGCCCCTGGCACAAGTTCGAGTTCGACCTCGAGACCGGCTGTTCGCTGCACGATCCGCAGCGGATGCGCGTAGCCACGTACGGCGTGGGAATCGAGGACGGGATGGTCGTCGTCCAGACCACGACTTGACGAGCGGCGGTCCGGCGAGGAGGACCGTCGAGACGGCGGCGGCGCTCGTCGGGAGCGCGGCCGCCGCAGGAACGCGCGCCCTCGAGCAGAGGCTCGGGGGCGCCGAGCGGATGCGCGTCGTCGTGCTGCTCGCCGGCGTCCTCGCGTTGAGCAGCGCCGACGCGTCGACGGTCGGCGCCTCGGCGACGCAGCTCCGCGGCGCGCTGCACATCAACAACACCGACATCGGGCTCCTCGTCGCCGTCTCGTCGCTGGTCGCCGCGATCGCGAGCCTCCCGTTCGGAGCGCTCGCCGACCGGCTGCCACGAACGCGCACGCTCGGCGTCGCCATCGTCTTCTGGGGCGGCGCGATGATCTGGAGCGCCACGGTCTCGAGCTTCGGGACGTTGCTCGAGGCGCGGCTCGCACTCGGCGCGGTCACGGCGGTGGCGGGACCGTTCATCGCCTCCCTCGTCGGCGACTACTTCCCGGCGTCGGAACGCGGTCGCATCTACGGCTACATCCTCGCGGGCGAGCTGCTCGGCGCCGGGGTCGGCTTCGCCGTCACGGGCGACATCGCCGCGCTCTCGTGGCGCGCGGCGTTCGTCATCCTCGCCCTGCCAGCGTTCGCGCTCGCCTGGTTCGTCGCGCGCTTGCCGGAGCCGAGACGCGGCGGCAGCGCGCCGCTCCGCCCCGAAGGAGCGGAGCCGGAGGAGGAGACGGTGGACGAGAGCCGCGAGGGGACCGCCGCGCAGAAGCTCGCACGTGAGAAGGGAATCGACCCGCACGAGCACCTCGTCCTCACGGAGGATCCGAGCCGCCTGGGCCTGTTCGCGGCGACGCGCTACATCCTGCGCGTCCGCACGAACGTCGTGCTCATCCTCGCGAGCGCGTGCGGCTACTACTTCCTCGCCGGCGTGCAGACGTTCGGGATCGAGTTCACGACGAAGCAGTACGGGATCGACCAGGCGCTCGCAAACATCCTGCTGCTCGTCGTCGGCGTCGGCGCGATCGTCGGCGTCCTCGCCGGCGGGGCGATCGGCGACGCGCTCCTGCGCCGCCACCACCTGAACGGGAGGATCCTCGTCAGCGCGGTCTCGGCCACGGCGGCGCTCGTCCTCTTCCTGCCGGCGATCTTCACCCACCACGCCACGGCCGCAGTCCTCTACCTGATCTTCGCCGCGATGGCGATCTCGGCCCAGAACCCGCCGCTCGACGCGGCGCGGCTCGACATCATGCCGCCGCTCCTGTGGGGACGTGCGGAAGGCGTGCGCACGTTGCTGCGGACCGCCGCGCAGGCGCTCGCGCCGCTGCTCTTCGGCGCGGTCTCCGACTACGTCTTCGGCGGGGGCCGCAACGGCCTCCAGTGGACGTTCGCGGTGATGCTGATCCCGCTCGCCGCGAGCGCCTTCTTCCTCTTCGAAGGCCTCGAAACGTATCCGCGGGACGTCGCGACGGCGGCGGCGACGGCCGCTCGCACCGCGGAGCGCGACCAGACGCCCGAGTAGCGGCCGTCTGGACGGCTGGACCGTCGCCGACGATACTTGCTGCGTGGCTCCTGGCCCCGACGAGCGGCGCGCCGAGAAGGTGCAGGCCGCGCTCTACCGGATCGCCGAGCTCGCCGGCGCCGCCCAAGACATGCAGACGTTCTACCGCTCCGTGCACGCCGTTCTCGGCGAGCTGATGAACGCGGAGAACGCCTACATCGCGCTCTACGACGAGGAGCGCCAGCTCATCAACTACCCGTACTACGTCGACCAGGAGGACTTTGCGCCTCCCGATCCGAACCGCTGGGACGCGCTGGGGACCGGCGAAGCACGCGGCACGACGGCGTACGCGCTGCGGACGGGGCAACCGGAGCTCCTCTCGGCAGCGCGGATCAGGGAGCTCGCCGCAGCGGGCGAGATCGAGATCCTCGGCGACCTCGCAGCCAGCTGGCTCGGCGTGCCGCTGAAGGCGGAGGGGCGAACGGTAGGCGTGCTCGCGGTCCAGTCGTACACGAAGGACGTCCAGTACACGGAGCAGGACAAGGAGCTGCTCGCGTTCGTCGGCCAGCACATCGCGGTCGCGCTGTCGCGTGCGCGCGCGATCGAGGAGACCCGGCAGCGGAACGCCGAGCTGGCGCTCATCAACAGCGTCCAGTCGGCGCTCGCCGGCGAGCTCGAGCTGCAGGCGATCTACGACGTCGTGGGCGACAAGATCCAGGAGGTCTTCGACGCCCAGGTGGTCGACATCGGCATGTACGACGAGGGCGCGCACGTCATCCGCTTCCCGTACACGATCGAGCGCGGCGTCCGCTTCCCCGACGAGCCGATCCCGCTGATCGGCTTCCGCAGGCACGTGATGGAGACACGCGAGCCGCTGATGCTCCACGAGTCGACACCCGAGATCGCGGCGCGCTACGGCAACCCGTTCGTGTTGAGCGGCGACCCGGTCCGGTCGGCGATCTTCGTCCCGCTCGTCGTCGGCGGGCGCGCCACCGGAGTGATCTCGCTGCAGAACGTCGACCGGACGCACGCGTTCACCGACGCCGACCAGCGCCTCCTGTCGACGCTCGCGGGCAGCCTCGGCGTCGCCCTCGACAACGCGCGGCTCGTGCACGAGACGCGGCAGCGAAACGCGGAGCTCGCGCTCATCAACGGCGTGCAGACGGCGATCGCTGGCGCGCTCGACCCGCAGACGATCTACGAGGTCGTCGGCCGCAAGATCGAGGAGGTCTACGACGCGCAGGCGATCAGCATCTCCGCCTACGACGAGACGACGGATCGGCTGACGTTCCCCTACCTCGTCGAGCGCGGGCAGCGGTACGAGCTGGAGCCGATGCCTGTCGTGGGCTTCCGGAAGCACGTGCTCCTGACGGGCGAGCCGCTCGTCGTCAACGAGCACGTCGTCGAGGCCGCCGAGCGCTACGGCAACCCGCTGGCGCTGGTCGGCGACGTGCCGAAGTCGGTCCTGTTCGTGCCGCTCTTCACCGGCGGACGGCCGACGGGCGTCATCTCCCTGCAGAACGTCGACCGAGAGCACGCGTTCAGCGAGTCCGACCAGCGACTCCTCGTGACCCTCGCGGGCAGCATCAGCGCCGCGCTCGAGAACGCGCGGCTCGTCGAGGAGACGCGGCAGCGAAACGACGAGCTCGCCCTGATCAACAGCATCCAGGCGGCGATCGCCGGCGAGCTCGACCCGCAGGCGATCTACGAGCTCGTCGGCGAAAGGCTGCGTGAGGTCTTCGACGCTCAGGTCGTCAGCATCTCGGTGTACGACGAGCGCACCGACCTCCTCACGTTTCCCTACGTGATCGAGCGAGGTGAGCGCCTGTACGAAGACCCGATGCCGCTCATGGGCTTCCGCAAGCACGTGATCGACACGCGTGAGCCGCTCATGCTCCACGAGTCCACGCCGGAGATCGCCGCCCGGTACGGAAACCCGTACGTGCTGAGCGGCGAGCCGATCAAGTCGGCGCTCTTCGTCCCCCTCGTCGTCGGCGGGCGCGCGACCGGCGTCGTCTCGCTGCAGAACGTCGACCGGACGCACGCCTTCACCGACGCCGACGAGCGCCTGCTCACGACCCTCGCGGGCAGCCTCAGCGTCGCGCTCGACAACGCGCGGCTCGTGCACGAGACACGGCACCGGGTCGCGGAGCTCGCCACCGTGAACAGTGTCGGCCAGGCGCTCGCGTCGCAGCTCGAGCTCGAGGCGCTGATCGAGCTGGTCGGCGAGCGGGTGCGTCAGACGTTCGCCGCCGACATCGCCTACGTCGCGCTGCTCGACGAGGCGGGCAGCCAGATCGACTTCCCGTACTACTGGGAGGCCGGCGAGCGACGCGGCGAGTCGCCCCTCGCCTACGGCGAGGGCATCACGTCGCAGATCCTCGAGGCCCGCGAACCGGTCATCTTCAACACGAGGGAGCAGTACGACCGGCAGCCGGGAGTCGGCACGCCCGCCCGCTCGTTCCTCGGCGTGCCGATCATGGCCGGCGAGCGCGCGATCGGCGTGATCAGCGTGCAGAGCACGCAGGAGGAGGGCCGATTCGCCGAGGAGGATGCACGCCTGCTCGCGACGATCGCGTCCAACGTCGGCGTCGCGATCCAGAACGCGCGGCTGTTCGCCGAGATCGAGCGCCGGCGCGAGCACTTCGAGCGGCTCGTCGAGATCAGCCCGGTCGCCGTCGTCGTCCTCGACGCGGAGGAGCGCGTCGTCGGCTGGAATCCGGCCGCGACGGAGCTCTTCGGGCACACCGCGGACGAGGCGATGGGGCGGCCGATCGACGACCTCGTGTTCGGCGGCGACGCACGCGACGAGGGGCGCGAGATCACGCGGGAGGCCGTCGAGAGCGGCCGGGCGCAGCGGATCTCGAGACGCCGCCGCAAGGACGGAACGCCGGTCGACGTGGAGCTGATGCTCGTGCCGCTGACGATCGACGACCGCCGCGCAGGCTTCCTCGGGATCTACCACGACATCACCGAGCTGCAGCGCGCGCGTGAGGAGGCCGAGGCCGCCACGCAGGCCAAGAGCGCCTTCCTCGCGACGATGAGCCACGAGATCCGCACGCCGATGAACGCCGTGATCGGGATGACCGACCTGCTCCTGGGAACGGAGCTGACGGGCGAGCAGCGGGAGTTCGCCGAGGTCGTCCGCTCGAGCGGCGACGCGCTGCTCCACGTGATCGACGACATCCTCGACTACTCGAAGATCGAGGCCGGGAAGCTCGAGCTCGAGCGCGAGCCGTTCGACCTGAGGGAGTGCGTCGAGGGGGCGCTCGAGATCGTCGCCCCGCGTGCCTGGGAGAAGGGCATCGAGCTCGGCTGCCTGATCGACGAAGGCGCGCCCGCGGGCATCGTCGGCGACGCCGCCCGGCTGCGCCAGGTGCTCCTCAACCTCCTCTCGAACGCCGTCAAGTTCACCGAGCACGGCGAGGTGGTCGTGCTCGTCGAGGCGGAGAGGACCTCCCGCGGCACGTACCGCCTCCAGCTCGCCGTCCGCGACACCGGGATCGGGATCCCACGCGACCGGATGGACCGCCTCTTCACCTCGTTCAGCCAGGTCGATGCCTCGACGACGCGTCGCTACGGCGGGACCGGCCTCGGCCTCGCAATCTCGAGGCGGCTCGCCGAGCTGATGGGCGGCACGATCGAGGCCGAGAGCGAAGAGGGCGTGGGCTCGACGTTCCGGGTCTCGCTCGTCGCCGACCCGGCCGACGTCCCCGCGCAGATCCCGGTCGGCGACGGCCTGCCGCAGCTGCGAGGGAAGCGCGTCCTGACCGTCGACGACAACGCCACGAACCGCGAGATCGTGTCGCGCCACGTCCGCTCGTGGGGCATGGAGTCCGTCGCGGTCGAGAAACCGTCGGAGGCGCTCGCGTTGCTCGACGCGGGCGAGCAGTTCGACGTCGCGGTGCTCGACATGATGATGCCGGACATGGACGGCGTCGCCCTCGCGCGCGCGATCCGCACCCGCCGGGCGCGCCACGAGCTGCCGCTCCTGCTGCTGACGTCGCTCGGCCGGCTGCCCCAGGGGACGGCGAGCGACGACTTCGACGCGCAGCTCGCGAAGCCGCTGCGCGCGTCGCAGCTGTACAACGCGCTGGTCCACCTCCTGACGGCGGACGACGAGACCGGCGCCCCCGTCGTCGAGCGCGAGACGAAGGCGGAGGCCTCGACGTTGCGCATCCTGCTCGCCGAGGACAACGCGGTGAACCAGAAGGTCGCGCTGCGCCTGCTCGAGCGTCTCGGCTACGGCGCCGACGTCGTGTGGAACGGGGTCGAGGCGCTGGAGGCGCTCGAGCGCCGCCAATACGACGTCGTGCTGATGGACGTCCAGATGCCCGAGCTCGACGGCCTCGACGCGTCCCGCCGCATCTGCGAGCGGTGGCCGCGCGAATCCCGCCCGCGGATCATCGCGATGACGGCGAACGCGCTGCCCGAAGATCGGGAAGCGTGCTTCGCCGCGGGCATGGACGACTATGTCGCGAAGCCGATTCGGCCCGACGCGCTCGAAGCGGCGCTGCACCGGGCCGAGCCGATGCGCCGCGGCCAGCCGACCGCGGCCGACGGCGACGGGGCGTCTACTCCCCCGAACGGGCGCCTCGATCCCGTCGCGCTCGACTCGCTCCGCGAGCTCGGCGGCGACGAGTTCGTCGCCGAGGTGGTCGAGGCGTTCGTCGCCGACGCGCCGAGCCTGCTCGCGACCGCTGTGCGTGCGGCCGACGAGGCCGACGCCGCGGAGCTCCGGCGCGCGGCTCACACCCTCAAGTCGAACGGCGCCACGCTCGGCGCGACGGAGTTCGCCGAGCTGTGCCGTGACCTCGAGCAGTGCGCGAAGGAAGAGCGGCTCGACGAAGCCCGCGTCCTCCTGCCCCGCGTCCAGGAGGCGTACCCGTCGGTCGAACGTGCGCTCGCAGCGTTGCGTTCGCAGGAAACGACGTGACGGGCGCCCACGCGTCGCCCGGCACGATCCTGATCACAGACGACAACCGGGTGAACCGGCTCTTGCTCGGCCGCGGCCTGGAGCAGCAGGGACACGTCATCGCATTCGCGGAGAACGGCCGCGAGGCGCTCGACCTGCTCCGCCGGCAGCCTTTCGACCTGCTGCTGCTCGACGTCCTGATGCCGGAGCTCGACGGGTACCGCGTGCTCGCCGAGCTGAAGCAGGACCCGCACCTGCGGGACATCCCGGTGATCATGACGTCGGCGCTCGACGAGCTCGACAGCGTCGTCAAGTGCGTGGAGATGGGCGCGGAGGACTACCTCACGAAGCCGATCAACCCGATCCTCCTGAACGCGCGTATCAACGCGAGCCTCGAGAAGAAGCGCCTGCGCGACCAGCAGCGCGAGCTGATCAGCAAGTTCGCGACGAAGGAGGTCGCCGACGATCTCCTCACGTCCGGCTTCTCGCTCGGTGGGAAGCACGTGGACGCATCGGCGATGTTCTGCGATATCCGGTCGTTCACGTCCATCGCGGAGGCGAGGGAGCCGGCGGAGACGATCGAGCTGCTGAACGACTACTACCTCTTGATGATGGACGCGATCGGCAGCGAGGGCGGCGTCGTGAACCAGATGATCGGCGACGGGCTCATGGCGATCTTCGGGGCGCCGCTGCCAAGGCCGGATCATCGACTGCGTGCCGTGCTTGCCGCCTGCCAGATGGTCCAGATGATCGCGCTCTTCAACGAGGACCAGGCCGCCGGCGGAAAGGTGCAGATCGAGATCGGTGTCGGCATTGCCTCGGGCACGGTCGTCGCCGGCTACACCGGCACGCTCCACCGCGCGACGTACACATGCGTCGGCGACACCGTGAACGTCGCGGCGCGCCTCGAGGCGCACACGAAGACGCTCAACCGGCCGATCCTGATCGACGAGAACACACGAGCCGGCCTGGGCGGCGAGGTCGCCGTCGAGGAGCAGGGCGAGCTGTCGCTCAAGGGGAAGCTGCAACCGGTCAAGGTGTACGCCGTAGGTACGCAGGCGCTCGCCGCGGGCAGCATGCCGTCCGCGGCCGCCACTTGAATGCGGCCGTAACCGAATCGTTCAGGAGGCATGCATGGCACTCACCCAGACTCAGCTCGCTGAAGCGGTCGCCGAGCGCGCCGGGCTCTCGCGCACGCAGGCGAAGTCGGCGATCCAGGCGCTCGAAGAGGTCGTCCTCGACCAGATCGGCAACGCGGAGAAGGTCAAGGTCGGCAACCTCGTCCAGCTGACCGTCCGGCTCAAGCCGGCGACGAAGGCCCGGACGGGCCGCAACCCGGCCACCGGCGAGGAGATCACGATCGCACCGAAGCCGGCGGCGGTCGACGTCCGCGCACGCGTGCTCGCGAGGACGAAGGCGGCGGTGCCGTCGGTGCAGAAGGCGCGGAAGCGTCTGGCGGCGTAGGCACATCGCACCGGTGGGACGAACGGCCGCCTCGCGCGGCCGTTCGTGTCTCTAGGCTTGGCGCGTGATGGACACGGAGGAGCTCGGGCGCGGCGGCCGGCTGCGTGGCGCCGCGGCGGACGAGCTCGTCACGGCGGCGTTCGCGGCGGAGAGCGCGCACGGCCCGCGTCTCGCGCGCGGGCTCTCGCTCGCCGACCTCGCCCACTCCGTCGCGCTCGTCGAGGGGGGAGGCGTCGGCGGCGACGATGCGAAGGCGCTGCTGCGCGGGCTGCTCGAGCTGCACCAGATCCCACCCGACGACTTTCCCTGGGACCCGACGCTCGGCGATGCGTTCAACGCGAGAGAGGCCGAGCTCGAGCGGCGCGTCGGCCGCTCGGCGGCGGGTTGGCTGAGCGCCGGCAGGCCTCGACGCGAGGCGTTTCGAGTGGCGCTGAGGATCACGGCGCGAACGGGGATCGTCGGCATCCAGGAATCGCTCGTGACGCAGGTGTCCGCGCTCGCCGCGCACGCGCGGGCGACGAAGACCGCGCCGGCAACGGACTACACCTACCTGCAGCCGGCGCAGCCGACCACCGTCGGCCATCTGCTGCTCGCGTACGCGTATCCCGCGTTGCGCGACGCCGACAGGGCGCGACGTTCCCACCACGCACTCGGCCCGAGCGTGGCCGGCGCCGGCGGCAGCGCAGGGTCCCGCTGGCCGCTCGACCGCTCACGCCTCGCCGAACTCCTCGGCGCCGACGGGATCGTCGAGCACGCGAAGGACGCGGCGTGGCAGGCCGACGCCTACGTCGAGCTCCTGTCGACGCTTGCGATCGCGGCGACGCACCAGAGCCAGATCGGGCAGGACTTCGAGATCTACGCGAGCCAGGAGTTCGGCCTCGTGGAGCTCGCCGACGCTCACAGCCGCGCGAGCGCGCTGATGCCGCAGAAGAAGAACCCGTATGCGCTCGCGGCCATCAGAACGCAGGCGGCCCAGGCGGCTGCGGACGTCGCCGGAGCGCTCGTGGTGCTCCACACGGGGTCCGCCCGCACCGACCACTTCCACCTCTTGAACGGCCTCGTGCCGCGCGCGCTCGAGGAGGCGGCGGGGATCGCACGGCTCACGGCATCGGTGCTCGCGCGCCTCGAGCTCCGCACTGCGCGGTTCGAACAGGTCGCGCGCGAGAGCTTCGTAACGGCGGCCGACGTCGCGGACGTGCTCGCACTCACCGGCCGCCTCGACTACCGCAGCGCGCACAAGGTGGTCGGGCGTGCGGTGCGCGATCTGGTCGACGCGGGCGAACCACCCTCCGCGCTGACGCCGGAACGGCTCGCGGCCGCGGCCGAAGCGACCGTGGGATCTGCAGTGACGATCGACGCCGAGACGCTTCGCTCGGCGCTCGACCCCGCCGCGTGCGCCGCCGCTCGACGACAGGCCGGATCCTCGTCGGAGGCGGCACTGGACGCAATGCTCGAGTCGGTCGAGCAGTCGGTCGAGGAGCACGTGAGGTGGACCGAGGCCGCTCGCGAGCGCCAGGCTGCCGCGGAGGCGGCGCTTCTCGCACGCGCGGCCGAGCTCGCCTGAGCAGCAGTCAGCGCGTCGCGCGCAGGAAGGCCAGGCCGGACTTCGGGAGCTCGCGTATCTCGACTCGAAACGGAGGGTCGAGCAGCGCACGCATCGCGGCGGCCGTCACGCCCGGGCGGTCGTAGTGGAGCTCGCCGACGATCTCCGTGATCCGGGCGAGCGGCGCCGTCGGCAGCACGGCCGCCTCGGCGCCCTCGACGTCGATCTTCAGCAGGTCGACGTGCGCGACTCCGGACCGGTCGAGGAGAGACGACAGCGTGAGCGCCTCGATCGGCACCTCCTCGTCGCCGGGCGACCGTCGATCGAGCGACGAGCCGATGCTGGAGAGCGGCGAACAGTAGAACGGCATCGTTCCGTCCTCCGCCGCGACGGCACAGTGGAAGGTCGTCACGCCCTCGAGCGTGCCGACGTTCTGCACGAGCCGCGCGTACGCGCGCGGATCCGCTTCGACCGCGACGACACGAGCATGTGGGTACCGCCGCTTGAAGAAGAGCGTCGCGAAACCGGCGTTCGCACCGAGATCGACGACGACGTCGGGGGGCGGACGGTCGTCTGCGTATTCCTCGTCCACGAGCACGGCGTGCAGCACCGCGAGCTCGCCTGCATCTCCGACGATCACCCGGCGGCCGTCGGGCCTGATCGCGGCCGTGACCGTCCCGGGCGGCGGCAGCGGCAGTCTGTTCGCGAGCGCGATCCTCGCGTGGTACACCCCGAGCCGCGCGCGGTCGGAGAGCGAGCTCCCGAGAGCCGCGCTGGCGGCCACTTTGCCGACGATCCCCATCCCCTGCGTCCTTGCCGACAACCGCCGACCCGGAACCACGGGAAACCACGATGCGATCGGACACCCGGGGCGCGACGCTTCGGGTGTGACCACCGACTCACTCGCGGCCAGCTGGGAGTGGGCGCTCGACGCGGCCGGCCGCGCCGTCGACGCCGGCAGACACGGCGGGCTGCCGACCGCGGTCGCCGAGGAGGAGCGGCACCTGCTCACGCGCGAGCGCGTTGCCGTCGACCGGCTCCTGCACGAGCTCGCCGCGTCCCGCGGCGACCCCGGCGATGCCTGGCTTCCGCCACGTCCCGTGACACCGCATCTGCTCGGCTTGCCGGGCGACACGCGGGCGGTCGTCCTCGACCTCGACGGCGTCCTCACCCGCAGCGACGCGCTCCACGCCGCCGCCTGGGCCGAGGCGCTCGACCCGATGCTCCTCCAGACGGCGCAGGCACTGGGCTGGCAGTACGTGCCTTTCGACCGCGACGAGGAGTACCGGCTCTACCTCGACGGGCGTCCGCGTCGGGAGGGGATCGAGCTGTTCCTCGCGAGCCGCGGCCTTCGCCTGCAGCAAGACGAGCTCCACGGCCTCGCGCAACGGAAGGCGGCCGCGCTCGAGCACGACCTGCGCGCGCACCGCCTGCTCGCGCTCCCCGGCGCCCGGAGGTATCTGCAGGCGGCGACGCACGCGCGCCTCGCGCGCGGAGTCGTCTCGGCGAGCGCAGCGACGGACGCCATTCTCGCGCGGGCGCGGATCGACCACCTCGTCGACGTGTCGATCGACGCGGCCACGATGCGGGCGCGGCAGCTGCACGCGCGACCTGCTCCGGACTTGCTCCTCGAGGCCTGTGTCCAGCTCGGTGTCCGCCCCGACGAAGCGGTCTCGCTCACCCACAGCGGCGCCGGCGTCGTGGCGGCGCTGGCAGCAGGTCTCGGCGTTCGCGGAGTCGCAGTCGGCGATCAGGCCGAACGCCTGCGCGGCTTCGGCGCGGAGGTCGTCGTACCGTCGCTCGCGACGCTGCTCGACCCGGCGCTGCGCGAGTCGGCCGAGTAGACGTCGGCGAGCCTGAGCCGGGTGAACTGGAGGCGCTCGACGATCACGTTCGCGAAGCGCTGCATCAGCTCGTAGCCGAGCCCAGGATCACGCAGACACGCGTCGCGCACGCGTCGCGCGTCGAACGCGGTGGCCGTGACGTCTTCGACCGCGCGCGCATCGAGATGCCAGCGGTACGGAGGGAACAGCCACGACCACCCGAGCACGTCGCCCGGGCCAAGGGTCTCGATCACGACCGACCCCGGGCCGGGGACGAAGGTCTCGAGCGCGATCCGACCGCGATCGAGGACGTAGAACCACTCGGCCGCGCCGCCTCGGTGAAAGAGGAGCTCGCCGGCGACGAACTCGACGCTGCTCGCTGCCGCCGCGATCGCGGCGAGCTTCTCGCCGTCGAGACGGTCGAAGATCGGCGCGTCGAGGTACCGGTCGGACGACACCGGCGAGCTCCCGGTGTTCATACGACCGCGAGGGTCGGCACGACGACACGCTGCGCGAGCTCGGCGAGCCGGGTCGAGTAGCCCCACTCGTTGTCGTACCAGGCGACGACCTTCGCCTGCGTTCCGTCGACGACGTCCGTCAGCTCGGCGTCGACGACGGCCGAGAACGGCGACTTGATGACGTCGCTGGAGACGAGCGGCTCGTGCGCGACGCGCAGGATGCGCGCGAGCGCGGGCCGGGACGCATGCTCTGCGAGCGCCGCGTTCAGCTCCTCGGCCGTGGTCGGCCGCTCCAGCTCGACGGTCAGGTCGACGAGCGAGCCGGTCAACACCGGCACGCGAACGGCGTAGCCGTGCAGCTTGCCGGCGAGCTCCGGGAGCACGAGCCCGATCGCCTTCGCGGCGCCGGTCGACGTCGGGACGACGTTGCCGATCGCGGCCCGGGCGCGACGCAGGTCCTTGTGCGGCAGGTCGACGAGACGCTGGTCGCCGGTGACGGCGTGGATGGTCGTCATCGTCCCGTGCCGGATTCCGAAGACCTCGTGGACGACCTTGGCCACGGGCGCCAGGCAGTTCGTCGTGCAGGAGGCATTCGAGATCACGTCGTGCCGCGCAGCGTCGTACGTGTGCTCGTTCACGCCGAGCACGACGGTGGCGTCCACGGGAGACTTCGCCGGAGCCGAGACGATCACCTTGCGCGCGCCGGCCTCGAGGTGCTTCGCCGCGTCGTCGCGCGTCCGGAACTTGCCTGTGCACTCGAGGACGACGTCGACGTCGCCCTCGCGCCACGGCAGCTCGGCGGGATCGGCGACCGCATGCACGGGAATACCGCGCCCGTCCACCACGAGCACGTCGCCCTCGACCTCGACGTCGCCCGGGAATGGGCCGTAGACGGTGTCGTGGCGCAGCAGATGCGCGAGGGTGTGGACGTCGGCGACGTCGTTGATGCCGACCCATTCGATCGGTGCGTCGGTCTCGAACGCGGATCGCAGGGCGCAGCGCCCGACGCGCCCGAACCCGTTGATCGCTACACGGACGGACATGATTTGGCTCCTTTCGCTGGGTGCTGCACGAAGGTTCGCCCGGCGCGCGGCTTCCACCATCGGGGAACCCGCGGATTCGGTTACGGACTACCCGGGCGGGCGGCAGCGCAGGAGCTCCCCGCCGCCGCGCGCGACCCCGCCGCCGGCCGCGTAGGGCACGAGCCAGGTCTCGCCCCGGCGAACCTCGAACGAGCCGCCTGCCAGCTCGACCTGGATCGCGTCCGCTATGCCCACAAGGACGGCGAACCCCGCGTCGAGTGGCGCGCTCGGACGCGGGGCGATGCGTTCGCAGCGGAAGAACCCGTCCGCCTCCGGCGGCAGCGTGAGCGTCGCGCGCTCCTCTCCACGGCGCCGTCTCAGCTCGGCGACGATCTCGCGCCCGAGGCCGGAACGGTCGACAGCGGTCAGAGCCTCGTCGAACCCCACGCCGAGATGTCCGTCCCGCTCGCCGTCGACGTCGAAGCCCGTCCACTCGAGGAGGACGGAGAGGTCGGTCGGCTCCTGCAGCTCGACGACGAGGAGCCCCGGGCCGATCGCGTGCGGAAGTCCGGCCGGCACGAGGACGGCGTCCCCCTCGGACACCGCGAGCGCGTGCAGCGCGCCGAGCATCGCGGCAGCGTCCTGCCGCTCGACCCAGACGGCGAGCTCTTCGGGGTCGACGTCCCGCGTGAAGCCGAGGTGGACGGTGCCGGGGCCACCGACGACCACCCACGCCTCCGTCTTCCCCCAGGGGCAGCCGAGATGGCTCGCAGCCCACGCACGCGGCGGATGTGCGTGCACGGGAAGGCGCTCGCCTGCGTGGAGCAGCTTCACGAGGAGCTCCGGCTGCGCGCCGTAACGACGCACGTGCTCGGGGCCGAGGAATCCTTCCGGCTCCGCCGCGATCGCGGCCCGGAGCAGGCGTCCGTCCGGGAGCCGCGTCAGCCCTTGCTCGTCGTCGCCCGCGAGTGACGTCGTCGACGCGACCCAGTCCTCCGGAACGTCGTCGCGAGTGGCGGCGACGCCGCGGAAGTCGGCGATCGCCGCGCCGCCGCGGTAGAACCGCGGCGGCTGGTTCGGTGGCAGGCGAATCGCCTCCATGCGCCCTATGCCCGCGCGACCGTCGCGCGGAGAAACACGCCGCCGCGGCGGCCGTCGAGGTCGATCGTC
>Ga0070741_10007910_pt1 | contig 21668 bp, 19 predicted proteins | sample Coa_R1_4_FD_66440 | JGI IMG/M metagenome (GOLD analysis project Ga0070741, IMG submission 66440) | Surface soil microbial communities from Centralia Pennsylvania, which are recovering from an underground coalmine fire - Coalmine... | ecosystem: Environmental > Terrestrial > Soil > Unclassified ... | reverse complement strand
CAACCTCCAGGTTGCGGGCAACCATGGATTCCATGGCGCGGATTCTAGAGGCTGGACGCCCTCGCGTCGCAGAACGACAGCTTCTCCGGGAAGCGCGTGCTGACGAATTCGGTCGCGACGCCGATTGCGCCAAGGGCCTGCGCGTCGGGTCGCCACAGCGACTCCACGGGCGCATAGGCCCAGCCGACGAAATTCTCCGGAAGACCGGCGCTTTCCAGATACGCGCGCTGCTGATGATCCTGAACCACGGCGCGCAGCGTCCCGAAACCGGGCAGCGCGATGTGCGGCGCATGGAATCCGGGCGCGAGCGTGCGCGCCGGCCCGGCGATGATCCTGCGGGGCGCCGACGCCCACAGGAATGCGCAGGCGCTGTCGCACTGATCGTGCATGACGGCGGTGCGGACACCGCGATCGCGCAGCAGTCGTGCGACTTGCGTGATCGCCAATGCGCTGCCTCCGGCGCTGTCGAGCAGCACCGCGCGTGTTTGCGGATGCTCGTCGAGCGCGCTGCGCAGACGCCGGTAGAGCTGATCGGTGAGATCTCCGGAGATCGCAACGGTGCAGTGCGCATCGTCGGCTGCAATCTCGAGCGGCAGCTGCGGCGACTGGCTCGCGCTGCGAGCGGCGAAGCCGGCGAGGAGGATCGCAGCGAGCGACGCGAAGCCCATCGCGGAGCCGCCCCACCCGCGCATCCCGTAACCGAGGATCACGCTGGCGCACGCGGTGACGACCAGAAGCCCGGCGACGATGACCGGCAAGCCGACGGGAACCGCGATGAACATCAGCACCACGGCAAGCGACGCGCCCAGCACCAACAGGCCGAGGCCGAGCCCTCGCGCGGCCAGCCGCTCCCGCATCCCCGGATCCATCATCGATACGTCCCTGCGCGGCACGAATCGCCGCACGCCGACCTAGTCTAGGCTCACGCCGTGAATCGTCGCTGAACGCGAGCCGGCGTCCAAGCCGTGAAAATCACCACGAATCATTGAGAGCGACCCCCTCCAGCCACTATACTGCGCACCCTTTGGGGCCATAGCTCAGCTGGGAGAGCGCTTGCATGGCATGCAAGAGGTCGGCGGTTCGATCCCGCCTGGCTCCACCAAGTTTTTTAGACGTCCCCATCGTCTAGCCCGGCCTAGGACACCACCCTTTCACGGTGAGAACTGGGGTTCGAATCCCCATGGGGACGCCATCACATGCTGAGGCAGGAAACGCTGTGGCCACTCGCAAGCGCGCGCTGATCACCGGGGTCACCGGACAGGACGGCGCCTACCTCACGGAGCTCCTGATCGCCAAGGGCTACGAAGTGCACGGCGTCAAGCGCCGCACCTCGCTGTTCAACACCGATCGCATCGATCACCTCTATCAGGATCCGCACGCGGGTCACCGCAACCTGATCCTGCATCACGGCGACATGACCGATTCGTCGAGCCTCCTGCACATCATGCAGCAGGTGCAGCCGGTCGAGATCTACAACCTCGCCGCGCAGTCGCACGTCGCGGTGTCGTTCGAGGAGCCCGAGTACACGGCGAACAGCGACGCGCTCGGCACGCTGCGACTGCTCGAGGCGATCCGCATCCTCGGCTTGAAGGACAAGACGCGCTTCTATCAGGCGTCGACGTCCGAGCTCTACGGCCTCGTGCAGGAAACCCCGCAGACCGAGAAGACGCCGTTCTATCCGCGCTCGCCCTACGGCGTCGCGAAGCTCTACGCCTACTGGATCACCGTGAATTATCGCGAGGCGTACGATTTTTACGCTTGCAACGGGATTCTGTTCAATCACGAATCGCCGACGCGCGGCGAGACCTTCGTCACGCGCAAGGTCACGCGCGCGCTGGCGCGCATCGCGCTCGGCCTGCAGGACTGTCTCTACCTCGGCAACATGAACGCGAAGCGCGATTGGGGCCACGCGCGCGACTACGTCGAGATGATGTGGCTGATGCTCCAGCAGAAGCAGCCGGAGGATTTCGTCATCGCCACCGGCGAGCAGCACAGCGTGCGCGATTTCGTCGCGGCGGCCGCGCGCGATATCGGCATCGAGATCGAATGGCGCGGCAAAGGGGTCAAGGAAGTCGGCCGCGTCAGCGCCGTGCGCGAATGCGACTGGGGCATGGCGAAGGTCAAGCCCGGCGCGACCATCGTGCGCGTCGATCCGCGCTACTTCCGCCCCGCGGAAGTGGAGACCTTGCTCGGCAACGCCGCCAAGGCCAAGCGCAAGCTCGGCTGGTCGCCGCGGATCACCTTCACGGAGCTCGTGAACGAGATGATCCAGGCCGATCTCAAGGACGCTCAGCGCGATGTCGTCGTCACCACGCACGGATTCGAGACGCGCAAATATCATGAGTGACGCGCTGCCGCGCGACGCGCGCATCTACGTCGCGGGTCATCGCGGCATGGTCGGTGGCGCCATCACGCGCGCACTGCAGCGACGCGGCTACGACAATCTCCTGCTGCGAACGCATCAGGAGCTCGATCTCAAGGATCAAGCTGCGGTCCGTGCGTTCTTCACGCGCGAGAAGCCGCCAGCCGTCGTGCTCGCTGCGGCGAAGGTCGGCGGCATCCAGGCGAACAACATCTATCGCGCCGACTTCATCTACGACAACCTGATGATCGAGTGCAACGCGATCCACGAAGCGCATCGCGCCGGCGTGCAGCGCCTGCTCTATCTCGGGTCGAGCTGCATCTATCCGAAATTCGCGCCGCAGCCGATCGCGGAATCGGCGCTGCTGACCGGCGCGCTCGAGCAGACCAATCAGCCGTACGCGATCGCCAAGATCGCCGGCATCGAGCTGTGCGACGCCTATAACCGCCAGCACGGCACCGACTTCCGCGCTGCGATGCCGACCAATCTCTACGGGCCGGGCGATTACTTCGATCTCGAGAAGAGCCACGTCATCCCGGCGCTGCTGCGTCGATTCCACGAAGCCACGCAGAACCAATCGCCGAGCGTGACTTGCTGGGGCACCGGCACGCCGCGACGCGAGTTCCTGCACGTCGACGACCTCGCCGAAGCGTGCGTGTTCCTGCTGGAGCGCAGCCGCGAGCAATGGCGCGCGCTCGAGACGACGCACGTCAACGTCGGCTGCGGCGAGGACGTCACCATCCGCGAGCTGGTCGAGCTCGTTCGACAAGCGACCGGCTATCGCGGCGAAGTGAAGTGGGACGCCACCAAGCCCGACGGCACGCCGCGCAAGCTGCTCGACATCTCGCTGATGCGCCGCCTCGGCTGGGCGCCCAAGGTCGGCCTCACCGACGGGCTGGCCTCGACCTATCGCTGGTTCCTCCAGCACCACGCCGACGCCCGCGGATTGCGCGAGCAAGCGTGAGCGTCGATTTCACCGGCCGCCGCGTCCTCCTCGTCGCGCCGGTCTTCTTCGGTTTCGACAAGACGATCGCCGAAGGCCTGCGCCGCCGCGGCGCCACCGTCGCCCTCTACGACGATCGACCCAGCACCAGCACGTTCACCAAGGCGGCGATCCGCATCCATCCGCGGCTGATGGCGGCGCGCACCGCGCGTTACGTGCAACGGATCATCGACTCGCACGCCGGCGAGCGATTCGACGACGTCCTGGTGATCAAGGGACAGGGCCTGACGCGCTCGCTGCTCAAGCGGCTGCTCGACGCATTCCCCGGTGCGCGCAAGCGCTATTACCTCTACGACAGCTTCCGCAACGATCCTGGCGCGCGCGGCAAGATGACGCTGTTCGACCGCGTGCTGACCTTCGACCAGGGCGACGCGCGCGGCACGCCGGGCCTGCAGTTCCGGCCGATGTTCTATCCCGAGGAGTTCCGCCGGATGTCACCGCGGGCCGCGCGGCATGACGAACCCGTGCGTCTGGTGTTCATCGGCACTGTGCACAGCGATCGCTACCGCGTGCTCGGCCGTTTGCGTCGCGCGCTGCCGAAGATGGCGGTGATCAGCACGTATCTGTACTTTCCGAGCCGGATGCTCTACGCCGCACGGCGCCTGCTCGATCCGTCGTTCTGGGCCGCGCCGCACAGCGAATTCAAGTTCGTGCCGCTCGATCGCGCTGCCTACGCCGCGCTGTTCGAAGGCGCCGACGTCGTCGTCGAGATGGAACGACCGGTGCAGGCCGGTCTCACGATGCGCAGCCTCGAAGCCGTTGCGGCGGGCCGCAAGCTGATCACGACGAACCCGGAGATCGCGCAGTACGACTTCTATCGACCGGCGAACATCGCGATCGTCGATCGCGCGCAGCCGGTGATCAGCGTGCAATTCCTGCGCGGCGCATATGAGCCCGTGCCCGGCGAGATCGTCGATCGCTATTCGCTCGATCGCTGGCTCGACGACGTGTTCGGCGGCTAGCGCGTCAGGTCCACTCTTCGGGCGCTTCCTCGCGCCAGCGTCGCAATCCTTCCTCCAGCGTGTAGTGGAACGGATAGCCCTGCTCCACCAGGGACTGCGGGATCACGTCATTGGCGATCTTGAGCTTCTCGACGCGACGCGGATGGATCGGCGTGGAGATGCCGAACAGCGAGACGATGGCGTTGAACACGCGCGCCGCGTGGTACAGCAAGCCATACGGCACCGACGGAATCCAGCGCCGCCAGCCGGCGACACGCTGGATCGTCTCGACGTACTCCGACAGCGTCGGCGGCGTCGGCGACGCGAAGTTCGCGATGACGAGCCGCGCCTTCCCTGCTTCCTGCGACTGCATCCAGGTCAGCGCGCGGCAGAGCTCGTCGACGTAGGCGCCCGCTTTCGGCAGATCGCGATTGCCGCAGTAGAAGAAGTAGCCGCGCCGCACCGCGCGGATCAGTCGATGGACGTTCGCGTTCTCGCCCGGGCCGAAGATCACGCCGGGGCGCAGGATCGTCAGCGAGCGATGTTGCGGATCACCGTTGCGCCAGCCGCGGAAGATCTCCTCCGCAGCGAGCTTCGACGAGCCGTAAGCGTGGAATGGCACCGGCAGCGTCGATTCGGTGATGCGGCCCCGATCGCCGCCGTAGACCGCGATCGAGCTGGTGAACAGGATCTGCGGACAATCGACTTGCGTCGCCCAGTCGGCGACGTGACGTCCGCCGACGACGTTCACCTCGAAGAAATCCTTCGGCGGAAAATCCGGCTCGCGGCAGATCGCAGCGAGATTGATGATGACGTCGACGCGATCCGGGAACGCGTTGCGGTCGATCGGCTGGCGCAGGTCGGCGATCACGGTTTCCAGCCGGCCGCTCGCGATCGCCTCGCGCACCGCCGGCGACATGCGCGCCTCGGAGAAGCGGAGATCGGACAGGATGATGCGCCGGCGCGCCGGCAGCGCGAGCAGATGGCGCGACAGGTGCGAGCCGACGAAGCCGCCGGCGCCGAAGATGACCCACGTCGGCGTGTGGGCTGTGGCTCCGCTCATCGCGATTGGTTTTGCATCGGGTCGGGAACAGGTGACAGTGTAGTATTTTGGCGATGATCTCGATCAACACCCGCATTCTCGGCAAGCGAGTCACCGGGGTGCAGCGCTATCTCACCGAGATCCTCTCCCGCCTCTCCGTGCCGCATCGCAAGCTCGCGCCGCCCGTCAACCTGCAAGGCCTGGCGGGCCACCTGTGGGAGCAGACCGCGTTGCCCGCGCTGGCCGGCGACTCGATCTTGTGGAGCCCGTCGCAAAGCGGCCCGATGTGGCGCGAGCGACAGGTCATCACGGTCCATGACCTCGCGCCGCTCGAGCTGCCGCAGTACTTGTCGCCCGCGTTCGCCCGCTGGTACAGCGTGATGATGCCGCGCGCGATCCGCTCCGCGCGCCGCATCATCGCGGTCAGCGCGTTCACCGCCGATCGTCTTCGCAACGTGCTGTCGGTTCCGACCGAGAAGATCTCCGTGGTTCACGAGGCGGTCGATCATTCCCGTTTCCGCGTCAGCAGCGCCGCTGATGTCGAGCGCGCGCTCGCGCGCTACCAGGCGCCGAGCGCAACCTATGTGCTGTCGGTGTGCACGCTGGAACGCCGCAAGAATCTCGCGAAGCTGCTCGAGGCCTGGTCCGCGATCCAGGAGCGGGTGCCCGATGCGTGGCTGCTGCTCAGCGGAAGCTTCGGCGATCGCCATGTGTTCGGCACGACTGAGGTCACGCTGCCGCCGCGCGTGAAAACCTTGGGCTACGTCGCCGACGAGGACCTGCCGCATCTCTATTCAGGCTGCCAGGCGTTTGCCTACGTCTCGGAGTACGAAGGCTTCGGCTTGCCGGTGCTCGAAGCCATGGCGTGCGGCGCGCCGGTGCTGACGTCGGCGGGAACGTCGACGGAAGAGATCGCCAAGGGCGCGGCCGTCCTCGTCGATCCGCGCTCGGTCGACGACATCGCGCAGCATCTGCGTGCGCTGCTGACGGAGCGCGCGCTGCGCGAGGAGAGGAAGCAGGCCGGCGTCGAAGTCGCCAAGACCTACGCATGGGAGCGCGCCGCGCGCGAGACCGAAGAGATTCTCCAGTCGCTCTAGCTACGCCTTCTGGGCGACGACGATGTCCTGCCAGTTGAGCGCAGCGAACTCCGGCGCGACCTCGTGGTTCGACCAGGCGCCGTAGCGGATTGGCCCTTCGAGTGAAAGTCCCGCGCTCGCGTGCGCAGCCCGAAGCCAATCCTCGTCGACCGCGATCAGGTCTTCCGGGATGTTGGGATTGTTGGTCCAGCAGCCGGCCTGCGCGAGGTGATGCACGATGTTCTCGCGTGCCTTTCTCGACTGCAGCTCGCCTCGGGCGTGCTCGTTCATGACGTAGTACGACGCCGCGATGCGCCCGCCCGGCTTGAGGACCCGGCCGATCTCCTGGAGGTACCGCGCGATATCGACCGGATACATGTGCGTGAACACCGACCAGAGCACGACGAGATCGAAGCTGTTCTGGGCGAACGGCAGCACGAGCTCGCTCGGCTGCATGCCGCCGGCGGGGTTGTAGAACTTGTTGGCGATGTCGAGGCGGAAGAACACGAAGCGCGGATTCAGGGGCGTGATCTTGCGCGAGCACCAGCGCACGCCGCGCTCGTCGATGTCGATGCCGACGTAGAGCGCATCCGGCCCGAGCACGTCGAGCAGCGGCAACGTCTTGCGGCCGACACCGCTGCCGATGTCGAGCATCTTGCAGTCGGGGCTGATGCCGACCACGCGCTGATAGAACGCCAGCGCTTCCTGGCCGTTGCGCGCGAAGACGTCGTAGCCGCGCGGACCGTCGAACTGATGGCGCAGCGGCGGCAGCCGCGGATCCTGCGGCGCGCCGTCGATCAGATCGCGCAGCGCGTACGGAGCGTCGCGCACCAGGTGGAACACCGGCGCCGGCAGGATTCTCTTGAGCGCGCCGCGCAGGCTCATTCGAATCCCGTCATCGTCGGCACCGAGCCCGTGCGCACCCTGCGTCCCCAGATGCGCGGCAGCACCGCGGCGCCGACCAGGATCAGATAGCCGAACGAGGAGTACGCGACGGCGTTCAGCAGGTCTCCGCGCATCATGAACATCTGGAACGCAGCCCAGTACGGGACCAGCAAGCGTGACAACGAATCCGGCGCCCCGGGCGCGAGCGATCGCTCATACAGGGTCTCGCCCAAGGCGCAGATGCGTCCATAGAACATCAGCACGATGCCGATGCCGAGCCATCCGAAGGCGTAGTACGACTCCATCCAGAGCGGCGCCGAAAGATTGGTGAACGATCGATGGAAGAACGTCGCCACTTCCACGCCGGTGCCGTAGGGCTTGGTCGGCCAGTACGCGCGCGGGAACCAGAACGCGGCGGCGCCGAGAAAATTCTCGCCCCAGGTCGGCCCGGCGCGCTCGCCGTAGGCGTAGCCGTCGAGCGTGAGCTGGAAGACGTCGTAGTCCGCCTTGTGGATCATCTTGTTCACCGCCGACTCGCTGGTGTCGAGCTGATCGAAGGCCTGCGTCACCGAGCCAGCGTGGCGGAACAGATCGAGGTACGGGAACAGGACGGTCAGGCCGACCGCGAGCCCGATGATCCACATCGGCGCGAACCACTTGCGCCAGCGCGGGAGCGCGAATGCAGGCGTGAGCACGACCGCGCCCAGCCAGAACCGGCTTTGCGCGGGCGGATAGTTGGCGCAGTAATCGAGCACGCCGAGCAGGAGCGTCAGCAGGAAGTAGAAGCGCTTGCGCTCCTGGTTGAACGTGTGCCACCGCGTGATCGCGTTGTAGGCGACCACAGTGAACGTCACCAGGCTCGGCGCGCGCAGCAACGTGCGCGCGATCAGGCCTTCGGCGAGCGTTCCGGCGACCACTTTCTCGAACTGCGCGCGCGTGATGAAGATATGGTTGAAGCCCCACGAGTACATGCCGAGGAGCGTCAGCCCCACCGCGACGACCGACAGCCACACCGCAGCGCGATCCGAGATCGCGAGGCTCATGCCGCTGAAGACCGACGGCGCGGCCGCGTTCGGCGGCCGCAGCCGCGCCCACACCAGACCCGCTTCGAATGCGGCGATCGCCAGCGCGACTTCCAGGATGCCCGGGAGCAGATCCTCGGGCACGTGCATCCGCTGCCACGGGAAGTCGTTGACGGCGAGCTGCGCGGTGGCGGCGAGACCGATCCACACGTAGATGAACAGGAAGAACGTGAAGCTGAGCAGCCGCGGCCGACCCTGCCCTGCCATCCAGGAGAGGCGCGTGGCGCAGTACAGCAGGATCGCCAGCGAGATCGACGCCTCCGTCGTGAGATCGGCCTCCTCGGGCAGCTGGATGAACACGAGGCCCGGAACGACCAGCGCGAGGCTGACCCAGGTGACGATGACGTAGAGGACGTTCATGACGCGGGCGTCAACGATACAGGTTCAACCGGAACTTGGTGCGCCGGTACAGCGACACGCCACCCATCAGCAGCGAGCCGCCGAAGAGCGAAGCGGCGAGCAGGAGCCATGCGCGCATGCGCAGCGGCTGCAGCATCGCCGCCTTGAGCGTCGCCCTGCGTCCGTCCGCAGTCTCGCCGCAATAGAAATCGGCTTTGGCGATCTCGAACAGGACGTTCGCGTGCGCGGGTGGATGCGCGGCGAGCAGATCGGCATGCTTGGCGAGCGCGTACCGAAGCGCGACCCGCTTGAGGTCGTGTTGCGCGGTGAGGCTGCCCGGCATTTCGTACGAGACGACGACCGGATCTGCGATGGCCGCGAGGCGATGCGTCGCCATCAAGCGCAGGCACAGCTCCCAGTCCTCCGATCGGCTCATGGTCTCGTCGAATCCGCCGACGGCCTGCAGGCACGTGCGGCGGAACAAAGCCGATTGCATGTACGCGACCAGTCCGTTGAGAAACGCTTCGCGATCGACATCGGGACCCTCGCCGGCGAGCGGCCAGCGCACGCTGATCAATGGGCCGCCGATGTAGCGCAGCGCCGTGCCGCCGACCAGGGCGTACTCCGGCCCGAGTCGATCGATCAGCTCGACCTGCCGCGCGAGCTTCTCGAGCAGCCACTCGTCGTCGCTGTCCTGGAAGGCGATCAGCTCGCCGCGCGCGATCGCGACGCCCGCATTGCGCGCCGCGGAAACCCCACTCGGCCGCCCGTGCCGCGTATAGACGATCCTCGGATCGCCGATGGCGGCGACGATCGCGGCGGTCTCGTCGGTCGAGCCGTCGTCGACGACGATGAGCTCGAGGTCGCCGAAGGTCTGCGCGAGCACGCTGCCGATCGCGCGCCGCAACGTCGCGGCGCGATTGTAGGTCGGGAGGACGACGCTGACGCGGGGACTGGTCATGTCTTCCCCATCGCGCGCTGTCGTCGGGCCTCGCGCCAATCGACGACCTTGCGGACAGCCGGTCGTCCGAGCAGCGACGCGAGCAGCAGCGCCCACGCGCGGAGCTGCGTCGGGTCGAGCCGCAGGCTGCGCAGCAAATGCGTCCGCGCATCGCGATCTTCGCTCGCGATCAGCTTGAAGCGGGCGATGCCATAGAGATTGAGCGCCATCGCGCGCGGATGGGCGTCCATCAGCGCACGATGCTTGTCGACGATCGTCGACAGGGATTGCACCCGCCGGTGATGCTGCTTGATCAGGCTGCCGGGCGTGTCATGGATGACCGCCATCACGCGCGGATCGAAGTCGACGCGGTAGCGCTGGCAGATCCGGATCAACAGCTCCCAGTCCTCCCACTGATGAAGCCGCTCGTCGAAGCCTCCCACCGCGAGCAACGCCGCTTTGCGGGCGAGCCAGGCTTGCATGAACGTCGTGTTGTTGCACGCGAGGATCGCCGTGCGCTCCTCGCCCGCCGGCAGATCGCTGAACAGGTACTGGGCGGATAAGCCCTCGAACTGCACGGCGCCTTGCGTCAGCGCGAACTCGGCGGGCAGCGCATCGAGACGCTCCACCTGCTGTTCCAGCTTTCCCGGCAGCCACTCGTCGTCGCTGTCCTGGAACGCGATGAGCTCACCGCGCGCTGCCGCGAGCCCCACGTTGCGCGCCGCCGCGGCCCCGCTGCACTTGTCTCGGCGCAAGTAGACGACGCGCGGGTCCGCGATCGCCCTGACCACGGCCTCGCTATCGTCGGAGGAGCCGTCGTCGACGACGATGAGCTCCAGCTCCCGGAAGCCTTGCGCCAGCACGCTGTGGATCGCGCGCGGCAAGGTCGGCGCGCGGTTGTAGGTGGGCAGCACGACGCTCACGCACGGAGCTGTCACGACTGGAATGGCTCCGTGCGGCGGTACCAGTGGCGCCGCAACGTCCACATCACCCCGCGCAAGCGCCGAAGGCTCGTGGAGATGAATCGGGGGAGCCAGGAGCCGGTCTGCGCGACCAGGAGCAGCACGATTGCCTTCGGCGTCCGGCGGCCGAGGCGCAGGCTTTCGGAAAGCGCCTGCCGACCGAAGCGGATCCAGGCGGGCTGCGCGACTTCCATGAGGCCGAGCAGATAGAGGTTGTCCGCGAGCGCGCTGGGATGGCGCTCCATGAGCTTGCGATGGCGCTCGATGATGAGCCGGAAGGCCGGCGGCCGGGCCTGGCCTTGCGCGGTCAATCCGCCGGGCGTGTCGTACACGAGCGCCGCCGGTCGCGGGTCGATGTCCACACCGTACTTCTCGCAGATGCGGATCAGCAGTTCCCAGTCTTCCCAGAGCGGCAGCCGCTCGTCGAACGAGCCGACTTCGTCCAGCACCGATCGCCGCAACAGCCAGGCCTGCGTGAACGACGTCATGTTGCAGGTAAGGATCGCTTCGAGCTCGTGACCGCGCGGAAGGTCGCTGATGTAGTACTCGGCCTCGGTGCCCTGCCCCTGGAAGCGCAGCACGGCTGCCTGCGTCAGGGCGACATCCTCGGGCTGCGCCTCCATGCGCTGCACTTGCCATGCGAGCTTGCCCGCGAGCCACTCGTCATCGCTGTCCTGGAATGCGAGGTACTTCCCGCGCGCGAGCGAGATTCCCTGATTGCGAGCCGCAGCCACACCGCGACGATCCGGGTAGGCGACGTACCGCACGCGCGGGTCGTCGAACGACCGCACGACCGCTTCTGTGTTGTCGTTGGGCACGTCGTCGAGGACGATCACCTCGAGATTGCGATACGACTGCGCAAGCACGCTCTTCAACGCACGCCCGATCACATGGCCGCGGCGATAGGTCGCCAGGATGACGCTGACCAGCGGACCCTCGGTGGGCGGCGCGACGGCCGAGTCGACCGCCGCCGATCCTTTGCGCGGCGCGGCGTCGGCCTGCTTCGCCGCCACGCGCGCGAGCGTACGCTGGTGCCGTCGTCGCACGCGCTGCGACCATTCCGGCGCGTGCCGCTCGATGATGATGCGATAGTCGTTCGCATAGTTGGCGGCGTTGTCCCACATGCCGCCGCCCATGGTGCGGGCACGATCCTGGATGAAGACGGGCTCGTCGAGATGCGTGAAGCGGCACGATCGCCACAGCCGCGCGGCAAGCTCCCAGTCGTCCCAACACTTCATGCGCTCGTCGAAGCCGCCCGCCTTTTCCAGCGCTTCCCGGCGTGCCAGCCACCCAGGCGTCGCGATGAGCGAGAACTCGCCGACGAACCCGTGCGAGAAATCGAGGTTGCGGAAGTAATAGGGACCGCCGACATAGTCCGCAAAGTTCTTTGCACGGTCCCAGTAGCGGATGTAGCCGCCGAGATTGAGGCCGACGTCCGACGGCTCCGCCTGCAGCTGCGCGACCTGCTTCTCGAGCTTCTGCACGAGCCAGAGATCGTCGTCGTCGTTGAACGCGATGAGACTGCCCTTCGCTTTCGCGATGCCCGCGTTGCGCGCGGCCGCGGCGCGCCGGTTCTGCGGCATGCGCAGGTACTGCAGCCGCGGGTCCTTGAAGCCGTGCACGACGTCGGGCGTGTGATCGGTCGACGCGTCGTCGACGACGATCAGCTCGAGCTTTTCGTAGGACTGCGCGAGCACCGACTCGATCGCCGCCGACAGCAGCGGCGCGCGATTGTGCGTCGGGATGATCACGCTGACCAGAGGCGCTTCACTCATCGATCGATGTTCTTGTGCTTTAGTTCGGACGGCGGACTTCGTAGCGTCCGCGATAGGCGGGGTGCTCGTAGACGAGCCCGACGATGCGGCGACGTGCGCGCGCCAGCGCGTTCCACGCGCGCGTCACCAGGCGAGTCGCTCCGTCACCGGCATAAGAGGCGAACAGGAACGACCACGCTTTCAGTCCGAGCGGATTGGCCTTCAGCGAGCGCGCGATCCACGCGCGGCTGTCGCTGAGGCGCCCCTGCATGGCATGCATTCGCGCCGTGTGGAAGCAGTACTGGGCGACGGTGCTGCGGCTCCATCGCGATGCGTGCTTCTCCAGCAGGATCGGATAGTCGTGCAGCATCAGCGATTCGTTCCAGGCCATGCCTGCGTTTGCGGGCCGGAGCTGGTACTGGATCCACAGCTCTTCGTCGAGATGCTGCAGACGGCACGCTTGCAGGACGCGCAGGCCGAGCTCCCAGTCGTCGAGCGAGCGCAAGCGCTCGTCGAACAGGCCGACCTGCTCCAGCACACTGCGCCGCACCAGCCAGTTCGGCGTGGAGATCAGCGAGAAATCGCCGTCGCCGAAATAGCGGGAGAAATCGACGCGTCGCACGTAGCCCTGCCCGCCCACGTGCCAGACGATGTTGGGCTCGACGCGACGGAAGCCACAGAGGATCAGTCCGACTTCCTTCGGCGCTGCGACGAGCGCGGCCACCTGCCGCTCGAGCTTGTTCGGCAGCCACTCGTCGTCGTCGTCCTGGAACGCGATGAATTCACCGGACGACGCGCGGATGCCGACGTTGCGGGCCGCGGCTGCGCGAACGTTGCGATCGAGCCGGACGTAGCGCAGGCGCGGATCGCTGAAACCTTTGACCACTTCCGGCGTCGCATCGGTGGACGCGTCGTCGACGACGATCAGCTCGAGATTGCCGTAGCTCTGGCGCAAGACGCTGTCGATCGCGCGGCCGAGCAGCGGCGAGCGGTTGTGCGTCGGCAGGATGACGCTGACCAGCGGTGACGCGCTCATTGCGGCGGCTCGCTCGGATTGCGCATGAGCCGATCGCCGTGCACGCGCGTGATGTATTGCAGCGTATTCGCCTTCTGCGGCGCAGCTTCGCGGCGCAGATCGCCGCGCAGTTTCGCGAGGAGCGCATACGCCGTCCGCCCGAAGGTGGCGAGCGTCCAGCCGAGCCACGCCCTGCGGAACGACGGCCGCAAGCGGATCGCGCGCGCGAAGAAGCGTCGCGCCTCCGCCGGCGATCCATAAAGGATCTCGTGACGGCCGATGACGAAGCAGTGCTCGGCGAGCGCGCCGGGCTCGGTCCGCCAAAGCGCTTCGTGCTTGTCGAGGATGCGCCGCATCGCCGGCCCGTACGCCCTGTCCTGACGATTCACGCTGCCCGCGCTCTCGTGCTGGATGTGCAGCGCGTCGTCGATCATCGTGACGTCGCCGCGCGACACGAGGCGAAGCGCGAGCTCCCAGTCTTCCCAGCAGCGCATCGTCTCGTCGAAGCCGCCGAGCTCCCGCAGCGCGCGCGTGCGCGCGAGCCACGTCGGCGTCGTGAAGAAGAAGGTGACCAGCGCCTGGCGGCGAAGATCGTGCGGATAGACCATGCTCCGCCGGCCCAGCAGCCACGACGCAGCATTGGCGCCCTGATAGACGAGATACGCGCTGACGCAAAGCGCGGTGCCCTCGCCGGCCGCGTGCAGCGCCATCACCTGGCGCTCGAGCTTGTCGGCCAGCCACTCGTCGTCGCTGTCCTGGAACGCGATGAGCTCGCCGCGCGCTTCGCCGATTCCTGTGTTGCGCGCGGCGGCAGCGCCGCCATTGCGCTCGCGGCGGATCAAACGCACTCGCGGATCGTTCGCCGCGAACGCGGCGACGATGCGCTCGCTATCGTCGGTCGAGCAATCGTCGACGACGAGCAATTCGAGATTGCGATAGCTCTGACCGAGCACGCTGCGCATCGCGCGCGGCAGGCTGTGCGCACGATTGAACGTCGGCAGCACGACGCTGACCAGCGGCTCGGAGCTCATGGATTCAGGCGGTCTCAAATGCAGCTTTGATGCGACGCTTCACAGCCGCGAGCCGCGGGCGCCAACGCAGATAGGTGATCAGGGTCCAACCCGGGAAATAGTACTCCAGAACGGTCCCGAAATCCTTCGGAAGCTGATGGACCGGCCTCGGCAACTGTCGGAAATACCTACGGTAAATGCTCCGGAGCGGATGATTGGAGAACAGCCGCCAGGGTTTCCACCAGCCCATGTAATGGACCACCGCCGGTCGCGCCAGCGCGTCCGAAAGCTCGGCGGGTTCGAGCGGCTGCTCCGCCGGCGTCACCTCGAGCATCGTCGTCTGCACGTTCCAGCGCGGATGCAATCGCTTCCACTGCCCTTTCAGGACACCGTTGAACGCGTCCTGGTCGGCGTAGAGCATCAGCTGCGGATTCGCGGCGGCGTAGTCGAGCAGGCGCTGCGTAAGGCCCGTCGCGCGCATGCGCTGCAGGTCCATCAGCAGCACGCCCGAGTTCAGGTAATCACGCGCGGACGCGAGCCCGAGATTGCGGACGTGATCCTGCGGATTCTTCGGGTGCAGCACGTTGACCACCGCGCCGAGCTCGCAGCCCTCGAGATCGGTGCGCCAGAGCGGCGCGAGATCGTCGGCGATCGCGATGTCCGCATCGAGATAGAGGATGCGCGGAAGCTCCGGCAAGAGCTCCGGCAGCAGCATGCGGTAGTAGTTGGCGAAGCTGAACCACTCCGCGAGCCGCAGATGCTGCAGGCGCGCGACGTCGATGCGCAGGAATTCGATGTCCTGACCGAACGCGGCCACGACGCGGCGCAGGTAGTCCTGCGCGGGGGCCGGCAAGCCGCCGTCCATCACGTGGATCCGCACGGGAATGCCGTGCGTCTGCGAGCACAGCGAATGCAGCATGACCGCGAGGTGCGGAACGTAACGCTCGTCCGCGCCGCAAGCGACGTGCAGGGCCTGCGAGCTCACCTCACGCCTCCGCGCGCGCGATCAGCCCGGGGCCGGGGGCATCGTAGCGATAGCGCAGGCTCACCTTGCGATCGAGCAGCGGCTGCTCGATGTAGCGATGCACCAGGTGCGCGATGAACACGCCGAGCATGGCGCCGGCGATCGCGAGCAGCGCCGGGTCGTAGCCGTAATAGCGCCCGACGCTCACCGTCAAGGTGATGGCAGCGTAATGCACGAGATACAGCGAATAGCACATCTCCCCCAGATAGACGGACAACCGCTGGCGCAGCAGGGAGCATGCGCGTGCCGATGGCCGCAGCGCCACAGCGCCGGTCAGCGCGAACCACAGGAGCGCGAAGCCGAAATTGACCAGAGGGCCGTGCTTCAGCAAGCGATCGTCGCCGTCGAGGAAGCGACGATAGCCTTCCAGCACGTAGCCGCCCCACAACGGGATCGAGACCACGGCCGCGATCGCGAACAGGCGCCCGAGGTACGGACGCAAGGAATCTGCTCGCTCGCCGACGAACAGCCACGCGAGCAGGAGCCCGAGGCCGAACGCCTCCATGTGGCCCGTGAGCATGTAGAGGTGGACGTGATGGAGATGGCTCGCCACGCCGATCGCGATGAACAGGATCGCGGTGACCGGCACGATCCACCGCGTGCGCCGGAACGCCACGAACGCGAGCGCCCAGATGACATAGAACTGCTCCTCGACCGCGAGCGACCACGTGTGCCGCAAGTGGAAGGGATAGCTGTCGAAGTCGAGCGTGCGCCAATAGCCTTCGAAGTACTGCACGAACAGCGCCTGCTGCAGCCACGCCGAATTGCGCACGGACGACCAGTACCCGAGCTGCATGCCGATCACGAAGATGGTGAGCCCGACGACGAGACCGAGGTAATACAGCGGCCAGATGCGCAACGCGCGGCGCAGGAAGAACATCGACAGCAGGTTGTTGGCGCGGCGGTTCTGCAGCAGGTTCGCGGTGATCACAAAGCCGGACAGCATGAAGAACCAGTCCATCGCGCTCCAGTACCAGAACAGCCAGTCCTGGCGCACGTGATAGAAGACGACGCCCAGGCAGAACAGGCCGCGCAGGCCATCGAGCTCGACGATTCGTTTCATCCCGCGCTTCCCTGGCTCCGGAGGACGGGCCGCGTCCAATGCGGCCGTGCGCGGGACAGCACCCGCGCCGAGATGATCTCACAAGGCCCGCGGCTATTTCACCGTCACCGGCAGCAGCGGCGCCCGCGGCGCCGGCGCACGGTCGGGGGTGCGATAGCGCATGCCCGCCTTGAAACGCGACAGCGGCTTCTCGACGTAGACGTGCAGCAAATGGGCGCCGGCGATCCCCGCCGCCGCGCCGAGCACGGCGAACAGCTGCGGGTTGAAGCCGAGCTTGCGCGCGATCACCACGCCGAGAACGATCGCCATGTAGTGCGTCAGGTAGAGCGGATAGCTGACGTCGCCGAGGTAGCGCGCGAACCGCGTGCGCAGCGGCGCCCAAAGCTTGTGACCGGGTGTCAGCGCCGCGGCGCCGATCAGGCCGAGCCAAAGCAGGATGAAGCCCGCATTGACCGTCGGCGGCTGAGCCAATGCACGCATGTCGCCGCCGGTGGCCAGCAGCGAATAGCCGTGCCAGACGTAGCCCGCCCACATCGGCACGGACACCGCCGCGCACAACGCGAAGATCGGGAGCAGCGCGCGCCGGTGCTGTTCCGCCGCGCCGGTGCAGAACAGATGCGACAGCAGCAGGCCCCAGCCGAGCGCGTCGATGTGGTTGAGCAGGAGATAGAGGTGTCCATCGTTGGTGCCGCGCCACCAGAGCCCGGCGGCGATGAAGACCGCGGCGATCAGCGGAACCGACCACGCGAAGCGCCGCATCGCGAAGAACGACAGCGCGAAGAGCACATAGAACTGCTCTTCCACCGACACCGACCACGAATGGATGAAGTGGAACGGATACGGACCGAGATCGAGGCGATGGCGATAGCCTTCGACGAAGGCGGTGAAGCTCGCGAACTGCAGCCACCCGCGCGGCTGCGTCGAGGACCACACGTCCACGTGCGACGTCGCGAGATACACGACGAGGCCGAACAGCAGCGTCGCGAAATACAGCGGCCACACGCGCAGTGCGCGGCGCATGAAGAACGCCGTGAGGAGGTTCTCCGCTTCGCGATTGAGCAGGAGCTGCGCCGAGATGACGAACCCCGACGCCATGAAGAAGAAGTCCATCACGCTCCACCACCAGAAGATCCACTGGTGGTGCACGTGATACAGGACGACACCGAGACAGAACAGGCCCCTAAGGCCGTCGAGCTCCACTACCCGTTTCATGCTGATGTTGCGATCGCTTAGTCATGACCCACGCGATCCATCGCATGAATGATCTGATCCGTCGTCCGGTCCCAGCGATAGGCCTCCCTGACCAATCGCTGTCCGTGCTCCCCTTTCTTGGCGAGATCCGCAGGATCCGCGAAGGCCTCCACCATCAGGGCGGCGAGCGCCTCAGGGTCTTCGCGTTCCAGCAGGAATCCGCTGCGTCCATTGTCGCAGAATTCCGGCCCCGCATTGCGATCGAGGGCGACGATCGGCGTCCGGCACGCGAGCGCCTCTAGATATACCAATCCCCACGGCTCGTAGCGGGCGGGCATGACGAACAACGACGCTTTCTCGAAGGCTTTCTGCAGCTCTTCCGCAGACACGAAAGCCTTCGCCGCGACATTGGGAATCTCCGCCGCAAAGTGCGCGTACTCGTCGCGCCCGATCAGCGTCAGCTTCAGGTTGCGATTGCGGCGTACCGCCATCGCGAACGCAGCAGCGACCAGCGCGACGCCCTTTTCCTGCGCGCGCAGCTTCGCGACGAACAGCATTTCGCCATTGTCGTACCGCTTCGCGCCCGCGTAGGCCTCGATGGAGCCGCGACCGGTCCCGACCGCCGTGACCCGATCCGGCGACACGCCGTAATGTGAGATCAGATCGTCGCGCACGTGCCGTCCGATGGTGAAGATGTGCGCCATCTGCGAATAGCTGCGCCGATCCATCCATTCCGCGAGCCGGCGCAGCACCGGCCCGAGCTGCTTCAAATCCGGCGAATGCACCGCCGCGAGATGCCACGTCGTGTCGCAGAACAGGAAATGCTCCTGATCGCGCCGCCGCCACACGAGCGGCATGCCGAGCGTCCCCGTATGCAGGACATTCAGCGGCGCGCGACCGAGCTTCCGATGCAATCGCAAAGCGCGAAAGAAGCGCGTCACCGGACTGTAGGCGTACGCGAGGTCGCCGCCGAACACATGCTTCGCGATCCACCAGCAGAAGCGCGCGATGCGCGGGGGCAAGGCGCTCGTGTCGAGCGAGCCGGCCAAGCGGCCGCGTTTCTGGATCTCGGTCAGCAGACGCAGCGGCGTGCCCGACCACGTCGACGCCGACGTCGGCTCACCGTCAGGGCACGCGAGGAAGATCGGCCTCACAGCTTCGAAGGAAACGCGGCCTGCAGGCTCTCGTAGCCGGGGAACAGCTTGCGCAGGTGGTGACGAATGTAGCGCCGCGACCGCGGGAACTCCGCGATCGCCTGCAGCGCCTTGCCGCGACGCCACCACGCACCGCGATCCGGCGGCGGATAGTCGAGCGCGAAGATGTGTCGGCTCGCATATGCCATCCGCTGTATCTCCGGCGGTGCGTGCCGCACGTCATCCGACGCCTCGATGATCTTGCAGTAGTCGAGCCACAAGCCCTTGCCTGCCTGCGTGCGCTGATCCGGATGCACGCGCCAGCCGGAGAACTGCTGGTCGATCTTGTGCGCGCCCGTCGCGAAGATCATGCGCAGCCAGAAATCGAGATCGCACTGATGGAATTCCCCGCGCCAGCCGCCGATCTTCTGCTGCACGCTGCGGCGGAAGAACGCGGACGACTGCGGGATGCACAATCGCATCGCGAAGATCGACTCCCAACTGAAGCGCGGAAGCTGTCCGCTGTAGAACACCTTGCCCTCGGTGTCGATCGCCTCGGCATCGCCGTAGACGAGGCCGCAATCGGGATTCGCCGCGAAATGCCCTGCTGTCGTCGCGAGGGCGCCGGGATAGTAGACGTCGTCGGCGCTCTGGATGCCGACGAGCTCGCCCCTGGCCATCGCAAAGCCTTTGTTCACCGCGTCCGCAGGGCCGCGATCCTTCTCCGAGATCCAGCGCAGCTCGGGCGCGGTCGCGAAGGACTTCAGGACCTCGACCGTCTCGTCCTTGGAAGCGCCGTCGACGACGATGACCTCGAGCGGCCGATGGCTCTGCGTGAGGATCGACTCCAGCGTCTGGCGCAAATACCGCCCCTGGTTGTAGCTGGGGACGATGATCGAGAACAGTGGTCGGTCCGCGGTGGTCATGGTGAAATACTGAGTTTACGGCACAGCCCCGCGATGTACAGCGATCCCCTCAAGCTCCTCTTCATCCATCTGCCGAAGACCGGCGGCGAGAGCATCCACGAGGCGCTGAAGGCCTACGACCTCCGCGGCGTGAAGCACCGCACCTATCGCGAGTTCGCGGCCTATCACGGGCAGAAGAAGGTCGACGGCTATTTCGTCGCGAGCTTCGTGCGCAATCCATGGGATCAGGTCCTGTCCTTCTACAGCCATCTTCGCAAGCCGGCGTACATGAAGAAGGAGGAGATCAGCCCGCATCCGTGGTACTTCGCCGACGGTTATCACCTGTTCCCACTCGAGCCATCGCGCAGCGCTTGCCAAGTGGGATTCGCCGACTGGGTGCAGCGCTGGTACGGCGAGATCCCGGAGCGCGAAGGTCCCGGGCTCACCGAGAAGCTCGGGCTCTATCTCCCTCGCGTGCGACGCAAGCTCGACGTGCGGCCCCGCGTGCACGAAGCGTTCAAGCGTCAGGTGCACGACGAGATCCCCTACTTCCTTCCTTATCTCGAATGGTTCAAGGACGCGCGCGGCAACGTGCGCACCCAGTTCGTCGGGCGCTTCGAGAATCTCGCCGAGGATTTCCGCAAGCTCACGCAGCAGATCGGCGCCGAAGCGGAATTGCCGCACGTGAACAAATCGCAGCGCGGCGATTATCGCGAACAGTACGACGCGAAGTCGCGTGAGATCGTCGCGCGCTACTTCGCCGAGGAGATCAAGACGTTCGGCTACCGCTTCTAGCCGAAGCGCTTCAGCGCCGCGAGCCAGGTGCGCATGCAGGCCGCGGTGTCCTTCAGGAATTCGCGTCCGCCCTGATCCCACACGAATCCCTTGTAGTGCTCCGCACGTGATGCGATCGCGTCGGCGAGCGCGGCGTAGCTTGTCGCGTAATCACTACCGGAGAGCTCGAGCTCCTGCAGCCACGGCAACAGCTCTTCGATGAGCACGACACCGGCCAGCTCGTGATAGAGATCCTTGAACAGGTTGTGCTGCGTGCGGTGGTGTGCGGCCGTCGGCGTTCCGAGCCGCACGGCATGCCCGAGGTGCTTGGCGCACTTCTGCACGAAGTAGCCGGACAGGATGTCGCCGAAGCGATCGATGCTGAGGCCTTGCAGCGCAAAGCCCATGCGGACGTAGTAGTACGCCGTGACCGCTTCGCGCGTGAGCGCGGTGTTCTGCGTGTTGATCGGCGACCAGGTTTCGGGCGCGAGGATCACCGAGCGGCCGCGATCATTCTCGACGAACGGCGCGATCGACAGGCGCGTCAGCGCATCGACGTCGGGATCATCGGTCCACAGTCCGGCGTTGATCGCGATCTTGCGCGAGCCGGCCTGCTGCGAAGCCTTCTGCACCGTTGCGTGCTCGCCGCGTCGCGCGCTGTATGGAAACCCTCGCGCGTGAATCGTCGCATCGCCGCGCACGCGCAGCAGCTCGCAGATGTTGAACCACGGCTTGCCGCCGACGTATTCCGCGCGAAGCGACTGACCGACCGTCGCGCCGACGATGGCGTGGTCGCCGATGAAGTCCGATCCCGGCAGGCAGTAGTTGTCGTCGTCGATCGAGACCAGCATGTCACAGCCGTTCTCGAGCGCCATCAGGAAGCCGATGTTGCGGCGATTGTCGGTATTCCACGGTACGAAGCCGGCCGGCAGGCCAAGCTTCGACAGATACACCTCCTGCTCGTCGAGCGTCGGACAGATCACCTTGAAGCCCGCCTTCACCGCGGCCTGCGCAGCCGCGGCGACGGTTGGCGGCGTCTTCTTGTCGATGACGATGTAGATCGACGTGTCGCGCTCGCGCTCGTGGGCGCGCAGGTTGTCGAGATAACCCTGCAGCCAGCGGGGCTCGAAGATCGTGGTGACCACGATCGCAGCGGAACGGTTGCTC
>Ga0070741_10007909_pt1 | contig 21670 bp, 18 predicted proteins | sample Coa_R1_4_FD_66440 | JGI IMG/M metagenome (GOLD analysis project Ga0070741, IMG submission 66440) | Surface soil microbial communities from Centralia Pennsylvania, which are recovering from an underground coalmine fire - Coalmine... | ecosystem: Environmental > Terrestrial > Soil > Unclassified ... | reverse complement strand
TCGTCCCGCCTTGTCGAGCGTCAGGTCGGTACCGCGCCGGAACAGCGGATCGTCCTCCTTGGCCGCAAGCAGCGTGAGAACGGCGCAGTCGCGTGCGCCGTGCAAGCCTTCGACCAGCTTGTAGAACGCCGGCACGCCGCGCGGCGCCCAGCGACCTTCGGCAAGGCCGGCTTTGAGGCCGGAAAACAGCCGACCGAGCACCAAGACCCGCATCAATCGGCTCCGGCCGCGAGCGCGTCGAGCGAAACGCCATGACGCGCGAGATAGGCCTCCGCGTGCCACGACAGGGCATTGCGGAAGCCGCGCCGGTCGAACAGCACGCGGCGATACGGCGCAATCGCGTAGTTCTGGATGGGGTCGGCGCGCCATTCGAACACGTGCTTTTCGGCCCGGTGCCACACATCTTTTCCGGCTGGCGCGAGCAGCGCCTTCACCCCCAGCCGCAGCGGCCGCAGCCAACTCGGCACGACCGTACGCGAGAAGCGCCAATCGGCACCCCAGACACCGCACCAGTTCGCCGCCTCAAGCGCGGACTGAAATAAGCGGCGGCCGAATTTCGCGGCGAGCGGCATGCGCCGCCAATACTCCACGAGCGCGGGCTCCCACAGCGGCAGCCGCCATTCGTAGCCAAACATCTCATAGCAGCGCTGGCCAGCGACGACGTATTTCGACTGACGGTTCTCGAACTCGGACAACTCGTAGGCGATCACGGCATCTTTTCGGGTCATCGAATCGCCAACACAGTCTCCAAGATCCTTCAAGACATCGGCCTTGATGGCGTCGACCGCGGCGGGCGTCTCGAGGAACGCCCACAAGTCGAAATGCTTGGCGCGAATGGCATGGAAGAGCGCGTCGCGGGTCAAGCGCTCCGGCGCGCGCGATGCGCCGATCGCCGCTGGAATATGATTGCCGGCGATGTAGTCGCCGCTCTGGCCGTTGACGATAATGGCGTCCTCGGGAAGAAGGCCATCATGGCGCAGCCGCTCGATGGCGGGGACATCCTGCATGAAAGGCATGGCGTCCGGCCGGTCGGCAAACGTGAAGAAGCGCTGCGCGGTTTCACCGGTGAAAAAGGCACGCAGCGACTTTGGCTCGTAGCCGACGAAGCGCCAGGGATAGCCGAGGCGCTTGGCGACGCGCTGTGCGCCGGACGCTTCGTGGTTGTCCGGCAGGCCGTAGGAAAAACACAGCACTTTGTCGTAGCCGACGAGCTTGAGGCCGCTGGCAATGGCGCGCGAGTCGAGGCCACCCGACAACGGAACGGCGATGGTGCGTCCGCCGGCATCGCGGGCGAGTTGCTCGATCAACCCGAGCAGCATGGCATTGTGCTGCGCCATCACCTGCGGGTCCGCCGGATCGATCGCCTCATCGGGCTCGCCGACATAACGCGCATAGCGCAGGTGCCGCCGCCCCAGCGCATCGACGACAACGATCTCGCCGGGCTTGAGCGCCTCGAGGCCCGGCGTCAGCGTGCGGCGGCCGACGGTGTAGCCTGCAAGCGCGATTTGCAGCGCCGAACGCTGATCGATCCCGCCAAGACCGGCCGCTTTCACGAGGTCACGGCCGTCGGCGGCGATCCGGGCGCCGGCGCAGTAGAGCGGGACGCTGGCGACCACATCGGTCATGCCAAGGGCAACACCGTCCTTGTGCGCGAGTAGCGCGCCATGGCCGGCAAGCTTGCGCGCGGCCGCAATCAGCGCAGTCTCGGAACCATCGGCCGCGTTGAGCACGGCCTGCAGCGTGGCCTCCTGCCCGGCAAATCCCCCGTACCACATCACCCAAGCGGTCCAGCCGCCGGCCAAATCCATCTTGCGCCACACCCGGCTGTCGGGCACGAGCGGCAGCGCAACCGCGTCTGGCGCCGCGTGGCGTCGGGTACGGGCCTGGCCGTCCACGGGCCGCCGCCTGCCGCGGCGGCTCGGTTTCGCTGTCCCAACGCTGGTCATTGCCAATGCGGTCCGGCTCACTTCAACATGTCGAGTTGGAGAATCTCACCGGCATCGATGCGGCGCGCCGCCTTGCGGCCGAGCACTTTGGACAGCTGCGAGGCCGGAAGGCCGGTGCCCGGACGCTGCGCGATCAACATGTCGTTGGATACCGTCTCGCCAGCCTCGATCGGGCGTACCGCGGTCAAGCTCTTGCGCGCCCAGATGATGGATTGTGTCTCGGCCGCCGAGATCGATTTCGGCGCACCGCCGCGGGCCGCCTCGACCTCGCGAATGTCGGCGACGAAGCGGGCGAAGTTGCTGGGGTCGCAGGACACTTTCCAGTCGTGCGCGTTGGGCACGTCGCGGTCGATGGTGATGTGCTTTTCGATCACGTCGGCGCCGAGCGCAACCGCCGCAAGGCACACCGCGGTCCCTTCGGTATGGTCAGAATAGCCGACCGGCCCGGGAAAGAATTCGCGGATCTGCCGCATGACGTCGAGATTGATGCTCGATGCCGCGGCCGGGTAGCTGGTGACGCAGTGAAGGATGGCGAGCTCGCGTCCGCCGGCGCCGGCGATAACATCGGCCGCCGTCGCGATCTGCTCGAGTGTGTACATGCCGGTCGACAGGATGATCGGCTTGCGGCAGGCGGCGATGGCGGCGAGATACGGCCAGTTCTCGACCTCGCCCGACCCGATCTTGAACGCCGAGACGCCGAGATCGTGGGCGAGGAAGTTGAGCGCCGTATGGTCGTGCGGCGTGCACATGAAGATAATGCCGCGCTCCTTGCAGCGGGCGGCCATGGCGGCGATCGCCCGGTCCGGCAGTTCCTTGCTGCGCAGGCGGTCGCGCCATTGCGGCGCGGCAGGCCCCACCAGCACGTCGGTCCGGTAGTGCTGCGTCTTGAAGACATCCGCGCCCGCGTCGGCTGCGAGGTCGACCAGCGCGATCGCCTTGTCGATCTCGCCGAAGTGGTTGACGCCGCCCTCGGCGATAATCAGGCATGGCTGCCCGGGACCGACGGCGCGGCCCTCAATCGTGAAACCGGCGGCGAAAGCGCTGCTCACCGTTGCTGCCACTTGATGGACGGCAGGATGACGTCGCTGTCGATGCGGTCCTTGTGCCGCTCGACAACGTCGAACATGCGGCCGATGACCTCGTCGCTCAGCAGATGCGGCTTGAGGCCGAGATCCTGAAGCTTGGAGTGCTTGGCGTTATAGTAGTGCTCCTCGGCCTCGACGCGCGGATTGGGAATGTGGTCGATCTTCGTCTTCAGGCCGCGCGCGCCTGCAACGCGCTCGACGCGCCGTGCAAGCTCCATGACCGAGAACTGCTCGGTGAACTGGTTGAACACGCGGAATTCACCGGCCGCGGGCGGGTTAAGCGCGGCCAGCTCGACGCAGCGCAAGGTGTCGCGAATGTTGAGGAAGCCGCGGGTCTGTCCGCCCTTGCCGTAGACCGTCAGCGGCACGCCGTGCACGGCTTGGGCGATATAGCGGTTGAGCACGGTGCCGAACACGGCATCGTAATGGAAGCTGGTGGCGAGATCGGAGTGCTGACCGGTCTCGTCGGTGTCGATGCCGTAGACCACGCCCTGATTCAGATCCGTGACGCGGGTGCCCCAGATGCGGCAGGCGAACTCGAGGTTATGGGAGTCGTGCACCTTCGACAGGTGGTAGAACGAGCCCGGCTTCTTCGGGTACAGCACGCGGTCCTTGCGGCCGTTATGGGTGACCTCGAGCCAGCCTTCCTCGATGTCGATGTTCGGCGTGCCGTATTCACCCATGGTGCCGAGCTTGACGATGTGGCTGTCCGGACAGGAATGACGGATCGCGAACAGCACATTCAGCGTGCCGATGACGTTGTTGTGCTGGGTCTGCGCGCAGCAGGCGCGGTTGAGCATGGAGAACGGCGCCGACGGCTGCTCGGCATAGTGGATGACCACTTCGGGCCGGGTACGCTCGATGACGTCGTAGATGAAGCGGTGATTTTCGGCGATGTCGCCGACGAAAATGCCGATGTCGCGGCCCGAGATCTGGTTCCATCGCTTGACGCGCGTCTGCAGGGGCCGCGTCGGGATCAGCGGCTCGACGCCGACCTCGGCCTCCCAATAGCGCTTGATCATATTGTCAACGACGGTCACCTCGTGACCGCGCGCCGAGAAATACATCGCTGTCGGCCAACCGAGGTAGCCGTCGCCGCCAAGAACAAGAACTCTCATAGATCCCTTCTCAGTTTGTTTTTGATGTCTGGGAGCGGTGTGCCGGACGCGCTGCCTTCAGGCGGTCGCACCGGCATGCATATGGGGCATATCGACCGCGCCGGTTCTGACCAGCGCATTGGCGATCTCGAGATCCTCGGCCGTGTCGACGTCAAGATCGTAGTGGCGCGGCACGTCGACCGCGACCGAAGGCTCGGCAAAGAAGTCGAGGCCGTCGAGCAGCGCCTGCGTGCGCGCGGCAACGAGGTTGCCGAACACGAAGAGCCGGGGCTTCTTCTGCTTGTTGTATGCTTCGGCCCGCTCGGCGGCGAAGCGGAAGCGAACGCGGCCGCCTTCGACAATCCGCTGGTTGAAGGCGTGGTGATTGTGCAGCACCGGCGTCACCGTCTGCCCCGATCTGGCGGCCGGCTCGGCGCCAATCGCCGTCATGAGCCGGCGGCAATGGTCGGGCAGCAGGAACGGGCTCGTCGGCTGCACCAGGGCAATGACCTCGGGGCGGTCGGCCGCGGCAATCCGTCCGAGAAATTCGCGCACCACGTCGGCAACCCGCGCGTCGTCGCCGGCAAGATGCGGCGGCCGCCGGTCGACGTCGATGCCCAGGGTCCGGGCGTGGGCGCCGATCTCGTTGTCATCGGTCGAGCAGACGATGCGGGAAAAGCAGCGCGCGGCTTGCGCAGCCCGCACACCGTAGTCGAGCATCGGAACGCCGGCGATCAGGGCGAGATTCTTGCGCGGGATGCTCTTGGAGCCGCCGCGCGCCGGCACAAAGGCCCAGGCGGAAATCCGGCTGGCCGTCATGCCGCCACCAGGCCGACGGCAGCGGCCGCCTTCTCGATCACCCGCCGCTCGGTCTCAGACCAGGCATCGACGGTCGAGCCGCCGATGTGCGGCGTCAGGATCAGATTGTCATGGCTGCGGGCGTAACGCGCAACGCGGCTGTCGGCGAAACGTGCGGCAAAGTCCGGCTCATATTCGCCGTCGACGACGTCGAGCGCGGCGGCCCAGAGGTGGCCGGACTCGAGCAGATCGACCAGCGCTTCGGTATCGAGGATTTCACCGCGCGCAGTGTTCACGACCACGGCGCCCTTCGGCAGCGTTTCGAGCACGCGCCGCGACACCAGTTTGGCGGTCTCCGCGTTGGCGACCGCATGGATGCTGAGAACGTGACTGCGCCGCGCGAGCTCCTCGATCTTGGCCATGCCGCCCGGCACATAAGGGTCGAACCAGGCGACCGACATGCCCATTGCACGGGCAACGTCGGCGACCTTGCGCCCGAGACGGCCATAGCCGACCAGACCGAGCGACAGACGGGAGCACATTGCGGGCGCGCCGCAGGGCCGGCGATCCCAACGGCCGGCCGACGCGGCGGCGTGCGCGGCCGGCAGCCGGCGCAACGCCGCCAACATCAGTCCAATCGTATGCTCGGCCGTGGGCGTGATCGACTCCAGAAATTGCTGCTCATCATGCAGGGCGCAGACCGCGACGCCGCGGCGAGCGGCTTCCTTCATGTCGATATGCGGCACGCCTGTCGTGTTCGACAGAATGGCGCGAAGATTCGGACAGGCCGCCATGCGCGACGCGTCGACCTTGTAGCCGAGCGGCGCGGACAGGACCTGCGTGCGCGCCAGATCTTCGGCCGTGGCATCGGCCGGCGTCGCGCGCTCGATGACGGTGAACAGCCGGTCGAGCAAGGCGCGGTTTTGCGGCTGGTAGCGCATCATGGTGTAGTAGAGCGCGACCGGCTTGGCCATGCTCAATAAGTCATCCGCTTGACCAGGAGCTTCCGGTCGATCGGCGTATTGCGGACGATCTCCACGATCCGCTTGCCGGCATGGCCGTCGCCGTAAGGCTGCCGGCAGGAGGCAACCGCGGCGCGGAATTCGCCATCGTGCAGCGCGCGCTCGATCGCCGCGGCGATTGCAGCGCGCTGGTGCGGCACATCGATCACGTTTTCCGCCCGCAGGCGGCCTTCTTGCCGGCGGCCGACATTGACCGCGGGCAGTCGGAAGGTCGGCGTCTCGATCAGGCCCGCCGAGGAGTTGCCGACCATCACCGAGGCGATGCTCAGGAGCCCCCAGAACACCGGCGCATCGAGGTTGACGTGGACCTGAAACTGCGGCGGCAAGGCGAGCTCCTTGATGGCGGCGATGACGCCCTCGTAGCCCTGATCCGAGCACGGGTAGATCACCACCGCCTGCTGTGCGCTGTCGCGGGCCGCCAGCAGCGTCTCCCGCATCTGGTCGTAGGCGCGCTCAGGCTCGGTGGTCTCCGAGTGCTGAAGCACGACGACGACGGGACGCGACGCGTCGAGCCCGAGCTTTGCCGCAACCTCGCGGCCGGGCGCGTAATCGCCGGCCAAGATGCCGTCGAGATGGCTGTCGCCGACCACATGGATACGCCAAGGCTCCTCACCCATCGCCTTGATGCGCTCGGCGCTCGACGGAATTGAAGGAAAGTGCAGGTGGGAGAGCTTGGTCACGGCGTGGCGGAAATTCTCGTCGAGCGAGCCGCTGACGTCGCCGCCCTGGATGTGGGCGATCGGCACATCGAGCAGCGTCGCCGCCATCGCGGTCGCCAGCACCTCGCCGCGGTCGCCGTAGAGAAGGCAGATGTCCGGCCCGAGATCGTCGATCACCTTGGCCATGCGGTCGCCGCAGCGGCCCATGGCCTGCGCTCGGCCAAGCGCGGTGTCGTTGGCCTGCTCGAGGTCGACGGCGGCGGCGATCTCGAACTCCCGCTCGACTTCGCGCATGGTCCGGCCAAAGCGATCGCTGACGTGCTGGTCGGTCACCACCAGCTGCAAGGACAGCTCGGCATCGTCGCGCAGCATGCGCAGCATCGGCTTCATGGCGCCAAAACCGCCGCGCTTGCCGGTGAGAACCATGAAGCGGCGCGGCAGATGAGCAGCCTGCGGGGCCGCACCCGCGGCTCCCGTCTGTTGACGGTCCTGCGCGCGCATCCTATCAGGACCGCGCGGCTCCCGATTTTGCACGGGGCGCGCCGCAGACAGAGGCGTCATGTCTCGTTCGGCACCGATCTTCATTGGCGGACTGTTCAAGTCGGGCACGAGCCTGTTGCGCGCGATGCTAGGCCAGCACCCGAACATCGCGGCCGGGCTCGAGACCTACTGGTTCGATCTCGACTGGGATGCCCGGCAGAGCGACGAATTTGCCGCGAAGGTCGAGCGGTTGCGACGCTATTTCGACATCAGCCCGGCAAACATGGCGCGCATCGTCGACGCCAGCGCCGGCGTCTACGATTTCCTCGACAGCCTGATGAGTGAATTCGCCCGCGCCCAGGGCAAGTCGCGTTGGTGCGAGAAGACACCCGGCAATATTTATCATCTTGACCGCATCGTCGAAGGCTGGCCGCAGGCCAAGATCATCCATGTCGTGCGCGAGCCGCTCGACGTGCTCGCTTCCATCAAGGAGGCCAAGCGCCATGACTGGGCGGCGGCCTTTCCCGACATGTGGTGCCGCTTCGTCGCCGGCGGCATCGGCCAGGCCAAAGAGCTCGGCCTCGACGGCGGCAGCTACACCGAAATCCGCTATGAATCGCTGATCCTTCATCCCGCCGACACCATGAAAAAGGTCATCGCCTTCATCGGCGAGCCCTGGGATCCGGCCGTCGCGCAATTCAGCGGCCGCGACGACGACTTCGCCCGCGTGCTTGCCGTCACCGGCAAATCCAGCACCACCCTCGCCCGGCTGCGCGAGCCGCTGCAGGACAGCCGGCTCGGGATTTGGCGAAGCCTGGTGAGCTCCGAGGAGGCCGATGCGCTGCGCGGCGAAATCGTCAGGCGCGGACACGGGCCGCTGTTTGACCTGATCCGCTCGCAGAACCCCGAAAACACCGCCTAGCATCTCAGCGCACCGGCGCAGGATCGTCGGTATAGGGCTGGTCGAGGCTCTCGATCAAATTCTCGAGTGCGCGCTCGGCGACGTCGTCCGATGCGCCCGACGTCTTGTCGCGGACCAGCCGGAACTTGCCGGCATCGAAAGTGGCCTGTCGCACCGCCTCGAGATAACGCGCTCCATCACGCCGCGCGCGCGCTTCGTCAAAGTCGCCGTCAAAGGCCCAGCGCAAATAGCCGCGAAGATCGATGTCGTCTGTCACGGTCTTGACGTGCGGCAGGAAGCCGTAGCCCGTCTGCCGCCCGAATGCGATCACCGGCTTGCCGAGAACCGCGGCTTCCATTCCGGCCGAGCCGCTGATGGTGACGGTGACGGCGGCCTGCTTGATGCAATCGATCGAATTTTCCCGCAAATCGAGCAGCACGACGTTGTTCAGGGATTTGAGCTGATCGTAATAATACGGCGGCCGGAAGCTGGTGCTGTACAGGTTTTCCTTGATCGCCAGCAGCGTGCCGGCCGGCAGGTCGCGGCTGACTGCCTGGACGACGGCGAACTGGTTGAAGCACTCGGGCGAGCGCATCATGTTCCAGACTTCCGGCTCCTTGTGCATCGGAAAATAGGCAAAGCGCCGGCCCTCAAGATCGGCAAGCCGCACGTTGCAGGCGCGCTTTGCCCGCCGCGTGCGGACATAGAACTTGAGCGGCACCGTCACCCGATCCCAAATCGATATTTTTTTCGCGACCTTGTAGGCGCGCAACCTGTAGAACAGTCCATAGGCAAGGCCGGTCGCCGTCGCAAACAGCGCCCGCCACAGCGTGCCGCGCTCGCGCCAGAACCGCGCGTATTTCGTCAAAGGCGCGGCATAAGGCTTGGCGAGGTCGGGCTCCGGCGCATTCTGCACCGTCGCGTAGGCCTTGGCGATCTGCGGCGTATGGCGCCGCTCGTTCACCGACCAGATCATGCGATTGCCGTAACGGCCGGGCTCGAGAATTCGCACCGGCACGTCATGGGCGCGGCACATCACAGCCGCGTACATATCCGCATCGAGCAGCAGCGTGATGTTTTTTGCCAGAATCTCCCGGTCCCAGAACTGCAAGGTGCGCACTTGCGCCTGCAGGATCATCAGATCGTCGGTCTTGGCGAGATAGTCAGGTTTGCCGTGGAAGATCGCGCCGTTGAAATAGCCGCGGCTCAATGCGCGCGAGCTCATGGCGAGTTGGCCGTAGCTGACGCCGATCCGCCGCTCGAGCGCCGCAGCCGCGCGCAGCAGCGCGTCGCGGTCGGCCACCGGATCGAGCGTGAGCTCGGCCGGGTCGGCGGCAACCGCGATCGAATCGACATAGTCCGGCTCGGCCAGGTTGCGGAAGCCTCCCAGCTCCTCCTCGCTGCGGACGTAAAGATGAATGCGGCTGCCGTAGCGCTCCGCGAGCCGCGCCGCCATTGCAGGAAACAGCTGCGTCCGCGTGCGGGTCAGCATCATGCCGACATCGGCGAACACCCGCGCGTCAAAGACACCATGCGTAGCGCCCTGCCCGCCAGGCCGCCCCGAGGGCCGCGCTTCGGCGCGCCGGCCGGTGCGTTGCGGGCGGTCGGCGGTTTCGGTCGAACTGCTCATCGGCCTAGGCGACGATCGGTTCATCGACGGTATCGGAGAATTGCTGCTTTCGGCACGCGCTCGCATACCAGCCGCCGGTCGCCAAAAGCTCGGCGTGCTTGCCGCTTTCGGCGACGCGTCCACGATGCAGAACGAGAATGCGGTCGGCATCTTTGACTGTCGACAGCCGGTGGCCGACGACGATCAGGGTGGTGTCCGTTTCGGTGCGGATGCGATTGAGCGCCTCGCGGAACCGTTCCTCGCTCGCGGCGTCAAGCTGGCTCGTCGGCTCGTCGAGAATCAAGATCAAGGCGCGCTGAAGCATGGCGCGGGCGAGATCGAGCCGCTGCCGTTCGCCGCCGGAAAGGTTCGAGCCTTCCTCGGTCAGCCGGGTCTGGTAGCCGTCGGGCAGGCGCTCGATGAATTCGGCGGCGCCGGCGAGGCGCGCGGCGCTGCGGACTTCCTCGTCGCTGGCGTCGGGGCGGCCGTAGCGGATGTGGTCGGCGATCGTGCCGACAAAAATGTTCGGCTTCTGCGGCAGGAAAGCGATATTGGCGCGCAGGCTCTCGATCGAGAAATCGCTGATCGGAACGCCGTCCAAAGTGATCGTTCCGGCCTCGGGATCGCGCAGCCGCGGCAGCAGATCAATCAAGGTCGACTTGCCGCTGCCTGACGGCCCGACCACCGCCGTCATGCTGCGCGCTGGAATTTCAAAGCTCATTCCCGACAGCGCCGCCGTGCCGTCCGCGTAGGTGAACGAGACGTTGTCGAACCGGATGGCGCGATCGAGCGTCGTCAGCGTCAGCGCGCCGCCCTTGGATTCGCGCGCCTCGCGCATGGCGGCAAGGCGGCGTTCGATGATTTTGAGGCTCGCCCACTGCCCGGCGACCGTCTGATAGTTGGTCAGCGCCGCCCGGGTGGCCGGCAGCAGCCGCAGCAGGATGAGCAGGAACAGGCCGAGCATGCTGATACTCAGGCCGAGGAACGTGTAGCCGACATAGAGCATGACCAGCGCGGCGAAAAGCGCGGTCGGCTCGGTCGCTACCTCGATCGAGGCCGCAAGCTGGCGCAGACGCAGCTCATTGTCGCGCTGCTGCGCGCTCAGCATTGTCAGGTATTGAAGCTCGGCCGCCTCGGTCCGCGACAGCCGGATCAAGCGCACGGAGCGGAGGCGATCGATCAGGAAGGCGGACGTTCGCTGATTAGCTTGCGTGATCGACTCGCTCGTCAGCTGGCTGCTCTTGATGAGCCGGCGCAATACCAGCGCCGTGCCGGACAGAACCGTTCCTGAAATCAGGGTCATCCAGACCGACAACGACATCAGGCTGGCGAGATAGAACAGAACCAGCATCAAGGTGCCGACGAGATTGACCGTGCCGTAGAGCGCGTTGATGCCCCGCGGCAACTCGACGTTGACTTCGTTGATGAGTTCTCCGAGCAGCGCCTGGTCGTGATGCGCCGCCTTGGCGCGGATGTAGCTGTTGAAGATGCGGGTCCGCAGCAAATGCGCGCCGTGCTGCCGTTGCCCGGCGATGTAGCAAAGGTAGAAATACTTGAAGGCCTGGCGCCCGAGGAACGCGGCAAAGCTCACGCACAGCAGGATGGCCAGGTCGAAGGGCAGATTGAGCGCGTGCAGGGTATCGACGATGACGCGCCAGTAGCGGCCGGTTGCGAGGAGCTTCGCCTGGTCGCCGCCGGCCTCGATGAACTGGAGGATCGGCAGGAACATCGCCACGCCGAAGCCCTCGAGCAGCGTCGTGCCCGCGTTCAGCACCAGCAGAGCCGCGGCGACGCGGACGCTAAGTCCGAGTGCTTGGGCGCGTTTGACGAATTGCCACATTGCTATGCGCGAGACGGCGGGTTGCCGTCATTCGGCTCCGTGAGCCGAGATGAATGCATCGACGATGGCCGCCACGGCCTCTTCGGTGACGTGGCGGCCATCGTCCTTGAACGGATCGCCCCTCATGCAGAATTCGTAGGACGGCCAGTAATGGACGTGCTCGAACTCGCGGCAGATTTGGCCGGCGGCCGTCCGCAGGATGCTTTTGCTTTCGAGGTTGGCGACGACGATATCGCGGCCGGTAAAGGTGCGTTGCAGCCCAACCGGCGACACCGAAAGCACGATCGGCTTCGACGGAAAGCGGCTGCGCACGAGGCTGCAGATGCGCTTCAGATTCTCGTAGTTCTCGGCGTAATCGGACAGATGGAATTCAATGTCGGCGAGCGCCGGATCGCGGCCGACATCCGGAAGCGGACAGATGTGCAGGCCGTTCGCCTTGTTGCGCCAGGTTTCGATCAAGCCGAGGGTGATGACGTAGACGTCGGCCTCGAGAATGCCCTCGCGCATACGATCGTCGATTTGGCCGCTGAGATCGAGCAGACCCTCTTTGGTTGCCGCCAGAATCTGCCGCCGATAAGGATCGCGCCAGGTTTCGCGGCCGCCGACTTCGAAGCTGTTCTGCAGCTTGTGCTTGTGGACGATGAAGTCCTTCTCGCCGTAATGCGTGCCGGCGAAGGCTTGCTCGAACTCCTGGCGAATCGTGAACGTGTCGTAATGGTTGATGCTGTCGCGCTCCGGCATTTTCGCGAACTTCTGGGAGCGCGGATCGAACGACACATCCTTGTATTTCGGGAACACCTCGTAGCCGCGGGCGCGCAGCGCCGCCCGGATCTCGAGCGCAAAGCAGCTGCCGATGGCGAACACCTTCGAAGTCGGGTCGAACAGTTGCACCCGCTCGACGGTGACGCGGGAGCCGCGCTGCGAGCTGGCCCAGCGCGGATTGGCCTTCGCCTGAATGTCGAACCGCGGCGTCGAGATTTCCCGGGCCACGGGTTGCGCCGACGCGGCCACCCTGCCGAGACGGGATCGCGCGACTCTGAGGGCGTTGACAAGGTTCATGGGTTGCTTTCGCTGGTGCCGCGCCGTTCGGCGTCAGGTGATGACGAGGCTGCGCGGCTGCTCAACCTTGTCCTGGTAGCGCCGAAAGAACGGCCTGACTTCGTGCCGAGCCTTGTGCGCTTTCTGAAACTTGATGGCGAAGATGATGCGTTCGCCGCTCGAGCAGCGGCTGCCGTAGTGCTGGCAGGCCGACAGGTCCACGAACCCGCCCGTGCCCGCAGGACCGACCAGAGACTTCACGTCCTCCGGGCGGCACACGCTGAACACCTCCTCGTCGGTGACGCGGCCGTCGTCGCAGTAGTAACGCTTCGGGTAATTGACGGCGTCGTTGACACGGCGCGACAGGTCGGCCGGCAGGAACGAGAACGGACCGTTCTCGGGCCTGACGTCGCTGACGTTGATAAAGACGCCGACGATACCGACTTCCGGCTGGTCGAGGTGCATCAGCTGGCTGCCGAACAGGTCCTTCGGCAGCGGCTGGGTAAGCCACAGCCCGATCGACTTGAGCTGCGGCAGAAAGCCGAGATAGTCGGACACGGTCTCGATGATCGGGTCGCTCAGCGCGAAGTCGAGCAACTCGGGATTGTTTTCGAAATCCTCCGGCCTCTCGTAGAACGTGAAGGGGTTCTTCTCGCGACGCTTCGGACCGTTGTCGCGGCGCTCCTCGACCAGCTTGCGGCAGACGGCGACGACGCGTTCAACGCCCGGCATGGAGCTCTTGTCGAAGATGGCGTAGCCCTTTTCGCGCGGCATGAAGCCCCGCCACTTCGAATTGCGGCGCATCCGCCGCGCGACCTGGCTGCGCCGCCACACGTCGAGCGGCTGCCGCGTCAGATCGCCGGCCTCGGCGACGCCCTTGAGGAGCGAATATGGCAGCTTTGCCTGGATGCCGTAATAGTAGAGCGCGTTTTCGAGTTCCATATTCGTCATCCTCCTTGCAGGCGAAATTGCTCGATCAGATGCAGTAGCCAAAGCGCTCGAGCGGCAGCGCGTGTTGGGCGCCCAGCGCCGCGTTCGAATCACGATAAAGCGTTTCCAGCTTGCGCGTCCATTCCGCGGCGAAGCGGACTTCGGCCTTGCCGCCTCCCTGCAGGAACCGCTTCCACCATGCCGTCACGGCGTCGGGCAGCATGGCCGAGAAATGAGCCTGCGGCAGGATGCGCGAGCGAATGGCGGCATACCAGAGCAGGCGCGAACTGCGGCGGACGTTCTCGCGCTTGCCTTGCAGCAGCGCGACGCCCGCCTCCTCGTCGACGCCGACGAAGCGGCACAGCCGCCGCGCAAAAGCCGCCGGATCGTCCCGCAGTTCCTCGAACAGGAACACGCCGACGTTGTCGGCTCCGAACACCGAACCGTAGGAGCGCGCCAGCGCATCGTAGCGCAGCATCGGCAGCAACTCGTCGGAATTCTCCGCCAGCCACTGGCCCGGCGGCCGGTAGGCCGAAATCTTGCACTTGTGCAGATAATAGGACTCCAGAAGCCGCATCTGGTCCCGCACCATGATGATGATGCGGCACGGGCCGATCATGGCCCGCAGCATCTCCGGCAGCGTGGTGTCGGAAGGCCCGCGGTAGAACGACGGGTTGGTCAGGCGTTCGTGCGAGAACGCGACCACTTTGCCGCTGCGCGCCGCGCGCGCAAGCTGCTGCTGCCAGACGGCGCGGTATTTTGCATCGTCGAAGCCGACCTTGCCGCGCGCGGCGGTGTCGGCGGCAGCCAGCGCCGCGCGGATCGATTCGAGCACCAGCGGCTCGGGGTCCGGCCGACCGACGTTCAACAGCCCGGGATGGCCGCCGAAGAAGTGCGCCTGCAACGTCGTCGAAGCAGCCTTGGCATAGCCGATGTGCAGGCACGGAAGCTGCCCGTGCTCGGCTTGCCGTATCGTCTCACCTTGCGTCATCAGTTCACCGGCAGCGACCGCGCGGCGGCCTTGCCGGCCGCGTTCATCGCGAAATCGTTGGCATCGAAGCGCGGCAGCCGCATCAGATCCTGATCGAGGTCGGCGCGCGCGGGCGCGACCGTCATGGCGAGCGCGCAGCCAAGCGAGCGCAGCAAAGCTGCGGCGCGGTCATCGGTCGCGCCATGCGGATAGCACATCATCCAGCGCTCGCCGATGAGGCCGGACTGTCCGAGCCAGCCGAGCGCGGTCTCGATATCGCGGCGTTGTTCGCCGGTGTCGAGCGTGTCGAGCCAGCGATGGGCGTGGCCGTGGCAACCGATATGCATGCCGGCCGCGCGCATCTCGCCGAGTTGGCCGGCGCCGGCATAGAGCGCGGCGGCGAAGCTCTTCTCGTCCGTGGTGACGTGGCGACGGAACAACTCGTCGACCAGTTGGGCGCGCAGCGGCGCCGGCAGTCCCTTCTGCAGCATGCGCTTGACGAAGGCCGTCTCCGGGCCGTCATAGCGCGAGGCCCCGGAGAAACGCGCCCAGTAGACTTCGGCCGCAGCGAGGCCGCAATCCTTGCGGTGCGCGTTTACGGTCTCACGCACGGCCTGCGCCAGCGCGCCATGATCGGCGACCGCCGCGACAATGAACTGGATCTTGTTGACGTCGAGCACGCGGCCTTCCGCGAGCGGCAGCGTCGCCGGAAAGAAGACGCCGCGGTGGCCGCGTTCGGTGAGCAGCGGAAACACGGTGTCGTAATGGTCGGCATAGCCGTCGTCGAAGGTCAGCAGCAGAGCGCCGTCCGGCAATTCGGCGCCGTTCGCCGCGTCAAGCACCTGCTGCGGGTCGACAATCGTGAACTCCCGTTCGAAGGCATCGAGCTGGCGGCGGAACGCCGCGACCGGCAGCGCCTTGATCCGGGGGAAGGCGCTTGTCTCAGCGTCCCGGACGTAATGATAGGTGACGATGGTCAGCGCGCGGGCCATGATCGTCAGGCTGCCGTCACAGGCTTCACAGGCGCAAAATCGGAGCGCCTCAGCCGCAATTCATAGGCCTCGCTGAGCAGAAGCTTGAGCTGCGCCTTGACGCGCGCGGTGCCGGCAATGCCGCGGATGCTGCGAAACGCGCCGAGCCTGCTCTCGGGCGCGATGTCATAGCCGAGCCTGCGCGCTGTCGCCCCCGTCAATTGCGCCACCAGGTCGGCATCCTCGGCGTTGAGCGCGGTTTTCCAGCGTTCGCGGGGAGCCTGGTCGACGCCGGAATAGCGCTCGCCGGTATTGGTCGCGCGGCCGCTGACGCCGGCAAGCGCGCGGTCGATGGCCTCGGGCGGCATGGTTTCGCCGGTGGTGAAGGCGAAGATGCGGTTCAGCGTCGCTGCCGGCGCGGCAAGAAAGTCCTCGTAGCGGACCACCATGCAGCGCTCGGGATAGCGTTCCGTCATGGCAAGGCAGCGCTGCAGCAGGAAGCGCCAGTACAGCGCCATGCCGATCAGATCGCCGCGATTTGGGTATTTGGTGATTTCGCCGGCCATCGTCGCGGTGCGCAGGGCTGCGGACAGCGCGACACTGCGCGGGTCGCGGGCGATGAACAGGAACTTGGCCGACGGAAATGCACGCGCCAACGTGCCGAGGTGGCGCCAGTCATTATGCTTGTCATGCCAGCAAACGATGTCGGCCGGATTCTTGTCGAAGGCCGGCGTCAGCGCATAGGCAATCGGGTAAAGCTTGTACATTTCGGCCAGGTCGCGCCGAGCGAACGCGCGGTTGACGATGCGCAGATACTGGGCATAGCCCTCGTCGCCGAGACGCTTGTGAATTGCGCGCTCTTCCCACCATTCCGGCATGCGCAGGAGTTCGCGCAGCAGCCGCTCGTGGATCTGGCGGCGGTAGCGCCAAACATGCTGCATGAAATGCGTGAGCTGCGGCAGCACCATCGCCTTTGGATGCACGTTCATGGCGCGGTGAATGATGGTGGTGCCGCCGCGCACCGGCCCGACCAGATAGACCAGCCGGTCGAGCGCAGCGGCGGACGGCATCAGGCGGTCGAGCGCCGCAGAGCCGGTCATCTGGTCACCGCAGGCGTCGGCACAGGCACCAACATGGTCACGCCAAGACGGCTCCCGACAGCACGGTTTCGGCGTAGTCGTAGCCGAAATCATGCCGCAGCCGCTCGGCAAGGGCGCGGCGGATATTGGCCATCGTCGCGGGATCGATCATGTCCCGGTAATCGAGGGCGCCGCGGAAATGGAAATGGCGGTTCTCGTCGCCGCTGAAGCGCCACTCGCGCTCCTTCTGCTTTTCGAAGCTGTAGAAGTCGAGCGCTTCGGCGACGATCACCTCGCCGACATCGAAGCCGAATACGTATTCGAACATCGCGCGGAACTGCTTGACCGGCTCGCGCCGCATGTCCTCGTAGCGGAATACGCGAAAGCGCGCGCTGGGTCGGGCGCAGAAATCGCCCCACGAATTATAGAAGCGGAGGATGCGGTCGAGGGCGCCGTCGTCCAGGCAGTCCTGCAAGGTCGCGAACTTGCCGCGGCGCGAGCGGAAGTAGGAGTAGAGCGTGGTGGGGATGCTGCGCACGACCAGCACGGTCTTGGCGGCATCGAGCCCGGCGAGCGGCGACTGGTGCCAGCCGCTGTGGGTGTGCAGACAGTAATCGAGATCGACTTCAGGAAACAGCGCCCGCACCGTCGGCCGCCGCGACGAGCGCGAGTCGGCCGGAGAGAAGACGCTGGGCGGCGTCTTCTGCCGCTGCTTCAGCGTGCCCTCGCCGCTGTAGGTCACCTCGTAGCGGCCTGTGAAGTGACGCGTCACGCAGTAGTCGAGCACCTCCGCGGTCCAGTTCCAGCCCGATTTCGGGAACGTCGCCACCAGCACCGTCTTGTGCTTCGGCGCCACCGCGAGGCGCAGGTAGTCGAGCGTGCGCGAACCGGCGCCGTATTTTTCGCCGGGGCGCAGCACGTGCCTGAGCACGCGCGGCGGCCAGAGATCGAGCATCATGGTGCGATGGGGCGGGACATGGCGGCGCCGATCGCCGCAATAGCTACCGCACTTTGGGTGAAAAACGCCTCCCCCAAAGTCGGTCTGGCCATAGGAACGGATGCCGCAGTTGGCGTGGCCATCTCGTTCATGTTATGAACACTAAGCCCCGTCCGGTCAAGGTTTCGGGCGGAATCGGCGGTGTAAATAATTAATGCCAGAGCGCGGCGGCCGCTCAGGAGATCGGCGCGACGGCGCGCGGCGGCAGATTAACGACGATCTGTCCGCCGAGCAGCGACAGCAGCGCGATCACGCGCGCGGAATCGCGCTTGGCCTCGAAGATCGCGACGTGACCGGCGAAAGGTCCCTCGGCGATGCTGAACTTGTCGCCGCGCGCCAGCCGCAAATGGTTACCGAGCAGGACGAAGCCCTCCTCGTCCTCGCGTGCGCGGATTTCCGACAAGATGGTTTCCGGCACCGGCACCGGATCGAGGCCGTTCCTGACGAGATCGACGACGCCGCGCGTCGAGCGGATCGCCTGCCAGCGCGCCTGGTCGGGGTCGAAAGCGGCGAAGACGTAGCGGGGAAACAGCGGCGAGGCGACGAGGCTGACGCGGCCGGCGTGGCTGTGCCGCTTGCGGTAGCGCGGACAGTAGGGTTCGAAGCCCTGCCGTCCAAGATGTTCGACGGCGACGTCTTCCTTGCGTGGTTGAGTGTAAACGGCAAACCACTGTTTCATTCGGCCGCCCGTGGCGCGGAAGCAAACGTCTTCGGCAAGGCGATGCGCAGCAGCGCCGGGGCCAGGATCTGCTCGCCGTCGACTTGTGCCGAGATCGTGCGATAGACCGCCTCCGGCTTGGCAAGCTCGGTGATGATCACGGCATCGACCTTGCCGCAGTCGGCAAGCGTCGCCTTCACCGGCAGACCGCAAAACGTCTCCCCTGCCCGCGACGGCTCGATCGCCGCGACGATCTGCACCGGGAAGTCGAGCGCGCAGATCACGCCCACCTCGGCGAGATCGGACACCCCGGCAAAGGCGATGCGGCGGCGCCCGAGGCTCGCGCAGTCGCGCATCAATTCGGACATCTGCGCGCGGGCGCGGCGGAAGAAGGTGAACGAGGCGGAAAAATACTGCCCGGCGAGCCGCGACTTCTCCATGAAGCCCTGCGGCGTCAGATAGTAGGCGTAGCGCCGGCGCGGCACCTGTTTGATCTTGATCAGGCCCTTGCGGACGCAGCGCTTGAGGTAGGCATTGGCAAGGCCCAGCGCGACGTCGAGCTCGCGCGAAATGCCGCGTTGCGACGTGTTGGCGTCGCGCTCGACCGCGGTCAGCACGCCGAGGAGGATTTCGTCCTGGTCGCCGAACGAATCCTGGTCTTTTCCGGTGTGCGGGGTCCTGGCCACGCGTTTACTCTGCTCGGTGGAAACCTGTTGTGGTGTTCATAGCATGAACTCTATGGTAAGTCACGGCGACAGTGACAGCCGGTCCATCGGCTTGGTTAAGCGGCGGAGCGTTGCAACAAGGTTCCGGTGCGGCTTTTCAGGGTGCTGCGCGGCACATGTGCGGGATCACGGGCGTCTTCCACCTCAGCGGCAGCGAGCGCGACCCCGCGGCAACCGCGCTCGCCATGGCCGACACGCTGGCGCACCGCGGGCCCGACGGGCGCGGCGCCTGGGGTGACGCCGCAGCCGGTATCGGCCTCGGCCACCGGCGGCTGGCGATCATCGACCTCACCGAAACCGGCGCGCAGCCGATGCATTCGGCCGACGGCCGCTACGTCATCACCTATAACGGCGAGGTCTATAATTTCCGCGAGCTGCGGCGCGAACTGGAAGCGCGCGGCCGCGTCTTCCGCGGCACCTCCGACACCGAAGTCATGCTCGCCGCCTTCGGCGAATGGGGCGTCGCCCAGGCGGTGACGCGCTTTGCCGGAATGTTCGCCTTCGCGGTGTTCGACCGGCAGAGCCGCACGCTGCATCTCGTGCGCGACCGGATCGGGGTGAAGCCGCTCTACTGGACGATCAGCGGCGGCGCCGTGCTGTTCGGCTCCGAGCTGCGTGCGCTGATGGCGCATCCGTCGTTCCGCAAGGAGGTCGACCGCGAGGCGGTCGCCGCCTTCCTGCGCTACAGCTATGTGCCGACCCCGGCCACCATCTTCCGCGGCGTGCACAAGCTGCCGCCCGGCTGCATTCTCACCGTCGCCGCCGGCGGCGAGCCGTCGATTGCGCCCTATTGGCGGCTGAGCGAGGTCGTCGCCCAGCCCGGCCGTGACATGAGCGCGAATGAGGCGGCAGAGAGCCTGAACGAGCTTCTGCTGCAGGCCGTGCGCCAGCGCTTGATCGCCGACGTGCCGCTCGGCGCTTTCCTGTCCGGCGGGCTCGATTCCTCGACGGTCGTCGCTCTGATGCAGGCGTGCTCGAACCGTCCGGTGCGGACCTTCACCATCGGCTTTCGCGAGCAGGCCTACGACGAATCGTCCTACGCCCGGGAGGTCGGCGGCAAGCTCGGCACCGAGCACACCGAGCTCATGCTCGACGAGAAGTCCGCCTTGCCGCTGGTCGGCAACATCGCCGACTGGTTCGACGAGCCGTTCGCCGATTCATCGCAGCTGCCGACCTACCTGGTGTCGCAGATGACGCGCCAGCACGTCACCGTCGCCTTGTCGGGCGACGGCGGCGACGAGCTGTTCGGCGGCTATCCCAAATATGAAATGCTGGCGGCGACCTGGCGCCGCGTCGGCATGCTGCCGCGCGGCTTGCGCGCCGCGTTCGGCGGCGCCTTGCGTCTGATGCCGGAACGGGCGCTCGCCGCCGGCGCCGGCATGATCGGGCTCGACCGCGGCCGCGCCCAGCGCATCGGCGAAAAGCGGCGGCGGCTTGCGGCGGCGCTCGGCGCCGCCGATAGCGACGAGGCGGCTGCCGCAATCGACATCGTCGGCACCGACCAGACCGAACTCGTGCCGGGCGCCGCGGGCTCGCTCCGCCCGCAGCGGCTCGCCGCGCATCTGCCGGACCTCGTGTCGCGCATGCAGGCCCAGGACATGGCGACCTACCTGCCCGACGACATCCTCACCAAGGTCGATCGCTGCTCCATGGCGGTGTCGCTCGAATCGCGCGAGCCGCTGCTCGATCACCGCGTCGTCGAATTCGTCTGGTCGCTGCCGGCGCCGCTTCGCCGCGGGCGCGAGCCGAAGGCGCTGCTCAAATCGGTGTTCGCCCGCTACCTGCCGCCGGCCATGGCCGAGCGGCCGAAGCGCGGCTTTTCCGTGCCGCTCGGCCAATGGCTGTGCGGCCCGCTGCGCGGCTGGGCCGAAGATCTGCTGGCGCCCGACAAGCTCGCCACTGACGGCCTGCTCGACATTGGCGGGGTGCGGACACTGTGGCAACGTCACCTGACGAATCGCGAGCAGAACGCAACCGCACTCTGGAATATTCTGATGTTGCGGGCCTGGTCGGAGCGGTGGCTCAATCCGTGATGCAGGCGCCGGCCAAGACCACGGCGGCGCGCCGCCTGCTCTATCTCGTGTCGGAAGACTGGTATTTCCTGTCGCACCGCCTGCCGATGGCGCGCGCGGCGCGCGACGCCGGCTACGAGGTCCATGTCGCCACCCGCGTGGTGAACGGCAGCGGCGCCATCACCGCCGAGGGCTTCGTCCTGCACCCGCTCGGCTGGCGGCGCGGCAGCATGAACCCGCTTCATTTTGCCAGCGCGGTCGCCGAGGTGCGCGGCGTCTATCGCAGCCTCGCCCCCGACCTCGTGCACCAGGTCGCGTTCTGGCCTTCGGTCGTCGGCTCGCTCGCGGCGCTGGGCCTGCGGCTGCGCCGGCTGTCGGCGCTTGCCGGCATGGGCTTTGCGTTCACCTCGACCAGTGCGAAGGCCTGGCTGGTGCGCACTTTGCTGCGGCCGTTTCTTCGCCACCTGCTCGGCGGCCGGCACGCCGCGGTGCTGGTGCAAAATCCCGACGACCGCGCCGCGATGGCCGCTATCGGCATCGAGGCGTCGCGCATCTTTCTCATTCCCGGCTCGGGCGTCGACACCGACCGGCTGCGCCCGCTGCCGGAACCCGATGGCCCGGTGACCATGGCCTATGTCGGGCGCCTGCTCGACGACAAGGGGCTGCGCGCGCTGGTCACGGCGCAGACTTTGCTCGAGGCGCGCGGCGACAGCGTCCGCCTGCTGATCTGCGGCGATGCCGACCCCGCCAACCCGGCATCCATCCCCGACGCCGAGATCGCGGGCTGGCGCAAGCATCCGTCCGTTTCGGTGCTCGGCTACGTGGCGGACGTGGCAAGCATCTGGGCGCGCGC
>Ga0070741_10007908_pt1 | contig 21672 bp, 18 predicted proteins | sample Coa_R1_4_FD_66440 | JGI IMG/M metagenome (GOLD analysis project Ga0070741, IMG submission 66440) | Surface soil microbial communities from Centralia Pennsylvania, which are recovering from an underground coalmine fire - Coalmine... | ecosystem: Environmental > Terrestrial > Soil > Unclassified ... | reverse complement strand
AAGGTCTCTTTGGTTTTGAAATAACCTTAGAAAGCTCACTCACTTCCTTTTGGAGATGGAGTCCGGCAAAGTGTGGCAATAATTTGGCTATCGCGGCTATGGACGCATGGTTTCTGTGAGAATCGGCGAATGCGTCGTTTACATAAATCTCGGCAAGCTTCGCTAAATCCTTGGCAAACTCCTTATCGTTCTTCTCTTCTTCTTTGAAAAACCTGAGATTTTCAAAAAGAAAAACTCTTTCACCGATTTCCCATCCAGGAAACCTTCCTCTATTTGATTTTAAGGCTATTTTCCCTAATTTTTGCGCAAACCAGAGAACTATTGGCTCGAGAGATAATTTATTTTGAACTTCGTTTGGCCTGCCCAAATGCCCTGCAATAAGGAGCTTCGAACAACTTTTGAGGCAGAATTCAACCGTTCCTAGTGTTTGGACTAACCGAAAATCTTCCATTTTGCCATTTTCAAAATCAACGTCCAAATCAAGTCTAAGGAAAACCACCTTGTTTTTAATGTCCGAGGCTTTCAAAGCTTTAAGCTTCATCAATCTGTAAATTCCTGGCAAAACATTTCTCCGTATGCTCCTCCGTCGATTGCTCCAATTCCTACCCTGCCAAAATTAGGGGACAGAATATTTTCCCTGTGTCCTGGCGACTGCATTAGTCCTTGCATCGCTAGTTGTTCATTTGGCGCTAGAGCCAAATTTTCTCCGGCAAAGTTAAAAGTTATTCCGGCATTTTGCATCCTATCAAAAGGTGAAAGGCCTTCTGGGGTGTAGTGGGAAAAATACCCGCGCCTAAACATATCTTCACAGTGATCCCTCGCGACGCCAATAAGCTTGTCCGAACCCAAAACCAGCGGTCTTATTCCTCTTGAAGTCCTCTCTTTGTTAACGTCGGCTAACATTTCTGCTTCGGCGCCCTGATCAATTGTAAAATTATTAGTTTGGAAATTTAAACTTAAAGACTCGTTGCTTTTTGGTTCAACGGTCATAAAGGTCAACGTTTCGTTGACCGCCTGACCGAAAACTCCGTTTATACTTTTTGCCAAACCTTGAGTATTCGAAGTCAAAACCTTTGCGATCTTAGATTCTGAGACATTGTGTTTTATAAAGGAGGACAGAGGAAGAGTTAAAGCCATTGTCAGAATAAAAGTTATTAAAAGGATCCCCGAGAGGGCGGACAAGATGCTTCCCAAAATTCCGTCCAGTCTGGGTGATAACTTTTTAACGGAAACTCCCCTAAAAAGACTCCGTAAAGCCGAAGAAGAAATAATTTCCAAAAGAAAAGCCGCAATAAAAAACCCACCAGCGTTTGCAAATCCCGAAGGGATGTTAAAGGTTGTAAATAAAAATTTTCCAAAGTAAGAATAGAGTGAAAGACCCGCCGCAAACGAAACCATAAAGCTTACCAAATCCAAAAGCGCAGCGATAAATCCGAGGCCAAAACCCTCAACAGCGTAGAATAAAACTATCAGGATTATTACATAATCCACAAGATTTAAGTTCATTTAATTATTATATAGTATTGTGTTATCATATACATTCAAAACAGCCATGAATGAAAGGTTAGAAAAGATAAAGAAACGGGCAAAGAGGATTTTCTGGCGAAAGAAAAATTTGCCTCTTGCACTATTTTCGATTTTTGCCCTTTTCTCTGTCTACTTTTTTGTTTTAAAAGATCTCCCTTCCCCATCGCGTCTTGGAAGTTCGGATTTGGCTCAGTCAACGAGAATTTTTGACCGAAACGACAAATTGCTTTTTACAATCTATAGAAACAGGGACTTAACATTTGTCCCGCTTTCTGAAATTCCAAAACAAATGCAGCAGGCAACAATTTCAGTTGAAGATAAAAATTTTTATTACCACGGGGCAATCGACCTTAGAGGAATAACAAGGGCTTTAATCGCTATTCTCTTCCATAAGAGAATCGAAGGGGGATCAACGCTTACACAACAATTGGTCAAAAATAGTTTACTTACCCCGGAACGAACTCTTCCGAGAAAAGTGAAGGAGGTAATTCTAGCTTACGCAACCGAAGCAGTATATTCAAAAAACCAGATATTGGAAATGTATTTAAACCAGACTCCTTACGGAGGAACTGCTTGGGGAGTTGAGGCTGCAGCTAAAACTTATTTTGGGAAAAGCGCCAAGGACTTGGACCTCGCCGAATCTGCACTTATTGCAGGGCTACCCGAGGCTCCCACCACAAATTCTCCATTCGGTGCCCACCCCGAACTTGCAAAACAAAGACAAGAGCAGGTTCTGTCGGATATGTATTCCGAAGGATATATAACCGCAAAACAACGGGATGATGCTAAAAAAGAACAGCTTAAATACCAGAAGTTCGCAAACGAAATAAAGGCTCCGCACTTTGTTTTATACGTTAAGGATTTGTTAATAAAAAAATACGGAGAAAAGATGGTTTACGAAGGAGGGTTAAATGTCAAGACAACTCTTGATTTGGATATCCAGAACTATGCCCAAGCATCTGTCGCAGCGGAAGTCGCTAAGGCTTCATATGCACATATAACTAACGGCGCGGCAATGGTAGTAAAGCCTGGAACCGGAGAAATACTTGCAATGGTTGGTAGCAAAGATTACTTTGATCCAAATATCGATGGGAATGTAAACGTAACAATTGCAAATAGACAGCCTGGATCTTCGATAAAACCCGTAAATTACGTTACCGGACTTATGAAAGGATATACTGCGGCTACACCTTTCGTAGATAATAAAATTTGTTTCCCAAATCAAGGAGGACAAGAGTATTGCCCGGTGAATTATGACGGGAAATTTCATGGCGTTCTCTCCATGAGATACGCTTTGGGAAATTCCGTGAATATCCCGGCGGTTAAAATGCTAAAGCTCAACGGCATTCCGGCGATGATTGAGACTGCAAATAAGTTGGGCATTACTTCGTTTCAAAATCCCGATAATTACGGACTCTCGCTCACCTTAGGAGGAGGCGAAACGACAATGATGGAAATGGTGCAGGCTTACAGCGTTTTCGCCAACGAGGGGTACAAGGTTGACCTCACTCCGATCCTTAAGGTTACAACTTCAAACGGTAAGGTTTTGGAAGAATATAAGCCTCCGCAAAGCCCAATTTTCGGAAAGAAAGTTTTGCCCCAAGACGTCTCATACATAATGTCCGATATCCTGGCCGACAATGGGGCAAGAGTTATGGAATTTGGAGAGAATTCAGAGCTCAGAATCCCTGGGAAAATTGTCTCGGCAAAAACCGGGACTACAAATGACTTCAGGGACAACTGGACCTTTGGCTATACACCGTCGTATGTCGTCGGCGTCTGGGTCGGGAACAACGATAATAGCCCTATGTATTCTGTCGCATCGGGTATAACAGGAGCAGCGCCAATTTGGCACGATATAATGGCGTATCTTTTAGCCGATAAACCAATCGAAACTTACCCAAGACCCGCCGATATTATTACAAAAGAGGTCTGCCAAATAACTGGCCTTACACCGACTGCAGGCAGCCCTTGTCAGACAAGACTAGAATATTTTGTATCGGGGACCGAATCAACGTTGGCAAGATATACAACCGAGATGCAAAACGTCTGGGTCAATAAAGACTCTCACAATATTCCGGCTCCCGGTGTTCAAGATACCAATATTGAACTAAAACAAGAGAATGTGGTAACCGATCCTACTGGAGAAAGATTTTGTGTAACGTGTCCCACCCCGACCCCTTCTCCTTCACCAAGTCCTTCACCTCATTAAAATGCTTCTTGCTTTCTCCAGATCGAAGATCGCCAGAATGCTCCTTGCATTATCACAAAGCTGATATATAATTCGCTTGGTAATCCCCTTTCAAGGCAATATGAGGCTGGTAGTTGATCTTATAGTACTACTTTTATGGTTTCTGATTAAGATAGGCGACTTTGTGCTTTTCGCCGGTGAGACACTGGTTAAAACCCTCGCCAAATTTGAAAAAAACACGTTTAAAAAGATAAGAAAAATAAAAATTGGATTTCCCAGCCTAAAAAGAAAAAGAAGAATCAAGAGAACTGTACCAAAAGTTGTGTCTATTTTCCCGGGGCCGGTCCCGCATTTTGTGAAATTCAAATACTTTATGCTCGGGTCATTTTTCTCGTTTGTTTTAATTTATATCCCACTTTTGTTTTTAATATTCCTCCAGAATCTTCCAAACCCAAGAATTTTAGCTTTACGGGATATCTCTCAAACAACCAAAATTTACGACCGCAATGGAATCCTGCTTTACCAAATTTATGCCAATCAAAATAGAACTCTGGTTTCCCTCCCCCTTATTCCTAAAGACCTTATTAATGCAACGATTGCAATCGAGGATAAAGATTTTTATAGAAATCCCGGTTTTGACATCGCCGCAATTGTCAGGGCTGCGATAGGCAACATTCAAGGCAAACCCTTACAAGGAGGGTCAACAATTACACAACAGCTCATAAAATCCACCCTCCTTACTCCGGAGCAGAGCCTTTCAAGAAAAATAAAAGAAGTGATTCTTGCTTTCTGGTCCGAGAGGATTTTTACCAAGGACCAGATCTTAACAATGTACTTTAACCAAGTTTCTTATGGAGGAACCTCCTGGGGGGTGGAAGCGGCTTCGCAAACTTATTTCGGAAAAGATGTTTCGGAGTTGGACCTTGCACAATCTGCTTTTTTGGCTGGGCTGACTAAAGCCCCAACCACCTATTATCCTTATGGGGATAACCCAGGTCTTTGGAAGGAAAGACAAAAAGAAGTTCTAAGAAGGATGGTTGATCTAGGTTATATAAGCAAAGATGAAGAACAATCTGCCGAAAGCGAAGAGCTTACTTTTCTTCCTCCTCAATCTCCAATTCATTCGCCCCATTTCGTTTTCTATGTAAAGGATTATCTAATAAATAAATACGGTCTTGCGATGGTAGAAAAGGGAGGATTGTCTGTTACAACTTCTTTGGATTTGAAACTTCAGGAAAACGCTGAGCAGATAGTTAGAGACGAGGTGGACAAGGATGCGGTTTATAACTTAACCAACGGTGCCGCTTTAATAACGAATCCTAAGAACGGCGACATTTTGGCCATGGTCGGAAGCAAGGATTACGAAAATCCGGATTTTGGAAAAGTTAACGTAACAGTATCACCCCGACAACCCGGATCGTCCGTTAAGCCGATAACTTATGCCGCGGCCCTTTCTAAAGGTTACACGGCGGCAACGATTATTCCCGATACTCCTACAGCGTTTGGCCAGGGAAACGGAATTACTCCCTATGTCCCAGTTAATTACGATGGTAAATTCCATGGAAATGTAAGCCTTAGAGTTGCTCTGGGAAACTCGATAAATATCCCTGCCGTAAAAACTCTTCAAAATATCGGAGTTCCAACCATGATAAATCTGGCAAAAAACATGGGGATTACAACTTGGGATAACCCGGGGAAATACGGTCTTGCCGTGACTCTTGGGGCGGCGGAGGTCAAAATGACGGACATGGCCGAGGCTTACGGAACTTTTGCAAACTTAGGGGAAAGAGTGGATCTTGATCCGATTCTCAAAATTTCCGACTCTCAAGGAAACACTATCTATGAAAAAAAGCCTATAAAAAGCAGGGTCATGGATCAAGGAATTGCTTTTATAATCTCGAGCATTCTATCCGATGAAGGGGCAAGGGTTATGGAGTTTGGGACAAATACACCTCTTACAATTCCTGGACACGACGTTTCCGTAAAGACCGGAACATCGGATAGTTTCAGAGACAACTGGACAATAGGCTATACTCCCAGTATCCTCACTGCTGTTTGGGTAGGAAATAACGACAACCAACCGATGTCGGGAATTGCTTCAGGAATTACGGGTGCTGCCCCTATTTGGCATAACCTAATGACAATGCTTCTTTCAAAAACGGGAAACCAAAAAATTCAGAAACCAGACAACGTGATCCAAAAACAGTGCCTCGGAAGAGCCGAATACTTTATAAAGGGAACGGAGAATTCAGTAAATTGTACCCCCATTGTCCCCTCCCCATCACCTGACAATAAAGAGGCAAGGGCTAACTAATCGCCAAGGCTTCTAATTTTTGGAAGGCTTCTTTAGGGCTTGGATTATTTAGTATAAAACTTCCTGCAACAAAATAATTCGCGCCGGCCTCTTTTGCTAACCTTAAAGTCTGATCATTAATTCCGCCGTCCACTTCAATCGGAAGGTCTGTTTTTGATCTTATTGATTCTATTTTTTCAAGTGAACTCTGATCTAATTCTTGTCCTTGTTTTCCAGCCTTTACACTCATTACCGAAACAAAATCCAAATCCTCAAAGGGAACTTTAATTAAATCTATCGGGCTTTCCAAATCCAAGGCAAGTCCTACCTCTCCATAAAGTTCTCCCCTTGCAACAAACACCGCCTGGTCAGATATCTTCTCAGCGTGTCCTATAAATCTTTTAAAACCCGCACGATAAAAAGTTTTGAGGGAATTAACAGGCTCATCCGTCATTAAATGGGCTTCCAAAAATAGTTGATCTTTATACTTTGAGAATGGTTCGGGGTCAAACCCTATGTCCAAAACATCTATGTGGACTTTGTCGCTAAATGTCTTTATAACTTCCAATTTTTTCTCAATTTCCTCCCAATCCCTCTCTAAAAGGGCAGGAATTACGTAATGAGTACTAGGAGTGATCATTTTTGTTCAATTGCACTTATTTTATTAATTCTTCTAACATGCCTTTCTTCATTTGAAAAACTGGTATTCAGGAATATATCAACCAGTTCTCTTGCTAGTTCAGGGCTTATAAATTGAGAGCCCAAACAAAGGATATTTGCATCGTTGTGTTCGCGAGTCAAGCGGACATTTTCCACGTTGAAACCGATAACCGCCCTGATGTTTTTGAATTTGTTGGCAACAATCGCCTCCCCCTCACCTGATTTTCCAAATACAATTCCTACCGAACCTGGCTCAATTGAAACTTTATCAGCAGCTTTGGAAATCCAATCGGGATAATCGTCGTCTTCTATTTTCTGATAATTTCCGCAGTCTTCAACCTCGAGTTTTTTTGAACTCAAATAACTTTTGACCGATTCTTTTAGGTCAAATCCTGCGTGATCCGAAGCTAAATATATTTTCATAGGGATTTTCCTGCTGATCCAAACATATCGATTTTTGTTTCAACAATTTTTTGGACTACGTCCATAACCGGCCCTTCAAGCTTCGCTACAGCATATTCGTCCGGATTATCGGCCAGTTCGTTTTCGAGCACTGAGCGATAAGCAAAACGTATGTCGGAATTTATATTTACCTTAGAAACACCCACATCAACCGCCTGTTTAAAATATTCCGCTGGGGTATCTGATCCCCCGTGTAAGCTTATCGCACATGAAATCGCTTCCCTAACCCTCCTCAGAAGGTTTATATCTAAAATTTTTGGCACAGGGTATTTACCATGAAGATTTCCAATGGCTGCTGCAAAGGTATCTATCCCGGTCGCATCGACAAACTCTTTAGCCCCCTCGGGAGTACTAAAAGTTTTCTTAATCTCTTCGTAGTCTATTTCTTCTTTATGAAGGTTTGAACTTCCTCCAAAATAGTGAGGTTCGCTTTCGACCAAAGCCCCTGTTTTCTTAGCGTATTCAACGACTTGGCGAGTTGCTTCGATTATTTCCTGGTCTGTAGCGTCTTTTTTAGCTTGGGAAAGATCAATATGGATAAACTCAAAACCAGCATCAACTCCTAGTTTTGCAGCTTCAACCGAAGGAGAATGATCGAGATTAAGATACATTTCAATCCCATATTCTTTTTTGTAATTATCCACCATGCTACGGGCGTTACTAAGTCCGATTAGATCGATCTCCGACTGGCTCAATTCAACCAATACCGGGCTTTTTTTTGCTTTTGCAGCTTTGGCCAGAGCAATAAGAGTCTCCTGATTATCTATGTTAAAAGCTCCTACCGCGAACTTTTCTTTTTTCGTTCTTTCCCAAAGCTCTCTTGCTTTCTCTTGATTTGTCATTTTTGTATTTGTTCTAGGGTCATGGTTCCGGAATTTGCTCCAACTCTTCTTAGTTCCGAAGCGGCGTTTTTGGTCCCCCAGCCCATCGCTTCTTTTATAGGTTTATCGTAAATTAAGGCTCCAAGAAAACCGCTGGAATATGCGTCCCCCGCTCCGGTTTTAGAAATTACCCTGACTCTTAAAGCCTCCTCGTGAATAACTTCTCCCTTATCGTCAATTGCAAACGATCCGTTTTTGCCGTCTGTTATTACAACGATTTTTGGACCTTGTTTTTTCAATTCGAAAAGTAAATCCTTTATTTCTTTTTCGCCGACTAATTTTACCGCTTCTTCTTTATTGACAATAAAAACTTCAGTTTGCTTTAAAAGGAAAGAAATCCCCGTAATCCCCTTTTCGATTTGCGCTCCGCCCGGGTTAAATGCGAGTTTTATTTTTTTTGAATCTACAAAGTAAGAAACTCTTTCGTAAACGTCTTCCCACTTATTCCCTAAGGAAGTCAGGTAAACCCATTTTGTCACAATTTGATCGAAAGAGAAATCGTGATCTTTTTCTACCTTTCTGGTAAAAATAGTCCTATCTTCTTTGTAATTTAGAATTACGGAAAAAGACGTATCTCCCGTTCCCTTTTTAACAAAAGAGGTATCTACTCCTTCTTTTTTAAGAGTGAAGAGCACATTTTCGGAAAATTCATCGCTTCCTATTTCTGCAACAAGTGCGGTCTTAAAGCCCAATTTTCTGAGGCCGATAGCGACGTTCCCCGCATTACCCCCGGTTAAAATTTTTGCATTATCAAGGATTACCTTTTCCCCAAGGCTAAAGGAAACCTCGTTAGTGTCTTTATTGTATTTAAAACTTGGGTTTGTAGGATCGATCAGAAGAAATAGATCAACAGTTGCTCCGCCTACGGTTACGACATCAAACTCCATGAATTTATGATACCACAAGGGATTTAAAGTTCGTACGCTCCGACCGGACGGACAATGGATTCAGACAAAGAAGCGTAAATCATGTTTATATCAATCTCGGGATAATCGTCAAACCTATGTTCCTTTGGATCTTCTCCATAAGAAACCAAGTGCTCCTTAATTCCGAAAAATAACTTCTTGGCAGCATCTTCTCTGGAATCATTAAACGTATAAAATATCTTCGAGCAATAAGAACATGGGTAAGAATAATACATAAAACCCTACTTTCCGATAATGACCAGGGCGTCGGCAGAGGATGTGGCGGACAAATCGGATGTCGCCGAGGAGACCGTGTATTTTGTACTTAAATCTTTTTTAAGAAGTGAGAGAAAATCTGATTTTGAACTTTTTACTTGGACCGTAACTCCTGTAAAGTTAAAGTTATCCGCATTTCCTGTTGAAGTCACGTTGTAGCCAAGGCCAGTTAGAAAAGTTGAAGCTGTCCCGGCAACTCCAGATTCCCCGCTTCCATTTTGGATAGCAACCGAAAGGTTTGCCCTATCCAGACCGCTTGCCTTGTCAACCGAGTTAACAGCAGCTTTTGGAGTCGCTGTAGGACTTGCGGACGGAGAACTTGATTCTTCCGGCGATGGGCTTGGAGTTTCAGTCGCAACAGGAGTTGGCGTTGGTGTCGCGGCAGGAGAACTTTTGAAAATTTTCCCTCTCACAAAATTTCCCAGCAATAAAAGAACGACTATTGCTCCCAAAATTAAGAGCAATTTCTTTGGGTTTCTTCTTTTTGACGGCATTCCGGAAGTTGTATATGGAGAGGTCGTGTTTATGTATGGATTTTTGTCCGGGTAAGGTTCTCCTTCTGTTTCATTTTCAGGTGGTGTTTGAGTTTGAGGTTCTGGGTTAGTTTCTGGTTGGATTGGAGACGCTTCGCCAAGGGTTGTGTCTTCGTCCTTTTTTTCCTCTAATTTGTCGTCCATTAGAATATGTCGAGTATAGCCAAGCTAAAGTACATTTGTCAATGCATCATTTTTAGGGTAGAATGATCCTTACTTTCGATGAAAAAAATTGCCCTAATTCTCCTACTTATTGCTTCTTCATTTTTCCTAGGAACTAAAATTTCCAATGCCCAGAATGATCAATGTTCTACAGATCCACACACATGGCCTCCTCCGCAGATTGATTTCTGCCTCAAACAATTAACAAGCGCCCTAGACTCATCTTTAAACGCGACAAGACCCTTGGAATCACAGTTAAATGCGCTGCAAACAGAGATAAAAGGAATCAAAGATAGGCTTTCCGCAATAGAGGGGGATCTTGTTATCAAAAGACAAAATATAGACAAAGGATATAAAGACCTAACCGCAAAAACTGAAATATTGAATACCGCTATTCAAGATATTTATAAGAAGCAGTCTGGAGTATCTCCCCTAACAATGTTTATCTCAAGTAAAAACGTAGAAGATTTTTTGAGAAGCCTTTCTTTCCAGCAGGCAATAATAAGCCACGACAGAGAAATTGTTGTAAATTTCGCTTTGCTTTTAACGGATTTAGAGACCCAAAAAAAGAGTTTGGAAAGTGAAGAAGCGCAACTTACATCCCTCAAGGCTAATTTGGATGACCAATCTTCAAAATTGGACAAGATAGTTTCAGGAGCAAAAGCTTATCAAGCGAATTTATCTTCACAAATCGCTCAGCTTTCTGCGATTCAGCAGCAGGTTTTGGGCCAAAGACTATCCGACTTAGGAATATCCTTGTATGCGAGCATGGCCGGCGGGTGTTCAAGCGATATTGGGAAGCTCGCACCCTTCAGCAATGGCTTTGGTGCTTTTACATACGGAGTTCCGAACAGAGTCGGTTTAAACCAATATGGAGCAAAAGGAAGAGCGGAAGCAGGCCAGAAGTATCCCGACATTTTGAATGCTTATTATGCAAATTTCCAAATGGGAAATTTAGGCAATCCTAATATTACAGTTAGTGGGAATAATGATTACGGCGAAAGCGTAAATCAAACTTGGGATCTTGAAACTTATCTACAACATATTTATGAGGTTTCAGCAAGCTGGCCAACTGAAGCACTTAGGGCTCAAGCCATTGCAGCAAGATCATATGTTTTAGCTTATACCAATAACGGATCATCTCCAATATGTGCTGACCAACATTGTCAGGAAGTTAAACTCACTCCGCACGATAGCCCTTGCGATGGGTGGTGCCAGGCGGTCAAAGATACGGCAGGGCAGGTTATGGTTCAGGGAGGAAGCGCTATTAAAGCTTGGTTCTCATCAACTCACGGAGGTTACGTTTTCTCATCGGGTGATATTGGCTGGAGTTCGACGAGTTGGACAAAAGAAGCTCAGGATGCGTCGGGGCCTATTTCGAGTTTTTCAGATCTTACCAACAATGCCTATGATAAAGGTTCTCCTTTGTTTTATTGTGATTGGGGTTCAAGGAGCAATTACAACAACACAGCTTGGCTTACAAACGACGAATTTGCAGATATCATAAATGTCTTACTTTTAGTGCAAGCTGATTCCTCAACTAAAGAGCACCTTTACCAAGTGGACCGAGCCAATCCTGCAGGAACCGACACTTGGGATGCGGGGAGAGTGAAACAGGAGCTTCAAAACCGAAATATTACTCCGTTTAATTCTGTTTCTTCGATATCTGTATCGGCGGATTTTGGAGGAGGTCGAGTTAATTCAGTCAACGTTTCCGGAAATAGGACAGCAACTTTCGTGGGCTCAGATTTTAAGTCCTACTTTAATCTGCGTGCTCCCGCAAAAATACAAATTGTCGGGCCGTTATATAATATCGAGCCAGAACACTAAGTTTAGATTTCTTTTGATAGTGCTATACTCGATTTAGATGTGGAAAAAAATCTTGGAGTAGCGAAAATTGTTGCAACATCTAACCCAGCTTCATGGTCACAGGCTTATAATGCCGGCAGGCTTTTTGCGGTTTTGTCTTTGGAAAAAGAAGGTGAAGCAGACGAAAACATCCTAAGCACTCTGGGAAAAGAAACAATTGAGAATCTAGAAGCCGAGTTTTTTACGATCGAACACAAAACTCTCGAGACGGTCAAAAAAGCAGTCGAAAAATCCTTGGATAAAGTTCCAACCGACGTTGTTTCTTCTTTTGCAATCGGAGCGGTTGTCGGAAATATACTTTATGTTTTCGTAAAAGGCGGAGGAAAAATTCTTATCAAAAGAAGCGGCAAAATTGGCGAGGTTTTAAGCTCGGAAAATGAGCTTTCGACCGGCTCCGGATTCTTGGAAGACGGGGACCACGTAATCCTTGAAACCAAAAAGTTTTCCGAAATTGTCGACACAAACGTACTATCCCAATCATTGCAAGGACAGTTTGCGGAAATAACCGAGAATTTGGCTCCTATGGTCCACGAAAAAGAAGAAGGGGCAGCCTCGGCAATCGTCGTTGAATATAAAAAGGAAGAAGAAACCTTGGTCGTTCCTACCCTACCCGAAGAAGAACAGACCCAAAGAAGAATTAACTTTGCCGTTCCGCATTTTTTAAATAAATATTCATCTATCCTAACCGACAGAATTAGGATGTTTAGGCTCGGTTCCGTCGACCATTCAAAAAGGCTCTTTCTTTCCATTGCCGTTCTTATTGGCTTTGTTTTCTTAATCTCTATTTTTTTAGCCGTTAAAAGACAAAACGATACAAAAACAAAAGCCCTTTTTGAGCAATATTACGTTTCCGCCCAGAAAAAATACGACGAGGGACAAAGCCTACTGGATCTAAACAAAAGCTTGGCAAGAGACAGTTTTTACGCAGCCCAAAAACTTCTTTTGGAGGGAGAACCGAAGTTTTCAAAAGGGAGCTCCGAGAGAAAACAGGTTGATGATTTATTAAATAAAGTAAACGATCAAATTTCGGGAACGGCAAATGCAAAACAGGTAAATCCAACTGAAGCTAAAACGAGCGATTCTTTGCTTCTTTCTTCGGAACTGAACTCAAGCGTGGATTATGCGGCACAGGACGGAAACGATATTTATATACTTGACTCTTCCGGTGTCAACAAAAACGGCAAACAAATCATAAAAAAAGATTGGGGAAATGTTGGGGGCTTGGGAATTTACTTTGGAAATATTTATATATTGAATAAAGCAAGCAAACAGGTTCTTAAATACGTCTCGACAGCCTCGGAATACGTAAAGGCAACTTATTTTGCCCAAGATACAAATCCCGACATTTCAAGCGCAACTTCTATGGCAATCGACGGGTCGGTTTGGATACTTCTCAAAGATGGAACTATATTAAAGTTCACCCGGGGTTCGGCAGACAGCTTCCAGCTATCAGGTCTCGATCGAGGCTTTTCCTCCCCCACCCGAATCTTCACGAATGCAGATTCTGACAATGTTTATGTTTTGGATAACGGAAATTCAAGAATTGTAGTTTTCGACAAAAAAGGAGATTACGTCTCCCAATACCAGTCTTCGATCTTTAAAACCGCAAAAGACCTTGAAGTCCGCGAAAAAGACAAAAAGGCAGTTATTTTGAACGGTTCGAAACTCTTCAAATTCGATCTCTAGCCCACGAAAAAACCGCCCTCAATACTTAGGCGGTTTGTGTGGAGATGCCGAGCTATGAACTCGGGTCCAAAAATCTTCTTCAAAACTGTTGTTACAAGCTTGTTCGACTATTTTTGATCCCCTTGCTCTTATCTAGTCGAAGAGAAAAAGCAAAGTTAAGGTCCAATAATTTCAATAAGGACAAAACCAACCATCCTTACCTAGTCTCAGCTAAGTTTATGCTCAAAACATTCCACTGAGAAAGAATGTAAAGAACAGTTTGCTAATTACTAGTATTAAGCAAAAGCAAACGCTGGAGATTGCTCTCTAGCTTTTAATTTTTGACTCATGTTTTACGGCTACGTGTCAAAGCCGGCTTGCAGTTTTTAAAGTGCGATTCTTGTCGAATCAAATCATCCCCAAGAATGGAGCAATTATACCACATTATTCAAGCTTTTGCGAATTTCCCTCTTTTTAATAGCCTCCCTTTTGTCCCACTTCTTCTTGCCCTTGCCCAAGGCTAATTCGACCTTAATTAAGCCCTTTGCCGTTGTGTAAATAGAAATTGGCACGATTGCCAACCCCTCTCCGTCCGCTTTACTTTTAAGTCCAACAATCTCTTTTTTGTGGAGCAAAAGCTTTCTTGTCCTTCCTTCTTCGTATCCTTCGCTCTGGGCGAATTTATAAGGGAAAATTTTTGAATTAACGATGTAGGCTTCAGATCCGATTATTTTGACGAATGACCCAGACAAATCAGCGTGCCCAAGCTTTACCGCTTTTACCTCGAATCCATACAAATTAATACCGGCTTCAAATTTGTCGGTTAACTCATACTCAAAATGTGCTTTTCTGTTAATTACCTTCACACTTGAACTTTACCCCAAGAAGGGAGTAAAATCAACCGCACTATATCAAACTCATACAAGAATCTTAAGGAAATCGTCACTCTATCTTACGCTTTAGCCTTAAGGTGGATATAGGAAAAGGGCAGGAATGACATTACATTTTATCTTTTACATAATCAATTTAATTTCTTGGATGGCAGTAGGGGTTGCAATAGGCCGCTTTGTTTCAAGAAGAATTAAGAAAGCCGAAAATACAATCGTTTTTGTTGCGGCATTAAGCAGCCTAACAACGGGGATATTTTCTTCTCTAACTCACGGCACCTGGCTTGGCTTTGGAATTGATTTCTTTAATATTGCATCCGCTGCAATTTCTGCGGTTTTGAATCTATATATTTTCCAGCCTAAGACAAGGCCGGTTATAGCCGAAATGAGAATTTTTGACAGAACGAAGAATTTAATAATGAATGGCGCCGAAGAGGTCCAAAAATCCCCGGCGAGTGTTTTCTCCCAAAATTTTTGGAGAAACGTAAGCTCGACCCCCTAAGAACCAACCTTTTTGCAGGAAACACAGCGCTTTGGAAATACTATGTCTAGAAATCTGTTCACTGATCCACTATCATTGAACCATAAATGGCAAAAGTATTCATTTTCCGCCACGGTGAAACTACTGATAACAAAGAGGGCATCTTTTCCGGAAACAGAGACGTTGACTTAACCGAAGAAGGAATTTTAGAAGCTCAAAAAATCGGCGAAGAACTAAAAAATGAGAGCGTAACCCGAGCTTATCAATCGGATTTAATACGTTCAAAACATACATTGGAGTTAGTCTTAAACGGCTATCATCCAAATGTTGAGATAATAACCGATCCGAGAATTAAGGAAAGGGATTACGGCGATCTTACCGGGACCAAAAAAGAGGAACTGGAGGCAAAAGATCCTGCTGATTTTAAAGTCTGGCATAGGTCTTACGATATTCCCCCACCAAACGGCGAAAGCATAAAAGAAGTCGAAGTAAGGGTTCTTTCTTTTCTCTCTGACTTAAAAGACCAGGCAAAAAAGGACGATGTAATTTTAATATCGGCTCACGGAAATTCTATAAGACCCATGCGAAGATATTTCGAGAACCTGACGATTGAAGAAATGATGAGCTTTGAGCATACTCCCGGCAAAATTTATTCTTATAATATCTGACATGGCCAAAGAACTTACTTATAAGGAGTTTCACTCAAGACACGAATCGAGGCTAAATTGGCTGAGGGCTGCGGTTTTGGGAGCAAACGACGGAATAGTTTCAAACGCAGGTATTGTCGTTGGAGTTGCGGGCGCAACGGATTCTTTCTTAACAATTCTCACGGCGGGAATCGCAGGAATCACAGCCGGAGCAATATCCATGGCTGTTGGAGAATACGTTTCGGTCTCGTCTTCAAGAGACATGGAAAAATCTTTACTCGATAAAGAGCGCTTCGAGCTTAAGAATTTTCCTGAGAAAGAGCTTGAGGAGCTCACAGGACTTTATGAAAACAAGGGTTTATCTAAAAAAACCGCTAAAATTGTTGCGATGGAACTTACCAAACACGACCCAATTGCGGCTCATTTTGACGCCGAGCTCCATATTGATCCTGAAAATCTTACCAATCCTTGGCACGCCGCTTGGGCTTCTGCCTCATCTTTCGCCGTCGGAGGAATTATTCCGCTTTTGGCAATTTCGATTCCACCGGCAAACATTAGGGTTCCGATTACTTTTGTTTCGGTCGTGATCGCGCTTATTTTTACGGGAATTTTTAGCGCACGAATAGGAGGCGCTAATGTTACAAGAGCCATAATTCGAGTTGTGATAGGCGGAGTACTTGCCATGGCTGTTACTTATGGTATTGGGAGGCTGGTAGGAATCTCGGGGTTGTGATAGAATGACAAAGCTTGGAGAGGTCGCATAGTATGGTCCATTGCGAGGGTTTGCTAAACCCTTGAGCTGTTAAAAGCTCGCGTGAGTTCGAATCTCACCCTCTCCGCAAGATAAACCACTGACGAGGAGAGATCGCATAGTGGACGAGTGCGGCGGTCTTGAAAACCGCTAAGTCGATTTTCGGCTTCGTGAGTTCGAATCTCACTCTCTCCGCCGCTTGACTTGGCTCTTGGTAGGATATAAAGTTGAGCTATATGGTCCAAAAGAAAAAGACCCAAGCAATTGATTCAATAGGCGAATCAAAGAATACCTCTGAACCAGTTCAATTTTCAAATTTTGAACATAATTATTCTCCAAATGAAGTACGCACGCTTATTTCGTGGAGTGCGCCCGGCCGGCCATTCAAAAAGAGGACCAAACAGTTCTATTTGACCGCAATTTTAGTAACACTTTTGGTTGAAGTAATCCTTTTCCTCTTTTCCCAATTGGCTCTAATGGCAGTTGTGATTTCGCTTCTTTTTATGAGCTTTGTCCTTGCTTCGGTCCCCCCTAAAAACTTCCAATACCGAATAAGCTCGGAAGGAATAACAATCGAAGACCACTCCTATATTTGGATGGAGCTTTATGACTTTTACTTCAAAAATAGAAACGGGGTGGAGGTTTTGCACATTAGAACGAGGGCGCTTTTCCCGGGAGAACTCACTCTTACCCTGGGTGATTTGGATAAGGAGCACGTAAAAAGCGCACTTTTACCCCATCTCCCCTACCGTGAAACCATACAACCCACTTTTATGGAAAGGTCAGCAGACTGGCTTTCGCGGAATTTTCCCCTGGAACCCGGAAATTAAGGTTGCTTAGAGCCTCCTAATCGAGTAGAATTACCTCACGCGCTTGTAGCTTAATGGATAGAGCATTGGATTGCGGATCCAACGGTTGTGAGTTCAACTCTCACCAAGCGCACAAAGGAGAGGTCGCATAGCGGACTAGTGCGGCGGTTTCGAAAACCGCTGTTGGGGTTACCCAACCGTGAGTTCGAATCTCACCCTCTCCGCCAAATTTAGATCGGTCAGATCGCAAGCTTTGCTTATGAGATTTGAGTTTTCCGCAGGCGGAGTAGTATTCAGAAAAGTAAACGGCGACTTGCAAATATTGGTTGCCCAGGCCTCGCAACACCACGGTTGGGTTTTTCCCAAAGGACTTATTGGCGACCACAAAAAAGGCGAGAAAAAAGAAGAAACAGCGGTAAGGGAAGTTGAAGAGGAAACGGGAATAAAAGCTAAGATTATTAAGCCCTTAGAACCGATCACTTACTGGTTCGTGTGGAAAGATGACAAGGTTAAGAAAACCGTCTATTATTTTTTGATGGAATTTATAGAAGATACTGGAAAAAGAGACGAGGAAATGGAAGCTGTCGAGTGGATTTTGGCTTCCGATGTTGAACAAAAACTAACCTATCCCTCGGATAAAAAAGTTTGGAAAGAAGCCAAAGTTTTGATAGAATGATCTTCCTTGGAGAGGTCGCATAGTTGGTCTAGTGCGTTCGCTTGGAAAGCGGATGTTGCCGTAAGGCAACCGCGAGTTCGAATCTCGCCCTCTCCGCAGATTTGACAATTCCCCCTTTCGGTGATTGACTTTTTTGCCTCAATAAAGCACACTAAAATTACATGAGATTCTCTGCCCAAGTAATTGTTTTTCTGTCGTTTTTGTTTCTCTTTTTAGTTTTTAAAAGCACTCCTGTTTTTGCTCAAACCGCTGCTCCCCAGCCTCAAAATCTCCATTACTACACTCAAAACGTGATGCTTGAAGTAATGTCATCGATGACTTGTGCGTTGGCCGGGATTGACGCAGTTGACCGCACACAGAAATGCCTAGGAATTTCCGACGGCAAAATAGGCCCGGTGGAATCAAACGGTGGAGCATTGGGTGCGATGGGAAATTTAATAGCTATAACCTATAATCCCCCGCTACATACTGCGGATTTTGTCAGATATATGGCCGGAAATTTTGGAATCACAAAGAATGCTTATGCGCAGGAAGCGGGGATTGGTTTCCAAGGTCTTACTCCTTTAATGAATATCTGGATCGCTTTTAGAAATATAACTTATCTTTTGTTTATTATACTTTTCTTAATTATAGGGTTTGCAATTATGTTCAGAATTCATATCGATCCGCGAACTGTAATGACGGTCGAAAACCAGATCCCAAAGATAATTGTCGGAATAATTCTTGTTACCTTTTCGTTTGCCATAGTCGGTCTTCTTATAGATTTTATGTGGATTTTAACTTTTCTTTCGATCGAAGTCTTCAAAACTATACCAGGTGTGAATCTGGGAGACAGCTTCAACCAGGTACAAGGACGTAATGTTTTAGAGGTGGCAAATAATATAATGGGCGCCGGCAGATTTGGAGGATTGGTCGGAGTGGCGGGAACCTCATCAGGGGCAATTTCGAGCATAATAGCAAGCATTTTTCAGGGACCGGGAGCGAGCGTTATTGTAGGTATGATACTTGGCGCAGCAGGGGCTGTCGGAGGAACTCTACTTGTCCCAGGAATTGGAACGCTAATAGGAGGAATCGTTGGAACAACACTTGGTGGCCTTACAGGCAGCTCAGCATTAGGGTTCGTCGGAGGATTAATCGCCTTCCTGGTAATAGTTATAGCTCTTCTTTTTGCTCTTTTTAGACTTTGGTTTACGCTCATCAAGGCTTATGTAATGATTCTAATTGTAGCTGTTTTCTCTCCTTTCTGGGTTTTGGCGGGAATTTTGCCTGGCTCAAGACTTAACTTCACTAATCTTTTGCGCGAACTCGGCTCGAATCTAGTTACATTTCCGGCAACGATTATTATGTTTCTCTTAGGCAAAACCTTTTTGGATATCTTTGCTGGATCTGCAAATGGAGCTCCTTTCGTGCCTCCTTTGATTGGAAATCCAGGAGACTACAGGGCAATAGGGTCAATTGTTGGACTCGGCATAATTCTTCTCACCCCCGACATAAATAAGATAATGAGAAAAGCCTTGCAAGCTCCAGACTTTGATTTCTCTGCTATATTTAAGTCACTCGGTGCCGGAGCGGGAACAGTGACTAGTATTGCGAGTACAGTTTTTGCTACTCAGGCTAAGACTCCACAAGCTGGTGATAAAGGAGGGTGGCAAGCTTTCTTCGGAAGATTTCTAAAATAAAATTAGGCTGCCTGTCTAGCTGCTCTTCCCATAGTTTTTCCTGTCTCAAAAAGTGAAGCTAAAATAATGTAGATAAGCATAGAAAGAGCAGTTTTTAAGAATAAATCCTTGGCGGTTACTTCAGTTAGATTTTCAAGGTCTGTGAGAGCTCTCCTGGCTCTTTCCTTTTCTTCTTCGTACGCTCTCGGCGTAACTAAACCCTCTCTTGCCTTCTTGCTTAAGTTTGCCTCTAGCCTGGAGCTTATTTCGTCTATCTCGTGTCTTAGTTCATCTCTACTCAAAGGTTCTGCAGATACTCCCCTTATTCTCTCGATTTCCGATATCGGTTTCCTGAGAAAACCTTTCTTAAGTCCCATTACATCCCAGAAGTAATCTTTTTTTGAAAGATTCAAGAATGTACCAAAAGTAAATCTGACAACCCTGGCTCCCCCAGCCTGCCCATTATATTGGCTGGTAGCATCGGCAAAATTTAGAGCGTGTTCCAATTTTTCCTTCCTTTTTTCTGATTTTATAAATTGGATTAACTGCCCTCCCGCCTTAACCGCGTTTTCCGTATCGTTCCAGTTTCTTACGAGTGCGTCTCCTCCTTGATCTGCCGCCCATAATTGTGAAAGAGGCACGAAGCCTGCCTTTTTTATTTTTTGTCCATCGCTTGTTTTAATTTCCATCTCTGACTTTTCGAGAAGACCGAGCAAAGCATCATCTACATTTATGGTTCGTGTATAAATATCAGCAAATTTATTATTTGTTAGAAGATCCTCAACCGCCTCATCGGAGAACTCAGACATTAATCTAAACATTCTGATTACATCCCCTGCTCCCTTCTCCCCAACATATCGGTTTATCATCTCGCTTTCTTTTCCTGTTAATCCTGCTCCGATATTTATCTGCCTGAGTTCGTTGAACCCTTTTTCTCTAATTTCTCTTATTATCACTCCGTATTTTGCTTTAAAATCATCGTAGCTATTTATCTTATTTCTTACGAAAACACTGTTACTAAATAATTTTTTATATTTACTCTCAAGATTCTCACTTCCCGTAGCTCTTTCCCTAAAGAGTCTTACAATTTCTTCCGGTTTAAATTTGGCTATGTCTTTCCAAATAGCTCTCATTTTTTCTTTATTTCCCTTATTGACGTTAGTCCCCTCACTTCTTAATCTAAGAAAAAGCCCAAACTCTTTAGCTCTAACTTGGCCATCCTTTTCCCCATAAACAGCCTTCGTTCTTACCTCAATTGAGTCCAATATGCCCTTTACCCTCCAACCGGATGAAAAGAAGTCGGGAACGGCGAACAAGTCTCTAAAAAGCCTTGTCCCCAAATCGATTTTTTGCTGGTGGCTCAATTCCGTTTTCGATTTATTCTCCTTGAGATAATCTTCTGCAAGATCGAGCTTTATTCTATCTAGTTCTTCGTATTCGGGTGCATTTATGATGTCGAATTTTTCCGTTAATAAGTCCTCTATGTTATAAACATTTAAAGGGCCGGATGAGGGATCCGAGAAATATGCGTCTGTATCTGTTAGCTTTTTACCCCTTGCAACTATAATTGCCTGTCTTTGGGAGTCGACAAAAAGATCATAAGCAATTCTTACAGATCGTGTAATATTTGCTCTTATTTTTTCGACCAAGAATTTTTTTTCATCATCGGTTTTACCTTTCAAGACAGTTTCACTTAAATCCCCAAACTGACCTAATCCTTTTTCTGCCAGATCCATTTGCTCTTTTATTACGGTCTCTTGAAGCTCATTGGCCATCTCTGGGGTTACATGGTTTCTGGGGGCTTTTAATCTCTTGTCATCCAATAACTCATTCAATCTATTGAACATGACTCCTGCCTCACCCCTCTCCATTGAAAAACCAAGAAGCAAACCATGCGCAGTAAGCCGAAGTGCTGCTGATTTTATTTGCTCAACGCTTCTATAACCAATCATTGTTCTCATCGTCATTAAATTTAAGCGGACAATGAAGTTAGTTTGGAAAACGTCCAGCGATTCGGGATTATTGTGCTGGATAAAACGGGTGGCTTCGGAGATGACTTGCTCAAGATTATTAATGACAGGAGAGGAAAGTTCTTGCCCTTCTTTAACGTATTTATAAAGAACGTCAAACTGTTGATCTAGCCACCTCACTGGATTTTCCGAAGAAAGAAGCTTTCTATCGTCTGACCTCAAATAGAACCAGCCCTGTCTTTGATCTTCTCTTTCTGTCCTTGCAAAGAATTCACCGGGGGCTTGCCCCATTTCTATTGCCGAATTCATATTCTTGCGTTCGGCCTCGCTTTTTGCTTCGCTTAACCACGGTTCCCAAGCGGCTCGAAG
>Ga0070741_10007907_pt1 | contig 21672 bp, 16 predicted proteins | sample Coa_R1_4_FD_66440 | JGI IMG/M metagenome (GOLD analysis project Ga0070741, IMG submission 66440) | Surface soil microbial communities from Centralia Pennsylvania, which are recovering from an underground coalmine fire - Coalmine... | ecosystem: Environmental > Terrestrial > Soil > Unclassified ... | reverse complement strand
CGGCTTCGCTCCCGTCGCCAATCTCTAGTGAGCGACGGGCGGCTCCGCCGGAAACGAGACTCAACCCACAGGTTTTGCCAAAAGCAAATCAGGTGGCAGTAGACAAAACATCATAGGAGGAGCAATGATTCCTTCTAAAGAGGTGATGAAACCCAAGCAGGCTGACGAGCTTGCATCGGCGCTTCAGCGAAAGATTGATGGTGAAGTTCGTTTCGACAGCGGCTCGCGGGCCCTTTATGCTTCCGACTTGTCGGTGTATCGCCAGGTGCCGATCGGTGTCGTTGTGCCTCGCACCTATGACGACGTAATCAGAACTGTCGCGCTTTGCCGTGCCTTCGGAGCGCCGATCTTCGGCCGAGGATGCGGAACCAGTCTAGCCGGCCAATGCTGCAATACCGCGGTCGTGATCGATTTCTCGAAGTACCTCAATAAAATCCTGGAAATCAATCGAAAAGAAAAATACGCTTGGGTTGAACCAGGCTTGGTCCTGGACTCGCTTCGCAACGAAACCGAAAAGTACCATCTGACGATCGGCCCCGATCCGGCAACGCACGAATATTGCACTCTCGGCGGCATGATCGGCAACAATTCGTGCGGCGTCCATTCTGTCACAGCCGGTAGAACCGAGGACAACGTTGAAGAACTCGACATTCTCACGTATGACGGACAGCGCATGCTGGTGGGAAAGACGAGTGAGTCCGAGCTGGAATCAATCATCCGCAAGGGGGGACGGCGGGGCGAGATCTACGCCAAACTAAAAAACATTCGCGATCGCTACGCCGATGAAATACGAGCGCGTTTTCCAAAGATTCCGCGGCGCGTCTCCGGTTACAATCTGCCCGAACTTCTTCCCGAGAATGGATTTCAGGTAGCGCGCGCGTTGGTTGGCACCGAAAGCACCTGCGCGCTGGTGCTTCGCGCAAAGATGATGCTGGTGCATAGCCCCCGGCACCGCGTATTGGTGATGGTTGGTTTTTCCGACGTGTTTACGGCGGGCGATCACGCGGCGCCATTTCGCGATCTCAAGCCACTCGGCTTGGAATGCTTTCATCACAAAGTAATTGACAACGAGCATCGTAAGGGCAATCACATGCCTGGCGAGGACTTGTTTCCGTCTGCCGATACGTACGTTCTCTTGGAGTTCGGCGCAGATTCTGCGAAGGAAGCAAAGCATCAGGCGCAGGTAGCCATGCAGAAGATCCGCGTCATGGACAACGACCATACATGGATCCGTCTCATTGAAGATGAGCATGACCAGAAGCTGATCTGGAAAGTCCGCGAAAACGGCGTAGGGGCAAGCCGCATTCCCGGTATCGAAGATGCCTGGCCGAGTTGGGAAGATGCCGCTGTGCCGGTAGAAGAGGTAGGCAATTATCTCCGCGAGTTGTACAAGTTGCTGGATAAGTATCACTACCAAATGACGCTATTCGGCCATATCGGCGACGGTTGCCTGCATACTCGCATCACGTTCAATTTGAAGACTGCTGAAGGCGTGAGGAATTATCGCGAGTTTATGACCGAGGCGGCGCACGTGGTGACGCGTTTCGGCGGCTCACTGTCCGGTGAACACGGCGATGGTCAGGCGCGCGCGGAGTTTCTTCCTGTCATGTACGGAAGTGAGATTGTGCAGGCTTTTCGGGAATTCAAGTCCGCTTGGGATCCGGAATGGCGCATGAATCCCGGCAAAGTAGTGGACCCATACCCGATGGATACGAACCTGCGCGTCGGGCCAGACTTCAAGCCGAAGCCTGTCCTAACAGTATTTCAATTTCCGGAGGATCAAGGCAGCTTTGCCCACGCGACGGAACGCTGTTTTGGCGTGGGTAAGTGCCGCGGGCTGGATGGCGGCACCATGTGTCCGAGCTTTCATGCCACTCGCGAGGAAATGCACAGCACGCGGGGTCGCACGCGCCTGCTGTTCGAAATGCTGCGCGGCGAGGTAATCCAGGACGGCTGGAAAGATCCGCACATTAAAGAAGCTCTCGATCTCTGCCTGGCATGCAAGGGTTGCAAGGGCGATTGCCCAGTGAATGTAGATGTCGCCACTTACAAAGCCGAATTTCTGTATCACTATTATGAGGGCAAGCCACGACCCGCCAGCGCTTATGCGATGGGCATGATCAATCGCTGGGCGGAAATTGCATCTCTGTTCCCGGACACTGCCAACTTGTTCACGCAAACGCCGGGACTATCGCGTGTCGCGAAAGCCGTAGCAGGCTTGACGCAGCATCGCAAGATGCCGGCATTTGCGAAACAGACATTCCGGTCTTGGTTCACAGACCGCAGCGCCCGAACCAAACGAAAAAACGATACGCGACCCGCCGTTGTGTTGTGGCCCGATACATTCAACAACTATTTCTTCCCGCACACGGCTAAAGCTGCCGTAGAAGTTCTCGAATCCGCTGGATATCGCGTCGAGATACCTAAGCGAATTCTCTGTTGCGGCCGGCCGCTCTACGATTACGGTTTTCTCGATCGCGCCAAAAAGTATCTGTTGGAGATTCTCGATACACTCAATCCGCAAATCACGAACGGTACCCCAATAGTGGTCTTGGAACCGAGCTGCGCCTCTGTGTTTCGCGATGAAGCAACAAATTTGTTCCCGGGCAACGAAGATGCACAGCGGCTCCGCGCGCAAACCAAGTTACTAAGCGAGTTTCTTGTGGACGCCAAATACAATCCACCCAACCTTAAGCGCAAGGCTCTCATTCATGGGCATTGCCATCACAAGGCTCTATGGGGCATGTCGGCAGAACAAAAGGTCATCAGCCAGATGGGCTTAGACCCTGAGTTGCTGGACTCTGGTTGCTGCGGACTAGCAGGTTCATTTGGCTACGAAGAGGGTCACTATGACGTGTCTATGAAGATTGCCGAGCGGGTGTTGTATCCGCGCGTGCGCGAGGCGCCGCGAGACACCATCATCATCTCCGACGGGTTCAGTTGCCGCGAGCAGATTATGCACGGCACTCGACGCCACGGCATGCATATAGCTGAAGTGATCCAGATGGCACTTCATCAGCCGCTAACCGCGAGAAAGAGGTACATAGAAACTGGTTGGGTGCAGGAAGAGCCATCGTATCCAGTGCTTACCGCCGCCGCGACGGCAGGATTGCTAGCCGCGGGCGGGATGTTCTTGCTTAGCCAGATGAATAACGGATCGCCGAAAACAATGGCAACGGCCGGACAAGTGAAGCAACAGTAATTTTTTTCAGTGCTCTCATGCGCTGGGCATCGCCACGTAACCAGTTGCCGGGTCATCCGAAAGCGTGGGTTGCAGCTTCGCTAGCCTGGACTGCCGGATTTGTTGACATTACCGTCTGGCTTGTTCTCTATCAGGTCTATACGTCCCATATGACCGGAAACACGGCATCATTTGCGGACGATATCGCTCAATGCAGATGGGGCGAGGCGTTTCACCATGGCTGGATTATTTTGCCTTTCGTCTGCGGACTGCTCTATAGCGCCGCAACGACAAAAGCCGCGCGCCGTCGGGGATTTCATTCTTCTTTCTCAATTGCTCTCATTACCGAGGTGCTGCTGCTCGGCGCGTTCATCGCTCTCGGATCGAGGTATATAGAAGGAGGCAAGATTAAACCGCCGCCCGGCTTTATCGAATATCTGCTTCTTTCCCTGCCCGCCGCGGCAATGGGAGTTCAGACTGTAACGGTCACGAATATCAATGGCCTTCGCGTATACACGACTTACCTGACGGGCTCACTCTCAAAATTTGGAGAAGCCGTGACCGACTATCTTTTCTGGCTCCGTGATCGCACCCGCGGAAGGCTTGCAACTCGGCTGGGAAAGGTGCTGCGCGTATCTCCGCGCCGAAAATCGTTTCGTCATGCAGTCTTAACCGCTAGTTTATGGTTTGGTTTTTTTCTGGGGGCTTTGTGTGGCGCGATTGCCGAACAGCGCTTTGTACTCTACGGCTTGTATGCGCCTATCGCCATCCTGACAGTAGCTATTATCATCGATGTGATGTGGCCTGTAGCAGCGGCTGACGAGCCTCAAGCAGGCGAATCAGCGCACTGAGGATGAAGTTCGCTTCAACCGCACATAGATGGGCCCGGCATCTTCCTCTAAGACACGCTCATTTCCTTCGATCGCAATTGGCTCCCCAAAAATGTTGCAAATCGACGGCGAGTCATCGGGAGAAAAGTGAATCTGAAAATTCAGCTGGGCATCATCGTTCCACAAGATGAACACAACATCTTCAGCGGCATCGAGCCGTATGGCATGCAAACCATGTGGCAGGCGACGAACTGTCCCAGAGAAAGTGTGGTCCCGTGCGACGCTCGTTAAAGCCTTTACGGCTTTCATGGCCGGCTTGTCGCTGTTGCCCTGATTGAGCAGGCCAAAATTGTGTTCTCTATTAAAAGGATTCGCTCCATCATCTCGCAAGTCGTATAAAACGATAACCGGCAAACCGAGAGTCCACATAGTAAGACACTCGCGGGCAACAAGCACCGCCTGCCGTTTTCGAGCCGCTTCGCTATGACCGCCGTCTGCAAAACCCTGTGACGGACCATCGTACGACGAATAGCCCCACTCCGTCACCCAGACAGGTGTGTTCTTTAGGGAGTTGTGCTGCATGAGCTGCCGAAGCCGCTCCATATCTGCCGGCGTCGTTTCCGGTCCCGAATCCCGGTAGGGATGCACCGCGACGGCGCTTGCTTTCCGGGCAGCACCGGATTTGAGCATTGCAGCGAGAAATGGGAAGTCAAATCCCGATGTGCCGCCAGTGCTGACCATCGCGGTTGGATCTTTATGCCGGATCAATTCGAGCGTTGCACGCAGCAGATCCGGGTAAATGGCGGGATTCGGAAGAAACTCCTTCGCATTCGGTTCATTCCAGATTTCGAAGCGCACATTACGTCCTCGAAAATGTGTAACGACGGCGGCAGCATAACGCGCATACGCCTCAATGTCTTCGCTCGATTGCGGCGATTTTCCTCCGTGTTCCGGATGGCCGTAAGCCAGCAGCCACAACACGCCCATGCCGCGCGCTTCGAGCGATCGCATCAGACCGTCAAACGGCGCGAAATCGTAACTGCCCTGCTTTTCCAACCGCGCCCAAGGCAGATCGGTGCGGACAAAGCTGAATCCGGCGACCTTTGCAAGATCGAGCGCCCGATCGTCTTTCAGGAAGTGAATGTTCACTCCCAACCGAGGGCTCAGCTTTGCGGCCTCTTTCGATGCGCCAGCTATGGCGGCTTCTTTATCGAAACGAAAATCGCGAACGGGAACGTTCTGAGTCTTCGCCTGCTGATCCGCAGCAGCGAGCCAGAGCATGGCAAGGACTCTTACACACCACGAAAACCCATTATTGAAGAGCACTTCTGCCACGCGTGCCTAAAATATCATCGAGTACTTTGGACTCAGGCACTGAATGAAAACTACTTACTTGGGCAGCGCGGCAACACTGCTGCTCTCCTCGCTCGTCTCTACTCTTTCCGCCGCGGATTTCCGGCCACCTGCTGTTCCATTGGTCACGCACGATCCATATTTCAGCATCTGGTCCATGGCCGATCGCCTTACCGATCAGCCGACGAAACATTGGACCGGCACGGTCCAGTCTCTGTCCAGTTTAATCAGAGTAGATGGAACCTCGTTCAGGCTTATGGGGACGGAACCTCGCAGAATGCCCGCGATGGCTCAAGTTAATCTCAAAGTCCTGCCAACGCGAACTCAATATGGCTTCGAAGGAGCAGGCGTTCGAGTTGAACTGGAGTTTCTCACGCCGTCACTGCCGCAAGATCTCGATGTACTCTCGCGGCCGGCTACCTATGTAACGTGGCATGCCTCTTCCACGGACGGAAAAAGTCACAACATATCTATCTATTTCGACGCTGGTTCCGAAATAGCAGTCAACACTCGTGATGAACCGGTCGTCTGGTCACGTTATCGCATGGGAGATCTGGAAGTATTGCGAGCGGGTTCACAAGCGCAGCCGATATTGGAAAAATCCGGCGATGACCTGCGGATTGACTGGGGTTATTTATATGTCGTCGCTCCGCCCGAAGCGGGAACAGCGAACGCGGCTTCGTTTCGACCGGAGGCGATGAATACATTCACAAGCTCCGGACACGTTCCGGATGCCGATGCGACGGAGACATTTAAGCCTTACGGTCAGCCTGAACCGGTGCTCGCGTATTCATTCGATTTAGGCGAAGTGGGCCAGTCCGCTGTGTCACGTCATTTGATAGTCGCTTATGACGATCAGTTCTCGATTGCCTATTTGGAACGGCGACTGCGGCCATACTGGCGCCGGAATGGAGCAACGGCGACAGACATGCTGCACGCGGCGCTGAAAGACTACGACACCCTGAAAGACCGGTGCAAGCAATTTGATCAACAAGTGCTGGCGGATTTGCAGCGTATCGGTGGCGATGATTATGCACAGCTCTGTGCATTGGCCTATAGACAAACGTTGGCGGCGCATAAGTTAACCGCGGACGTTGATGGCACCCCCCTCTATTTCTCAAAAGAAAATTTCAGCAACGGTTCGATTGACACGGTCGACGTCACTTATCCGAGTTCTCCGTTTTTCTTGTTGTTTAACCCGCGCTTGCTGCAAGGTCAATTGAAGCCGGTTCTGGAATATGCAAACTTGCCGCGCTGGCATTTTCGGTTTGCGCCGCACGATCTTGGGCGTTATCCATTGGCGAATGGTCAACAGTATGGGGGCGGCGAGAAGACGGAAGAGAATCAGATGCCGGTAGAGGAAAGCGGAAACATGCTGCTGATGGTCGCTGCTATGGAACAGGCGAACGGTAACGGGCGCTTTGCCGAGCAATATTGGCCCTTGTTAACTAAGTGGGCAGAGTACCTAAAGAGCAAAGGGCTCGATCCCGAAAACCAACTCTGCACCGACGATTTCGCCGGGCATCTTGCCCACAACGCAAATCTGTCCATCAAAGCGATTCTGGCATTAGCCGCTTACGGCAAGCTGGCTGGAATGCTGGGCCATTCCGACATTCAACACTCTTACGAAGAACTGGCCCGTGATTATGCCAAGCGCTGGGTTCAGATGGATCCAGACGACAACCATTTTCGGTTGGCGTTTGACCGGCCAGGCACTTGGAGCCAGAAATACAACTTAGTTTGGGACACGCTGCTCGGCTTACATCTATTTCCTCAGGAAGTTGTTCAAAAGGAGCTTACCGTCTATAAGTCGCACGAAAACAAATACGGACTGCCTTTGGATAATCGCGCCGACTACACGAAAATTGATTGGCTTACTTGGACGGCGTCTTTAGCGAACAATCGCGCCGAATTTGAAGAAATCTTCGATCCCGCATATCGTTTTGCCAATGAGTCCCCGAGCCGCGTTCCACTGACGGATTGGTACGACACAAAAACAGGCAAGCAGGTCGGTTTTCAGGCGAGATCTGTCGTGGGAGGGTTGTTCATCAGAATGTTGGACAATCCCGAGATGTGGAAGAAATACGCGAACGCGACCGCAAACCAATGAAATTCCTAAGATAGCGGCGGATCGCCACCAAAATCTGCTGAGCTGAAGTAAAGCGATTCTACTTGTCAATCTAGACCGCTATGTAGTATTCTACTTTTGCATGCTCGAAGTCTGTTCGCTCACCAAATGCTACGCCACCATTCCCGCGGTTGATAATGTGTCATTCACCATTCGTCCGGGCGAAGCTCTCGGTTATCTAGGCCCAAATGGTTCAGGCAAAAGTACCACGGTCAAAATCATCACAGGCTTGATGGAGCCCAGCCGCGGCCACGTTTTTTTCAACGGGACTGACATTCAACAGGATCTTGCGGCTTATAAGAGATTGCTGGGCTATGTCCCTGAAGAAGCGAATCTGTATCCGTTTCTTTCTGGTTTGGAGTACTTGGCGCTAGTCGGAAGACTGCGCGAAATGCCGGATTCATTAATCGCCAGACGCGCCGACGCCATGCTGCAACTCTTCGCGATGCATCCTCATCGGCATACCGCGATTGCGGCGTATTCGAAAGGAATGCGCCAGCGTATCCTTTTGATCGCAGCTCTAATTCATAATCCGCAAATCATTATCTTTGACGAGCCGCTGTCGGGCCTAGATGTCACCTCGGCGCTGATCTTCCGGCAACTCGTCACTGAGTTGCGCGAGCAAGGGAAAATTATCTTCTACTGCTCGCACGTACTTGAGGTGGTGGAGAAAGTCTGCTCGCACGTTATCATCCTTCATCGCGGCAAACAGGTAGCGTATGGCGCCGTCGAAGATCTAAAGCGTTTCCAGGTGATGCCATCGCTTGAGGCGGCGTTCTCTCATCTGGTGCAGGAGGTAGATGCGTATCAAACGGCGCGCGACATCGCAGAAGCGGTCACGACGCTATGAAAATGCATCGCTCCTGGCGCTCAGGTGCTTCGCGAAATCCATTTTGGATTCTCGTGGGCCACTTCATCCAACGGCTCCTCGCCGGTGAAGACGAAAACGAAGGCGGAATGAGCATTGGTCTTGGGGCAGTGCTCGCGATCCTTGCGTCTCCTGGCGCATTCGCTTCGATATTCCTGCTCGACAAATACTCTACTCTGATGCAATGGTTTCGGCACCAGACGTTCAATTCTTATAGAGCGTCGGTTGCGGACGAGTATTTTTTCATTGTTCTGTCGATGACCGTGACCGGGCTCGTCATGGTGCTGCGGTGGAACCGCCTCTTTCCGGATCGCCGAGACTACGCCAATCTCGCCGTCCTGCCGATCCCTATTCGAAACGTGTTTCTTGCAAATTTCGTTGCGCTTTTGAGCCTCGCCGTATTGTTTGCGGTCGACCTTAACGCGTTTTCCGCGTTCTTTTTTCCTTTCATCGTGACGATCAGCGACGGGAAAGGCGGCAGCTTTGCAAAGCTCTTGCTCATGCTCCGCAGTCACGGCGCCACCGTTTTCTTATCCAGCCTGTTTAGTTTCTTTGCCATATTCGGCCTGGTCGGCCTTCTCATACTTGTTGTTCCGAAGCGATTCTTTCAACCGGTTTCTCTTTGCACCCGCATCTTGCTTGTGGTTGTGCTCTTGACCGAGTTTTTCGCGAACATGTTCCTTCAGCTTTTCTCCGGACATTTATCGGGTGGCGGCAACGCCTACGCCCATCTGCTTCCTTCGTTCTGGTTTCTGGGCATTTACGAAACGCTTGCCCATCTCGACAATCCGGCGACGGAATCCCTTGCACAAAGAGCGCTCTTTGCAATAGCGGCGGCCATTTTTATTTCGTTGAGCGCTTACGCACTCTGCTACCACCGGCGTTTTGTCCGCTTGGCCGAGTCGCTTGACGTAATCGGAGGCGTCCAGCACCGTCATCGTGTTCAACTCTTCAACTGGCTATTGCAGTCGTTGTTCCCGTCCAGCTTCGAACGTGCGGCAGCCAGCTTTATTGCAAGCGCGCTCACGCGCAGCGAACGCCATTTGATGTTTCTAGGCGCCTATCTAGGTATTGGCGTGGTGCTCACTGCCCAAACGGTCATGGATGGTCTCAACGCCCGCACAGCGTCTTCCATTCCTGGACCGGATCTGTTAGCCATTCCGCTGATGGTTGCGTTTTTTATTCTCACCGGTCTTCGATTCGCATTCGACATGCCCGTCGCGCTAAGCGCGAACTGGGTCTTTCGCTGCACTTTGGACGATCCGTTGCTGAATCCGAGGCCTCCAGTGCGGAAAATCATGCTGCTTTGTGTCCTGGTCTGGGAACTTGCCATACTTTTTCCCGTGATGTTCGTGCAATTCGGTTGGCAATTCGCGGTTGTGCACACCGCGACTGTTGTGATTCTCAGTGCGACGCTGGTTGAGTTTCTACTGGTTCGCTTTCACAAAATTCCTTTTACCTGTAGCAACCGTCCCGACATTCGCGTGCTGATTATGCGCATCTTAGGAGCCGTACTAGCGGTGATGATCCTGGTGCCCCTGCTTGCCTCTATAGAACACGGCATGTTACTGAAGCCGGCGCGTTTTGTTTTCGGTGCATTCCTGCTCGGTGGCGCCTGGTACTGGATTCTGCGTTATCGCCGGGGAACGCCGCCCTGGGATCTACGCATTACATTCGAAGATACGCCGCCTCCGGCATTTGAGCTTCTCAAGCTGGTTTAAAGGGTGTAGCATTCGAGATAGGTATGAGCGGCTTGGCTAAACTTTCGCACACCGCTGCCATGATTCTGCAGACCGTCGATAACGGCTGCAATTATGGCTTTGACATTATGGACGCGACCGGATTACCCAGCGGCACGGTTTATCCGGCTCTTCGCCGGATGGAGACCGAAGGCTGGATCTCCTCGGAATGGGAGCCCGAAAAGAAGGCCGTCGCCGAGCAGCGGCCCGCGCGGAAATACTACAGGATCACGCGAAGCGGTTCAGAGGTTCTGGAGCAATCTCAGCAGCGCTATCCGCTGCTTGGAAAGCTCGCAACGGTCAAATCGCGCCGCTAAGGAACAGCTATGTCAGGCGCCGCCAGGCCACCGCGTTCGGTTCGTTTTTGCAACCTGATGGTGCGGGTAGCCGCCCGGCTTGTGCCGGCAATTCAGCGGAACGAATGGCGGCGCGAGTGGTCGGCCGAAATTTGGCACCGCTGGCAATTTCTGTTTTATGCCGGTGTTTGGGATCGGCGTGAATCCTGGGGGCTGATCCGGAACTGTCTTGGCGTGTTTCCCGACGCAATCTGGCACTTCGCTTTACAAGATTCCGTTCAGGAAAAAATTCGCAATTGGGCCCGCTCTCCTTGGACGTGCTTATCAGCTTTGTTGGTCCTGCTACTGACCGTCGCGGCGGCTACCGGCGGCCTTCCAGCAACGCGTCAGCTTTTCTTCTCCGGTTCCCAAACTAAGACTGATGGCCTGCTTTTCATTTGGCTGCACCCAACCGTGGGCGGTCCGGACAAAGAATTGCCGTCCGACGTGCCGCCAGCGTGGGCCTCGCACAGCAAACTCCTTGAAAGCGCTGCCGGATTTCACATCATCCGCCAGCAAATTACATCACCAGCAACTGGTGCCAACGCGTTGGTGATCAAAACGGAACCGGCGCTCTTTAAAGTTCTCGATGTAGCGCCTTTTCTAGGCTCGATTCCGCGCCAATCCGGCGTCGTCATCGACCAGCGAAGTTGGAAAACCGTTTTTCATGCCGACCCGAAGATCATCGGTTTGAAGATTACCATCGGAAAGGAACCGTATCCCATCACCGGCGTTCTTCCGCCTGGTTTCCAGTTCATCAGCAGGCAACCCTGCGTGTTCGTGGTAAACCGCTGGCTCTCAAATCGAGTCAACGTGATCGCGCGCTCGCGTCCTGGCGTTACGTCCGTTCAGCTTGACCGCGAGCTGGTTGGAATTTCTGAAAATGTAACCTACTACTTCTTTAAGTCCCAACTGCGCATGTCGTTCGTGAAGGACGAACTCTGGACACCGGTGCATCTATTCGGGATCGCTGTATCGGCCATCGCGCTTCTGTGTTTCTGGGTGGCCCACGTCCGCTTGCGTCAAGTCCGAATGGCGCTCCGGCCAACGAACAGGAAAAGTGCGGCACGTCGTGGCGTGTTCTTTACCGCCAAGATCTTGCTCGGACTGGCTTTTGCGTTTGTCGTAAGCCTTGAATGCTCACGGTCACAGACAGCACTGATATTCGGTTCGCGTGATCCTGCCAGCGGCCCGTTCATTCTTTGGCTATATATCGTCGGCGCAATGAGTGTTTTCTTCTGGGCGGTTGCCGATCAACGCGCGCGATGCCGTGTCTGCCTGCGTCTACTGTGTTTTCCGGTGCGAATCGGCTGCCCGGGATGTTTGTTACTGGACTGGTCGGGTACCGAGCTGCTTTGCAGCGAAGGCCACGGTGTGCTCCACGTCCCGCACATGGCGCCGAGTTGGGACGAGGAAAGCGAGCGCTGGATTACGCTTGATGAATCCTGGAAAAGCTTGTTTGCTCCAACGGAGTGAGCCCCAATCGCGCCGATGCGCGCCCCGCGGTTTCTTCCTTTTTCTTCTCGTCCGACTTCTTTTCGACATGCCGTCGCACGTCAATGCGTCTGGGTTCCGCTTTGAACCAGAACGGACGGAAAAAGCGCGCGTAACAAACGTTGCATCTCCAAGGAAGCATGACGGAACTGATCGCCCGCTCAAACATGTTCCTGCGCCGCGATCTCTGAATTTCTTTTGAGGCACACTTCGGGCATCGCCCATAGTGCTTGTCGGTCATGCTGTCGTGTTCCATCTAAAACTAGATCGCGCGTGAAAACAAATTGTTGCTCATGAACCCGAGCCAGCCGTCTTTAGCGATTCATTAACTTGTCCGTGCCAAACAATTGAGCCCATGAGTCCTATCTATTTGGTCGCCGTTTGTAGGGCTTTCTCTCTGCCAGCGTTTTCGTACTAGTAGTAAATGGACCAGCGTGGGTCCGCTGACAGTCGGCAGCGCCATTGATTCACGCTTGTGAATACATCAGAATCAACGAGCGCTGGGCGAACGGCAAATATACAAGCGCCGCCGTCATTCCCACGGCCAGCCCAATTCCCACGTGATGAACCAGCAGGAATGGTGATAAAGCCCATAGCAAATCGAGAATCAGGAGTGCCACAAACAATCGCGAGAATTTCGCCGAAAGTTGCCGATAATCGAATGCCACGGCCGCGGCTAGAAATAGGCGAACCGGAATCATAGCAGCCGCCGTAATGATTAGAATCGCTGCTAACAGCTCCGGCGAAAACAGGCGAAGCTCCGAAAAAACGTCATAGATCTCCGGCAAATTCGCAAGCGCGCTAAAGTAGAACGCCAAGTACATGGCTTGAATAAGAATCAGCAAAGTCCACACCACTTGACGAGGAGCCCTGGGCAACTCATGAGGCGTAGTCAGCAAACCGGTTTCCGGAACTAGCGGAACGTTCTCCTGCAGGCCTGTCGTTTGTCGCGACGCGGGCAGGTCGGCAGGCACGGTTACGGCTGAGATGAAGCGATAGCCTTTCCCGGGAACGGTTTCGATATGCCGCGGACGGGAGGCGGAGTCACCCAGCGCTTGACGGAGTTTGTTGACTGCAGTGTTCAGTCCATGATCGAAGTCGACAAACGTATCAGCGTTCCATAAACGCAGTCGCAGTTCCTCGCGAGTGACCAACTCAGACGGTTTTTCCACCAGCATGAGCAGTACCTGAAACGGCTGCGAATGCAGTTTGATACGAACACCATGTTTACGCAATTCGCCGGTCGTTTCGTCTGCTTCGAAAGGCCCAAAGCGAAACACGCGGCCTGTACGGTCCACTCTCATTTCGCGTTGGCTTCAGTTTAACTTTCCTCAAACATGCGGACGTACGAGTGCCCTTCGTTCAGTGGGCAAGAAGGCGCTTGGAACGGATGAGATGCTTCAGCAACACCTTTACCTCCAATCATTTGCGCGATGAGGTCACAAATGAGGCGTGATTTGAGCCGCCTTGCATTGAATCGCGTCGCTGAGTCGACGATTCTTCAAGCGTGACCGCCGGAAGACCAATTTTCGAAATGAACGCAACCAATTTCGCCAACCCAGTACGGGTGCACAAAGCACTGACAGCGGCGATAGAAAAGCGAGCACTCGTATGGATGGCGCTCCGAACACCGCAATGTATTACTCCGGACCACCTGACCAGCTTGGCGTTGTGTTCCCAGATTCTCGCCGGCGTAGCCTACGCCTTCGCGCATCAGAATCCGGCAGCCTTATGGCTTGTGAACCTTTTTCTGGTTTTGAATTGGCTAGGAGATAGCTTGGATGGCACGTTGGCGCGCGTGCGCAATCGTCAAAGGCCGTGCTATGGCTTCTATGTGGACCACGTGGCCGACGCGTTGGGTGCTCTCGCGCTAATGGCGGGATTGGGGTGTTCCAGATATCTCCACTGGCAGATCGCCGTGGGTCTGTTGGTATGTTTCTACCTGCTTTCGATAGAAAGCTACCTGGCAACAGTCGCTTTGGGCGACTTTCACGTATCTCATGGCCTGTTTGGCCCGACGGAGATTCGGCTTCTGCTCATGGTCGGCAACTTCGTTGTCATGGCCCATCCGATCGCGCGTATCGGCAACTACTCATTGCTGGTTTTCGATCTCGGTGGCGGAATCGCGATCCTGGCGATGGTCATGATGGCCCTAAGAGTTATCTCGCGCCATGTGACAATCCTCTACCGCGAAGAAGCTTCGCGATGACGGCCCCCGCCCATCTGTTGCGCCGTTTCGCGAAATTCAACCTGGTGGGCTTGCTTGGATCTGGATTGCAAATCGTGCTGCTATGGATACTGAAAGAGCGGCTTGCCATTCCAACTCTTGCGGCAACGCCAATCGCAGTTGAAATTGTTGTGCTGCACAACTTCATCTGGCACATGAAGTTCACCTGGCGCGGTCAGGAATTCAGGACCCCACGGCACTGGGCAACCGCGCTCCTCCGCCTCCATGCCGGCAATGCCGCCATCTCGATCGCCGGGAACACCATCTTACTTTTCGTCTTAGTCGAATGGCTCAGAATTCCCATCGTCTTGAGCGCCGCAGCCGCCATCCTCCTGTGCTCTCTAGCTAACTTTTTCGTCGCCGACCGCTGGGTCTACTCTGCCCCGGTTTGTCGGCGGCCGCCTGCATAAGCGACAATAAAGATTCAAGTTATACTAACGAAAAGGTTATGGGTCGAGGTACGCCCGTCCGTAGCCCTCGAAGTTTTCTGCAGGAGTTCCGCCGTAATCTATGTTTGACCTGTTTCGCAGCCGAGAGAAAAGTGTGCGCATTCTCCTCGGCGTGCTGCTCGGCCTGATCGCCATTTCGATGCTGCTTTACCTGATTCCCGGCGGCCCTGGGAACATGGGCTCCGGCGGCGACAATGTCCTCGCAACGGTGGGCGACCAGAAGATCACATCGACCGACGTCGACCGAGCGCTACAAAATCTTACTCGAGGCCAACAGAGTCTGCCTCGCAGCGTCATGGCGATGTACGTTCCCTCAGTCGTCAATCAGTTGATTGAAGCGAAAGCTATGGCCTACCAGGCTCGTCAGATGGGTCTGCACGTCACAGATCAGGAACTCGCCGACTCCATTGCCGCCGAACTTTCAGGCGTGACCGGCGGCAGCTTCGACATGCGTACGTACCAAATGGTTCTGGCGCAGCAGGGCCTGACTGTAAGCGACTTCGAGAATCAGCAGCGTGAGGCAATGCTTACCTCGCGTCTCGAAAATCTGGAAGCGCAGTCGGTAGTCGTATCAGATCAGGATGCGCGCGCCGAATACCAGCGCAAGAACCTAAAGGTGGGTTTGCAGTTTTTGGATTTTGAGCCCAAGGATTTCGCCGGGAAAGTGAACAAAGATCCTGCCGCCGTGAAGGCGTACTTCGACAGCCATCGCGCGTTGTTCCGCCTCCCCGAAAAGCGTGACGTGAATCTGATTGTTGGCAGCACCGCGGATTTCATACCAAAGGTGAACATTTCCGACGCGCAGTTGCAGCAGGATTACCGCGAGAACATCGACAGCTATCGCACAGCCGATCGCGTGAAAGTTCGCCACATTCTGATCAAGACGCAGGGTAAATCGAAAGAAGAAGCCGCCAAACTGAAGGCGAAAGCTGAAGACCTGCTGAATCAACTGCACCATGGCGCAGATTTCGCCGAATTGGCCAAGAAAAACTCGGAAGACCCTGGCTCAGCGGACAAAGGCGGCGAACTTGGATGGATTGTTAAGGGCCAGACAGTACCGAATTTCGAAAAGACTGCGTTCAGCTTGAAACCGGGCGAACTCAGCGGGCTTGTAGAAACCGAATATGGTTACCACATCATTCAGGTAGAGGACAAGCAGGCTGCCCACACCCAAAGCTTTGAGGAAGCCCGTCCTGCCCTTCTCGCGGAAGCCCAAAAGGAGGCTGCCGGAGATCTGATGAAGAAAGCTATCGATGCGGCGCGCACGGAGATCATCAAGACTCCAGCGCAGGCCGAAGCCATCGCGCAGAAACACAATCTGAAATATTTCCGTGCAAGCGGTTTGGCCCGCACAGACAATTTGCCCGACGTGAACTCAGCGCCCGATTTGACAAACGCGCTTTTCACGCTGCCCAAGGGGGCAACAACTGATGTCGTAGAACTGCAAAACGGCGCCAAACAGGCGTTCGGCACGGTGACCAATATCATTCCGGCCCGCAATGCCGAATTTGCAGAAGTACAAAACGAAGTAATGCAGAAGTACACCGAGGCGGAAACGGCGCAATTAGCCCAGAAAGCGGCTTCCGCCGCTGCGGCTGAAAAACGGCAGGGTAAGAGCCTCGAAGCGATCGCAAAGGAGTACGGCTTGACCGTTAAAACCGCAGCGCCCTTTACTATCAACGGCGCGGCTGAGGGCATCGGCTCGGCCACCCTATTATCCGCTGCATTTAAGGCCAAGGTGGGCGATGTGATTGGCCCCATCTCGGCTCAAACCGGACAGTTCGTCTGCGAAGTGTCGCAAGTGATTCCGGCAGATATGAGCCAGTTCGCCCAGAACAAAGCTTCAATCGTACAAGAGATTACGCAACAGCGCCTATCGGTCCAGCAGCCGCTTTTCCGCCAAAGTATTGTCGACGAACTGAAGCGGCGGCGCAAAATCACGATGAACCAAGCGGCGCTATCGCGGCTGCTTTCCTCCTATCAAAGCTAAGGCCGCACGTTGCTTCATCAGTTCATCGGCTTTCTTCACAGCCTTACTAATCCGGACAAGCTGATCCAGTTGCTGTCTACCAGCATGACCGGATGGGCGGGCTACCTGTTGTTGTTCTTGATTGTGTTTGCCGAGAGCGGTTTGCTTGTCGGCTTTTTTCTGCCCGGCGATTCTCTCTTATTCACCGTGGGTATCGTCGCGGGAGCCGGAAAATTGCAGGTTGGCACCATCATCGTTATGCTTGCCATCGCATCGATGGCCGGCGATGGCATTGGCTTTCTCCTCGGCGCAACGTTAGGCTACCGCCTTTTCCAAAATCCAAATTCGAAGATCTTCCGGCGAGAGTATTTGGACCGCACCCATGAGTTCTACGAACGACACGGCGGCAAAACAATTATTTACGCCAAATTTGTCCCCATCATCCGCACCTTTGCGGCCTTTATCGCCGGCGTCGGCAAGATGAAGTATTCGCGCTTCATCGCATTCAACGTCTTCGGTGCTTGTGGCTGGGTGACGCTCATGATCACGCTCGGCTATACTCTCGGCGGTATTACCTTCGTGCGCGCAAATTTCGAAAAAGTTGTGCTGCTTATCATCGCGCTTTCGCTTGCGCCGGTCGCTTTGCAGATTCTAAAACGGTCTAAGCAGGTGCCCCAACCCGTCGAGCGCGCCTGAGATTTCAAAACAACAGCATCTGCGATTGAGGCGGCGGATCGGGAACGAAATTTTGCCGGTCGCGTCGCCCAATGCCGACCCGCTCCCGGACGTCATCCACCAGTTTTGCGATCCTTTCGGGATACGCGCCCCTCAGGTAAGCGCCGGACTGAAAGCTTTTTTCATATCGTCTAAGATGCTGCGGAAACTGGTCGGCGAGAAATGGGAAAAAGACTCTCTGTGCTGAGGGCTGAAGGAAAAGAACGTTTGCGCCGAATTCTTTTGCTCCCGCCTTCTTGGCCGCTCGCGCTATCGATTCCAGATTTTCTTCTGAATCGCTGATCAAAGGCAACACCGGGTTGGCGATGACCCCGACCGCCACGCCGGCCTCAGCCAGTTCAGTTACAGCGCGTATTCGCAGATCAGGGCGCGGCGCGTAAGGCTCCGTTAAACGCGCCAAGTTGCGATTCATGGTGGTAACGGTAACTGTCACGCCAACTTCGTTCCGTTCGGACAGCTTTTTAAGCAGTTCCTTGTCTCGAGCCACAAGATTCGATTTTGTGGTGACAAAGATCGACAGGCCTTCCATCGTGAGCAGTTCGGTTAGCACCTGCCGCGTAAGTCCAAAGCGTCTTTCAGCAGGCTGATACGGGTCTGTAGCTGTTCCGATGCCGATAACCTGACAGGGTTTTGTCGAACGGAGTTCCTCTCGAAAAGAAAGGGCATTCCAATCCTTCGCGTAGATCTCGGTTTCAAACGCGGTTGGATCGCGCCGCTCCATGAATTCGTGTGTGAAGCGGGCATAGCAGTATTTGCAGCCGTATTCACAGCCACGGTAGGGGTTAATTGTCCAATCAAACGGTACGCGCCCTGACTGGCATCGATTCAGCCAGCGTCGCGTAGGCAGAGATCTGTACTCTACCCTGCGTTTTTCCTCAATGACTGTGCCTTCGGAAGCGAGGCGCGCGATACCGATAAGGGGAACGAATTGCTGCTGCATGAGAGTGGCCTCTCACCAGCAATATTCTCCTTTTATTCGCCTCTTGTCAAGTAGGCGTAGTTATGATGCCAACAGGGAGATGACGCCCTTCTGCCGCAAGCCGTTCAACGCAAGGCCGTGTCGACCGCGAACGCCCGTCTTTTCGAAGATATGTTTCAAGTGAATCTTCACGGTACCAGGACGAATGCCTAATTCCTGGGCGATCTCACGGTTCTTGAAACCCTGCTCCACCAGTTCCATAACCTGATGTTCGCGCGGTGTCAGATCTGTTCGGATCTGCGTGTCGGCCGGAGTGGCTTCACGAAACACCGAGTCTTGCATCCAACTGCGGCCCTGAGCAGCCGCCCTCAAGCAAGCTAAAACTTTGTCCGGATCTGCCGATTTACGCAAAATCCCTTTGGCGCCAGCCTGAAGAAATTTCAGAGCCTCCGCCTCTGTGATAGACATGCCCCACACGACAACGGCTGGTACCGTCGAACGGGTGGCGCCGTGCTCCGCGGGCAATTGGCTCAAAGCTTCGAGGACGGTCTTTGCCCCTAAGCCCTTATCAATAATTAAAACGTCTGTATTGTGAGCGCCGGCACTCAACATCCATTCCGCCGGGCTCATATGGGAAGCACCGAATGCCAGGTCTTCTGTTGGCTCCAACAAGTGCTTAAGCCCATTCACCATGAGGGGCTGCGTCTCGCAAATGGAGACCGTTTTCTGTGTTTTGCCTGAGTATGCTTCCATGTTCCTGTCTAGGCTACATATCGGCTAGCCTATTCATTCACTTGAGTGGGGGGCTAATCTGAAACCTCTCCAAATCGGCATATATACGGAAACAAGGTCGGAATTTTCCGGCCAACACTGTCCGAAACCCATTGAAAGCAAACCTCCAGCCGTAACATCAGCGCCCATTCACGTGTCGAATGCGCAGGAGGAATCTATGGCCCGAAGTCTTGCCGCTGTGCTTTGCCTTATCTGTTTGATGCTCTTTTCCAGTTGCAGTCAGTCGGACCAGGAAACGGCAAGACAGCGGGAGGCAGAGGCCAAGGCAAAGGCTCACGAAGCCGCGGGTCGCCTGAGTCAGGATGCCAAGAAATTGGGCCGTGAGGTCAAACAGGATGCCCGATCGGCAAGCGAAAAAATCGGGAATGCTCTAAACAGGCCGGGTTCGTCATCAAACGGCGCATCGCAGGCCGAACACAAGATTGCCCGCGGCGGGCGCGACCTGCGTATCGAAACCGACAAAGCCGGCGTCAAGCTCGGCCACGCCGCGATAATTGCGAAAGTTAAAGCCAAACTTGCCACCGACGTCGGTTTGTCCACTGTAACAGGCGTGGACGTAGACGCAAGCGGACAAATCGTGACGCTACGCGGCACGGTCGATTCCGTTCAGCAGAAACAACAGGCCGAGAAAGCGGCGATGCAGGTGAACGGAATAACCAAAGTGATCGACGATCTCCAAGTTCGGCCCTAAACGGGCAGCGCGCTATAAGCGACACCTTTCGCCGGATTCGAGGTGCATCATGAGGAAGGATGAGTATTCCGTCGGGCATTCGCTACGCGCTGCGCAGCCTTCGGAGGAGTTGGGGATTCTCTGTCATTTTTGTCTTCACCCTGACCCTGGGTCTCGCGGGAGTCAACACGATCTTCAGCGTGCTAGACACCGTAATCCTGCGCCCGCTGCCATTCAAGCATGCGGACCGCCTGGTGACCATCACCGAAACAGTACCCTTCATGGGAAATGGTCCCCAGATCTGCACGATTGACGAGTTCCAGCGCTGGCAGAGATCCGGTCTGCTTGATTACGCTGCCGCGATCAACACAACGGATTTAACTCTCACCCGCAGGGATCGCGCAGAGCTCCTGTCTGGTGCTAAAGTTACCCCGGACTTCTTTCGTGTTTTCGGAATCTCACCGCTTCTGGGCCGAGGTTTCCATCCGGAAGACGCGGCTCCCGGGCATGAACAGGTCATCATTCTCAGCCATGAATTGTGGGCGCGGCGGTTTGGAAGCAATCCTGCCATCATCGGCACAAGCATTCAGTTCAGCGGCGCAACCATGACGGTAATCGGCGTAGCGCCACCCCGCTTCGATTTCCCTCGCTTGGCCGATGTGGGCGCCGTCATGCGGTTCGCTCCCGAGCAAGCCGAATTCTGGACGCCCTTAGTCATAACTCAAAAGATGATTGACCAGAACAACTACAGCTATTACCTAGTCGGGCGCTTGCACGCGGGCATTCTCCCAGCCCGCGCAGCGGCAGAGTTCAAGGTTTCGGCGATCCAAAGTCTCCACTATATTGTGGAGAGGAATCCGCAATATCGCGAACCCCTCGAACATCTTGCCAAAATAATCGCTATCCAGGTCACGCCGCTAAGAGAAAGCATGGCGTGGGGAGTTCGCAATGCGCTCTGGATGCTGCTCGCGGCTGTCGCGCTGCTGTTGCTTTTGGTGCTGTTCAATCTCGGCAACCTGCTAGTCACGCGCAATGCCAACCGTCTGCGCGAGTATGCAATCCGGCAAGCGCTTGGCGGCAGCCGTTGGCAACTGTTCCGCCAAGCGTTGATCGAGCAAGGCATTCTCATCGCCATTGCCTCCATCCTCAGCTTGAGTCTCGGCTACTGGGCCATTGAGCTGGTCCGCAAGATCGGGTCGGCCCGTGTGCCCCGGCTGTATGAACTTTCGCTCGACACGCACACCATAGTTCTGTTGCTTAGCTTGAGTTTCGCGACGGCCCTTATTTTCGGAGCCCTGCCCCTTATCGTTCTTCCCGATTCAGTTGGCTGGTTTCGAAGCGAGAGCAGGTCCTCAACCGGCGATCGCCGTGCCCAGCGCCTTCGGGCCGCGCTCATTGCCGCGGAAATTGCGGTTTCCATGCTGCTGCTGGTGAGCGCCGGTCTGCTCACCGCCAGCTTCGTTAAGGTGATGAATGTCGAGCCTGGATTCGATCCGAAAAGCGTTCTGACGTTCAGCGTTTCGTTTAACCCGAAACTTTACGCTGACCCGCCGAAATTGCTGACCACTCAGCGCGAGCTGCTCGATCGCATCCGTGCGCTTCCCGCGGTCGAATCGGCCAGTGTCGTGAACGTTCTTCCACTTACTGGCGATTACGCAATTCACGGAATCGGGGTGGTAGGAAAACCGCTCAATCGAGATGCGGGGGCGGAAGCGCGTCTTATCGACCCGCGATACTTCGAAACGATGCACATTCCGCTGATCGCCGGGCGCACGCTTCGCGAGGACGATTCCAGCAGGGTTGCCGTCATCAATCAGAAAATGGCCCATCTGCTGTGGCCGGGAGAGAACCCGATTGGTCGGGATTTCACAGACAACGGCGGACCGGCGATCCGAGTCGTCGGAGTTGTGGGTAATGTGCACAGCGGCCCGCTCGAAATGGAACCGATGATGCAATATTATTCATCATTCGTTGCATTCCCTG
>Ga0070741_10007906_pt1 | contig 21675 bp, 26 predicted proteins | sample Coa_R1_4_FD_66440 | JGI IMG/M metagenome (GOLD analysis project Ga0070741, IMG submission 66440) | Surface soil microbial communities from Centralia Pennsylvania, which are recovering from an underground coalmine fire - Coalmine... | ecosystem: Environmental > Terrestrial > Soil > Unclassified ... | reverse complement strand
CCGGTCTCACGAACGATCCGCACCGCGCCCGCGCGGAACTCCGGATCGAACTTCCTTCTCGTCTCGGGCATGGCATCTCCTCATAGGTGATGCCTCCACGGAACGGGGGGATGCCCACCGAACGGCGGTTCATGCGCTGTTCGTTTGACCGGACGTGTCTGCATAAACGACCATGCATACTCATGGTGGTTGATGCACGAGTGGATCCGGTCGAGGTGCTGAAGGCGCTCGCCGAGCCGGCGCGCTGGCGGATCGTCGAGCGGCTCGGCGTCGAGGAGCTGTGCGTGTGCCACCTCGTGGAGGACCTCGGCGTCGCCCAGCCGTTGGTGTCGCACCATCTCAAGGTGCTGCGCGAGGCGGGCATCGTGGAGTCCGAGCGCTTCAAGCAGTGGATCTACTACCGGGTCCGGCCCGAGGTGCTCGCCGACCTCGGCCGCCAGTTCACTGAGCTCGCCCACGCAGCGCCCCATGCCAGTGAGCGGCGCAGACCGTGCTGCTGACATGAACGCCTCGCTCGGCCGGCGGGTCACCGCAGAGGCAGTCGGCACCGCGTTGCTCGCTGCGGTCGTCGTCGGCTCCGGCATCTTCGCCCAACGACTCTCCCCCGACGACACCGGACTAAAGCTGCTCGAGAACTCACTGGCCACGGCCGGCGGGCTGGTCGCGCTGATCCTCGCGTTCGGGTCGGTGTCCGGCGCCCACTTCAACCCGATCGTCACGCTCGCTGAGCGTGTCTTCGGTGGCATGACCACTCGCGAGGCGCTGGCGTATGTGCCAGCGCAGATCGCCGGCGCGTGCGTGGGCGCGGTGATCGCCAACGTGATGTTCGAGCTCGACCCGGTCACGCTCTCGACCCACACGCGCTCGAGCGGCGGACTGTGGGTCGGCGAGATCGTCGCCACCTTCGGGCTGCTCATCGTGATCCTCGGCGTCGTGCGCTCCGGCCGCGCGAGCACTGCGCCGTTCGCGGTTGCCGGCTACATCGCGGCGGCCTACTGGTTCACGTCCTCGACCAGCTTCGCCAACCCGGCGGTCACCATCGGCCGCACCCTCAGCGACACCTTCGCCGGAATCCGCTGGACCTCCGCGCCCGCGTTCATCGCCGCCCAGCTCGCCGGTGGCATCGCCGCCATCGCGCTCTCTCGCTATCTGTTCCCCGACCTTCCCGCCGTCGGCATGGTCGTGCCCCACGACCATGCCGAAGCGGCCTGAACCGGAGGCCCCATGCCGAACCTCGAAGACCTTTCCCCCGAAGCCCGACAAGCGCTGCGTTCCGCCGCCGCGAACCTGCACCGCGAGTTCGAAGGCGTGTTCGGTGCCGAGACGATCGAACAGTTCCTCGCGTCGAGCTACGAGCAGTTCTCCGCGAACGCTCGCATCATGACCTACCTGCCGCTCATGGCTGAGCGCTTCGCACGCCAACGACTCAAGGCACTCGCAAGAGTCGAGGGCCTGTCCCATGACGGTCTGCCGACCGTGCTGTTCCTGTGCGTGCACAACGCCGGCCGCTCCCAGATGGCGCTCGGCTGGTTCAACCATCTCGCCGGCGGACGTGCCGTCGCTTGGTCGGGGGGCACCGAGCCGGGCAAGGAGATCAACCAGTCCGCGGTGCTCGCCATGGCCGAGGTCGGCATCGACATCACCACCGAGTTCCCCAAGCCCTGGACCGATGAGATTGTCCGCGCCGCCGACGTCGTGGTCACCATGGGCTGCGGCGACGCCTGCCCGCTCTTCCCCGGCAAACGCTACGAGGACTGGGACCTCGACGACCCCGCCGGCAAGGACGTCGACGCCGTCCGGCCGATCCGCGACGAGATCGAACAACGGGTCCGGGCGCTGCTCGAAAGCCTCGGCGTCCCCGTCACCTGACAGGGGCGGCACGTCCGTCGTCCCCGAGGTCACTCACCATCGGGATGCCGCGGCCGATGCGAACGTGGTTCCCCCAGGAATCGGTGAGCGTGAGCTCGCGTATGACTCACTGCTGATCGGCGAGCTCCATGCGAGTGGACGAGCGATGATGAGCCGACCGCATTGGTGACGGACGGCGCCGGGCCGCATCGCTCCGGAAGTCGGATGAGATGTCGGATGGAGCGCCATGCTCCCCCTCGTCGAGAGGTGGCGTCCCTAGGATCGGCCGCTGTGCCGGCTGAGCGAGTGCGCCTTCGAATTGGCAACCTGGCGAAGGCCGTGCTGGTGTCGGGTCAGGCGTACCAGGATCCGAAGGATGCGTTGAACGAGTTCGTGTCCAACGCGGCCGACGAGTACGTCGAAGCCGGCAAGCGCGGCGAACGCATCCGCGTCGTGCTTCGACGGAAGGGTCGGCACCCGATGCTCGCCGTCGACGACGTGGGCCGTGGCATGTCACCGGATCGCCTGCGCGACGTCGCTCGCAACCTGTTCGAGTCCACCAAGGCCGGCGACGACCGAACGCTCGGCGAGAAGGCCATCGGGATCCTCGCCTTCCAGCAGCTCGGCGCCCACTGCGACATCGTGTCCCGCGCCGAGGGCTCGGACGAGACCTGGGTTCTCCGCCTCGACCGCGGTAAAGCCAGTGCGTCTCTCGAGCGAGAACGACGCAAGGCACGCGCCGAGGCGGGCACCACCGTGTTCATCACTGACCTCGAACCCGACGTGCTCCGCGTCCTCACCCAGCGCAAGGTCGTCGACTACCTGCGCACCCGACGCGGCCCCGCGCTCGCGACCGGCGCGTACACGATCGAGGTCATCGAGGGCCGCACCAGCGAGCTTGTCGCACCGGAGCAGCCCGACGGCATCAAGCTGCAGCTCCCCACCAGACCGACGCTATGGGGGCGCGTCGAGTTCGCCCTCTACGTTGCGCCGCCCGACGACCGCACCAGGCGAGTTGCGATCGTGGGTCGTGCCGGGACGACGATCATGGACGACCTCGCCGAGCTCGACGAGTTCAACGCAGCGCCCTGGACCTCGAACCAGGTGAGCGGGCAGATCATCTTCGAGTCCCTGCAGCAGTCCGCCGGCCGCCGCGCGGTCCTGCGCGACCGAGACACGTTTCCGGTGTTCCTCGACGCGGTGCGCAGCATCGAACCGATCGTCGCTGAGGCCGTCACGAAGGTCGCCCGTGAGGTCGACGAGCAAACGGCTGACCGGCTCGCTGAGACCTTGCGCAAGGTGTTCGGTCGGGTGCTCAAGGAGCTCGCCGACCTCGACAACCCCATGCGATCCCCCACTGGCGACACCCCGGGCGAAGGCGCCCTCCTCTCCCCCACTCCCTCCGGTTGCGGCTCCACAGGATCCGACGAGGCAGGCACGAGCGGCAACGGGAACGGCAGCCGAGGAGAGCTTCCCGACCTGCCAGCGCCTACCAGCGACGATGAACCACCGACACGGGCCAGCGCTCGACCAGATCGTGGTCGCAGCTCTGCCCTGCCCTCCGTGAGCCCGGATCCTGACCCAGGGGAATGGCGAAGCCGCTTCGACGAGCAGCATGGAGTCGTCTTCTACAACGACCACCACGCGGACTACCTGCTCGTCAAGGACGACGAGCCGGCGCTGCTCGACTACCTCGCCACCCTCGTCGCCAAGGAGTACGTCCTCTACAACAACCCGCGAGCAACGAACGAGGACTTCGCCGAAGAGATGGTGCGCATGCTCGTCCGTGTCCGGCGCCACCTCCCTCGGCGGCGCAAGTAGCCGCGCCAGCCCGATCCAGCACGTCCCACATCGCGCTGACCCTCGCCTGGCCGAGTCGTGACCATTCGGTGACCTTTCAGCAGCAGCCTCGAGCCGGCCGCATCTGGGCAACGACAACCGGCGCTTCGGAGATGAGCGGCGTGTGAGCTCGTAGGGGGGATCCACCGAGCGCGGTACAGGGGCTCTGAGAATCGGAGGGTTCTGACGCTTGACGATTCGGGGAGCCCCTGTGGAGACGGGTCCGCGCGCAGGTGTGAGCTCCTGGTGGGCTTGCCCGAGGTGAACGTGCTCGGTGTCGAGGACGAGCCGCGGCGGTCACGGACAACACCGGCCACTCTCGACCGACCCCTCAACGAATCCTCTAGCCCCGCGTGCCCGCATCCTGCCGCGAAACCTGCCTCATCCGCGCCGGACTGAACTATCAAGCTGAGGGCTAGCTGAGGATGGCTGCAGTGACCGCGCTCTCCATCTGGTCCGTGAGCGAGCCCGCCGGACCGCCGAAGGCGATCTGCACCACGCCCTGTTGGAAGAAGACGTACACGTTGTCGTCCTGCCCGCTGGGGAGACTGATCTTCTTCACGAACGCATCGCTGGCACCGGGGATACTGAGGGCCGTCGCTCCCGCCTTCAGGAGCGAGATCTGCACAGGCGTGAAATCAGACGGCGGGTGATACGAGACCTGCACGGCGATGTCACCGGCCTGCCATTGACATCCATCGTCGGCTGTCGGGAACGAATGCGTGACGGCAGCTCCGATCGCTTTGCCGATGACATCACCCGAGGGGGCTGCGCACCCGCGCGGCTGGAACGACGCGCCCCCGCTCTGAGACGCGCTCCCAGAGGCGCTGGAACCGGAGCTTGCCGAGCTGGACTGGCTCGAACTGCTGGCCGATGCCTTGGCCGAGCTGCTCGAACCCCCGCCACCGCACGCTGCCAGCATCGTTAGGACGACGCCAGCCAGCGCCCACCGAGCCGTTTGCTTCCGCATTCAGCCGCGGGACTGTACCTGCGTGGGTGGAGATGTCAACCCCTGCCGGCACCAACTGCGCAGCGTCTCGGGGTGCAACCCGAGACGCTGCGCGATCGGCTTGAACCCGCCGTTGTCGACACCACGCCGTCGTGGCGCATCTGCTGGCTGCGTTCCCACACCTTGCCCGCCGGGTCGCCGGCCACTGCGTGGAACGCAGGGATCATCGGTGCAACGCGTCGCGAGATCGAAAGCACGCCTCGGCAGACATGGCGCACCGCTTCAGTGATGTCCTCCGCCGCGACCGCCGCGACGTACCAGGGCTGCACCGGCGGCGGAAGGTTCTCGTCGCCGAGGACCGTGCGCTCGTGGACTTCTTGGAGGAGCTTGAGGTCGCTCAAACGCCGCGTGTCAGGAGTAGCGTTGCGGCTACTCGGTGGCGTAGATGTCGAAGAGTTCGGTCCCGCAACCGCTGCAGACGCCCTCGACGGCCGAGGTGATGGCGGGGCACTTGGTGCAGAACACCATCCGGCCGCGGTTGGAGGTCAGTTCCCAGATGGCGGAGAAGTGCGAGTACTGCCAGCGCTGCTGGTAGAGGTCGCGGACCGCGGCTCGGTGCTCCGGCGTCATGGCGAACGCCTTGGCGTCGTCGGCGCTGCGCCAGAAGGCCAGCAGGGTGATGCTCGGCCCGTCGGGGAAGCTGTAGCGGCGGATGAAGCCGGGGGCGGTCTCGAGCAGCGCCATGAGCGGCACGGCTGCGGCCCAGAAGCGGGCGGCGCCGTCGGGGTCGGCGAAGGTGGCCTGCAGCATGAGGATCGCTCCGGCCGCTTCGGGTCCGAGGTGCCCGTCCGGGCCGGACTGGGTGGCGAGGATCGTCGGCGCGATCTGGACGCCGGCGAGCGAGGACATCGCCGCGATGGCTTCGGGGGGTGGCGGCAGGCTCAACAGCTCCACGGCGATCTCCTATTATGATCCGAGTAGTACACGATTCGTTCAAGTGATACTAGGATGGAATGGCGAAGCCTGTCAAGAAGCGCGCGTACCGGTCGGACATCCGTAGCCAGCAGGCCGCGCTGACCCGCAGCGCGATCGTCGACGCGGCCGCCGACCTGTTCGTAACCGAGGGGTACGCCCGCACCACCGTCCGAGCGATTGCCGAGCGCGCCGGGGTTGCACCCGACACCGTCTACGCCACGTTCGGGACCAAAGTCCGAGTGCTGACCGCGGTCATCGACGCCAGGCTCGCGCCGGCCGGTGTCGACAACGTGATGGACCGACCCGAAGCCCAGGCCGTGCGCGCTGAACCGGACCAACGGAACCAGCTACGCCGCTTCGCGGCCGACATCGCCTCGCTGTCCACCCGAGTGCGGCCGATCTTCGAGGTCCTCCGAACCGCAAGCGCCGCCGATCCCGACGTTCGCGCCGTGTTCGAGGAGATGGAAGCGCACCGCTTCACCAACATGTCCCGCGTCGTCACCTGGCTTGCCGAACGCGGTTCCCTGCGCGTCGACCGCGACCGAGCCGCGGCGATCATCTGGACCCTCGCCAGTCCCGATGTCGCTCGCATGCTCTGCGACGTCCGAGGCTGGACCGAGCGCGAGTTCGCAGAGTGGCTCGAAGAGGCCCTGGCCGCCGCGCTACTCGCCGACCCGAGAGACGTCGCCTCCAGGCAAACCGCCCGGCGGCCCGACAGCGGATCGCGACGAATGCACCGGCGTTGAACAGTGCCGTCACGTTGGTGCAGGTCAGCGCGGTGAGCGATGTCGTCCCGTCCTGCCGATCGCGGTCGGTGCGTCGTCGTGTCCCCGCGTGCAGGCAACTGGCCGCACCGGCGGAGCGGGCGGCCGCGACATCGAGTGGTCGATCGGTGGTGGCCGCGGCGGTGACGTCGACGACCACGTCGCGTTTGGCTGCTGTGTCCTACGACTTGGCGAACGCCGCAGCGCTCGAGCTGTCGAACTCGTAGCCGACGACGGGCTCGTCGCCGACGACCCAGGCGTCGTGGCCGGGTTCGATCACGTAGGCCTCGCCGGCGCCGATGTCGGACTCGCCGCCGTCGTCGTGCACGACGTGCATGCGGCCGCTCACGAGTGTGCCGACGTGGTGGAGCTGGCAGCTATCGGTGCCGGCGACCGGCTTGATGCACTCGGACCACTTCCATCCTGGTTGCAGCGTGAGTCGCGCCGCCTTGACACCGCCCAGGTCGACGATCTCGGAGCGGGTCTTGTCGGGTGCCCGCACCTCGTCGGCGTTGTCGAAGCTCTTGTTGAACACTGCCATCGGAGGCCTCCTCAGCTCTCGTCTTCGATGATGTCGATGTCGATGAAGGTCGGTTCCGCGTCGGTGAGCGCCATCTGCTTGCGGGCGAACTCGCTCGTCTCGGGGAGGTTGGAGTTGACCATCGCCGAGTCGTAGTCGTCGAAGAACGCGAGGATCAGGTAGCGGTTCGGGTCGTTGCGATCGCGGCCGACGATCGAGCGGCGCAGCGTCCGCTTGCCTTCGGTGGCGGCTCGCCACTCCTTGTCGAGCGTCATGATCTCGTCGACCTTCGACGTGCGCATCTCGATGATCTGCAAGAACGACAATTGATGCTCCTCCTTCAGCGGTGTTCGGGGTTGGGGAAGTCGAATCGACAGCCGGCGTCCCATTCCGATCGCTGGTTGCCGTGCGCGGGGATCCCGCCTGCGTCCTTGAGGATCCGGGCCAGGTGCAACAGGTTCCAGGTCATGAACGTCGTGTTGCGGTTGGTGAAGTCGTTCTCGGGACCACCGGAGCCTGGGTCGAGGTAGGACGGTCCGGGACCCGCTTCGCCGATCCAGCCGGCGTCCGCTTGGGGTGGGATGACATAGCCGAGGTGCTGCAGCGAGTAGAGGATGTTCATGGCGCAGTGCTTCACGCCGTCCTCGTTGCCAGTCACCAGGCAGCCGCCGACGCGGCCGTAGTAGGCGTACTGGCCGGCGTGGTTGAGCAGGTGCGAGTTGCCGTAGAGCCGTTCGATCACCTGCGTGCACACCGACGACTTGTCGCCCAGCCAGATCGGCGTGCACACCACCAAGATGTCGGCTGCCATGACCCGTTCGAAGATGGCGGGCCAGTCGTCGCGGGCCCAGCCGTGTTCGGTCATGTCGGGCCACACGCCGGTGGCGATGTCGTGGTCGATGGCTCGGACCTCTTCGACCGCCACGCCTTGGCGTCCCATGATCTCCGAGGAGATGTCGATGAGGCCCTGCGTGTGCGACAGCTCCGGTGACCGCTTCAGGGTGCAGTTGATGAACAGCGCCCGCAGGTCGCTGAAGTCCCACTGGCTCTGTGCGCAGAGCTCCTCTTGCTTGGCTGTCAGCGCCACCCGCGCCCGTTCCTTTCGTTCGCCGGCACTGCTGTCCTGCGACGACGGCCACGCGTTACACCAGGCGCTGACCGGATCAGTCGAACTCGCTGCGCCACCGCCGATAGATGCCGATCAGCTCCTCGAGCGCGTCATCGGACAGCACGGAAGGTTCGGCGCGACCGAGCGCCTCGATCGTCACCCGTAGCTGCGCCAGGTACTCCGAACAGTGCGGACAATCGGCGAGGTGGGCTTCCAGCCGCGCCGCGTCACGGCTCGCCAATCGCCCGTCGAGGTAGTCGCCCATCAGGGCGACGGCATCGCGGCAGACGAGCGCCCGGCGTCGGCGTCGGAACCTCATCCCGACGTCACCTCCAGCGCCAACAGGCCGCGTAGACGGGCGCGGGCACGGTGGAGCAGGACCCGCTGGTTGCCGTCGGTGATGCCGAGCAGCTCGGCGACCTCCTCCGCCGGCATGCCTTCGACGTCGCGCAGCACGAGCACCTGGCGTTGCGTGTCTGGCAAATCGGCCAACAGCGCACGCGCCCTCTGCGCCAGCTCCGCAGCGACAAGCCGGTCCTCGACCCGGTCGGCCCACGGCTGGGGCGGATCGACCCACGCACCCGACCGGTCGAACCGTTCGTCGTCGACGGCCTCAGGTCGCCCGGCGCGCTGCTCGCGGCCGGCAGCAGACCGGGCCCGGTTCAACAGGATCCGGAACAGCCACGTCTTCAGCGACGAGCGGCCCTCGAACCGGTCGACACCCCGCAGGACCGCGAGCCATGTGTCTTGGGTGACCTCTTGCGCCACCGCGTGGCTGCCGACGGTGGCTTCGGCGAGGCGAAGCAACGCGGGCTGGTACATCCGGACAAGGGCGACGAAGGCGTGTTCGTCGCCCGCCCGCAGCCCATCCAGGAGCGCTCGGTCCTCCGCCACCGGCGCGGATGCTAGGACCGCTGACGTCACTCCCGACGGTCCTCGCGCGAGTGGACGGCGTTACGGGCCGGCAGGCGCTCGCTCGTCGATGAAGCGCAGCACCAGCTCGGCGACGGCGTCGGGCTTCTCCATGGCAGCGCGTGCGTCGCGTCCGGTACGACGGCGACCTCGGCGTGGGGATGGCGGCGGCGATCCTGGGGATCGTCGCGCGGCGCGTCGTTGTCACGGAGCGCGTCGATCAACCGGCTTCGCGACACGGGTCCGTTCACCGAGGCAAGCACGGCAACCAGCAGTCATTGCTGGTCCCGTTCGGTCGCTGCGGGCTCGTTGGTCGGTGGTGCGCAGACTTGGCCGCGCCGCTGGCGGCGCCAGGCGTACCCGACGGCACCGGCGAGGACGACGATCCCGGCGCCGATGATGAGCGGGTTGCGCAGCACGCCGCCGATGGTGGCCAGCACACCGGCGCCGATCAGGGCAGGTAGCGCGCAGCAGGCGACGAGCGCGACTGCTGCCATCACGCCGAAGCCGGCGCCGGATGGGCGTTCGCTCATCGTCGCGCTCCGCTCACGCCGCGCAGCACGACAGCCGCTTCACGTCAGACCGGAACGACTGGGCCACCAGTTTGAGGGCTTCGCTCATGGTCAGGTACGGCGCCCACGTGTCGGCCAGGTCCTCGACGGTGAGGCCGAACTTGATGGCGTAGGTGGCCGCCAGCATCAGCTCGCCCGCGTTGTCGGCCACGGCATGAACGCCGAGCACCTTGCGGGTGTCGGCGTCGACCACCAGCTTGATGGCGCCGCGGGTGTCGTGGTTGACGATGGCCCGGGGCACGTCGGCCAGCTCGAGCACCCGGCAGTCACACGCGTGTCCGGCGGCGAGCGCGTCGGCTTCGGTCATCCCGGCGCTGGCCAACGACGGGCTGGTGAAGATGACGCTGGGCAGGCCGAGGTAGTCCATCGTGCGGTGGCTGCCGGTCACCGCGTTCTCGGCCGCCACGTTGCCCTGGGCGGCGGCGGTGTAGACGAACTGAGGGCCACCGGTGACGTCGCCCGCCGCGAACACCCGGGGGTTGGAGGTTCGTTGCTCACCGTCGACGGCGATCAAGCCGCGCTCGTCGAGCGCAATGCCGGCGGCGGCGACGTCGAGGTCGGCGACGCGGGGGACGCGGCCGGCGGCGACGAGGATGGCGTCGGTCTCGATCCGGGTGCGCCGGTCGGTGACCACGACCGTGGTGTCGCCGTCGCGCTCGACGCTGGTGACGCGTTCAGGAACCACGCTGATCCCCTCATCGTCGAACACTCGGCCCATCCAGACGGCCATCTCCGGCTCGGCGCGGGGCGCCAGGCGCCCGACGATCGTGACGTCGGCGCCGAGACGGGCAAACAGCTGGCCTTGCTCCATGCCGACGAACCCGCCGCCGATGGTAACCAGACGCCGGGGAACCTCGTCGAGCTCCATGGCGGTGGTCGAGGTGAGAAACCCGGCGTCGCGCAACCCGCCGATGTCGGGCACGGCGGGCTCCGCGCCGGTGGCCACCAGGTAGGCCCGGGCCCGCACCTCCCGGCCGTCGACACGGAGCATGTCGCGGTCAACGAAGGACGCTTGACCGGCCACGAGCTCGAAGCCGTACACGGGGGCCAGGTCGAGGTACTTCGCTTTGCGTAGCCCGGCAACCAGTTCGTCCTTCTGCGCCACCAGCGCACCAAGGTCAGGTGCCCCGGCATTCGTCGGGACTCCGTCGAACGGGTGCGAGGCGGCCCGGTGGAGCACCTCGGCCGCGGCGAGCAGCGTCTTCGAGGGGACACAGCCGACGTTGACACAGGTCCCGCCGATCTCGCCCCGTTCGATCACCGCGACCCGCGCACCCAGCGTCGAAGCGCGGATGGCTGCGGCGAACGCGGCCCCGCCGGAGCCGATGATCACCAAGTCGTAGTCGAAGGGCACGGGCGTCCCTTTCAGATCCAGTCGGGGCCGATGCGGCCGCAGGTGGCCAGGTGATCGCAGTGCCCCTCGGCCAGGTGTCGCCCGACCGCGACCACCTCGCCGATCGCGGGATCTGCGATGCGGTACACCACGGAGCGGCCCCGGCGCTCGTCCTCCACGAACTGGCACCACCGCAGGCAGGCCAGATGGTTCGACACCCTCGACGGCGGCGCATCGATCGCGGCCGCCAGCTCCGAGACGGTGCGCGGGCGCTGCAGCAACAGCTCGAGGATGCGGAGACGGTTGGCGTCACCGAGGACCCGGAAGAACCGGGCCGTCGCCACGTCGAGATCCGCTGTTTCGGCTACCGCCGTCGAGGGCATGCCATCATCATAACAGGAAAACCTGACACAACACGCGTCCGTTGCACATCCTCATCGGATGCAATCGTGAAGGTCACGAATGCGCCGCTCGACCAACGGACGGCGACCCGGCCTCTACGGCAAACGCACCGCCGATGAAGAAAGCGCGGGATCGCCGCATGACTGACCCCTACGAGCTGAGCGTCATCGGCGGCATGGCCGGCGTCGCGGCGGCCAACAAGTGCGCTCAGAGGGCTGGCGGATCGCGATCGTCGACGAGCGAGATCGACGGCGTCGACGGCGACGATGAGGGTGGGTGGAGCGTCGCCGCCGTCGGCTCCACCGAGGCGATCACCGACCCAGAGGCGATCGCCCGCCCGGCCGACCAGCGGCAGGTGCTGTGGGCGGCAGGCGACTGCGCCCACTGGATCCGGATCGTCGCGGAGAAGCTCACCGGGCGGCATCAGCGCCGTCAGCCGCTGAGGGTCCCGCTGCCTCTACGCCTCGTCGTCCATGTCGGCAGCGGCGTAGGCGCCGAGAAGGTCCCGCGCCGAGACGACTCCGATCAGTTCGCCGCCGCGTTGCACGAGGACATGGCGCACGTAGCGCTCGCACATCTCCTCGGCCACCTCGGCCACCGTCGCCGACTCGTCGCACCACACCAGCTCCCTTGTCGCGACGTCCAGTGCGGTTGTCGACTCAAACGGTCGCCGGGCTGCCACCGCCGCGGCGAGGTCGCGCTCGGACACGACACCCACCGGGCGTGCCTCCTCGCCGACCACTAGCGCGCCGACGTCGGCGGCGACCAAGGCGTCAGCGACCTCGAACAGCGTGGCGTCCGGGCGGATGCGAGCGATCGTGTCGGCCGTCAGCGCGGCAACCGGCAACGCCCCGGCGCCCTCGACCTCGGTCATTCCTCCTCCTTCGGAACCTTGCCGGTGCGGGTCAGGAAGAAGCGCAGGACGCCCTCAACGCTGTCGGCATTGGGGTTGACCGCGAACACCTCGTCGCCGCGATCCCGCAGCCGCTTGTACACCACGTTGCCGCCATAGCCCTTCGGTTCCAGCGACACGCCGGTGACGGCAATCCGTCTGCTGGCCAGGAAGGTGGCGGCGGCGTCCTTGATCGGGATCATCTCGGCGCTCCTTTCACGCGGCCGCGAGCGGGGTGGTGGGGTCGCCCGCCACCGGCGCCTCGGGAGGGGTCGTGCCCGGGTCGGTGCCGCCCTGGTCGAACCGGAACGGTGGGTACTCGTCGCGCATGAGCGCGGCGTAGGCCAGCACCCGGAAGCACCAGCGGTTCATCGCCATGATGAAGTCGAACAGGTTAGCTGGGTAGTCGCGCTTCACGGCGACGAAGACCATGGCGATCACGGCGAGCAAGGCGACGAGACCCCCGCCACCGACCGGGAAGTGCAAGCCGATCCCCCAACCGCCGGCGAACACGGCGACGACGAGGTAGTGCGGGAGGGCGAGCAGCCACCACTTCACCAGCACCAACCAGCGGGACAGGTGCTCGGGGTAGTCGACGGTGAAGTCGGCCGGGTAGCTCAGGTCGGGCTTGAGGCTGAAAGGCGGGTACCGGTCGGTGCCGAACCCCGAGATCCCGTAGTACGACACCCGCCACGTCCAGCGCATGACACCGACGTTGAAGTCGAAGATCGGCCGCGGGTATCGGCCGGTGAACAGAATGGCGAAGCCAGCGACGACGGTGAGCACCGCGGCGGCGAGCCACAGGAACACCAGCACGACGACGTGGGGGATCACGAGCAGCCACTTGACCAGCCACAACCAACGGCTCAGCGGCTGCTCGAGGCGCGCGTCAAGGCGTGCCGGGTAGACGACCGGTTGGGCTTCAGGGGTTGACGGCATGGAAGTTCCTTTCCACGTGCGAGACGGGTAGCTCTGGCTCCGGGGTGAGGAGGGTCCGCTCTGCACGCTGCTTGACGCCGCGCAGCATCTGGCGAGCCATCACGAAGTCGGCCGGCACGAAGAGCGCGAGGTAGATCGCCCGCACCCATCGAGGTGTGATCCGCGACCGCGAACGGAGCACGAACCGGGTACGGCCGTCGCCGAGATCCTTGAGCGCGAACACCCACGTGAAGTCGATCGACGCGCCGAACCGCTCGGCCCATCCCGGCGGCAGGTGTTCGGTCGAGTGCAGCACGAGATGCCGGTTCGGTTGGAGTCCCTCGACGACGAACGCAGTGGCCGCTTCGGGTGGCCCGTCGAGGATGAGGTCGCCGACGGCAAGTTGTTGCAGCTCGGGAACGATCCGATCCGCGCTCGGACCGTTGTTCGGGAACAGCAGCCGGTCCACCCAACGGGCCGTGTACCACTGGCCCCGCCCCCAGCCCATCTGCACCAACCACGGCCAGACCGCTTCCGGTGCGGCGTTGACGGTGATGGCGTGAGTCGTCTCCGCGTGTGGTCGAGGCACCAGGTCGTCGCCTGGCATGGGACGACGCCGCTCGTCGACCGTCGCGCCGTACGTGCGGCCGAGCCACTGCAGCGCGCCATAACCGGCCGCCACTGCCCCGGTGACGACGAGGATCGCCCGGCGCATCACGGAAGTCCGCTTCGGTGCCGGCTGGCGGCAATGACCGGTCCGGCCATTGCGATCACCTCCATGCACAGCGAACAACGAGGCGGCCGCGATCCGTCAGGGCCGAAGGTCCCGTTCTCGAGCCTGGGACGAAGCGACATGCTGTCCGTACGCAGGATTGGTGACCTTCGCCCTTACGACCGCCAGCCGGCTGTTCGTAGGGTCAACAGTGCCGAGCAGCCGTCCGCTCGGGTGGAACACTGCGGAGGGAGCAATGAGCCGTCGACGGCGTCCCCTCACCAAGGGGCGGAAGCGGCTCGTCACTACGGGCGTCGTCCTCGCTGTACTGGTCGCGTTCGCAGCGTCGCTGTACCAGCCATGGGTCGCCCAATGGGGATCGACGTCGACCGAGCGGCACCGACCTATGGCGGACGACGAACTCGTCGCCGACGCCGATGTGACGTGGACGCGGGCGATCACAACCGACGCGCCGCCAGCGCGCGTGTGGCCTGATCCTGTTGCCGCGCTTGCTGACCGGGATCAAGCAATAGGGAGGAAGTGATGCTGTACGCCGCGATCCTGTGGGGCGTTTCGGCCGTCGTGATCATCCGGGCCGCGTGGCGGTCGAGGCGCCACCCAGAAGCACTGCGCACTGCCCGTTTCGCGTTTGCCTTCCTCTACCTCGTGGCCGGCGCCGGCATGAACGCACTGTTCCTCGCCCGCGGTGACGACTACGCCAAGTTCGCCGACGGCGCCTACATAGCGTTCGTGCGCCACACCTGGCACACCGTCGTCGTCCCCCACCACGAGCTCTGGATCGGGCTGCTCATCGCCTTCGAGGCAATCGTTGGTCTGCTCGCGCTCGCCGGCGGGAAGCGGCTCCGGCTCGCCTACGCGCTGGCGATCGCCATGCACGTCGGGCTGCTGTCATTCGGGTGGGGCTTCTACCTGTGGGCACTGCCGATGATCGCTGCATACGCGACGCTCCTGCGCGCCGAGCTGCGGAATGATCGCGGCCCGACCATCCGGCTCCTCTCCATCGACATGCCGAGAGGCGCGTGAGCCCCATGCGCCGCACAGGCGGTGAGGCTCGATCGCAGACGATCGCCGTCAGCCGGCCTGTCGTGATCCCGGGTGCGATGAGCTGCTCGGTGCCGAGGGGTGCGCCGAGCGCGTTGCGGCAGCGCCCGCCGGAGCCGAAACGCGCCGACGCGACTCTCGCGGCTGTCGGTGATCTCGACCGTGTCGACGTCGGGTGTGCCGCACGCCGAGTTCGTTTCGGTGTCGGCGGTGGTGACCGGCCCGCTCAGCTGCTGGCCGCGACGGAGTCGGCGGGGAGGATGAGGCAGATCGCGGCCCGGTAGCCGCCGTCGACGGGCACGACGTCGACGATGGCGGGTTCGCCGCCGGTGGGCAGGATCGTGTCGGTGTCGTTGGTGGTGTCGCGCCCGGGCCGGTCGCGATACGGCGCGGTTGCGAGCACCGCGTCGTTGAGGTCGTCGGGGAAGTACAGCTGGCTGGTCAAGGTCGCGTCGCCGACGTGGACCATGACGTGGATGTGCACGGTGCGGCCCGGATACCAGCCGGGATAGATGGTGTGGAACTCGACCATGCCTGCGCCGTCCGTCGACTGGCGGCCGCGCAGGAAGGTCTGGTCCGCCAGGTACTCGCCCCGCGGCGCGCTGGCGGCGGTGACGACCGTTGTGTCGTTCGGCGGCGGGAACCCTGAGTAGCGGCCCAGGGCGTCGCACTGCCAGATCTCGACCGACGCGTCCTGCACGGGCAGGTCACCGTCGCGTGCGAGTCGGATTCCCAGCTGCAGCGCCGCGCCTTGGCGGTCCTCGATCACGTTGCGCCGCATCGATCACGTTCACGCCCTCGAGACGGAGCAGGCGCTTGAATGCGGTGGTGACGCGCACGGATCGGTGACCTCCAGGTTCTCGGCGTCAGACACCGCGAACCCTGGTCTCGGCCCGTGCGCGTCACGCAGACCCTCTGATCGACCCGATCACCCAGCAACCACAGACGCTACGCCGCGCACCGATCCACACCTACGTCAGGAGAGCCACAAATTTGATGACAAAGGGATTCGGCAAGTCTCAGAGTCCCGCCCCTTGCCGGCGCTGATGAGGCCACGAGTCGTGTGCGTCAGGCACCACTCCCGTCAATAGGTCGCAGTCGAGTGCGACCTCGTCGATCGAGGCAGGATGTTGTTCCCGCGGACGGAGGAGCGCGATGAACGAGGCTCGCATCGGTGAACAACGCGTCATGTACTCCGAGGCGGGTGCAGGTGACCCGCTCGTCTTGCTCCATGGCGGCATGGACGACAGTCGATCGTGGAGATGGCAACTGGAGGACCTCGCCGACGAGTTCACGGTCATCGCGTGGGATGCCCCGGGATGCGGGCAGTCCTCCGAGCCGCCCGAGAGCTGGCGCATGGCCGACTACGCGGATTGCCTTGCGAGCTGGCTCGGCGCGATCGGCGTCGACCGCCCTCACGTCCTGGGCTTGTCATGGGGGAGCTCACTCGCGCTCGAGCTCTATCGGCGGAACCCTGAGCTGCCGAGGTCACTCATCTTGGCCTCGGCGTACGCGGGGTGGGCAGGATCGCTACCGTCCGCTGAGGTCGCCAATCGGCTCGAGGGCGTTCTCGCCGCGGCCGACCTCCCGCGGGACGAGCTGCTCGAGGGCTGGCGCGGGCTCCTGACGGCGACAGCGTCGACTGAGGTTGCCGAGGAACTCCTATCGATCTGGGCCGACAACGGCGGCATGGCTCATCCCGCCGGCTATCGCGCGATGGCGCACTCGATGGCAGAAGCCGACTTGCGTGACGTGCTGCCAACCATCCGCGTCCCGACGCTCCTGCTGCATGGAGAACTCGATGAACGGGCGCCCGCTGAGGTCGCCGCCGATCTCCACACGAGCACTCCGACATCGACCCTCGTCGTCATCTCCGGCGTTGGCCACATGTGCAACGCCGAAGCGCCCGACGAGTTCAACGCCCAGGTGAGGCTGTTCATCCGATCGATCGGGTAGCCGCCATGCCACTCGCGCTGCCCACGCCTGATTCGGTATCGACGCGCTCGACGCGCTAGCGCTTCGTCGCGACGACCTCGAGATAGTCGGAGTCGACTGTGAGCGCTGGAGCACCGCTGCGGTTTGCCTGTTCCGCGAGGGCAGTGAGTTGCGCTTCGAGCGATGCGCGTCCTGCGTCATCGAGAGCAGCCCAGGCGTTGTGCAGCGGGCCGTAGTAGTCGCGGAAGGTCTCGAACCAGTGTTGGGGCGATCGGTAGCGGAACGTGAACGATCGCCTCGTCACGTCGATGTCGCAGCCGTCGAGCACCTCGCGTAAGTGGTCTTCGGTCCCCCACAGGAGCGGCGACGGCACCCCGGCGGGTGGCGGGACGTGCGCTGCGACGATCTTGAGCATGGCGCCGACGAAGCCGTCGGGTGTCCAGTTGGCCAGGCCGATTCGGCCGCCCGGCCGGCAGACGCGGCCGAGCTCGCGGCCGGCCTGCTGGTGGTCGGGGGTGAACATCACGCCGAAGGTGGAGAGGACGGCGTCGAAGCTGCCGTCGTCGAAGGGCAGTGCTTCGGCGTCCGCGACCTGCGTGGCGATCGGTAGCCCGTCGGCGGCAGCACGCCGAGCGGCACCGTCGAGGAGGGCGTCGACGTAGTCGGACGCGGTGACGTCACATCCTCGTCGGGCGGCGGCGAGCGAGGCGTTGCCGTTCCCGGCCGCGACGTCGAGCACCTTCCACCCGGCGTGCACATCGAGCGCCTCACACAGGTTCTCGCCGACGAGCTGGAGTGTCGACCCGATGACGGCGTAGTCGCCTGACGCCCAGGTGGCCTGCTGGCGAATCTTGACGGCGGCGAGGTCGCCGGCGGTAAGCGTCGCTCTCATCGGCGCGCTCCCGGAATGGTGCGGCCGCTGTAGGCAGCGAGCCGCTCGATCGGTGTCGCGTCGGCGGTCGGCTCGACGGCGGACTTGAAGGTGTCGCCGTCGCGCAGCCCCTCGAGCGCTTGCTTGGCGAAGCCAGTCACGGCGGTGACGAGGTCAGTGGGCGGGTCGTAGGGCTGCCCGGTGGCCGTGGCGAGGTCCCAGCCGTGCACGAGGCCGTCGAGCACAACGAATCGGGCGAACGACTCGCCGTCTGTGGCGCCGAACGGAGCCTGGATCGTGCGGTCGAGGGCGCCTGGTGCGGCGATCGACGTGGCCAGGTCGCCGAGCGCGGCCTGGACGCCGACGATCGGGTCGGTGACGTCCGGCTCGGGGGGAGCCTCGCCTCGGTAGGCGGCGGCAAACATGGTGGCGCCGCGGATCATGTGCTCGAGGACACCGCGCACGGTGAACTCCGCGCACGGCGTCGCCGTGTCGAGATCGGCCGGCCGGAGGCCGGCGATAACACCACCCAACACCGGGCCGAGCTGTTCGAACTGGGTCAACGGATCCATGTCTCCTCCATCGTGATCGTCTGGACCTTCGGTCCGCGCGAGCGCCACGCCCCGGAGGGCGGCTTCGTGGTCCCGGCCCGCGGTCAGCAATCTGATGACATCGTCCTCGCGGTCCGCGGCGGGCATGACACCCATCCTCCGTGATGCGGCGCCATATCGGCGTCGGGCGTTTACCGCATTCCGTGCCGCACGCCCGATGGGGCGATCGCCCCATCGCGGCTGGCGACCTCGGGCTCGATTGGTGCGCGTGTCCGATGCGTCCGCCACCTTGATCGCCGAAGGATGGGACAGACGCGGCGGGAGGTGCCTGACGCGCAAGGAGGGCATGACATGCGGGCTGCGAAGAACGACATGGCCATCGAGCTGGACGTCGGCGACATCCACACCAGGGGCGAGGAGTGGGGCGACCTCTCGGTCCGGCACTGCGACCTTCCCGCTGGTGCGGACCTGCGGCCGCTGCTCGCCGGTCTGCCCGGCGACCGCTGCGACTGCCCACACTGGGGCTACATCATCGCCGGCACGATCACGATCCGCTACGCCGACGGCACCGAGGAGAAGAACCGGGCCGGCGACCTCTACTACTGGCCGGGCGGGCACACCGGCTGGACCGACACCGGTGTCGTGTTCGCCGAGTTCAGCCCCGCGGCCGAGATCGCACCGGTGCTCGCCCACCTCGGCGCACAGCTCGCCGGAGCGGAGGTCGACGCCTGACTACGTTCGCGGGCATGTCGGACCGCAACAGTTCGGGGCTGGACGACATCCGCGCGGCGATCGCGCGGCAGGACTGGCAGCGAGCACGCACCGCGGCGTCGACGACCGACTTCAGGGGCGAGCCCACGGTCGAGGCCGAGCGGCTCGACCTGCTCGCCGACGCCGCCTGGTGGCTCGGGCAGCTCAACGAGTGCACCCGAGCGCGGGAGGCGGCATACCGCCTCTACGACGACGTCGGCGACAACCGGCGCGCCGGGCAGTGCGCGGTGTGGCTCTACGAACATCACGCCTTCACCGGGCGCACTGCGATCGCCGGGGCATGGCTGCGCCGGGCGCACCGAGCACTCGAGAGCGACACCGACTGCGTCCCCTACGGCGCGCTGCTGCTTCGAGAGGCCGAGGTGGCGCACGGGCAGGGGCAGCTCGACGATGCACTCGCACTCGCCGAGCGAGTCGTCGCGCTGGGAAGGCAACTGCGGTCCTTCGACCTCGAGGCGGAGGCGCTGCAGGCCGCCGGGCGGGTCTTGATCGACAAGGGACAGCCAGATGACGGGCTCGCCCTCCTGGACGAGGCGATGCTGCTCGCGGTCGAGGGCCGGCTCGGCCCCTACTCGACGGGCAAGGTTTACTGCAGCCTCATTGGAGCCTGCGAGGACGTGGGCGACTTCGACCGAGCCGCGGAGTGGACCGACGCGACCCAGCGGTGGGCCGACGATCACCCGTTCGCGATCTTCCCGGGAATCTGCCGCGTCCACCGGGCCATCGTGTTGAAGCGGCGCGGGTCCCTGTTCGAAGCAGAACACGAGGCGGCTCGCGCCTGCGAGGAACTCGAGCACAGCCGCCCGGTGGCAAGCGCCGCGGCGTGGATCGAAGTCGGCGACATATGCCGCCGGCTCGGTGAGCTCGAACGATCCGAGGCTGCATTCGCCAAGGCGCATGAGATCAGCGGCTCACCATGCTCGGCACTCGCGCTGCTGCGCCTCGCCCAAGGCAAAACCGACGCGGCCAACACGATCATCAACGGGTGCATGGAACGCGTCACCGCACCGCTCGCCCGGGCCAGCCTGCTGCCCAACTACGTGCAGGTGGCCGTCGCCGCCGGCGACCTCGACCGTGCATCAGCCGCCCTCGAGGAACTCGCCGACCTCCTCGAACGGTTCGACTCGCCGACCGGTCAGGCCGCGTTTCGCGTCGCTCGAGGTCGGGTGCTGCTCGCCAGCGGCGAACCGCACGCGGCCCGCGCGGCGCTGCAGGACGCGCTCGAGCTCTGGCAGCACCTCGGAGTCCCTTATGAGGCGGCGACGACCGGGACGTTGCTCGGCCAGGCGCTCCGGCAATGCGGCGACGAAGATGCAGCAACCGTGGCGTTCCAGACCGCGGCCGCGCTGTTCGACCGGATCGGCGCCCGAGACATGGACGAACTTCCTGCATCGGCAGCGACATCCGCCCGGTCACTTCCCGCTGGGCTCACCGACCGCGAAGTCGAAGTCCTCCAACTCGTCGCCGCCGGCCTCACCAACCAAGACATCGCCGCAGCCCTGTTCCTCAGCGCGAAGACGGTGTCCCGGCACCTCTCCAACATCTTCACGAAGATCGGAGTGACATCCCGCGCCGCAGCCACCGCGTACGCGTTCGAGCACGCCCTCGTCCAAAGCCGAGGGCGCCGGTAGCACCGACGGCGCGCCGGCTGGTGACTCGGCCGGACGCAGTCCGGCCCGTTCCGTTCCTGGTGGCCGCGGGCATCGGTAGAGCCGAAGGCTCTCGGCCCGTGCGGACCAGCCGATACGATGATGGTTGGCGTGCCGGGAAGCCTGGTCGACGTAGGCGAACGCGACCGAGCCGTCATTGCATGGCGACACCATGGCCCGCATGCCCTCGCCGTGCTTGCCGAAGCGGCGCGCGAACCGGCGGAACTGGGCGGAGACGTAGGTGTTCTTCGTTCGAGCGGCGCTCCAGGCTGCTTCGCACAGCGCGGTGCGCAGGACGGCGTTGCCCTTGCGGGCTTTGCCCGTGCGTCGCTTCCCCGCTGACTCGTGGTTGCCAGGGCACAGTCCGGCCCAAGACGCCAGATGCGCTGATGTCGGGAAGCGGGTCATGTCGACGCCGATCTCGGAGATCACGACCTCCGCGGTCCGCTTGCCGATGCCGGGGATGGTCTGCAAGCGGCGGGCGTGCTCAGCGAAAGGGTCGACGCGCTCGTCGACCTCCTTGTCGATCGCGTCGATCATGCCGCGGAGGTGATCGATGTGGTCGAGGTGCATCCGCAGCATCAACGTGTGGTGCTCATCGAAGCGGCCCTCCAGCGCGAGGCGGAGCTCACCGATCTTGGGGCGCATCCGGGTGAGGGCCATCTCCGCCATCACCGCGGCGTCGCTCTCGCCGGCCATGAGCGCGTCGAGCATCCGCCGCGCTGCTTTGCCGAGCACGTCCGACACGACCGAGTCGAGCTTGATCCCGGCGTCCTCGAGCAGCTTCGGGACTCGCTGGGTCTCGCGGGCCCGGTCCTGCAGCAGCTTCGTTCGATAGCGGGTGAGGTCCCGCAGACGGGCGATCTCGGGGGGCGGCACGAAGCTGCCGCGCAGCAGCCCGCACTCCAACAGCTGGCCAGCCACACCGCGTCGGCCACGTGGTCTTGCGGCTCGGGAGGTTCTTCACGTGGTGCGCGTTGCACAACAACAGCTCGACGTCGTTGAGATCGACGAGCACATGCCACACCGGACGCCAATAGACCCCGGTCGCTTCCATCGCCACCTGCGTCACACCCTCGGCGGCCAGCCACG
>Ga0070741_10007905_pt1 | contig 21675 bp, 19 predicted proteins | sample Coa_R1_4_FD_66440 | JGI IMG/M metagenome (GOLD analysis project Ga0070741, IMG submission 66440) | Surface soil microbial communities from Centralia Pennsylvania, which are recovering from an underground coalmine fire - Coalmine... | ecosystem: Environmental > Terrestrial > Soil > Unclassified ... | reverse complement strand
TCCTCAATCCGGATTATCTTCGCCATCGGGTGTAGGTCTCCTTTCCAGGAACGGCTTCGCTTGTCAGGCAAAGCCAACTTACACCCTCTCGCTTTTTACACAATCAACGTTACGTCACCTCGACTATGTGCTTTGTTATCAATAACTCCCCAAAAATCGGTTTCTCGTGGTTGACCTGCCTTGGATTTTGCGGTGAACCAGAGAATACTTTGAGGGCCCCGCAGATGCGGGTTACTTCTGCAAACACCGTTTATAATTCCGCAAGAATGACTGAGCAGATAAAGAAAAAGTTGCAGGACGAAATTAATGCCCTCGAGCGCGAACTGGTCCACGAACTTCCCAAAGAGATAAAGAAAGCCGCCGCCCTGGGGGATTTGAGTGAAAACGCCGAGTACCATATGGCGAAGCAGCGTCAAGAGTATGTCAAGGCCCGAGTTCGTCAGCTCAGCAAACGCCTTGCCGAGCTCTCCATGGTCAACATGAACAACATTCCCAAGGATAAAGTTGGCCTGGGATCGACTGTGAAGGTTTACGACAATACCAAGGAAGAGGAAGTTGAGTACAACCTCGTGACCAGCGAAGAATCTGATGTGAACGCGGGTAAAATCTCGACCACCTCACCGATCGGGCGCGCGTTGCTGAATAAGAAAGTAGGAGACACTGCTGTCGTCATTACACCTACCGGCAAGCGCGAACTCGAAATCCTGAAATTGACTACAATCCATGACGAGGCTGCCGCAGGATGAAGCAAATTGAATCATTGACTGAATTCGTCATTGATTCGATGAACTTAAGCACCAGAAGCTCGCCAACTCCAGAAATATTCAGTGGTTCAATGAATTAATGATTCAATGACTCAATTCTCATGACTTGGACCAGTGCATTCGGGCGGGGCTGTGCGGTTCTCCTGAGGGCAATCGTCCGTTGGCTCGCCCTCACTAAAATTAACCCCAACGTTTTGACATTCATGGGGCTGCTCGTGAACGCTTGGGCGGCTTTCTTTTTCGGCTATGCCACCGCCGAAAACCAGCAGCGCATGTTCTTTCTCGCAGGTCTCATCATCATCGGTTCAGGTTTCTTCGATCTGGTCGACGGTGAAGTAGCGCGAGCTCAGAATCGCGTCACGCGTTTCGGGGCATTTTTCGATTCGGTCGTCGACCGTTACAGCGACGCCTCGCAGTTCTTCGGTTTGCTGGTCTTCTATGCCCGAGGAGACCGGTTCTTCTACGTTGTGCTCACGGCATACTGTATCGTCAGCGCGATCATGGTCAGTTACTCTCGGGCGCGCGCTGAATCTTTGATCGGATCGTGCCGGGTAGGATTTATGGAACGGCCCGAACGGCTGGTTCTGGTTATCCTCGGCGCTCTCTTCAATCGCATGGCCCCAGTGCTTTGGATCATCGCCGTTCTCTCAACTTTGACGGTGATTCACCGTATCCACTACACCTGGGCGCGAACCAACAGTGCCGAAGCCGCGAAAGCCGCGTAGCGCGTTCGCACCGGCCGTTTCTTGTGTGGGGCGGACATCCTGTCCCGACCGTGTAGATGCGGGCGTCCACGCCCTAAGATGAAATACTCTTACCGCACCCGTACTTTCAAGAATGCCAGCGTCCCAACCGGATGCTCACCGTAAACCGGCTTCAGCACCTCTGGCACGCCGTACAAAGTCACTTGTGCCCCAACCGCCGTCGAAATGTGAGATGCGCGCCAAATATCCCGGTCATATCCCGCCGTGTAGGCTTGCACTCGTGTGAAATACCGCTCGGAAAATCCGGGCGGCGGTAATGTATTACCGATCAGCAGCTCGTTTGTCCGATCCACATTCTCGATCCGGATCCACACATTGTTTCTTGCGAGAAAGCGCAGGGCCGATTCGAGCAGAAACGCATTACCGACATTCCCATCGCTCAGGCTCTGATTTCTTCCCCACAGCACCATTGACGCCCAGTTACCCGCATGCAACGGCCGGTTATAGATCACCGACGCAGTCATTCGACGGATATTTTCATCCGGGAACAACCCTTCCGGACTAGCCAATTGCCCAATCGAATACTGAATGCTCCAGTTCCTTCCTGGATTCGCAGTCACTCTCGCCGACCACGAATCAATGCTGCCCCCGTCAATGTTCCAGCGATTCTCGTTCGGCTCTCGCCCATGAAACCCGGATGCCTCAATGCGAAACGGTCCGTGCGTGATTCCGACTGTAATTACATCATTCGCGATATGGGTTGAATCCTGAAGATGATGGCCCAGCGGAGCTATCGGGTTCTCCGATGCCGACGCCCGATGAGGATAAGCAGGTGGGCCAAGCGCAGGATCGCCAACCGGAGCAGCGTATAAAGACAACATCGTCTTTTCACTCAAAGCATGGTCGTAAATCGCTGCAATTTCCATGAAGAAGTCGTGCGGATGTTGACCATCGACAATTGGTCGCCCGAACGCAGTTTCTCCCTGCTGAAAAAGCTCCGGATATCTCCTGTCAGTCACCGTCGCAGGTTCCAAACTGAACATGGCGCGCAACGTCAGCGTTCCATGACCAAGCTTCCTCTGCGCCATTGGCATGAACCAGTTGGTGGAGAAAAACTTATCCCCACCGCGAGGCCCGGTTTGCTGCATTCCATTCAGAAAAAGCTCGCCATGAAACATGAAATTCCAGTTTCCCTTGTTGAACATGAGCATTTCGCTCGGAGTCGAGCTGGGTTCCACGTCTGTACCGGAGATCGCATGTTCGGTTATTGCTTGAATCAATGGTGATGTACTCTTCTGCTGATCGTGAGACATACCTTGCATACCAGGCATGTCCATCCTTGGTCCGCTACTGGATGAATTCTGTGCGAACAAAACCTCTGTGGAAAAAACCAGCAGCAGACATAAACCTGCAACACGCATAAGCGCTCCTGTATTACTCGCGAGAAAAGAAGGTTAGAGCAAGCCCGTTTAGGCGAACTCGTAAGCTCAGGCAGGCGTTATGTCTAAATGCGAATTTGTAGTTTGGTAGCAGGAGTGCCGGGTGGGGGAAGGGCATCGCGAACTTGCTCCGCGAAATCCGGGAGGACCGCTTTTTGCTCGGACAAGACTAGCTGTGAAGAAAGCAGGTCGTGATCTGGAAGCACGAGTTTCAACACAACCGCTGTGTCGTGACCTGATTGACAGCAACTGTGGTTCTGTGCGGGTTTCGGGGACGGCTGAGATTTTTGATGTAATGGACATCCAGCAGGCTGCGTTTGTACCGAAGCCAACGACAGTCCTGGCGAGCTAGCGCACACAAGTGCGATCAACACAACAACGGCTACGGATCTGATGTTCCGCATCACTTGTGTTCCAGAAGACCTCAGACGCATCCAGCCCTCATCTCCCCTGCAATACGTGTTCTTTGGGATTGTCGACAGAAGCTGCCCCTGCCAATGCCCTCGCCCGTATTCCATGAAAGAACAAGAGATGAACGAAAAACATTGCTACCAGCACTGCTCCGAATGTGCAGACAATCGTCGCGCCTGTCGGCAAATCGAGCAGAACTGAGAACCAGACTCCAAGCGCCGAAACAAGCGTTCCCATCGTCCATCCAATTGCCAGTCTTCGGCCGACCTTATCTGCAAAAAGCATGGCGCCAACCGAGGGTACGATCAGATAACAGAACACCAGTAGTACGCCGGCGATGGCTACAGAAGAGGTTACAACGAACCCAAAAGACGCGTAAAAAAGGAAATCCCAAAATCGAATGCTGATTCCTTCCGCCTCGGCCTGTTCAGGGTTGCTCGAGATCAACAGGAAGCGATGGCGAAAAATGTAGTGGAATAGCCCGATAATTCCATACAGGATCGCGGTCTTCGCCACATCGTGGCGCGAAACTGCCAGGATGTTGCCGACCAGCATGTCTTTCAGGTGCTCGGTTTCCCCAGTGGCCTTGCTCATGGCCAGAATCGCGGCCGCCGAGGCAACGGCGTAAGCGATTCCAATGAACGCCTCTTGCGGAATGTGACCGCGGCGTGTGCGTGCGAATGCAAAAATCGCCGCTCCCACAAAGGTGAAGCACAAGCTGAGCCAATATGCGCCTGCGCCATGAGGATCCATTCCGATGAGAATAGCGATTGTCGCGCCAAGCGCCGCAATCTGCGCCAGCGCCAGATCGACGAAAATCACGCCTCGTTCCACCACGTGCACGCCTAGATACGCGTGGATGCCGGTCAAAATCAAGCTGGCAACAAATGGCCAGAATAAGAATTGTAGAATCTCCATGCGGCTCCTTTGGCCCCCTACTGCACGGACTGAAAAGCTTTGCTGATCAGGCCAATATCGTAATCGAACAGCTCAAAATAGTTCGTAACTTGCTTTTCTCCGCCGACGGACGGCAAATACACCACAACCTTTGCGCCCGTGGCTGAACCTATGCTGTTCGGCGTCTTCAAGTCAAAGTAAGGTTCAACCAGAACCAACTTGCAGTTCTCGCGTTTCATCAATCCGATCAGATCAATGGTATGGCTCGGAGTTGGTGGTATTCCCGGCCGCGGTTCAACGAATCCAATCACGTCAAGATGGAAGTGTTTTGCGAAGTTGGGGAAGGAGTTGTGATAAGTCACTAGCTTCCGTCCGCGAAACGGCGCCATTTCGCTGTCCCACTTTTGTTCCGCGGCAGAAAGCCGCTTGTCGAAGTCCTGAAAGCGCTCCTGAAAATACGTATTGTCGGCGGCATCCAGTTCGCCCAGCTTCTGCGCAATCCCCCGCGCGATGCGTCTTCCGTTGTCCGGATCGAGCCAGTAGTGCGGATTTCCCAGCGGGTGCACGTCCCCCATGGCCCGCGTCACAACCCCCGTCGGAATTTCGAGGATCTCGGCGAATTGAGACGCGTCGAGGTACCCATTCGCTCCGACCTGAATTCGGGGATTTCCGCTCTGCGTAATAAGTGGAGGTAGCCAGCCGATCTCAAGTTGCAAACCGACGCTGATCAAGAGATCGGCCTGCCGAAGCTTGAGCAGAAAACTGGGCTTGGGCTCAACGAAATGTGGGTCCTGGTATCCCTTCGCCAGTGACTCCACATTGATGCGATCGCCGCCGACCTCCTGCGCCAGGGCAGCCATGTCCGTAGTGGAGGTAATTATGTTGAGCTTTTTTGCTTGCGCACGTGTGGTGCACAGAGTAAGCGCCAACCCGATCATAACCACAACTGCAGAACTGAGCTTGCCCACCATTCGATTTCTCCTCGTCATTGCCTGAGCAACACCTTCGTGTAACTTCGCGTCCTCGTGGTTCGCCTTCTGAACCCCCACTTAGAATGGATGCGCGCCATGCGCGCCCAGTGAGAAGATTAGTTGCATAAGTAGCTCATTGCTGTCGCGATTTTCAGCGTAGTGCGTAAAACGGTACTCGCCACGGACCTGGCTGAACTCACTCGGCCAGTAAGTCAGGGTCGCAGCAGCGCCTTTATCCGTCAGATTGGCGAACTGGCTGCGGTCTGAGTAGTCAAATCGGCCACCAGCAAACCAGCGCCGCGCGAACTGGTAATCGCCAGATGCATAAAAGCCAAATGCGCGCTGTTCGCTCGGGAGCTGCTGTCGCTGGCTCCAGATGAACTCACTTCTCCCTACAAACGAATGGTAAATGGATCGCCGCAGCGGCTTCCAACGCACGGTCGCATCGATCCCGTAAAGTTGCGTGATAAAGTCGCCGGGTACTGCGATGGTTCCATTGTTGTGCCCGCGAGCATAGGAAACGCCAAGGTCCAGATTCGTGGACTCGGTGATGTCTCGATAAGCTCGCAGGTGCTCGACGGTGCTCACATCGCTTCGCTGCACGTGCTGAAAGACATCATCGGAGTCGCCGCGAAAGACCTGTCCCGTGGCTTCTAAGAACAGTCCTTTTGGCGCCGGAATGATTCGTTCTAAAGAAAAGCCGGCGTCGTTGATTCCATCCTCACCGCCTACCAGGTTAGTGGTCACAAGAGGCCGGTCGACCCACGGCAGCACGTGATTATGCATCATGTTTACTTTGCCGAAGGCAGACCGCATTTTGCCCGCTTTAGCCACAAAGCCCGCAGGCAGCGCGGTAAAGGTAATGTAGCCCTCCTCGAGATCGACTCCTTCCTCTCCAAATGAAAAGAAGAAATCGCCGCGTGCATAGGGATCTATGATCGCTTGCATGCCAATTTCAGACTCATGCATCTGGAATGAGGGGAACGGCTGCAAGGTCGCAAGTGGCGGCGGAGTGTTTCCGCCTGCGGCGCCAATGAAGTCTCCAATTACGCTGATATCAGGATTCAGCGCCTTCGCCGCGGCCGATGATCCTCCGTACACCGGCACCGGAGCTGTACCTTGAGCGCTAGTTAGTCCCGCTTGGGCTTCATTCGGGGAGGGCGTAGCCGGAGACGTAGCAACCGGCGCTGGCGCTTGTGGGGCCGGCTGCTGGGCCGCAGCGGCTTGCTGCGAAGCAGTTGCTGACGGAGCTCCCGGCTGTGGCGTCGCCGACGTTGGTTGCGCGCTCTGTGCGGCTTCCATCGTTCTTATCTTGCCTTCGAGCGCAATCACGCGATCTTCCAAATCGCGGATCTTCTGCTCGAGTTCCGCATTTTGCGCATTACCTCCGGCTGAGTTGGCCTGCTGTGCCCAGACTGGAACAGAGCAGAACGCAAGTGCCAATGCAAAATAGATTAACCTGATCATTCCGACTCTCCTGCAATCAATCAGAAATTGAATTCCAATTGTCCCGTTACTGTTCTTGGTGTCACGTAGTGCGTACCGCTGAATGTGGAGAGAAAGTTGTAGAGCGCCACCCGATTCGCAACGTTGATCATCGTGACCTGTGCGCTGCATTTGTACTTGTCGCCGTGAAAGAGATTGTCGTCACCGATTGCCAGGTCAAACAGATGTCTCGGTGCAATCCGTGGTGGGTTCTTGTCATCACTTTCGGTTCCGGCGGCGGGAATACTGATCAAAGTGGAGCCATATTGGGATGCTGGGCACAGATTCGCGCCGAGACTGGAAGCGATCGGCGTGCCAGTTGGGTTTGCTGCACTTGGCACAATCGGCCGTGACGTGCCGCAGGACAACCCCGCCTCGTATTGCTGATCGGGGCTAAGTATCGAAGTATCGATTACGCTATCTGCACCCAGAGGCCCGTTGCTGCAATTGCCTCCGGCGCAAGTGACTGAGCCGGCCACCAGCCCATTATCGTAACGCCAGTTAAATCCGGCCCATGGCCCGCGCTTGCCAAACTGATATTGCAAGTGTGTTGTCTGGTTGAACTTCTCGTCATGGTCGATGCGAAAAACTCCCGCAGGCGCAGAGGGGGTTGCTCCCGCGCCACTCAGTTGTGGAGTGAAGTAACGTGCCGCCACGCTGGAGAAGACCATCAGGGCAGTGAGCCCGTGGAAATTGGGAACGCTCACCCGCCCTGCAAAGCCCGGAATCTTTGACCGATCCCAAGCCACGGGAAACGTGATCGGCGTCGCGCCAAGTATGCTGAAGTCATACGCGTTGTGCGTATATTTCCAGATATACTCGCCGGAAAATACGAGATACTTTCCGAATGCCTGTTCGACTCCAGCATGAAACTCATTGCGCCATCCCGGAGCAAGCGGTGTAGCGTTAGGCGCCGCACATGCAAGGAGCGGATTCAAAACTGAATTTTCGCAGCCAATGCTGGAAAGAACCAGGTTCTCGTTGAACGGCGTTTCCAGCACGCGAGCATACGAAACTCGAAGGATCGTATTGCTCGGCTTGATGTTGTATGCAATTCCGATGCGCGGCTCAGCCTCTTTGTGGGTAACCAGCCCATTGTAGAAGTCTCCACGCAGGCCGAGATTTAGTGACCAGTTTCCCTTCGTAATAAGGTCGCGGAAATAGAGCGCAAGTTCTTTCACGTCAGCGTGGCCACGAAACGTGAATAGCCCGCCACCACGCGTTAAATCGAATGGTGCGAGCACGGGATTGAAGTCAGGGCTCGCTGGGTCGTTGAATGTGGGATCGACAATACCGAGACTGTCATTTTCATTCAGAAAAGTGTGCTGGTACACCGCGCCTGCCTTGATGTTATGCACACCTTTCACATAAGAAATCTCCGGCCGGATACCTGCATTCATCAGAGTGCGATCTTGACCGACAGCTTCTGTCTGCAAGCCGGGAGCAAGGTCTGCGAACGGATTACCACTGGGATAGTAGTCGTAGTGATCACGACGAACGTATGTTCCCAACGTGAACACGGTTGTGTTGCTGATCAGCCGCGTCCACGATGGGGCAATATTGAAGGTTTTGATTTGCGACCGTTGGTCGGTGGGACCTACCGGCAGCCCGTCGGGCCCGAACCCTCCATTCGCAACCACCAGCCCATTCCACGCTGAAGCCGTTTCAGCGTCGAAAGAATTCGGATTTTGGAACCACGAGCGTGTGAATCCCAGATTCAAGTGGACCGAATCTGCGTTCGAGAACTGGTAATCCACGCGATCAAACACGTTTTCCTGGTTTCCTTTATCGTGCATCACCGAGAATTCGGGCGGATCAAGAAAGCGTCCGGTATTCAATCCGCTCACCGAAAGGAAGTTACCCCACTTCACGCCACCGAACCCGACATTGAAGGCAGCGTTGGAAGTTCCGAAGCTCCCGTAAGAAGCCGTGGCTGAACCGTGTGGTGTGGCCATTCCCTGGCCTGACCGCGTCGTAACGTTAATCACCATGCTGGTCTTATCGCCGTATTCTGCCGGTGGCGCGCCAGAGATTACTTCGAGTGATTGCACGGCATCGAGCGGGATTTGGTTGGAGAAGGTCTTGCTGAATTGGTCCGTGATTGGCTGACTGTCGACCGAGAATGAGTTCTCTGCGTGATCGCCAAGCCCGTGAAACATTCCATTCGAGTCGGCAGCATTTCCCGGCGCGCTCAAGGTAACCAACGAACTCACAGATGACGACTGACTTTCTAGTGGAAGCTTGTCAAACAGGTTCTTGTCAACGTCGGTATGAAATGTAGAACTGTTTTCAAGCAGATCGGTCGAGCCGCTTTCTACGGTGATCGTCTCCGAACTGTGCACCTGCAAAGCGACATTCAGCGTGACCGGAACGACTGACCGCACGTCGATGTCCTGGGTATAAGGGGCAAACCCCTCACTTTTGATTACCAGGTGATAGGTATTGAATGGAACGTTGGGTATTGCGAATCTGCCCGACGAGTCTGTGGTCGTAGTCCGCTCAAAGGCGCTGACCGGGTTACGAATCTCGACAGTGGCATTAGGAACGACAGCCCCAGATGGATCCGCTACTGCTCCCAGCACAGACGTTGAATTACCTGACGATTGGGCATGAATGAAAACGCATGTTCCTAAACAGAAAGCGAATATCAAAGCCGCGCGCGGCGGTCTTCCAGATGAAGAAGCCAGCATGAGTCCTCCGAAAAGTTTTGAATTTTCGATTTACAGGCCTACTTAGGAGCGCCGACTAGACCAGTGGTGGAGGACGAATGCGATGGGAGCTTGCAACAAATGACGAGATGAACTTGTATGCAGGCAATTCCGTGAAAGCAGCTGCCGTCAAGGCTGGGACCGCCGAGCCCACTGCAAGCTGTGCTATGCCAGCGTGAACATGCGCGCAGATGGAGCAAGGGTGATCGGCAGATCGCGAATCACTCGGATGAAAATGGATGGCGGCGGTGAGACCAGTAAACAGCAGAAGGGCTATGCAGACACCGACGATCAGGCGCGGTGTACGCACATCTCTTCGCAGATAAGCCTCCGGAATCACAGAGCTCTTGCAGTAATGTGGTTGGATGCTACGCCAACCTGCTTTCGTTGCGAATAGTTTACTAGGAACCTAGACCTTTGCTCCTGCAAATGCCTCTTTTGCCGCATCGACGGTCTTCGACACGTCTTCTTCTGAGTGCGCCGCACTCACAAACGCCGCTTCGAACTGGGAGGGTGGCAGGTAAATACCGGCCTCAAGCATGGAGCGAAAGAACCTGCCGAATGCCGCCGTGTCCGACTTCTCGGCCGAGTCCCAGTCTGTGACCGGATCAGGAGTAAAGAACCACGTGAACATGGATCCTACTTGGTTGAAAGTAAGCGGTACGCCGGCATCTTTCGCGATTGCAGCAACTCCTTCGGCCAGTCCTGCGCTGAGCGTCTCCAGCCTGGGATAAATCTCAGCCTTCTTCTCACGCAGTATTTTCAACTGTGCAATTCCCGCGGCCATGGCCAGCGGATTTCCTGAAAGCGTCCCCGCCTGATACACAGGTCCCACCGGCGCAACCATGTCCATAATCTCCGCGCGTCCGCCGTAAGCTCCAACTGGCAGTCCGCCGCCGATGATCTTTCCGAAAGTTGTCAGGTCAGGCTTAATTCCGTATAACTCCTGCGCTCCACCATACGCCAGCCGGAAGCCGGTCATGACCTCGTCAAAAATCAGTATGGTATTTTCGCGTTGCGTAATAGTCCGCAAATTAGCCAAATACTCTCCGGCTGCAGGAACGCAACCCATATTCCCGACGACTGGCTCCACAATGACGCACGCGATTTGATGGCGATATTTGCTGAATGCCTGCTCAAGGATCGCGGTGTCATTGAAGGGAAGTGCAATCGTGAATTGCGTGATCTCCTCGAGGACTCCCGCCGACCCCGGAAGGGCAAATGTTGCCACTCCCGATCCCGCCTTCACCAGTAAGGAATCTGCGTGCCCGTGATAGCAGCCCTCGAATTTGATTACATACTTACGTTTCGTAAAGGCACGTGCCAGCCTGATCGCCGACATTGTGGCCTCGGTGCCTGAGCTTACGAAGCGAACTTTCTCGACACTTGGGAATGCTTCAACCACCAGCTCTGCGAGATCGGCTTCGGAAGGAGTAGAAGCGCCAAAACTAGCTCCGTTCACCGCTGCTGAGAGAATGGCTTCTATCACATTCGGCTCAGCGTGACCAAGAATGAGCGGCCCCCATGAGCCGACATAGTCGATGTATTCGTTGCCATCGGCGTCCCAGATGTGGGAGCCCTGACCACGAACGATGAATGGCGCCTCGCATCCAACCGCCTTGAATGCGCGCACAGGAGAATTAACTCCACCCGGGATCAGCTTCTCGGCACGCTCTTGCAGTTTTCGGCACTCGTCAAGCTTGCGACCCATCTCCCTCCTAAAATTCCCGCGTAACTTCTGCGACGATGCGCGTCCCCGCCCGTCGCATCTCCACTTTGGAAGCGGAGCTCTGACAAATTCGCAACTATGTCCGCGCAGAAATTCGATTGTGCAGAACGGGAAGGCTTCCCCAATTTCACGAACATTTCATATAGGCTACATCATCCTGCAACGTCGAACGCGCTATGGTAAGCGCAGTAAGTCCCCTTCTAACCGGGAGGGTAAGGATGATCTGGCATTGCGCCCCGATCATCCTGCGCTTTTTGGGGCCAAGCCGGCGAGGCCGGTTTAGAAGTCCTTAGAGAAACCCATCTGGAGGCCCCGGCGCGCGCTGCCGACAGCCTGTCCGGCGATTACGCCGAAGTCAATCGTCAGCCCCCTACTGATTTCGTAATTTCCTCCCAGCTGCTCCAGCAACTCGTCTCGCCCCAGGTCCACATCAATGGTGTGGCCGCCATAGAGTTCGAGGCCTAAATCTAGCTTTCGTCTGAACTGGCGTGTGAAGGATGCGCCCCCGGTGAAGATGGATCCACGGGTCGCAATTCCAACGACACCTGTGAGCGTGTTTCCTGCAAAAGTGACGCCCGCATTCAGACGTAGTGTGCTCTTCGGTGACAACGCCTTCTGAAAAATACTGTTTAGGTAGTAGTCGGTCAGTCCCGATCCCAGTTTCAGCTTGGCGTTACCCGTAGGTGGCTCGATGTTCAGACTGGCAGTGATGGCGGGCCAGGGTGATCCAGGCTTTTCCTTTCTAAAGTTATATTTCACGGAGTAGTCAGTGTCGCCGATACCGAAAGGTGTGCCCAAACCCGACGCTTGAGAGTTGAAGATATCAATCAGCGGGAAGTCGATTCCGACCTCGCAGTTGCTGAATAGGCCATAGCTGAATTTGATAGTTTGTGTGTCCTGGCGCACGGCCGGATAAGACGACCTGGGCAGAAAGTCGAATTCGTTGTTGGTTTCAGCATGCCACCGGCGATAGGCGGCAACATCGGTATCATCGGTGAAAAAAGGCTGCTGGGCACAGGCCCACGGCGGTGTAAGAAGAAACGCAAGCAGCGCGACGGTGAGGAGTCGGTACGCCAAGAGTGATATTCCTGGCGCCTCTCCGTCGTTTTCGCAGCAAGCCGGCTACTGGAGAAGAGCCTTACGTTTGATTTGTAACAGGTAGCGATGGAACCGTGAAGAGCACGAATTCCGCACGTGCCGGTCGCTCAGCTCTCAGAAAATCCACCTACAACCACGACCACGGAGGGGCTCCAGCCTAAACGTGCGGCAGATGTGGCGTTCTAGTTAGCTATTTCGATTCCGGCGTCAGCTCCGCTGAAAGATTGATGTGACCAGGCGAAGTGGAAATCTTTCGGTCCCAGGCCACAAACCCACTTTTCTTCACCGCAACTTCGTGATCTCCGGCAGGGAGACTGATTGAAGACGGCGTACTGCCAACAAACTTCCCGTCAACCTCAATGTCCGCCCCACTCGGTGTAGAAGCGATATCAACGATAGTCATTGCGGCATTGGTGAGGGACGCCGTACTGGGCCCAGCTTTGTCGGGCTGAAACTTCGCCTCATCGAGCCGCGTATCGCCGTTGATATACGCCGTGATCTCGGTGCCTTTGGGTATTGTGATGTCCTTCCCGTGCATGAAGAGGAAAAGCGGCGCGGCCGGAAAGAAAACGATGCCCGTCGCTACCATGGCTCCGGTCATGGCGCCCACGTGGCCACCGCCCTGCGTGTCTTTCACCGCCCGCAACGGTACTTTTTCACCGTCAGCTAAACGTACAGAATCGATATTGACGTTCAGCTTGCCACCGCGTCCCATTCTCCGCTTGGGCTGGGCTTCGGTAACTGTTCCCCACGCTATGCCGCCCTTCGGAACTACTAATGTGCCCTTCACCATTACATCTTCCAGGACCTCAAAATCCAAAGTGTCTCCTTGGTGTGCGTCCGCCGAGGAAATCGTTCGTGCAGTTCTTAGCTTCACCGGCGTGCCGTCTTCAATGCCGAAACCCTGCATCGCAGGCTTAGGCGCAGCGGAAGTTGCCGGCGCGGAGGCTTGTTGGTCTTTGCCATCTGCAGGCCCGCTGCTAGCCGCAGATTGAGCAAAGGCGGCCGGAAATGTAATTGAGAAAATTGCGACGAGAGCAATGATCTTTTTCACTTAGGACCTCCTGCGGCCAGAGACTCGCATGGAATTGTTTGGATTTCCGTGGGGAAGGAGTCCGGAAAGTCCTGCTACAAACAAGGTTATTATGCTTTGCGGAAACAAATGTCAATTGATTGACTAGGTCATCGTTACCGGAATCGCGTGGCAGTCAGTATTCACCGTACCGTACCTTTATGGAATCAAGCAATTTCTCCGAGTCGTATCCCGCGCCGCCCTTGAAAACAATTTCCAGCTTTTCGACATCCTCAATAAGCTTGGAGGGGTCGACCTTGATCACAAAAAGTCTGCGTTTTCCAACAGCCATCGATCCTTGTTGATTTTGCCTGCCGAGATAGGTGGAGCCCTTCAGGTGGCGACTCTGATGGCTTTAACGGGCGAGAATCTTGCCTCTCCAGCAGCTCAAGCTCACGCTGATCGCCGAACCCCTGGTACAACTCCGTCCCCAGTAGAAAGAAACAGATGAGCCTGCACTAAGCAACCGACCGCAGGGAGGTTGTCGAATGTGTGGGGATTCTTGACGCAAGGAGTCCAGCCTCGTGCTATAAATCGTGGGTTTCATGGAAGGAACTAATATGCCGACACAATCTGATTTGATCAGCGCAGCGCAGTCCGGTGATATGAACCGTGTACGCAGAATGCTGCAGGAAGATCCCGCACTTGCTTCCTCCAGGGATACGACCGGTGTCTCTGCCGTGATGCACGCTCTCTACCGCCGACAACCCGAAATTGCCAACTTGTTGGTTTCCTCGAAACCTCAACTCGACATTTTTGAAGCGACCGCCGCAGGCAAGGCGGACGTAGTTTCGAAAATTCTCACTGAAGATAGCGATGCTGCAAAATGCTGGTCAGCGGACGGATTCACCGCTCTGCACTTCGCTGCTTTTTTCAATCACCCGGAGATTGCGCGAGACCTGATTCGTCGCGGAGCGGACATCTCCGCTGTCGCCAGGAATCCGATGAAGGTCATGCCGCTCCACAGTGCGACCGCCGCTCACAGCCGCGAGATCGTGCGCCTGCTGCTCGAACAAGGCGCTCCGGCGGATGCCCGCCAGCAGGACGGGTGGACGGCTTTGCACGCTGCAGCACAAGACGGCGATGTCGAGATGGCGCGTGACTTGCTTGAATATCGCGCTGATCCGCAGGCCAGAAACGACGAAGGGAAGACTCCCGCAGATATCGCAGCAGAGAAGGGACATCAAGAGATTGTGAAGCTGCTCTCCAAATAGCATTCAGCGCTCAGCATTCAGTCCTGACCGCCAGCACAAGAGCGCAATGTCTTCCGGAACGCTCTAGATCCACCCTAACGACGCTCTTTGACTAATCGCCGGGCACTGACGGCTGATAGCTGACGGCTGCTTTTGTTATCATCTCCCTTAATCCATCCCACGGAGAGTTCCATGGAAGAGGTTCCCAGCATCACGGCAGGAGCGCGCCGCAACGAAGACATTGCTCTCGATCTGATGAAATTCATTGCTATGACAACCGGTTACGGCCGCACCGCCTCCACCGGCGCTGGATTTCAAGGCACGGGCTCCGCCGCGAAGCCGGAGGAGTACGCGGGGCACCTGCTCGAACTTTATGGGAAGTGCCTTCAGGCTGTGGGGAAAAAGTAAGTTACCGCTACTCCGCCGGACTACAAAACACCAGAAGCGCTGTCATCCCGAACCGCTTCAGCTGTGAGGAACCTGCTTTTCGGATCAAGCGGGAGTCTCACGCCGCCTCTAATCCCTCTTCGGCTGCCGATTCAGCCTTCGTCACTGGCGTCAGCAACGGCCATCCTTTCCTTAGCACATACTCCAGCCATGCTCCCGCGAATTGCGACGTCAAAACCGCCGCGACCACTAGCGTTGTATAAAACTGCGCGCTGATAATTCGGGTGTCAAACGCTACGCTCGCGAGAACAATTCCCGGCCCGCCTCGAGCGTTGGTAGTGATCGCGAGGTTCGCCAGCTCCAATCCTCGAAAACCTGCAAAACGTCCCGCCAACGATACGGAAAGAATTTTCACGACGCAGCTTCCCAGGATGAATGCGACCATCATCCAGAGCGACACGCCGCGAACTAAGTCGAGCTTCAATCCGACAATCGCGAAGTAAACCGGTATGAAAAACGCGAAGGCAACTTTGCCGATGGCCTCGAGTGCTTCCGCAAATAGTCTTCGCTTTTTGTGTACAACAGCAAAGCCCGCGAGAAACGCCGCAAACACCAGGCTTACCTGAAATGAGCCGGCCACGGCGCAATATGCGAGCAGTACGGCAAGTGCATACCCTACCGGCGATTGCTTCGCAATGACGTTGAATCGCGCCTTGTTAATCTTTTTTACGATTCGCGGAACGATTGTCAGACCTAGCAGGAAAAAACCCACCGTCGCAGCTATGTGATAAGCCATGGCTCGTGGATGCAGTGCCGTTTGTCCGGCCATTGCGGTCGCAACCGCCAACGCGAGCCACAGAACGATGTCTTCAAGAACAGCGACGCCGAGCACGAGCCGCGCGAACCGCGTGTGCAGAATCTTCAGATCAGCAAAAATCTTCGAGACCACCGGAACTGAAGTAACCGCAACTCCCACAGCAAGAATGATGATCAACGAAATCCGATTGCCATTCGGTCCTGCGAGCGAGGGACGAACCAGCCAGGGGCCCAGTGCTAGCCCCAGTACGAATGGAATCCCGGTCCCCACAATTCCCAGCCATGCGACCTCACGCCGTTCGTCTCGCGTGAATAGTTGTTGGGTTTCCGCCCCAGAGAGAAACATCAACAAGAGCAGGCCAAGCCAGTAAACAAAATCCAGAACGTTGCCTTGTTGTTTTGTTGCATCGACAAAATGCGCAATGAAGGGAACTCTGCCGAGGAGCGCAGGGCCGAGTATGACGCCAGCCAATATCTCGCCAATCACCTTCGGTTGGCGCAGGCGGACGAACAGGTAACCGAGCAACTGAGCCAATCCAACAAGAAGCAGAAGCAGGAAAAGAACTGAAGCCAACGCGGAGTCTGACATCGAGGGTAAGATGCCCGACCAGCAAAGCGGTTGCCCGACGAGCTTTGGCGGGATTGATAGTACGGTTTTAAGGCCGCTAACCAGCTGCCAAACGCGGCTGAATTGGAGAATTTACTCGTACCGCAACGCCTCGATCGGATCGAGGCGAGAGGCGCGTAACGCCGGGACCATGCCACTGATTAGTCCTACTGCGCTCAGAATGAGCGTCGCTGCGATCAGGGTTCCCGGAGCGATGATCAGTCGAATGTCGCCCGCCTCGCCGTTCTTGGCGAAAGCGCTGTAAAGCGTTAGTCTTCCGACCGAGAGCGCCACCACATACGCCAGCAATACGCCAAGCACGCCACCGATAAACGTGATGGTCAAGGCTTCCGCAAGAAACTGCGTCAGGATGTAGCGTCGTCGCGCGCCGAGAGCCTTCTGTACTCCTATTTCGCGCGTACGCTGCGTGACGGAGACCAGCATGATATTCATCAGTCCCACACCGCCAATTCCCAACGTCAGCGTGCCAATGAATCCCATGAGAATTTTCAGGCCCATCGTAATGATTTCGAATTGATGTACTTGCATCATCAAGTTGAACACCCGTATGGCTTGACGATCGCTTTGGTTGAACTTATGGGGAATGGACAGGATCGTGCGGACGGCCTGTTCGAGCCGCTCATACTCCGGAGTCTGATAATTGAACCAGATTGAATCCAGGTACTTTGTGTCCTTCAAGTTCGACATTGTGGTGAAGGGGATGTACACCACGCGGTTAATATCGTCGTTCCCCTCCTGCATTTTTGGGCTGAGTACGCCAACAACTTCGAAACTCAGGCCGTCGAGACGAATGCGTTCGCCCAGAGCGTTGCGTCCGGAAAACAACTTCTCTTTAGCCTCAGAGCCGATTACTGCCACTCGCGCTCGCTGAATTTGATCCTCAAGGTTGTAGAAGCGCCCTTGAGCCAGCTTGAGCGAGCGGACATCGTACACACTTGGATCATTGCCGGTCACCGTCCAAGTGAATGCGCGAGTGTCGTACTGCACGCTTGCCTGTTTATCTACGGAAGGGGTGATGTGCGCGATCTGTGGAAGATTGGTGGTTAGGGTCTGTACGTCGTCCAGAGTAAAGCGAACTGGAACTCCTGCTTTCTGCCCACCTGCCTGCATTCCGGTTTTACCAGGAACCACGATCACGAGTTTCGTGCCGAAGTTGGCGAAGATGTTCGCACATGCCTGCCCGAAGCCGTCACCGTATGCCAGCAGCATGACCACAGTGGCGATTCCCCACGCCATGCCCAGCATCGTGAGCGCCGTCCGCCTGCGGTTGTGACGCATGGCGGTGTAGGCTTCCTGCAGCAAATCATGCATCATGCAATTATTCCTGCCGCAGCGCCTCGACTGGTTGCAGCATTGCCGCCTTTCGCGCAGGATAGAGCCCCGCCACCACGCCGGCTAGCGTCAAGCTGCCAACTGCCAGCAGGGCAGACATCGGAACCAGTTTGGGCGGATCGAAGCCGCCCGGCCCATGTACGGTCCCCATGGCCATCATTAACGCTCCCGCGAGCCCCATCCCGATGAGCCCGCTTCCCAGGGTCAGAAGCAATCCCTCGAGAAAGAAATGAAACAGAATGCTGCGATTCGTGGCACCTAACGCCTTGCGCAATCCAATCTCTCGCGTGCGCTCACTGACCGCTACCAGCATGATGTTGATCACGCCGATAGCGCCGAGCGCGAGCGTAACCATTCCTACAGCGCCGAGAAACATGTTCATGACATCGAAAATGGTGTTGACCATTTTTGATTCCTGAATCGAGTCCCACTCGTCGAAAGCATCTTGATCGCTGCCATCGAAGCCATGATTGCGCCCAATAACCTGATGGACCTCTTGCCGGGCAATCGTGTGTTCCGCCGTCACGCGCGGCTGATATTCAATAAACGAAATTGCGTTCTGGTGGTTCTCACCTTTGATCGCGAAATTTGCTGCCATTACCTGAAACGGGACATAACTCCGCATATTCAGCCACATGTTGTCGCCACGGCCCAAATGCGGGAGGCTGCCCACGACTTCAAACCTGAGACCATTGACGAGTACGGACGAACCAACGGCAGGCCGGCCTGGGAATAGCGTTTTCAACAGTTCGTTCCCAAGCACGATCACATTGCGCCTTTGATCACAATCCAGTTGGTTGAGCCAACGCCCTTCCTTCAGCGGCAGGTAGCTGATCTCGTTTAGTTGCGGTAGCGTGCCGACAATTTCCCCACTCCCGGTCGCAAATTCACTGACTTCGTGCAGATCGTTCCGGGAGATGAGCGGCGCCGCGTTGCGAACGTGCGGAGCCTTCAAAATGTCGAGATAGTCGTCATAAGTCAGCAGATACGAACGTGCCGAGTTCATGCTGCCCTTGACCACCGGAGCACGTCCCGGGAAGAGAAACATGATATCGCGGCCAAATTCAGCCATTTCGCGCTTGTTTCCCGAGCGAAATCCTTCGCCAACTCCAACCAACAGCAGCAACGAGCCCACGCCCCAGGCAATGCCGAACATGGTTAGAAACGACCGCAGCTTGTGCGCCCACAGGTTGCGAAAAATTTGCGCGAACAGATCCAGCATCGCCAGATTGTACCTCTTTGCAGTATTAGACGTGCCTCGTAGCCGACCAGTTCCCTTAAAGTGTGTCCCAGCTCACTTCGACCGATCGCCGCCTGTTACAACGGCTTGTGAGACAATTCTGTTCGTTTCATGCCCTCGCGTGGCAAATCCTCCCACCCCGTCCAGCGGGGGCAAACCCCGATTGTTGCCGTCGCCAAGGTGCGCCGGCGGCCTTCCGCTCGAATTCTGGCCGCCCTCGTGAGCCTGGGCGTGGGTGCAGTTTTTGCGGTATATAGCCGCTCCCTGAGTTTCCAATTCATTCTTGATGATCATCGGTTTACCTCTGATCCGCGCATTCAGGAGTCGGGGCACATCTGGGAGTACTTCACCAACTACGTATGGGCCCAATTCGTCGGCGGCCCCGTGAGCTTCTATCGGCCGATATTTGTGCTGTGGGTGAGGGCCAATTTTGCACTCATTGGGCCTTCTTCCTGGGGATGGCATTTGCTGAGCATAGGTAAACACGTGATGGTGTCCACGCTTCTCGGATTGCTTTCATGGAAGCTGCTGCGCGACTGGAAACCGGCATTCGTGGCAGCAATCCTGTTCGCCTTGCATCCGGCACAAACTGAATCGGTGAGTTGGGTTACTGTCCCGGATCCTTTGATGACGATCACCTTATTGAGTTCGCTTCTTCTGTATCTCCGGTATGTGCTCGACGAGTTACCCGGAACTGACGCCAGTGAGAAGAGGTCTTCGAAGAAATCTGTTTCCCTCGCCGCTAAACCATCAAGGCTGTGGTTGATCGGTTCTGCCGCTGCCTACTTTGCTGCCCTGCTGACCAAGGAAACCGCAATCGTGTTTCTTGGTCTGATCTTTGTGGTTGCCGCCTGCCTGACGCCCGCTAAAGGGGTGAAGAACAGTGCGGCTACAGACCGTCCGCCGTTCGCCGTCCAACTGCGGAGGGCGGTCCGCCTTAGTGTGCCATTCGTCTGTGTTACGGTCGCTTATCTCTTGCTCCGCCTCAACGCTCTCGGTGGCAAATTGACCGCAGCGACTCAGCATTTACCACGGCGTACCGTATTACTTTCCTGGCCGGCGGTTCTATGGTTTTATTTCAAGGCCATGCTCTGGCCTGTGAAGTCCTACTCGTTTGCTGATCCTCCTCAGGTCGAGCAACTTTCAATGAGGGGCTTCCTGCTCCCCCTTTTAGCGGTCACGGGAACTGCAGCGATCACCGCAGCAGTGTTGTTTTGGATCTGGAGAACCGCTCAACAAAACCTCGACCGTCAGCAAGTCACGGGCGTCAAAGTTGCACTCGGAATAGGAACGTTGCTGCTCGTCTTCCCTCTTCTTCCCCCACTCGATTTGAACGCTCTGAACCCGGGAGACTTCTTGCACGGGAGATATACCTACCTGCCTTTGGCTGGGCTGATGCTGCTTCTCGCGACTGCATGCCGCGTGCTGGAGAATTTCAAAGTAGTGTGGTTGTGCCTGGCTGGCATAGTGGCGATCGCTTTCGTGCCATTAACCCTCGCGCAAGAGGCGCAGTGGAGAGACGATGCGGCGGTCTTTGCAACCGGGCACAGACTGGCGCCGCACAATCAGCCTGTGGCGAAAAACCTGGCAAATACTTCTGTCGAGGCAGCTCTGCGGTTGCAAGACCAAGGACGATGCACCGAAGCGATCCCGATGTTAGACCAGGTAATTAAGGAATATCCGGAAGATTGGTATGCGTGGGCGGGGCGGGGGGTCTGCTATGTCCAGCTGAATGACTTAGCGAAAGCCGAGCAGTCTTTCCACCGGGCCGCTGATATTTCGCGAAATCCCCAAGTGGTGCAAAAGTGGCAGGAATTACGCGCGCACATGGGTCTTCCGAACTCTGCTCCGTCGAACTGAGTATGTTCAATATTCAGTACAAGGACTCTAGCGGCGGGCGCAAGCCCTACAATGGGCGTCAACCCATGCCTCTATGAGGAATAGTTGACATTAAGCAACTATATATATGCTATTGTCAACTTACTTGGGAGGTGCTCATGCCGGAACTTGGCGTTGAGAGGCAAGTAGGTATTGTTCGCGCGTTTAATCGCTTTTACACCCGCAGGATCGGCGTAGTGGACGGAATGGCCAGCAGCCCCTTCTCTCTTGCGGAAGCTCGCGTCTTGTATGAACTTGCGCACCGCGAGAGACCCACCGCCACCGACATTCGTAAGGAGCTCGGGATCGATGCTGGATACATGAGCCGCATCTTGCGGGATTTTGAGCGCCGAAAGCTCGTTAAACGCGAGCAGTCAAAAGCTGATGAGCGCCAGAGATTTCTTTCACTGACCCACAAGGGTCGCAAAGCATTTGCGCAGCTGGACGCGCGTTCGAATCGTGACGTGGCATCGATGATCGAAGCAGTTCCTCCAGCGAAGCGGCAGGAACTGGTCGAGGCAATCGAAACGATCCACAAATTGCTAAGCGGCGAAGCCGAATCGAGAGCTCCCTACCTGTTGCGAATGCACCAGCCGGGTGACATGGGTTGGATCGTCTCTCGGCAGGCCATTCTCTATTGCGAAGAATATGGTTGGGATGGCACATATGAAGCGCTGGCAGCAGAGGTGGTGGCGCAATTTATCAAAGCTTATGACCCGAAACGGGAGCGGGCGTGGATTGCGGAAATGGATGGAGAACGGGTGGGAGCGGTTTTTGTCGCCAAAGGATCAGACGAAATCGCCAAGCTGCGGCTGTTGCACGTTGAACCGGCAGCGCGTGGGCTCGGCATCGGAAAGCGACTCGTGGCCGAATGCGTCCGATTTGCGCGCCAGGCCGGCTACCAAAAAATGACATTGTGGACC
>Ga0070741_10007904_pt1 | contig 21678 bp, 21 predicted proteins | sample Coa_R1_4_FD_66440 | JGI IMG/M metagenome (GOLD analysis project Ga0070741, IMG submission 66440) | Surface soil microbial communities from Centralia Pennsylvania, which are recovering from an underground coalmine fire - Coalmine... | ecosystem: Environmental > Terrestrial > Soil > Unclassified ... | reverse complement strand
CGGCGACGTCCGCGAGGGTGTGGCAGTCCTCGTCGACGAAGATCGGAATCGGCGACGCGCCGACGAGCTTCGCGCCGCCCTCGTCCCCGTGACGCAGCGGCTGCTCGCAGTACTCGACCCCGAGCTCCGCGAGCTGCGGCAATGCCTCGAGCGCCTCGTCCAGCGTCCAGTACTCGTTCACGTCGACCTGCAGCGGGCCGCGCGTGACGTCGCGAACCGCCCGCACACGGTCGACGTCGAGGCCGTCGCGGCCGCCGAGCTTCAGCTTCAGGCGCTTGAACCGGCCGCTCTGCTCCGCCTGCTCGGCCCTGCGCGCCATCGCGTCCGGCTCGTCGAGGCCGATCGTCCAGGAAGTCGGCGGCCCGCCGCGCTCGAGGCCGAGGAGGCGCCAGACCGGCTCCCCGACGAGCTTGCCGGAGAGGTCGTGCAGCGCGCCGTCGATCGCGGCGCGTGCCGCGAACTGCTCCTCGGGCAGACGCTGCATCACCTCGTCGAGCGCGAACGGATCGTCGCCGAGCTCCCCGGCGACGGCTTCGGCGTACGCTAGCGCCGACTCGGGCGTCTCCTCGTAGATATCGAGGGGCGCCGCCTCGCCGAAGCCGGAAACGCCCTCGTGCCGGATCTCGACCTCGACCACCTCAGCCGTGTTCTGCGACCCGCGCGCGATCGTGAACGTCTCCGCGAGCTCCAGGGAGACGATCCGGGCGCTCAGCTCCACGCGGCTACACTAGTACCTCGCCAGCGCCTGTAGCTCAGGGGATAGAGCGCGCGCCTCCGGAGCGCGAGGTCGCAGGTTCGATTCCTGCCAGGCGCAAAAGGACCCGCGTAGCCAGGCGAAAACGGCTTGGTTACGCGGGTCACGCGTGTCACGGGTGCCGGGAAAGCGCATCTGGTGCAGACCCCGGTGCAGACCTCGAAAAAGGGCAGTAGTCGAATGAGACAACAGCCAGAACGCTCTTTGTCGAGCGCGCTACATTCGAGCCCATGGCCGAGCTCGCCCTCCGGCTCCGCGAGGTGCTCGACCGGACGCCGGCGCCCGCCCTCGTCGAGTACCTCGAGCAGCGGCTCGGCCTCCCCGGAGCCGGCCTCGGCGATCGCGGCGTCGCCGGCGCCGCCCTCTCCCCCGATACCCGCGCGCTGATGGAGCTCGTCGCCGAGCGGCTCGACGTCGGCTCCGGGACGACTCGCCTGGAGGCGGAGTTCCAGGACGGTCGGCTGCTGAGGGTGCATCGCCACGAGAAGCTCGCAGCGACGGCGCTGGACCGGTTCGATCGGCCGCCAGACGCGAGCTGACAACGCCGTAGAGGGCCGGAAGCGCGGTCGACCGGCCGCGCTCATGCCTCGCAGGGCCCGCAGAACGGCTCTCAGCGCGTCGGTTCTCGCCGTATCGGCCGGTTTCGGGCGCTGGCGGCACCTCGAGGGCACGCGGCGCCGCTCGGAGGCGCTCAGACGGCCTCTGAGCGCGCTTCCGTGTCGCCCCAGACGTGCCGGTACGCGATCGCCGGGTGGACGCCGTGCCGGCGGGCGATCCTGCGCACGTAGTCGCGCTGCACGTGGAAGGGCCGGTGCTTGCGGACGCTCAGCCCTTCCCAGAGCTCCTCGAGGAACGGGTGGAGCCGCTCCCACGCCTGCTCCTCGCTTTCGGTCTCGAGCGTCCAGCGGCCGTCGCGCTCGACAAGCCGGGTGCCGGGTGGGAGCAGCTGCTCGTAGCGGCGGTAGTCGGCGAGGTTGCAGACGTCGCGGAACGCGAGCGCGGCCTCGCGGCGCTCTTCTTCGCTGCGGGCGACGTACCGCCAATAGAGCTGCAGCTCCACCAGTGCGACGAGGCCGCGGACGCGCTCGTACTCCGCCTCGTCGACGAGATCGCGCTCGTCAAGCTCCCACTCGAGCAGGCCGCGGTCGCTGCGCAGCAGCGGCTCGTGCCGATCGACCCGGAACGAGCGGTCCTGGACGAGGCGGATCAGCTGCGGCGTCGGGCGCGGCATCCGCTCAGCTCGGCGAGGGTCGGGTCCCCGTTACGACGTGCCCGGCTGGCGCGGGCTGCCGGGCGTGCGAGGTCATCGAGCGATTTTTTCGGGGCCATCCTTCGGAGCCGGTTCGGCCGTGGCAGGAGCTGCACAGCGTGACGCACAGCCGCGTGTCGTAGACGTCGGCGCCGGCGGCGAGCAGCTTCGTCGTCGGCGCGACGTGCGCGACGTGCAGCCTCGTCGTCGCGCCGCATCGGACACAGCAGCGGTCGCGGGCGAGCACAGCGGGGCGTGTCTCTCGTCGCCAACGCGGCGAGGAGTAGATCGCTTGGATCGGCCGGTGGTTCCGCTGCCGGCTGTAGAGCCGCGCGTGCTCGGCGCAGTGCCGGCCGCTGGTCAGCTTGCGGCAGCCGCGAGCCGCGCACGGCTTCAGGATCGGGCTCACCGCGTCAGAGAACCCCGGGCCCATTGAAGGCACTGGATGAGCGCCCCGCTCGCCGCGACGATCGCGGCGAGATAGCCGAACGGTGAGTACCCGGTCGGCGGGCGAGGATCAGCTCGAGCGCGTGCCCGTCGATGTTCCGCTCGATGAGGCGGAGCTCGGCCTCGTCGACGAGCTCGGCCGTGAGTCGGCGCAGGAACTCGATCTCGTCGGCGAGTAGAGCGAGCTCGACGCTCGTCGAGCTGCTCTCACCCGCGGCGTTCGCCTGCTCGATCTGCTCGAGGCGGCGGATCAGCTCGGCCTGCCGTCGGCGGATCAGCGTCTGGCTGCGGGCGCGGCGGCCGCCGGCGGCGGGCGGACGGTTCATCGTGTCCGCCCGCCGGGGCGGTGGTCGGCCGGGCGAAAGGAGACGCCGCCGCCGCCGGAGATGCGCTCGAAGCGGCGGTGGCGCGGAGGGCGACCCGGCCGACACTCGGTCACCTCCGCCCTCACTTGTTCGCGGCCTGCCGTTTCTCGCCGCGTCCGACGCGGGTCGCTTGACCGGCGTCGAGGAGCTGTTGCGCCTCATCGGCGGGGAGCTCGACGACCATCCCCTGCTCGTACGGCTTCCCGTCGACGTAGACGAGGTGGCCGCGTTCGATCCGCACCGCTACCCGCTTGCCGCTCATGGCAGCAGCCCCGCGATCCGGACGACCGCCTTCGGGTTCGGGACGACGACGTCGGCGCGCATGATCGCCCGCACCATCGACGAGTCCTGCTGGAACAGCGCGGAGCGGTCGACCTCGATCTGCACCTCCTGGCGGATCACCGCGATGACCTCATCCGCCTCGTACACGTAGGCGCTCGAGGCGTTGGTCGCCGTTCCCTGCGTCTCGGTGATCGACAGCTGCGAGGAGAGATAGACGGGAATGCCGTAGATCGACCGCTCGATCCCCTGCCCTGCCGAGCCGGCGGACTCCTGCAGCACCGGCTTTGTCGAGCCGGTCTGCTCCTTGATCTTGATCAGCGTCTTCCACGTCCGCGGGTGCATGACGATCGCGGTCGCCGTGGCGTTCTCCTGCTCGAGCAGACCGATCGCGTCCGCGAACTGGTCGAGGTTCGTCGGCGTCCCCCCGTTTGTCCCCATCGACACCTGCTGGGTGCCTGCGACGTTGCGGAGGCCGCGGATCTCCGGCGGCGTCCCGGAGCCTTCGTAGACGCCGAGGTCGAACTTCAACGCCAGCGAGCGGAGCAGCTGCTGGCCGAACACGTCGAGCACCGGCGGGTCCGAGTCGTTGATCAGCTCGTTCGTCAGCTGGGTGAGCGCGGCGAGCTTCCGCGGCGTCGCGGTCACCTGCTCCGCGTTCGGGTCGGAGGCGCCGATCGTTGCGCCCTCGTTCACCCACGCCGCCGCCTGGTCGGCGAGCAGATGCGGGATCACGAGCTGATCGCGCTCCGTCCGGATCACGCGGATGCCGGAGGCGAGCGCGACCGACTGCGGCGCGAGCAGGTCGATCGCCTGCCGGTAGAACTCCGGCGGCGTGAACACGGCGCCGACGCCAGAGCCGCCGAGCGCCGCCTGCAGCCCAGTGTGCAGCCACGAGCCGGCCGGGTACTCCGAGCTGAGCGCGTCACGGCGGGAGCGCGGATGCCCTGGGTGCGGCAGCGGGTAGTGGCCGCCTTCGACGTACTCGCTGAGCGTGGCCACCTCGTCGTTCAGCGTCTTCAGTAGTTCGAGATGCTCCTGCGACCAGCCTTCGGAGGAGCCGCCGTGCTGCCGGACGAGCTCGTACACCCGGTGCTTCCGAGCGAGGATCTCGTTCTCCGCGTCCTCCTTGCTGAGGAAGCGGAGATCGAACATGTCCCGCCCGAGCTGGCCGAAGCGAACCTTGTTGCGGTGGTGCATGGTGAAGTCGCTCCTTTCGGAGGGTCGGTTTCTTCTCTCGACCGTTCCGATGGCGACGGGCGACAGGCGCCCCGGGAGCGATGCTCCACCCCGGCCGCAAGCGCCGGGCGGGCCTCGACGAACGTACCGAGATTCTAGCTCGGCTCCGAGCCTCGGGAGCCGGTGCGCTGCTCGAACCGGGCGAGCTCCCTCTCGACAAGCGCGGCCACATCGTCGGCCGCCGCCGACTGCGCCAGCTGGTCAAGCGCTTGGTGCAGCTTCAGCGTCAACGCGGCCAGCTCCGCCAGCGCCTCCCGCGCCTCCCGGCCGAGATGGCGCCCCTCCCGCCGGCGCAGCTCCTCAACAGCCCCCGCCCGCTCGAGCACAGCCGCCACCTCGAGCAGGCATGCACGCACCGCCCCGATCAACGTCCCCGAGGAAGCGCTGCTCTCCATCCCGCCACGGTAGCCCCGCCAGCTGGACGCGGCCGGCCGCCGCCACAGCCACCCCGAACCGTGGCAGCTCCTGACGCCTCCTGGCCCCTACTGACCTATCGACCCTGGAAGCCGATGACCGCCGACACGCCGCTCAGAATCCGCCGGAGATGCTTACGGCCGACGAGCAAGCGCCGGCCGCTCACCGGAGCGTAGAGCGCGGCGCCGACGTACACGGAGCTGGCTACGTGAAGGCGAGCCCGCTGCTGACGGTTCTGCGCATGAAACGCGGGATGACGCCCGCCGAGCTCGCGGCCGCCTGCGGCGTCTCGGCGAGGCGCGTGGCGCGGCTCGCAGGGGAAGGGCGCGGAGCGCCGGCAGTGCTTCAAGCGGCACTCGCGCGCGAGCTGGCGGCGCCCGTCTGGGACCTGTTCCCTGTCGGTGAGGAGACTCGGCTGCGGCGAGCACGCCGCGCTACCGGTCTCAGTGTCGAGGAGCTCGCCAAGCGCGCGGGACTACGGAGCTATGGCGAGCTCGGCAAGATCGATCGCGGTGAGAGGCAGCCGTCCATCGACGTCGCGCAGCGGCTCGCGGCCGCGCTCGAGACGAGCCCCGCCGCCTTGTTCGGGGAACCGTCCCCGTGCGAGTGCGGCTGTGACACCCGAACGTATACGCGCTTCGCGCGCGGACACAACAAGCGGACGCCGAGCGCACGCGACGAGGCGGCAGAGTGTGCTCGCTGGCGCCGCGTCCGAGCCGCCCGTGCCGAAGTTGAGGGACGCTCTCCCCGGCGCGGCTACCGATACGCGACGCCCCTCCTGAACGCGCGTCGGCTCGAGCTCGGGCTCAGCATCGCAGAGCTCGCCCGGCGATGCGACGTCGGGAGGCCGCGTCTGTCCGAGATCGCGAAGGGGACGCGGCGGGCCGCCGCCGCCGAGCAGCGAGCCCTCGCCGAAGCACTTGGCATCCCACCCGAGTCTCTCTTTCAGCCTGAGCCAGTCGAGAAGCTGCGGAGAGCGGCTGTCGCGGCATACGAACGGAATCCCGCGCACAGCCTTCGCGTCGTCGCGGCCGAAGCTGGAGTTTCGTCGGCAACCGTGCTGCGCTGGCTCCGCGAGGAAGAGAAACGTTCTCGTACGCAACGTGAGGCGCTCCTGATCGCGAACAAGAGGGCAGACGTGCGTCTGAAACGCGCCGCGGCGAAGCTCGGACAGCCACGCCCGGACGTAGCCGAGGCGATGCGCGAGGAGTTCCGGGTCGGTGGCCCACGCGCCCGTGCGCTAAAGGGCACCTCCCCGAAGCCCTGGCGTGGCGCCGCGGTCCGGCGCTGGGAGGGCAGCTGGAAGCTCAACGAGGTCCGCAACCCCAGCAAAAAGGGGGAGCGAGCCGCGCTCGAGGCCGGTCGAGCTGCGATCAAGCTTGTCCACGCTGCCGAGATTCTCAATCGCCGTGAGGTCATCGAGCAGCTGATGCGCGAGCTCGTCGACGGCCAGGCGGTTGAACTGGCGAACGGCTGGAAGCGAAAGACGACCGACCCCAGCTATCGGAAGGCGTACGCGACGATCACGCGTCGCCTGAGGCGTGCGCGAAAGCTCATGCCGCACGCCGCCGAGCTTCGTGAGCTGCTCGGCGAAGCTACATCCGTGAAGATCCTCACGGATGTAGCTCCCGGGTCCTCACGGATGTAGCTCCCCCGCCTGCTCGCGCGCGAGCCTTGGCGCTATGCACGCGATCGAAGCCGCACAGCGCCAGGCCCGCTGCCATTCTTGCCGTGTACGCGGCGCCGTAGCGCTTCGCCGAGTCCCGACACGCCTTGCCACGTGGAGCCTCCCCGTGCCTGTATGTGCCCCCTGCGCGGCCGAGCTCGACCAGCTCGCCGAGCGGTGCGCGCGTGGCGCGGCCGCGGTTGACCGCGCCTGGCGCGGCTACCGGCGAGCGAACCGCGCGAATCTGCGCTCACTGCTCACCGACATCGGGTCGGAGAGGCAGGCGGCGTGAGCTGGGACGTGTCCGAGCGCTACTTCGAGCCGCGCCGCGACGGCTCTGCTGCAACCGCTGCGGCCGGGACGCCAACCCTTAGCGGGGAGGCCGCTGGCGCGCAGAACGGCGCTGAGCGGCTCAACGCTTCATCGGGTGAAGCGGTTTCGGCCGGGAAGCGGCTCGCCGGCGGGCTCGACGCGGTAGAGGCGTTCCTGCACCGGTACGTCGCGCTCAGCGAAGCGCAGTACGTCGCCGTCACGCTGTGGGTTGCGCACGCGCACGCACTCGACGCGACGTCGACAACCGCGTATCTGCACGTGACGAGCCCTGAGGCCGAGTCCGGCAAGTCGCGGCTGCTCGAATGCCTCGAGCCGCTCGTCCCGACGCCGATCTACGCGGCTTCGATGACGCCGGCCGTCCTCTACCGGGCGGTGCAGAAGTACCGGCCGACGCTGCTCGTCGACGAGGCGGACAACCTGCTCCGGGACCGGGAAGCGAAGAGCGAGCTCATCGGCTTGCTGAACGCCGGCTACCGGCGGGGCGCGCTCGCCTACCGGATCGGCGGCGCCAACAGGAACGAGCTCCAAGCGTTCGAGACGTTCTGCGCGAAGGCGATCGCCGGCCTGGACGACCTCGTCGCCACCCTCGCCAGCCGCTGTCTACGCATCGAGATGCAGAAGCGGCGAGCGGACGAGCCAGTCGAGGACTTCTACCGCGAGGAGGCGCACCCGCAGGCGACACCGATCCGTGACGGGCTCGCCGAGTGGACCGAGCAGAACGTGGAGACGCTGCGGACGGTCAAGCCGGAACGGCTCGGCGTCCGCGACCGGCTGGAAGAAGCCTGCAGGCTCATGCTGGCGATCGCCGAGCTGGCTGGGGAGCGGTGGCGGACGCGGGCGCGGGAGTCGCTGCGGGAGCTGGCAGGCGTGAGCACAAGCGGCGCCTTGTCCGAGCGGACCCAGCTCCTCGCCGACATCCGGGCGGTGTTCGCTGACGGCGGCGACCCGGACGAGCTGCCGACCGCCGAGCTACTCGACGGGCTACTCGCGATCGACGAGTCGCCGTGGCGGTCGTGGTGGGGCGTCGAGCGGGACGGGGAAGTTCACGCGTCCAAGGGTGCGGCGCGCAAGCTCAGCTCGCACCTCCGCGGGTTCAAGATCGCGAGCCACAGCGTCGGCGAGAAACGCAAGAAGGGCTACCGACGCGCCGACTTCGAGGACGTGTGGAACCGCTACCTACCCGCTCCCTCCCTTCCCCCAGTCGCAAATCCGCTCAATCCGCTCAAACCTCATGAACAAGCCAAAAACGAGCACTCTGAATCCGCTCGGACGGGTGCTCTCCGAGCGGATTCGAACACGTCGCAAACCCGCATGGCTGAGCCGTTTGAGCGGATTGAGCGGATTTCAGCCCCAGAGTGGGCTCCGGGGCTCGGCGAGCCCGGCTACCTGGACGTGCTCGAGGCGGCGTTTCGGGCCGGGCAGGTCACCGAGCAGGAGCGCCGGCAGACGCGTCTCGTCCACCTTGTCGCCTGCCGCGCCGGCGGTGGAGCCGCCGCATGAAGCGCGGCGACTCTCGGGGCGCTCGCCCGACGGCGGAGGTTCGCTTGGCGAACCCGGAGGCGTTTCTGTCGCGGTCAGACCTTCGCGAGCTCGGGCTCGAGCGACGCGCGATCGACGCGATCTTCCGGGACTGCCCGGTTGTGGCGTTCCCTGGTTACTCGAGGCCACTGATCCGGGTCGAGGACTACCGCGCGCTCGTCGAGCGGTCGACGTTCCGAGGGGATCGCGTCCGCCCTTGTCGGCAGCCGAGCACGGCCCTATGATCGAGCGCGTGCTGGATTGGGCCCAGCATCCTCCCTGCGTTGTACGCTCGCCGCGGCCTCCTGGCCGGCGGCCCAATCGTCGTGCCGGGAGGCCGCGGCAATTCAGGAAGGAGGGCCATCATGGCTACTACCCCCGCGCTCGACGAGACGGTGGAGCGCGTGCTATGAGCGCAGACGGCGTGTACGAAGCGCTCGAGCAGCTCGTCTCCGCTCTCGCGCTACTCGAGCCGGCCGAAGTCGAGCTCGTCCCGCTGGACGCGCTGCGTCGTGCGGTCGCCGCCCACAGGGATGCACTTAACGCCACCTGCCGGCTCCTGGAGTTCTTCTCGCTCGTACCTGTCGAGGAGCTCGAGCCGCTGGTCGAGCGCTTGGAGCGGGTCGCCGCCGAGTTCGCACCCGGCACGCGTGAGTTCCGCCTGATCCGCGGCGGCGACGATGCCTAGCGTCTGGATCGCCCGCCGGGCGCGGAAGGATAACGGCGTCACCTACCGGGTGATGTTCCGGGTCGGCGGCCGTGAGGCGGCGCCGCGGTACGGCGGTTCGTTCTCGACGATGCGGGAGGCGACGATCCGGCGGAACTGGATCGCCGGCGAGCTCGCCGCGATGCGCGTCCCGGACCTGCGCCTGCTCGCGGAGCCGCCGGCTGCGCCGACGCTCGCTGAGACGGCGCGGCGGTGGCGGGAGAGTCGGCTCGACGTCGCGGAGGCGACTCGCTTGCAGCACCGGAGCTCGATCGCGCTCGCGGTCGCCGAGCTCGGCGGTTGTCGCGTCGACGAGCTGACCGCAGCGGACGTAGCCGGCCTCGTCGTGACGCTGACCGAGAAGGGCAAGAAACGGGAGACGATCCGCAAGGCGGTGGGCGCGCTCGCGCAGGTGCTCGACTTCGCCGGCGTCTCCCCGAACCCGGCCCGCGACAAGGTGCAGGTGCGGCTGCCGCGTGGTGATGAGGAGGAGCCGCAGCCGCCGACCGCGGACCACCTCGAGGCGGTGTACGCGCTGATGCCGCCGCGCTACCGGCTGCCGCTCTTGGTGCTGGACGCGACCGGGATGCGGCTCGGCGAGCTCGAGCAGCTCACCTGGGGCGACATCGACGAGCCGCGCGGCCGCTGGCGCGTCCGCCGGGCCGTCTCGAAGACGAGCCGGGCGCGGTGGGTTCAGGTGCCGCCGACGCTGTTCGAGGCGGTGCTCGAGCTCGTCGCGCGCGACGACAGGACGCCGGAGCGGCGCGTGTTTCACGGGTTCGGCGGCGACCGCTTCCGAACCGCGATCGCGAGGGCGTGCGTCGCCGCCGGCGTGCCGACGTTCAGCCCTCATGACCTCCGCCACCGGCGGATCTCGCTGCTGCACGTCGCCGGCGTGCCCTGGGCGCGGATCGGTGAGCACGTCGGCCAGCGAAACCTCGCCGTGACCGCGAACACGTACACGCACGTGCTCGTCGACGAGCGGGAGCTCGACCACGCGGACATGCTCGCCGGTGACCGGATGGTGCAGACCCCGGTGCAGACCTCGACGCCCAGAATCGGCGATTAGCAGGGCTGTTCGGCGCCTGCCAGGCGCAACTAGCCCGGGTCTGGGGTGCAGCCGGATGTCCGCGGCGTCGAGGCCGTGACGTGGCCGCCGTCAAGCGTCGCCGCCGCCGAGGAAGCACCCCACGTGCAGGCCGGACCGGGTGGCGCGGTCCTCGCCCGAGAGCTCCCGACCGAGATGCAGGTTCCGAGGACCAGCGCCAGGGCGCCGGCGGCCGCGAGCTTCGCTCGGCGCTTCTTCCTCATCTCCACGATGGTCGGCCGCCGGTATTAGCGGTTTGTTTGGACGCCGTAACAACTTCCGGCAACGCGAGACCAAGGCTGTGGTCTCCCCGGGGTAGAATCCGCAACGTCATGCGGACGGACGAGCCCCTCAGTACCGATGCCCAGCCTGCCCCGCATCCAGCGGCGCCGGACGCGCACGGCCGCGGAAGCCGCCGCCCCCGCAGAGCCGCGGCTCGCTGAGCAGACCGGCGACGGCCTCACCTGGGTCCACCTCACCTCGCCCACCGCGGAGGAGGCGGCGCAGCTCGCCGACCGGTTCGGCTGGCACGCGCTCGACCTCGAGGACGTCCTCTCGAAGCGTCAGCGGCCGAAGGTGGACGAGTACCCGGAGTACCTGTTCGTCGTCCTCCACTTCCCCGCGTACGACAAGGCCGTCCAGCGACTGAATGCAGCCGAGCTGGACGTCTTCCTCGGTCCCGACTTCCTGATCACGCTCCCGAACGTCGAGCTGCTCCCGGTGACGCGCCTGTTCGCGCGCTGCGAGAACGACGAAGAGCTGCGCGAGACCCTCTTCTCCAAGGGCTCCGGCTACCTGCTCTACCACGTCCTCGACGACCTGTTCGACTACTGCTTCCCGATCCTCGACAAGATCGGGCACAAGCTCGACTCGATCGAGGACGACATGTTCGAGGGGGCGGCCGAGGACGTCGTCCGCGACATCTCGAACGTGAAGCAGGAGATCATCTCCTACCGCAAGATCATCAAGCCCGAGCGGTCGACGCTGCGCGTGCTCGAGGCGCGGACGCAACGGTTCCTGCCGCAGGACCTCGAGGTCTACTTCGACGACGTCGTCGACGCCGCCGAGCGGATCTGGGACCTGCTCGACAACTACAAGGAGGTCGTCGAGGCGCTCGAGGACACGAACGAGTCGGTGATCTCGCACCGCCAGAACGACGTCCTGCGGATCCTGACGATCTTCAGCGTGACGATGCTGCCGCTCTCGCTGCTCGCCGGCATCTTCGGCATGAACGTCGGGTTCCCGGGCGAGGGGACGCACCAGGCGTTCTGGATCATCGTCGGCGCGATGATCGCGACGCTGGTCGCGATGGTCGCGTTCTTCCGCTACAAGCGCTGGATCTGATCGCGCTCGCGGCAGCCGCGCTCGCCCTCGCCGCCCCCGCGCCCCGGCCCGCCGTCGACCGCTTCGACGGACGCGCCGCGTGGGCGCGGCTCGTCGCGCAGGTGAAGCTCGGTCCGCGCCCCGCGGGCTCTCCGGCGTCGCGGAAGCTCGCGGCGCAGCTGAAGGCGGCGCTGCCCCGCGGCTCCTTCCAGCCCGTCTCCGGCGGGCTCCGGAACGTGGTCGGCTTCGTCCGCGGCCGCGATCCGAGCCGCTACGTCGTCGTCGCCGCGCACTACGACACGAAGGACCTGCCCGGCTTCGTCGGCGCGAACGACGGTGCCTCCGGCACGGCCGTCCTCGTCCAGCTGGCACGGACGATCAAGCCGCGGACGATCGGGCCGTCGATCGTCTTCCTCGCGCTCGACGGCGAGGAGGTGCCGGCCGGCCAGCCGGACAGCCAGTTCCTGACCTACGGGATCCGCGGCGCCAAAGTCGCAGCACCGATCTACCGCAAGGCGAAGGCGATGATCCTCCTCGACTTCGTCGGCGACAAGGACCTCTCGCTGCCGCGCGAGGCGAGCTCCGACCCGGCGCTCTGGCAGCAGCTGCGGCGCGCGGCCGCCCGCGTCGGCGTCGCCTCCCTGTTCCCGCCGCGCACGACAGGCCCCGTGCTCGACGACCACTACCCGTTCGCTCGCGAGGGCGTGCCCTCGATCGACCTGATCGACTTCGACTTCCCCTGCTGGCACCGGGCCTGCGACGACCTCTCCGCCGTCTCGATGCGCAGCCTCGACGCGGTCGGCGAGACGATCATCGAGCTCCTGCGCTCCCTGTAGCAAGGGCGGCTGTGGTACGAAGCGGCCGTGACCAGGCAGCTGTGGGCGCCGTGGCGCCTCGAGTACATCGAGCAGGCGGACGAGCAGCAGGGCTGCGTCTTCTGCCGCGCGCTCTCGGGCGAGGACGACGAGGCGCTCGTCGTCTACCGCGGCGCGCACGCGTTCGTGCTGCTGAACCGGTTCCCGTACTCCTCCGGCCACGTGATGGTCGCACCCTCCCGCCACGTCGGCGAGCTCGGCGGCCTCAGCGACGACGAGGCGCTCGAGATCCACCGGCTCGCGGAGCGGAGTGTCGCCGCTCTCGGCGAGGCTTACGCGCCGCAGGGCTACAACCTGGGCTGGAACCTGGGCCGCGTCGCCGGCGCCGGGGTCGTCGACCACATCCACCTCCACGTCGTCCCGCGCTGGGCCGGCGACACGAACTTCATGCCGGTGCTCGCGGACGTCAAGGTCATCCCCGAGCACCTCGCGGCGACCCGGGAGAAGCTCGCCGCCGCCTGGCCTACCTGAGCTGCTTGGAGAGCAGGCCGAAGAGCCCGCGGATCACCTCGCGCTCGATCCGCTGGCCCGTCCTCGACTTGAGGAAGTCGCCGACCGCGCCGGCGCCCCCGCCGGACGCCTTCGCCGCCTTCCTGTGCTCCTCGGTCGGCGCCGGCTTCTGCTCCAGCCGTGCGGCGAGCAGCTCGCGGGCGCTTTGCGCGTCGACGCGCGTGCCGTACTTCGCGTACAGGGGCGACGCCTTCGCGGCAGCGTCGACGTCGGAGGCCGCTGCCATCTTCGACCGCGGCGCGCGGATCTTCGTGTGCACGACGGGCGTCGGAACGCCGTTCTCGTTCAGGATCGTCACGGCCGCCTCGCCGATCGCCAGTGATGTGAGCAGCTCCCCGAGGTCGTAGAACTCCGACTTCGGGAACGTCGAGACCGTCGCCTTGAGCGTCTTCGCGTCGTCGGGCGTGAAGGCCCGGACCGCATACTGAACCCGGTTCCCGAGCTGCGCGAGCACGTCCGCCGGCACGTCCTTCGGCTGCTGGGTGACGAAGAAGACGCCGACGCCCTTCGAGCGGATCAGGCGGACCGTCTGGACGATCGAGTCGAGGAACGCCTTCGTCGCGCCGTCGAAGAGCAGATGCGCCTCGTCGAAGAAGAAGACGAGCTTCGGCTTGTCGCGGTCGCCGACCTCCGGCAGCTGCTCGAAGAGCTCGGCGACGAGCCACATCAGCGCGGTCGAGAAGAGCGTCGGCTTGTCCTGGACCGCGGGCAGCTCGAGGCACGAGATCACGCCGCGCCCGTCCTCGGCCGTCCGCAGCAGGTCGGCGATGTCGAGCTGCGGCTCGCCGAAGAACTCGGTGCCGCCGCCGTCCTCGAGCTGGACGAGCTGACGCAGCAGCACCCCGATCGTGGACGAGGCGACGCCGCCGATGCCGGTCAGCTCGGCCTTGCCGTCCTCGGAGGCGAGGAACGTGAGCAGCGCGCGCAGGTCGGAGAGGTCGAGCAGCGGGAGCCCCTTCTCGTCCGCGTACCGAAAGAGCAGCGACAGGCTCTGCTCCTGCGTCTCGTTCGCCTGGAGCACCTTGCCGAGCAGCAGCGGCCCGAAGTCCGAGACGGTCGCTCTGAGCGGAATCCCGGGCCCGATGCCGCCGATCGCGAGGTACTCGACCGGGAAGGCCTTCGGCTCGAACGTCTCGCCCAGCTCGCGCCAGCGGTCGGCGGCGACGCCGCTCGTGCCGCCCGGCTCGGAGAGGCCGGAGAGGTCGCCCTTCATGTCGGCGGCAAAGACTGGTACGCCGGCCTCGGAGAGCTGCTCGGCGATTCCCTGCAGGCCCTTCGTCTTACCGGTGCCCGTCGCGCCCGCGATCAGGCCGTGCCGGTTCATCATTCGCAGCGGGACCTGGACGAGCGCGTCGGGCACGACGTGGCCCTCGAAGACGCCGCGGCCGAGCTCGAGCGTTGCGCCGCCGGCGTTGTAGGCGGCGGCGATCGTCGGGCCGAAGTCCTTCGGCGGCGCCTTCGCCTTTGTCTTCGCCGGCACGGCGCGAGTCTACGCGAGCGCCTCGAACGCGTCCCGGATCCGGGCGATGTGGCCGTCGACGTCGAGGCCGCCGCGCGTGGTCGTGACCGCGAGATGCGTCGCGCCCAGCCTCTTTCGCTCCTCCGCCTCGGCTCGCCACTCGTCCGGTGTGCCTCCGGCGACGTCGATCCGCCACTCGATCCCGATCGTCTCCGGGTCGCGCCCTGCCTTCTCCGCCCAGCGGCGGAAGCTCTCCATCGTCGTCTCCCAGCCGCCCTCGAGCGGGCGCTGCGGGAAGAAGCCGTCCGCGATTCGAGCGGCACGGCGAATCGCCTGCTCGGCGGAGCCGCCGATCCAGACCGGAATCGGCCGCTGGACGGGCAGCGGGTTGATGCCGGCGCGCGGGATCGTGTGCCAGCGCCCGTCGAAGTCGACGATCGGCTCCGTCCAGAGTCGCCGCATCACCTCGATCTGCTCCTCCACCCGCCGCCCGCGGTCGCGGAAGTTCTCGCCCAGCGCCTCGAACTCGACGAAGTTCCAGCCGAGCCCGACGCCGAGACGGAAGCGTCCGCCCGTGAGGAGGTCGACCTCGGCCGCCTGCTTGGCCGCGAGCGCCGTCTGGCGCTGCGGCAGGACGAGGACGGCGCCGACGAGCTCCAGGCCGGGCACGACGCCGGCGAGGTAGCCGAAGAGGACCATGATCTCGTGGAACTCGTGCTCGGACGTGTACGGCCCGGCCCAATCCGGCCGCTCGGTGACGTCGGCCCCGAGCACGTGGTCGTAGACCAGCAGGTGGTCGTAGCCGAGCTCCTGAACGGCGTGGGCGAGCTCGCGGACGGCGCCGGGATCCGGGCCGATCTCGGTCTGCGGGAAGACGACGCCGAGCTTCACGGCGCCGATATTACGGCTCAGCTCTCGCAGCCGACCCCGTCGCGGTCCCCGTCGAACCGGTGAGGGTCAGGGTCGGCGACGTCCCAGCGCACCGGAAAGGCGCGCGCAGAAACGTCCCTGCAGTCGAGGTCCGGCGGGGGCGGCGGGATGCAAACCGTCGAATAGCTCGGCGCGCAGCTTCCGGCCGAGGCGGCGACCGGCGACGGCGACGCGGCCGGCAGAGCGGTCTCGGTCGTGACCGGCGGCGGCGAGGCGGGCGGACCACTCACGCCCGTGTCGGCTGCGCGGGTCGGGTCGAGGACCGCGCGCGGGCACGCGCCCCACAGGCCGCGTCTCGCCGCCCTGGCTGCACGCGCGGACCGCAGGAGCACGCTCGCGTAGCGCCCACGGTCGCCGCCGTAGAAGTACGGCAAGGCGGCGCCACGCCGGACGAGCTCCACGTTCACGTTCAGCGTGCCGCGATGGACGTACCGCAGCAGCCGGCCGTATCGGTCGACGCGGTCGAGCGCCGGATCCGCCTCCAGCGCGATGCGAGAGCCGGTCGGCACGAGCGACAGCAGCACTCGGTGCGCGGCACGCGAGTAGCACTCCCCGGTCCCGAGCTCCGGGGTGTCGATCTGCAGGAGCCGGACTCTCAGCCCGTCCGTGGTCGAGAGCGTGTCGCCGTCGTAGACCGAGCGCACCTTCGCCGCCTGCAGCGGCAGCGCGGCGAAGCCGACGCCGACGACTGCGCCGGTCGCGGCCAGAACGGAGGCGACGACCGCCGCGTTCCGCCGCCTCGGCCTCGAATTCGTCCCCATTGGACGAGTGTGGCTCAGCTCGGGCGCCCGCGTCATGGGCCGGATGGCTCATCTTCGGCCGGAGGAGCAAGGAGCCGAACGCGAAGCGGACGACGGGGCTCGAACCCGCGACCCTCAGCTTGGGAAGCTGATGCTCTACCAACTGAGCTACGTCCGCGCGGGAGACAGGATAGCGAGGGCGCGACGGGCGCTAGCCGATCCGGACCTGCACCAGTCGCCGCGTGGACACCCCAGCGAGCAGCGAGTCGCCCGGCTTCCGAGCCCGGACGAAGAAGACGACGGCGGCGTGCCGGATCGGCATGAAGCGCGTCGGAAAGAACGTGATCTGCACCCAGCCGTCGGTCCCCGTCGCCGCCTCAGGGGCGATGCGCACCCAGCTGTACGGGAGGCCGACCGCGTAGACCAGCGCTCCGCGGACGACGTAGCCGCGCGTGTCGGTGACGCGAAAGCGCCCGATGAAGGCCTGCCGCCCGACGAGCCGCGCCGGGACGAACCGGACGCCGGAGACGACGAGCCGCTGCGGCGAGGCGATCATCGCGACGGGCAGCGACGTCTCGCCCGACGGCAGCTTGATCGCACCGGAGGGCGTCGGCACCGCGCGCGCGACGACGGCGGACGGGACGGAGGTCGCCTTCGTCGTTCCGTACTGGTTCGTTGCGCTGACGACGACGCGGATACGGTGGCCGACGTCGGCCGACGTCAGCCGTACCTGCCTCCCGTCGGCGAAGCCGTCGCAGTTGTTGCCGTTCGCGTCGCAGCGGCGCCACCGGTACGCGAACGAGGTCGGCCCATTCGACCACGAGCCGGGTGCCGCGGTCAGCACCTGCCCCTCGCGCGCGAGCCCGGCGATCGTCGGCGGAGCCGTCGACGCGGGCAACGGCCCCCTTGGCGCGACGACGCCCGTCGCCGCAGACGTCGCCCTGGTCGAGCCGAACGAGTTTCGGGCGCGCACCTCGACGCGGATCGTGTGCCCGACGTCGTCAACACCGAGCTGCCGGGTCTGCCCCGTCGAGGTGTCGCGGCAGTCGCCGCCCGAGGAGTCGCATCGCCGCCACTGGAAGCTGAACGAGATCGGCCCCGCCCCAGTCCACGTCCCCGACGTCGCGCTCAGCGTCTCGCCCTGCTTGATCGTCCCGGAGATCGTCGGCGGCGCCGTGTTCACCGGCGAGCCGTCGGCGACAACGGCGGACGGCGCGGAGACGGCAGCGGCGGAGCCGTCGGCGTTGGAAGCGGTCACGGTGACACGAAGCCGGTGGCCGACGTCGCGGTTCGAGAGCTTGTACGTCTGCGACTTTCCGTCCTTGATGGTCTCGCACCTGTCGCCGCTCGAGCTGCAGCGCTGCCAGCGGTAGCCGAAGCTCATCGGCGTCGTCCCGGACCAGGACCCGCTCGTCGCGGTCAGCGTGCTGCCGAGCACGGCGCTGCCGGAGATCGTCGGCGGCGAGGTGTTCGCGGGGGCCGTCCGCCGCGCGGCGTGGGCTGCTCCGCCGAGAAGGAGGAGGGCTGCTCCGGCGAGGAGCGCCGCGCGCCTGGACATGGCCGAAGTATTGCCCCGCCGGCGGCGGTCCAGCGGCCTCCAAACAAAATGCTTACGGCACGCTGCAATCGCGATAATCCGGGCGACAGAGACGAGGAGGGACGACGATGGGACACAGCCTCGAAGAGACCGCACGCGCGCTCGTCGCGCCGGGCAAGGGCATCCTCGCCGCCGACGAGAGCGACGGCACGATCAAGAAGCGGTTCGACTCGATCGGGATCGAGTCGACGGAAGAGAGCAGGCGTGCCTACCGCGACATGCTCTTCACCACCGAGGGCGCAGCCGAGCACGTCAGCGGCGTCATCCTCTACGACGAGACGATCCGGCAGAGCTCGGCCGACGGGACGCCGTTCCCGAAGCTGCTCGCGCGTCAGGGGATCATCCCGGGGATCAAGGTCGACAAGGGCGCGAAGGACCTCGCGAACGCGCCCGGGGAGAAGGTGACGGAAGGGCTCGACGGCCTGCGCGAGCGGCTGAACGAGTACCGCGAGCTCGGCGCCAGGTTCACGAAGTGGCGTGCGGTGATCACGATCGGCAAAGGCATTCCCAGCGAGTACTGCCTCTGGGCCAACGCGCACGCGCTGGCCCGCTTCGGCGCGCTCTCGCAAGAGGCCGGGCTCGTCCCGATCATCGAGCCGGAGGTGCTGATGGACGGCGACCACTCGATCGAGACCGCGTTCGAGGTCACCTCGCGCACGCTCCACGCCGTCTTCACCGAGCTGCGCGACCAGAAGGTCTGGTTCGAGCAGATGCTGCTCAAGCCGAACATGGTCCTTTCCGGCTACGACGCGACCGACCGTGCCGGGGTCCAGGAGGTCGCCGAGCAGACCGTCAAGTGCTTCCGGCGACACGTGCCAGCGGCGGTACCGGGGATCGTCTTCCTCTCGGGCGGCCAGACGGACGAGGACGCGACCGCGCACCTGAACGCGATGAACGCGATGGGCCCGCACCCGTGGGAGCTCTCGTTCTCGTACGGCCGGGCGCTGCAGGCGCCGGCGCTGAAGGCGTGGGCGGGCGACGCCGCGAACGTGGCCGCGGGCCAGGCCGCCTATCTGCACCGAGCGAAGATGAACGGTCTCGCCCGGTCCGGGTCCTACTCGCCGGACATGGAGCAGAAGGTCGCCGCGTAACACCAGGGACAGACTCGAAAGCCTGTCCCTTGCCACAGCGTCATACCAGGGACAGACCCCGAGAGGGTCTGTCCCTTGCGTTTAGCGGTAGCGCTCGCCCGCGATCCCTTCGAGCTTGCCCCAGCGGTGCGTCGCCTCGATCCGGCGCACGGTGCCGGAGCGGGAGCGCATGACGATCGACGCGGTCTCGGCGCCGGTGCCCGTGTAGCGAACGCCGTGGAGCAGCGCGCCGTCCGTGACCCCGGTCGCGGCGACGAAGACGTCCTCCCCCGCGACGAGGTCGTCGGTGGCCAGGACGCGGTCGAGGTCGAAGCCGTCGTCGACCAGAGACTGCCGCTCCTCGTCGGTGCGCGGCCACAGCTTCCCCTGGATCGCCCCGCCCAGGCACTTGATCGCCGCGGCCGAGATCACGCCCTCCGGGGTGCCGCCGACGCCCATCAGCAGGTCGACGCCGGTGCCGGGACGCGCGGCGGCGATCGACGGCGCCACGTCGCCGTCGGTGATCAGACGGACCTTCGCGCCCGACTCCCGCAGCTCGGCGATCAGCCGTTCGTGGCGGTCTCGGTCGAGGACGACGACGCTGACGTCGGAGGGATGCATGCCCTTCGCCTCGGCGACGCGGCGGACGTTCTCCTCCGGCGGCGCCTCGATGTCGATCGCGTCCGCCGCCTCGGGGCCGACCGCGATCTTGTCCATGTAGACCGCAGCGCCCGGGAAGAACATCGTCCCGCGCTCGGCGACGGCGATCACGGCGATGGCGTTCGGGGCGCCGTTCGCGGTTAGACGCGTCCCTTCGAGCGGGTCGACGGCGACGTCGGCCTCTGGGCCGTCGCCGCTCCCGACCTGCTCGCCGTTGTAGAGCATCGGCGCCTGGTCCTTCTCCCCCTCGCCGATCACGACGACGCCGTTCATCGCGACGGTGTCGAGCATCAGGCGCATCGCGTCGACCGCCGCCTGGTCGGCCGCCTCCTTGTCGCCGCGCCCGACCCAGCGCGCCGCCGCCATCGCGGCCGCCTCGGTCACGCGCACGAGCTCGAGCGCGAGGTTCCGGTCCGGAGGCTGCCCGCTCACGGGCGCATCCTACGAGCTACATCCGCTCGGGCGCCTCGACCCCGACGAGGTCCAGGCAGCGCGCGATCACGCCCTGCGTCGCCCGGCAGAGCGCCAGGCGGAAGGCCTGCTGCTCGCTCTCCAGCACCCGGTGGTGGTGGTAGAAGCGGTGGAAGTCGTCCGCGACCCGGATCGCGTACGTCGGGACTGCGTGCGGGCCGCGGCGCTCGGTCGCCTCCGCGACGACCGTCGGGAACTCCGCCAGCCGCTTGACGAGGTCACGCTCCTCGGTCGCGAGCGCCGCTCGCGGCTCGGCGGCGATCTCCGCGCTCCCGGCGTTCCGCAGGATCCCGGCGATGCGCGCGTGCGCGTACTGGACGTAGTAGACCGGGTTCTTCTCCGATCGCTCGGCGGCGAGGTCGACGTCGATCTCGATCGTCTGGTCGGGGCTGCGGTTGACGAGGTACCAGCGCGCGGCGTCGACGCCGATCTCGTCGACGAAGTCGTCGAGGAAGACGACGTCTCCCCGCCGCTTCGACATCTTCGTCTGCTCACCCCCCTTGGTCAGGTGGACGAGCTGGTACAGCAGCACCTCGACGCGGTCCGGGTCGTACCCGAGCATCCGCGCGACCGCCGCGTACCAGTTGCGCGTCCCGTGGTGGTCGGCGCCGAGCACGTAGACCGCGCGGTCGAACCCGCGCTCGAGCTTGTCGACGAGGTAGACGATGTCGGCGGCCCGGTACGTCGGCTCGCCGGTCCCCGAGCGGATGACCACCCGGTCCTCGTCGTCGCCGTACGCGCTCGAGCGCGCCCAGACAGCGCCGTCCTGCTCGTACGTGTCGACGCGCGGCAGCAGCTCGGGCACCCGCGCCGCGAGCTCGCTCTGGAGCGCCCACGAGTCGAAGTGGATCCGGAACCGCTCGAGCGACCGCTCGATCCGCTCGACCATCGGCGGCACCGGGTCGCCCGGCAGCTCGGCCAGCTCGCGAACGTAGTCGCCTTGGTAGCCGTTCTCGGGCGGCTCCTCCCCGCGCCGCACCGCCTCGACCGAGGCGCGGAAGAGGTCGATCTGGGCGCCCGCGTCGTTGTAGTAGTACTCGCGCTCGACCTCGTTCCCGGCGAAGGCGAGCAGGCGCGCGAGCGAGTCGCCGATCGCACCGTTCCGCGCCGACGCGACCGTGATCGGCCCGGTCGGGTTGGCGGAGACCATCTCGACCTGGACACGCTGGCGCGGCTCCGCGAAGCCGCCGCCGAAGCCGTCCCCGAGCGCCTCCGCCAGCGCCTCCCCGTACCACGAGTCGGCGACGAACAGGTTGACGAACCCGGGGCCCGCGACCTCGGCGCGCTCGACCTGCGGCAGGCCCGAGGCCGCGGCGGCGAGCTCGTCGGCGAGCTCGCGCGGCGGCCGCTTGCGCGCAGGCGCCAGGCGCAGCGCGACGCTCGTCGCGTAGTCGCCGTGCGCGGGATCGGCCGGCCGTTCCAGCTCGACCTCCGCGCCCACCGCCTCGGCGAGCGCCGACGCGAGCCTCTCGACCGCCCTAGCCGGCAACTGCCCCCTGCGGAGCAAACAGCTCCTCGAGCGCGTTCAGCTCCTGGCGGGTGCCGACGGCAATCAGCACGTCGCCGGGGTCGAGCACGGCATCAGGGTCGGGAGTGGTGTCGAACGTCCCGTCTGCCTTTCGCAGCGCGACGATCAGCGCGCCCGTCTCGTGGCGAACGCGCGTCTCGCGGATCGTCCGCCCGGCCTGCGGACATGCAGTGGTGATCTCGATCTCCTCGAAACGGAGGTCCGGCCCGCCGTGGCGCGAGACGATGTCGAGGAACGCCGCGACCTGCGGCTTGAGCATCAGCTTCGCGATCTCCTGCCCGGCCGCCGAGTAGGGCTGGACGACGCGGTCGGCGCCGCCGCGGAGCATCTTCTGCGCGGCGTCCTCCGTCGACGCCCGCGCGACGATCATCAGGTCGGGCCGCTCGGCGCGCGCCGAGACGGTGATGTACAGGTTGTCGACGTCGGAGTCGGAGGAGGCGATCAGCCCGCGCGCCCGC
>Ga0070741_10007903_pt1 | contig 21692 bp, 19 predicted proteins | sample Coa_R1_4_FD_66440 | JGI IMG/M metagenome (GOLD analysis project Ga0070741, IMG submission 66440) | Surface soil microbial communities from Centralia Pennsylvania, which are recovering from an underground coalmine fire - Coalmine... | ecosystem: Environmental > Terrestrial > Soil > Unclassified ... | reverse complement strand
GCAAGGGGCGAGAGACACTCTCCCGAAATAGAAACCGCACTGGTTGAACAGTTCGAGCAGGTCCAAGAGGGATGACCAGAACTTCTAGCGCCTGCGTCATCTGATCCGCCGTCCCCGCCAATAAGCGTTGCCGTCCTGCTAGAAAATGAAGTCTGCATTTCAATTTCTCCAGCGCCCGACGGCGTTCGCACTTTCAGCCCGTAGACATGGCGGTGTATGGCCGATGCCAGTTTTTTCGACACACCCACGGCAGCCTCGCTAAAGAAACACCGAATCGTCAGCAAATACTTCGGAGGCTGGGCGAACATAATTCTGCCTGAGGCCCTGCTCAAGGAAGGAAAGATCATGTACGTGGATCTTTTCTGCGGGCCGGGACGATATCGGGATGGTACGCCCTCTACGCCGTTACTAATCCTCGATCATGTTGTTAAGACAGAGATGCTGCGGGATGTTACACAATTGTTTTTCAATGACGAAAATCCAGAGTTCGTCGAGACATTGAAAAAAGAAGTTGCAGGATTCCTTGGTATCGACAAACTCAAACATTACCCGGTCTTTCGAACCAAGACCATCGGGCGAGAAATCATTCCAAGGATTGAGCGAGTTAAAGTCCCTACCTTGTTTTTCGCGGATCCTTGGGGATATGCGGGAATTTCGATTGACTTGATCGGGGCTTCAATCGCTCATTGGGGAAGTGATTTTCTTTTCTTCTTCAATTACAACCGATTCAATATGAACTTAGGCCGTGAGGCAATGAACGAGCCCATTAATGAATTTTTCCGTGCTGAGCGGGCCGAGGAATTGCGAAGAACCGTGGCGAATATGGCGCCCGCAGAAAGAGAAGAGGCAATCCTGAACTCGATGCAGGACGCAATCAAGAAGCTGGGAGCCAAAGTCGGAAAATTTACTTATCGGAGTAGGACGGGAACCAGGTCTACTCATCATCTTTTGGGAGTTTCAAGGCATAAATACGGGACGGCATTGTTTAAGGAAATTAGCGCGAAAGAGGGCACAAGTTTTGACCATGATGTTCCTTCGCTAGAGCATGATCCGAGTGCAGACATTTACCAGCCCGGATTATTCTCGCCGCTTGCAGAGCTCGAAGAAGAATTGCTAGCAACTTATGCTGGAAAAGTATTAACGCCAGAGCAGATTTATCATCAGCATCACAACGGCAAGCCTTATATCCTAAAAAACTACCGGCAAGCTCTCCTTAACCTTGAAGAGCGTGGTGATGTACGCATAGACCCTCCCAGAGCGGCGAGACCCAGGAGTGAAACTTTTCCCAATGACGCGCAAGTTACTTTTAGTCGAATAAGTTAAGCTGTGACGATGGTAAGAGAACGCGGTTCGGATTTGGGGCGGCTTGAATGGCTGCTTTTAGAGGGCGACTTCCATAGTGGGACTTTGGCTTCGAAGGGTTTCGCCATTAAAAGGCGTTCCTTCTTGTCGGGCATAATGACTACAGCACGTTTGGGCATTTCATCGTAGGTTCGCCCGTGAAGTTTGCGCCCGGCAACGGATTTATGCAACGCCGTCCCATTGCTTAAAGAAGAAATCTACATCTTGGCCACGGCAAAGACTTAGAATTTTGTCTACCCACTGCGGTTCCATCGGTCGTGCTCCATTGCCGCTTTCTCCACCGATGATGGCCCAATCGATACCGGACAGATTGAAATCCCCTAAGTCTTCGAGGAGCGGTTCAATAGATAGGAATTTCACGCTCGCGGTAGCAGTACGGAGGTGCTCAACTCGCGGTATGCCATATTTTTTATCCTCAACGCTGACACCCCACCATATGTGTCTTTGCTTGGCTGCAAAGCGGAGCTTAGTTGAAAGCAGGTCTCGCAGGCGCTCTGAGCGCTTGGTCAGCACTTGGTAGGTATGCCAATCGGCCTCGACCATAACCTGAACGACATCCTCGATGTAGGCGTCCGGAACGCCGGGCTGGAAGAGATCACTCATGCTGTTAACGAAAACAGTTCGAGGCCCGGACCAGCGAAAAGGCTCAGCAAGTTTTTCCGGGACGAGGCGGAGGTCGAAACCCTGCTCGTACGGGTGCCCTTTGACCCCCCGGAAACGCTCTGCGAAGGTTTCAGCGTAGCAATGTTTGCAGCCGGGACTGATCTTCGTACATCCCCTGAGAGGGTTCCAGGTTGCATCTGTCCACTCGATCTTTGAATGTTCGCTCATCCTGGCTGCCTTTCATACTACCAATGCTCGGCGTTAAGTAAAGGGCTGTGTCATCAAACCTGCTTATTGAGAAGGCTCATAATCCGTTGCCTCGTTATGACTCCCGCCGGACCATCGCGCTTGCCTTCGGCCCATCGTGTGACCTGATTACGCCTGATGCGAATGCTCCACTGGGGCACGATAGGTAGCGATGACAACTCAGTCATAGGGCCCACTTCGGAGTCATCTTGCCCGCCCGGAACTTGCAATGGCAACGCAACGGCTTCGTAAAACGATCCCGCTTGTATCTCAATGTCACACGGGATCCTTGGTGTCAGTAAAGGAGACTCTGCAGCGGTTATTGGGAGCATTATACCTATATTCGCCTTTTATTCGCCTAATTAAGTGGGCGCTTTGAATCCGAAGCGGTGCTACAGTGGCATTGACGAGACGGGCTTTCTGAGAAAGTCAGGACTCTGACCCAACAAACCATTTTTGGCGGCCCATGGACCCAGCAAAAGCTGGAAGTGCTGAGCAGGTATCTCTCCGCCTACACGAATATCTTCACAAAAAACGCCAAGGCTCAGTTCTATACAACCTGTTACGTTGACGCTTTCGCCGGTACCGGCGTGATCAGGCGACCTGCGCTCGGCGGATTTGCTACCTTTTTCCCCGAACTTGAGAAAGCGGAAGAGAAGTTCAGAAAGGGAAGCGTGCGACGAGCGCTTGAGGTCGAGCCTCCTTTCGACAAATATGTGTTTATCGAAAAGAGCGCGAAGAAGTGCAAAAAGCTGGAAGCTGTCGCAGCAGAGTTTCAGCAGAAGAAGGTTGATGTCATCAACGAAGATGCCAATAATGCACTTCTGAAATGGTGCTCAAATTTAAATACCCAACGCGAGCGGGCGGTTGTTTTCCTCGATCCGTTCGGCGCGTCCGTGGAATGGAAGGTCATCTCGGCCCTAGCAACGACTCGCGCTGTGGATCTTTGGATACTGTTCCCGTATTCAGCGGTGAACCGGATGCTGATGCGGAATCGCAAGCCGCAAGGGGCCCTGCCGGAACGCTTGACGAAGGTTTTTGGTACAGCGGATTGGGAGAAATTCTTCTATTCGAGCTGGAAGTTTCGGTCATTGTTGAGTGAAACGCATGTCGAGGAGGATCACAAGTCAGTGGATCATCGCGAGATTATTGGTTTCTTCATGGCCCGGCTTCGTAAGGAATTTGAGGCGGTGGCGGATCCGAAGCCCCTTCACAATTCCAGAGGGTCACTGCTCTTCATGCTGATTTTCGCAGCCGGCAATGCGGCAAGCGCGAAGACGGGAATAAAAATCGCGAACAGCATTAAATTCGACTACTGAATTCCCAACCCACATACAAGCCACGAAATGAGAGGTATTGCATGAAATGTTTTTCTGCAGAGGCCGCACGACCTGCGAAAAATGATTCATCCAGGAGTGGAGTAGCGCGTGCCGTCCGTTCGCTGCTCGAATTAGCTTCGAGAGTTTCGGGCGATCTTCGACATCACATTTTTGAGGTTTTGATATTGCAGCGGATACACCTCATCAATGCGCAAGTGCGTTCTTATTCCGGAGGCACAGAATCCGGGCGCGCTACCTTTTGAAGGCACTCGCAACAACACTTTTTCATTTGTGCGAAACCGGTGAGTGTGGAATTTATTTTCCATAGCCTGATAAAAATGACCCGCTGGAGTTTACTTCAGCTTCCAGCCCAATAACCCGGCACGCTTGCCTTCCGGATTTACCTGAGCGCCCTTTACGTCGTCGCTCAGCCATCCGACGCACATCGCTACCGTGTCCAGTTCGCCGCAGTGATACTCTGCAGACCAGAGTTGATCGCCGTTTGTATTTTGTAGTACGGCATCTCCCAGCGTTTGCGCCGTGTGCTCACGGTGAATCACGTAAAACGAGAGCACGTATTGGGCCTTCTCTTTTTGGGGGACAATATTCAATCCGCTGCGAAAGTAATGCTTGGCTCCCCAACGACTCTTTTTTGCGGAGTCACCGTCTGCTTTGGTCAGTGCGTTTCGCAGCAAGAACTCAAATCTTCCAGCTTCGTCTGATTTGCTTTGATTTTGCAGATATAGGCTTGCGCCCTGCGGTAAGTCGGGCACTTTAGCAGAAATGGCGAGACCGATCAGCATCAAGACGGCTATGACTAGCCTCATATTTTGTTCCCCCTTTTAACTCATCCGTTTTGAACGCACAGACGTTTGCAAGGTAACAAATTCTTAACAAACATTAAGCAACACCGCTACATTTGCTAGTTATGCGCGAGCAGTTACTTCGAACATGATAGTCTGAACAATACTTATCGTCTATAGACCCATCGTCATCGCAGACTGAGTATCGGGGACGTGGAGAGTGACCCTCGCGCCCAGCTCGGGATGACAGTAAGAAAAAGACGGCTTGCACTTCGTCTTTCTCAGGAAGGACTAGCGGAAAGGGCCAATCTGCACTGGACCTACATCGGAGGGATCGAGCGCGGGGAACGCAATGTCAGCCTTATTAACATCGTGAAGATCGCGCGTGCACTGAATACAAGTGCCAGCAACTTGCTATCCGGAATTCGTTAGCGGCCAATCCTGCGTTCTTGCGCTGCTGCGTTGGCTCTTTGTTGTTCCATTTAAGAGGAGACCGCATGAGAAAGATTAGGATCATCGATCTCTCGTCTCCCAGGAGTCATTTAAACCCATGGATTCGTGGAGCGAGGAATGTCTACGGATTGCACTTCTCACAGCACCGGATGCTGCCCCGTTCAGTCATGTAGGCAGCAAGCAGCGCGTCATCTCTGGTTGGCAACGCTGTCATCCAGCCATCAGTATCCCGGCTGGCATTCGGGTGGATTCCTTCGCCATTGTTAGCCCAGGCGCACGCCCCGCGATGGACTATGGCCTTGTCGTGAATGAAATTGACGTAGACGGAATACATGGCTTTCCTCCTATCCCGCGCCATAGCACAATCGGGACGCTGAATCTACATCCAGTGGGATTGTGCAAAAGTGGGACGGTGTGCGAACAAGCTGGATCAGTGGCCTGCGGCCGTCGAAAAACCAGCTTCGACGGAGTTCTTCACGTACAGGTTCGCCCCCGTCAATTTGATCTTAGAAATATCAAAGTTGCTGGCGAGACCCTTCCCGAGTTCATCCGCAAACGCATGGTTGGCAACGCTTACTCCTGCGAAATTGAGAACTGGCGTATCCTTAGGCACACCAATAGCTTGCAGGATATCCTTAGCGTCCTGCCGAGTTATCAGTACAGTCCCAAACGCCTTTATTTTGATTGTCACTTTGCCAACCTTTTTACTATTCTACTCAAATCGGCAGCTTTTTCAACGCGTATCTCTAAGGTTACGATAGTACCGTCCCATCCGGGCAACTGCTGAGTAGATGTCGTTCGGCGGTCGCCCTGTTGCACCTTCAATGCATCTCCCGAGCGAATTCTCAGAGTTCCACCATTCTTCTTGATGTAACTATGCAGAGCGGAGAGCCCGATCCCCTCTCCACCGCCCATCGGGTTCTTGTTTCTAAAAGCAAGAGCGGCGTCTATCGCATCCAAATGCGATGTGAATGGCTGCGCGCCATGCTCGCCTTCCATTGAACGTTTGATGCCCAAACCACAGTCTGAGACGCAGAACTCAACCAGGCCCCTCTTCGGATAGAATTGGGCCTGCAGCAAGGCGGGAGGCCGAGTGCCGATAGTGTTATCAATCCTTGCTTCGTAGGCATGGCGCGTGTTCGACACTAATTCTCCGCAAGCGTCAATGAAACTGCTGCGAGAGACTCCTGTGGCATTCACCCCTTCTGGCAAACGTCGGAGAAGCCCAACCAGCTTCGTTCGCTTCTCGGCTTCGATCTGCGGGTGCCTCAGTTCGGTAATCTCAATAAACCTGCCCTCGCCGGTGCCTCCACGCACCTGCCTACAGGGAGAATTGGCACCGATCAAGTTGAAGAAACCCATCCGGCAGTAGTACGAGCACACTGACTTGTCCGGGTAGCTATCTACTCTTACGGTCACGCCTTGCCCAGACAGAGCCCTCATCAAGCTGGCCAAAGGCACAAGTCCTGAGGGATAGCCCCAATCTGCGCTGGACAAGTCCAGCACGAGTTCCCCATCCGTGCCCTGAATGCAGGGCTGACATTGCAGCAGGTAACTGTCGAAGATAGCGGCGTTCACAGTGCCGGTAACAGCTAATCGCATAAGAATCATTCCCGGAGACTAGCGCGATTATACCGAACTGTGTTTGGTGTGATCCCCACCCGCAGCTCGGTGCTGACAGAAATGTCTGGAATGTGGATCGGCAGTCTCAATCTACCGGGCAATGAAGCCGCCGTCACGAGCGCCCGCGTTTGTAGGCGCTCCCACCCATAGGTTTTCTCCGCGACGGGGCATTTTACGCGGCTAGTGCAACGGAGGCATCCGATCTGGAAGCCGCCAGTCGCGCGCCGATGGCCTGCCGCTGCTCCGGGGTCAGGTTTCTCCGATGTGACAGACAGAGAAATCAGTTTCTGCGCCTTTTTTGAATAATGGCCTCTCGTTCCGACAGACAAAGAGCAGCCTTGGAACCAATGTCAGTTCGGACTCACTCCGTTGTGGGACAATGAACTTCGCAAAAACACCAATGGCGAGGTTTTGTATTCTGAGTTCATGGACATGGCGCAAAGGCTTGTAGACTCTGGGAAAACCCGGCAGCAGGCCCGGCAATGACAGGAGTCCCCGCACCACTGAGCCACGTGCTGATCGAGCTTTCGCGGTCATGCGGGGAAGCATGTAGCTTCCTGCATGGATTCCATGCCCCACTAGGCATGAGCGCTATTTTTCTTACTTTCCGTCGGCTGTTTCCTTGAGCAATGACACAGCAGTCCCATCCACTGGCACGTTGAAATATTCAACGGATGCAGGACTGTTGCCAAGATCGAGAATTGCGAACGTGTGGTCATACACGCTGTCCGCATTCACAGGCAACTCCGCTTTTCGATTCCAATCCGGCAGCTTACCGTCAGGCGTCTCCAGATCGGCCGCCGGAGTGTATGACTGCTGATCGCCAAAAACTGGCACAGCAGATGCACCGACGCAACGGCCACGACGCAGACCGATATAGGGCTCGTAGACGGCAAGCGTGTGCTCGTGCCCCCAGAACCACCACTCCAAGCGATCAAGCACATCTTTGAAATGGTCGAAGAGGCTGGGATTGTAGGCATACTTAACGTTACCGACTGTGCCCACAGAGCCAAAAGGGGAGAACAACTGGTGATGCGAAAGTAGAATTGTGCGCGAGGCCGCAGATTTCGTTATCTGCGATTTGACCCAATTCACTTCATTCGCGTTCACTGATGTCATGTTGGTCGCCACCGTCAGGGGATTGCAGTCGTTATGGCCCGTGTCCATTGCGATGACTTGCCACTGTTGATTTTTTAGAGTGAAGTAGCTGGCCTGTTGTCCCAACTGATCCAAGAGCCAGTAATAGCCATTGCCGCCCGAATACATGTCGTGGTTTCCGCAGAGGGTGTACACCGGGAGGGTCGGCCCGAGCACAAGCCGACATATGTCCAAGAAATTGTGCGCGGACTCGTCATGAGTGCCTGAGTAGTAGATGTCTCCGAGATGAATCAGAACATTCGGGCTCTGCTTTTTGACTTCCCGCAACACATTCGCCGCTGCGTTATCCCCGACTCCCCAGTCGCCGATAATCGCTATGCGAGGAGCCGCTGGAAGATCAAAAACTGGATTCAGATGGTCGCGATAAGGAAGGTTGCCGCCTGATGCTTTGAAAGCAAGATAGGTGGCTAGGCACGTTGACCAGCCCCCTACATCGCAAACCGCCTTCGTTAGCTCGTCCGCAAGTCGTTGCGAACGGTCGTGATCGCGTCTCATCTCAGCCCACAAGAACTGAGCGGCCAGTTTGGCGCAATCTTTAACCACGCCTATCGATTCAAGCGTGAAGCCCTCAACGGCACGAATGTCCTCCGGCACGCGTTCGCCCTGTTGAATCGCGGTCGCGACGGCGTGAACAGGGGCCATTAGATCGGCAGTGTTGGCTGCCGACTCCTTCATATGCAACATCCCGGTACGGATGTTCGCCCTGTGAACAACAGCCGCAGCCGACTGCCACATAGACAGGTAAGGGTCGGGATGGGTATAGCGTGGATGCTGCTGCCTCGGTGATGAAGACGCTTTCGTCTTTGCCATGGGTTACCTCTTCTCCGAGAACCGGAGTCGGCAGAGTCGGCTAGAAATCTATTCTACGCGTCTTTTTTGCTGAGAGCGGTTCAGGTCGGCTGGAGCGTTCTTAACCGGCCAAGCCCTTCGCGACAATGCGTTTCGGCGTTGTGCAGCGCAGGGGCGCGACTCATCCAGAGATTTCGGGCTGACCCATCGGACAACAATAGCCACGAGCAGACGATCGGCATTTGCAAAGAGCAGCAAGAGGATAAACCAATATGGGTCCACAAGTGGACGCATTACGACGACGATCGGAACCTGAACAGCACAGAGCCCCGCCGTAGTTAGCCGCCACTCTGGCACTGGTACGGGTCCCGGCGGACCACGATCGTGCCTCTCTCGGCATCTGAGCGGCCGAGCGATTGGGCTCATCGCTAGGCGCAATCAGAGTTTGAATTTCAGGAGCTTGAGCAGCTCCTTCGTCTCAATAAAAGGCACGTCGAACTTCTCGCACACGTTGGGCACCTTGGGAGTCTGCGAGGTTTTATCTACCTTCGACTCTCGCGTCACGACCGTTCCGCCCTTCGCCTTCGCGTGGGCGATGATCCAGCAGTCAGCTTTTGCTAAGAACTCGCCCACCTTGGAGCGTATCGGCGAGGCTCTCGCCCTTCGATGGAGCGACGTCCATTCGGACGCAGATGACAATGCGAGCTGCGCATATCTGCAGATACGTACAGGAAAGTCACGAAACGCGCGGCGCTCTGTTCCACACTGATACAGCTCTTTGCCGCTGAGATGCTGCGCATTCGGTCACTCTTTAGCCATGTGGCTGCGGCAACTAGGGATTAGCGCTACTTTCGGTCGCTATTGGCGTTCGTAGGAGATCCCCCCTCTCGGGAACGCGCATGAACACTGCGTAAAATTGGAGGCTTATGCGGTTTTTCATGACCGTCTTCCACAGGCGTTATTCTTCTCTGATAATTCGCTTTAGTTGGCTTGCGCGTATTAAAGTTCGTGCGCCGACCTTCGTGCGCTTCAGCTTCCGTTGCGTGAGCCACTGCCGGATCGTCCACGGTGAGACTCCGAGTGTCACGGCTGCGTCACAGATACTCAGAAGCGGATCGCCATTCACTACGGCGTTAAACTCAGTTTTACGAGTCTCCCCTCCATTTATCTTAGTCGATGATTTCATCTCTGCCCCCTTTCACTCGCAGACCACGCTCCTTGCGTACGGAATGCACAACACTGATGTTGAAGTTGGCAACAAATTTCTTAAACCGGGCCCACTTTCCTGCGTCTCTGAACGAGTTTGCAACATTGACAAGCCCAATCAGCATATCTGACTCGGCTTGGACTGGCGGGCGTTGATGTCTTCACGATCATGAAACTTGCCGGCCACAGCAGCGTTACAGTCAGCCAGCGCTATGTGCATCCGACGACAGAAGCAATGGAGCAAGCAGTGGCACGGCTAGAGAGATTGAACACTCCACGACTTGTGCCGCCCGACGCATCCGATCCGCAGATCTCGAGACTTCTGCAGTCTCCGAGGGAGCAAGGAAGTCGCGACAACACTTTTTTATTTGTGCGGAGCGGGTGAATACAGAATTTATTTCCCGTGAGCTCCGACAGGGAGTGCCCTTTTTAGTAATAGCAGGTGAAGCGTACTTACCGGCAGGTTGCCCCAAGTCTACCCTCCGGCTAATTCACCTCAATTTTGGTCAACGGGCCAGACAGTGGGCAAAACCCACGTCCACCTCGCGGCTTATTATTGAGCCGTAAAGGCGTCATCTAGCGCATAAGACTCGCCTGCCGGGTTGGTTACGGTGATTCTGACCGACCCGCGAGTACTGGGAATGATCATCTGCAAGGTGTTACTGTCTACGAACGTGGCTGTGACAGGTACTCCGTTGAGGGTGACCGTGGTCATCGGCTGAAAACCGCTGCCGTGGATTCTGACGTTTGTGCCGACAGGACCTGCAGCGGGCGTAACGTTTCCAATCGCGAGAGGAGCACTGCTAAGCTGCACAATCGTCAGCCCACGATTAGTAATCAGATAAATGTTTGTGCCATACGAATCGACCGCCATGGAATCTGTGACCTGCCGCAGCTGCTCCGTAAGGGTGAGGCGATGGATCAACGCTCCATGTCTTACGTCAAAAATATCCACCCACCGAGGATACGGAACATAAACTAGGCTGCCTCCGTCAGGAACTTTTTCCAAAGGCAGTGAAGAGCCGACATTTGATTCAAAGACATCTTGCCAGGCCAAAGAGCCTAAGAGGTCAGTTGTAGAATCGACGATACTGCTTCCTGTGGCGAAGGCTGCGCCATCTATAGACACTGCCGCGTTACTGCCGAAATTTGATAGAACAGCACTATTCGTCACCCAAGCCTTTGTTGCCGCATCGTAGATCGCGATCTCCTGGGGAGCACTCGCCTTTGTACTTACCAGAACCTTTGAGCCATCGGCCGACGCAGCTATGGGGAAGCCCTCGGGCTGAATACAAAATCCGTTTGCAAGATAATTCAGCGCTGTCACCTGCAAGGTTGACACATCCACTTCGTAAACGGTGCCGCCGCATCCTGACTCGCTGAACGACTTTGACTCGACAAAAGCCTTACCCGTATTCGTGGTCGCCACCCGCTCCGGCCCTGGGTTTCCGAACGATCCAGGTGCGATCAGCTGTACCGCCCTCGCTGAACTGGGCTGATCCGGATTAATCAATGCTAGCGAGCCATCAGGGAAATTCGTCACCAGCAACTCCGCGCCGTCGGGTGTCAGCGCCATACCCTGGAAGGATTTCAGACCATTGACGGCAGGTGGGGTTATGGGAGAGAGAAACTGTCTCGCGGTAAGGGAGAACACGTCAATGTGGTCACCTGCCGAAAGATAAAGCTGGTTGCGCTTGTGATCCAAAAGAATCGCCTGGAACGAATCGGATGAAGGGTAGTCAGTCACATTTTGAAAGTGGTGAATGGCTTTCGACATTGTAGCCGAGCCAGCTGCCGTCCTGACCTGAATATCATCATCTCCAGTTCCCGGGGGAAGAGTGACTTTCACATCAACGGCTGGAAACGGGTAAGAAAATGGAAACGTCACGCCGTAAAAGTTAGCAACGTTGGCACTCACAATGCTGGCGACTTTTCCCCCAACTGTGACCTGGATTTGGCTGGGATCAGTTGGTAATCCGATTCCGACAATGTCAGATACTCCGCCGCCACCCGGAGCTGCAGTATCGCCATTTAGGAACATCAGAGTGGGGCCGTAGCTGAACGCCAGCGGATTGAAAATTGGCGTCCCATCGGGCTGAATGACCTTGACGTTCACCGGCCCAGGGCTCGCCGCAGGCGGAGCCGTTACGGTCAAAACACCAATTTTATTCAGCGCAGCTTGAGTGCCACGCAACCGCTCCAAACCACACATCCGGAATGAAGCCAAAACCTTGCCCCACAGGAAAACTTACTCGTGTTGACGCGTTTACTCGGCCGTAGTCGGGAGTCACAGTCTGGTCGAATGAGGGGGTCGCGTTGAAACCGAGGAGATACTTGATTGAGTAAGTCGAATCATCAAAAGCAATCCCATGATCCGCAGAACCGAAAATCAGGCCGGAAGAGTCTACTGCAAAGGGGGTTTCCACAAATGGCGAGGGAGAGATTTGTGTTCTAGGGGGAATCGTACCGAGGGCCGGTGCCGCGTTGATAAAGCCCCCGGTGTTCCCATCGGAGACGACGATGATGGGCACTCCAAACACGCCAACTGCATATATACGGGTACCGTCCGGGCTGAAGATGAATCCGCTGATAAATCCGGCAGCCGGGACTAGAGTTAACGGTTGAAGTTGATCGTTGTACATGGCCAGGCCCAATCCGTCGTCCAAGATCAAGAAGCGGGAACCATCTGGATTAGCTGCTACTCCATAGATGAAACCAGGAAAGCTAACCGCAGGCCCAAATGTTCGCTTAGCAAAATCATAAACGGCTGCCTTAGCAGGTCCGCCACAGTCTGCAATGACTATCTTCGTGCCGTTAGCACTTGCCCCAGCAAAGCAGGGGTCAATGCCAGGTGGCGGGGCTATTGCCGCTATCGTGTTCTTCCCGGGATCCCAAATCGCAAGCCTCCACTGACCGCCATTCAATCCGATCAAATGGATAACGATCGTGCCATCTGACATAGGGTACAGTTCCCTAGAACCGTAACCGGCTCCCGACAGGCGGGGCAATTTCCAACGCTGTACAACCTGCAAGGTGGTTGGATTTATGGCAGTGATTTGTTGTGCATCACTGCCGACCAGCAGTTTGCTTCCATCATTAGTCAGTGCTAACCCACGCGGGCTCATGACAGGGATGCTCTTCATGATCTGCCGAGTTGATCTGGAGACGACATCGACACGATTCAAGAAAAAATCACTCGAAAAAATCAATTGATGGGCGGCATCGTAGACAATTGACTGTGGCGTATCATCCGTTCTTAGGTAATCGCTGCGATTATTTGGCAGAGTCCCTGGGGGTGGCGCAACTTCTAGAGCCATGACCACATTTCCCGACGGAGCGGACGCTGCAGGAGTGGCTACGACGTTAATTGGTAGGTTTTGAATCCATTGATTGTAGGGGGAGGCCATCAGGTGCAGTGTTGTCGAGCCGCCAGGAACGATTGGATTGGGAGAAAAATTCGCAGTAACGCCAGATGGCAAACCTTCCACGGAGAAATTCAGCAGATAATTTGACGGGCCTTGTGTCTGAAACTGGACCGGCACGCTGGACCCAATTCTCGTAACAACTTCGAGCACGGCAGGCTGGATGAGCGCGAAATTCGGCAATGCGCCGACTCCGACACTTACTGTTGCTGATTCACTTAAGGTCCCACTCGCACCCTTCAGCATGAAAGAATAATTGCCACTCGCGAGCGAATTAGACGCCGTCAGAGTCACTGTTTGGGGAGAGTTTTGGACTGAGAAAGATAACGGATCTGCGCTCAGGCCTGACGGCAGCCCGGAAAGTGTTATTGAAACCGCTCCATGAAAGCCGTTCTGAGGAGTAACGGATACCTGGACTAGGGCAGTTGTACCCGGGGCGACCGCAGGACTAGACGGCAATATCGTAATAGAGAACGATGGCACTGCTGGCGGCGTTGGATTGGACGATCCGCCACCTCCACCGCACGCGTACACAACAAAAGAAAGCGCGACCAGTGTGGCGGGCGCAAGCAGATTAGCAACCGATCGTTGAAGCCGACCTTTGACTTCCTGTCTCACACCAGTTCTCCGGAACGAGAACGTCGGACTAACATCTGCCCTGCATCAGCGCCGAGAAAGGGAAATCCGACACGGATTGTTGCGAGGTGCCATCCAAGTGTACAGGCCAGCAAATGACACTCGCGTCACTTCTACCTCCAAAGGCTCTGCTAATGCGGCCCACTCACTGCGGTCTAGATTCCTCTCTCCTAGCTCGAACATGGCCATCCCGTCGTGTTTAGGGCGAAGGTTAGCTTTGAGGCTATATTCCGAAACAATTAATTGCCGGGCCTGGCCAACTTGCTGTCTCGCTACAATGAATTGGACTGCTCGCACCAAACGGATGTCAGAATTGAGATAGCGAATGACGAGCTTCCCGCTAGGATTCAATGATGCCTGCAGAGGTTCAACTGGGCACTGTCCGACAACACTCGCTGCTACGCCACAAACAAAGGTCGCAAGCAACAGTCGCATCAAACAAGCTCCTTGCATGCGGCTTTGCCCTCACACCGGAGGGCAGACGCCGGTCAGAGAACGCATTCTCCTCTAGGAACTATTGCAGGTCAATATGCAAAGTTCTGCGGTAATGCTGCTTTAGCCTGTGCCCCTATGTTTTGCAACCGCTTTGTCGGTCCTGGCCAGAATCTCGACAGGTTCGAACTGGACCAAGAAGTCGGCTCCTGCCAAGAGGTCTTCGCCCCAATTTCGGATTATAGAACAAAACCTTGGGTAGTGTCCTAAGTCGCCTTCGGCACGGGCGTCTGGTCGGGCCGACGCCCTCGAATGCGCCCGATGATCCTTAGACACGCATACCAGAAGAGGACGTACACGATCACATTTGAGACCATCGTCAGTATTCCCCAGTTCGGCGCACCATGGCCTGTGTGAACGCCCTCCGGGTACACCAGACTAGCTATGAAGCCACCCGGCAGCGTTAACACATCGGTAATTGCATCTCGCGTCTCGCTGTAGGGTAAGTGGCTGGCTAGTCCTATCAGGCCTGACATAGCGATTCCTAGGACGAGCGCAAGTAGTAGGCGTCTCTTCATTCCGGCGGCTCCTTCTTCCGTGGCGGCGGTGGTGGTGGCGGCGTCTGCGCTTCTTGCTCGGCTTTTTGGCCAAACGTCTGACCGAAGGCATCGCGTGCAGCCTGCACGGAGTTGTTCATCTGCTCAGGACTGATAGTTGATTCTTCGGCTTCGTGCTGCTTCACCGCTTCATATCCGCTTAGCGTTCCCGGAATGCCATTCCAGTCGCGGGGATTGCCGTTTGCATCAGTGTGAGCTGACGAAGTTCTGTCTTCCACCGTATGCAAAGCCTGCCCGAACTCGCCAAGAGCAGCATTGTTGATCTGGGCCGCATGCTCCGGTGTGCCGCCTTGGGCACGCTGCGCCGCTTGCTCGTGATTCTGAATGTTTTGGTCAATCGCACGATTCGATGCGGCTGGATTCTCGCCGGGCGACTTCATCGCGTGCTCGTGATTGTGCGCCTTCGTTTGACCCGCCACACGATCCACCCATGCGCTTGTCCGCTTTAGCTCATTCCTCTGCGCTACGGATAGACCCGGAAAGGCATGGTCGATGATCTGGTTATGGATGGACGTCGGCCATTTTCCGTTTTCATCTTTAAAACCCAGCGGATTGTTTCTCGCATACGAGTACATATTCCACTGCTGCGGATCGAGCATCTTCTGCCGCATGATCATCACCGGATCGGCAGAAAGAAACCGCCCCATATTCGAGTTGTAATATCTTGCTCCGAAATAATCGTTGCCAGTTTCTGAATCCCGTTCTTTGCCGGTAAATTTGTAATGTTGGTCGGGAACAGTGTTGCTGATCAGGCGTTCTCCTCCATAGGGATAGTAGTCGGATTCGTTCAGAATCGTCTGACCAAGGTCGTCCGTCACGACGCCAATCGAACCCAGATGGTCTGAGAAGAAGTAGTAAACCTTCGCTGTATCTGAATCGCGGCGCGCTATGCGCTTGCCACTAAAAAAGACAAAACGCTTCCATACGGATGCTGTTAGGTTGCTCTCGTTTATCGTCTCGCCTTCAATTCCTTGCCAATAGAGGGTACCATTGCTCGGGCTGATGTATTTTTGTACGCGGTTGCCGTCTCCGTTATACAGATACGCCACACTGCTTCCACCCGAACTGCTTGTTAGCCGATTCTCAGCATCGTAGCTAAATGTGTTCCCATTTCCATCATTTGTCATGTTTCCTGCAGCATCATACGTTCTGTCAGTAAATTGATTCTTCGCATTTACAACCTCTTGAAGGTTCTCTCCCGCTACTTTACCTGAAATTGCATTCTTGTTGGTAAGGTTTCCCCAACGGTCAATTACGTACGTATTCCCCCAAAGAGTAGAATTTGGCGTCTGGGCCGAAATAATGCGGCCCATTGGATCATACGCGAACGCCTGCGTTCGGTTGCCATCCCGGTTGTTCTGAATAGTAACCACATTGCCGTTATTCAGGGGTGATTGCACCGTTCCCTGGTTAAAGCTATAGCTGAGGCTAAATACGGTCAGTGTCGGGCTTGCTGCGGATATCAGTGTCGGCTGCAGTCGATTATTGTAACTGTTCGAGAGTATCGTACCCTGAAAACCGGTATTGTAGGCTCCGAAAGCCACGTCTGTCAGAGCTCCCCAGGGAGAATAATGAGCCGCTTTGGCAAAGTTAATTGGATACGGATCGATCGCGGACAATTGTCTCTGGGCGTTACTATAAGTGTAGGCAAGATGCGTGCCGCTGAAGTAGGTTAGATCAGCTATTGAACCATCCAAATTATATTGATAGTTTGCAGTATTGGAAATACCGTTGATTTTCCGTCTAAGGGACAGCACTCTTCCCAAGGAATCATAGCTCCATGCAGTGGCTCCACTACTGTCAGTCATTCCTGTGCGTCGACCCAGAGGATTTGTGATTGTCAGACCGTTATAGCTAGTTTGATCATAGTAATACGTTACGGGCGGAGTCGCATCCGAGTATGTCTTGGATATCAGCCTGTTCAAGGCATCATACGAATACGTAGTGGTGATGCCTCTAGCGTCTGTACGCCGACAAACATCTTCCGGATCGCCACTGCAAAGGGTGGTCCCGTCCGCAGCCGTGTAAAAAAGATTGGTCGTGCCAGTTTCCGGCAAGCTAGATGATGTTAGACGCGAAAGCTTGTCAAATGCGAAACTACGACTTTGGCTTCCCTGAGCGACCCCAGTTAGATTGTTATTGAGGTCATACGCGTAGCAGGTCGCAAGCGAGAGGACACCAGTCGCATCGGGCTCATCGACCTCTATGATTCTCCCAAAGCCGTCTGTCCAGGTCTGGCTCTTATTTCCAACCTCGTCCACCCTTAGAATAGGGTATCCCAAGCCATAGGTACTGGAACATAGTTGCGAACTCGCCCCGCCACCAGGACCGACCGCGGCTCCATAAGAAAATCTGACGGTATCGCCGTCGGTGTGGGTAATTCGCGTCTTTCTGTCCAGGCCGTCGTACAAAAATGCATTCCAGCCGTACGTACCCTCAGAAGTGCTTCGGTATGGATTGCTGACTGTGGAAACTCGACCATTGGAATCATATGACGTTGCGACTGTCGTCCCACCCTCAGGGTCGCTGACAAGCAGCTTGCTGCTCAAACGCCCCAGGCCATCGAGTAGTTGCTGGTCATGGCGGCAACTCGTACATCCTGAAAAGCTCGTGCTTGTAATTCCCAAGTAGGTGTCAGTCTGAGTCTGTGACCCGTTGGGATAAGTTATATAAGTCCAACCGCCGTCTGGAAACTTAGTACTGGTCGGACGATTCATGGAATCATAAAAATGATAATACGTCGGCTGGGCATTGGCGTCTTTAGACAAGGCGCGCTGACCAGTTCCCCAGTAATATCCGAAATTCGACGTCAACCCTCCATGAGTAACGCTCGTCAGATATGCGTTGGTCGGCGCCGGCGGAGCGTACGGACTTGGAGGTGCTCCATCTCCAATATCGTTGAAGAAACTGTCAGCGTAGCTGTATGCTGTCTGATTAAGATGTGAGTCGGTAGAAGTTATGACTTGCCCGATTGTGTCATATGTCATTGTTGTAGTCAGATAACTTGAAGCGCCGCTGACTAAGCGTTTGACCTGAGTGAGATCTCCTCGCACAGTAAGGCTAGGTCCATAATTGTCGTCGTGATGCGATCTTCCCGTGACTGCAACGAATGACGAGCCGCCGCAGGATCCAGCGTAATCGTAGCAGCTGAGAGTCTGCGACACGATAGCTCCATTCTTGTCGGTGACCGTCACCGTAGTGGGACGATCAAGGATATGTGAGTTAAGGTAATTCGGATTGGAATCGCTAAGATACGCGATAGTTGTAGTTCGATCTGCGGTTGCTGGCAGGCTTCCGCTATAGAAGTTCCACTCTTTCATCAGTGTCAAATTTGAAAAACTCGTGGTATCCCAACTATAATTCGTCGTCTGGCTGACGGTTCCTCCACCTAGTGTAGGCAAAGTAATTGTCGCTCGCTGTTTGGTAACATTCGCTCCTCCCGGTTGAGAATAGTCAAATGTCTGGATAATCGTTGCAAGTAAGTTGCCTGGAGAGATAGCCCCACTGTAATAATCCGCTTGAACGGGCCACACCCCACCCGCTATATCGAAGGTGTAAACGGTGTTATCACCGCTCGGTTTAACAATCGTGAGCTTTTGTCGGCAAAGGCCACTTGTTGACGTGCAGAAAGTAATGACCTGGGGTGTGTAGCGCCACGTCCCACCAGGAGTAGTGCGAGTGCTGATTCCGCGGGTTACGTGATGAAACGGAGAATACGATGCGTCCGAGAAATTAGCATATGTATAAGTGATCTGGCTGCCGGTGGGCAGCGTCATCGAAGTCAACTGACCGTAATGTCCAGCCGTGGTTCCCTCGTCGTACGAAAATGAATATCTGGTGCCATCCGGCAGCTGAATGGACTGAACCACTACCATGCTTGACGCGAGGTCGGCCAGAGTTGATCCAGCTGAGCGGAAATTCGACGAGTAGTTGATGGTTTTCGTGGTAACCACATAGGGAGTCGTCCCATTTTGTTCGTTCAAGACACTATATGTGAGGGTGTTGCCGCTTTGAGCGACCGTGACTAGCGTTCTTCCCAAAGAGTCTGTGGCTATCCTGTCGGAAGCGTACAGATTCGTTGTGAAGTAATTTCCGTTCGTATCTTTCGGGCTTTGTGTCGCCAAGCTGTCGGTGTCGATTTTGGTGCCGTCTGGGGAGTACACAATCGCTGCCTGAGCGTTGCTAACAGACATAAAGTATCCAGAAGCATCTCTTGCCATAGCGTTGCCGACTAAATGGCTCTGAGCAGTGTAGTCACCGCACGCATTCTTATAGCCACGACTCGTGACGATCGCAAAGCGATGCGTTGTACCCTGGGTGCTTGTCCAGGTCCAATTTTTGAAATCCTGCACGCCTGGCGCAAGATCTATGTTACAAACATAACGGTCAACGGTATCGTAGTCGACAGTTCCGGGATCCCCGGAGGTGACGACCCGCCATCCTCCACGAAGAATGTCCGAGCCTCGGATGCTGTTCGGAGTCCAAGTAGTATTGTTGATAGGAGCCCAAATCGCACTGTCATACATAATAGCGACTGTTACGGGATGGCCGCCTCGTTGCGGAAAAGTACCAAGAGGGATTTCCAAATGGAGATCTCCATTTCCCGCGTTGATGTATCCCTGTTCAACCGGAAGTTGTAGGCTAAACCTGGGTATCCCGATATCCCGGAGATAGTCATCCTGGGCCGAAATAACCACTGTTCCAGTTCCGATCAGAAAACAACAAGCAACGCATAAGAACACAGCAACGCTGCGGCAATACTCACGGATGCTGGAACTGCCATTGCAGGTCATGTGAGCGGTGGTGATCCAACCTTCGTTTCTCACGGTTTTCTCCTCAGTTGGTCAGTTGTTACCTTAGTTCGATTGCGGTACTCGGACTGAAATTGTTAGAACGTAAAATCACCCTCTTGCAAGTTAGAATTGAAGGCGATTCCATTTAATTGGATCGACCATGTTGGTTGTCCCCCCACCTCCTCGGCGATCGTGAACGGGACCAGAAGGCCGTTGCTCCACCTGTAGTCTGCATAGTGAACTCGGCGGACCAGATGTTTGGGAAGGAAATCCTCCATAGTGAGCACTTGAAAGGTAATCGCGTCGATGAAGAAACTAATGGTTTGGTATTCTGCAACTCGGCCCGTCGAATAATGTGACCCGGGCAGAGAACGCTGAAGCTGAACATGGTGGGCGAAACGATTACCTGCTTTTACTGCACCCAGATATGCAAGCTGATAGATCGGGCTGCTTAGCGCAGGTCTCAATTGGAGGTAGGGGAGGACGAGCCGGGCCGGATTCATGGGAGCTTGCCCTTGACCATGTATTGCTCCGCCATCCTCGCCACGTAGCATGATTTCGCCCTGATTCATTGCGACGGACTGTTCGCCCATGGGAAGTGTTGTATCAAGCCTTAACTGTCCCGAGGTGCTACCAAGGACCCTTACACTTCCGCTACTGTCTCGATTGCGAGAGTAGGTTATTGTCCCCGTCGCGCTATAATCGTGAATTGCAGCAATAGGAGCTTCCCCTCCAGCGGCCTTTACTGCCAGACTCAGGATTTTCAGCGCTCTCAAATCGCGCGTTGGCATTATTTGGAAATTTTGGCTTTGTGCAATGCAAGAGAGAAGCACCATCCAAAATGTAGACTTACAGACAGCACACATGTGACCTCCTCGTCCGTTTGTGTTCTCTCGCACTCAACCTGCGCTGGCAGCTGCAACAGCGCTGTGGAGTGATGTGATTTCAAGATTTGCGCTAATCGGCAATGACTTATCCGCCGTAGCAAGTGCTTCCACCAGAGTGGCTAGCTCTTCGGGGCTTACCGGCTCGTCCAAGTACAAGTCGGCGTAAGGATCGCCAGCCTGGAATGCCTCTGCCAATTTCCGCGAAATGACCACCACCGGCACATTGCGGCCCTCCTTCGCGGCTCGGAGTACTCGCAATCCATATTTGCGTTTGTTGTGGTAGTCAGTAACGACAATGTCGAATTGGGTGTGACCCAGCTGCTTGATGGCTTCACGTATGGAGTAGCAGGAAGTCACCTGGTGATGAGCTGTCCGCAAAATGCCGGAAAGTTGGGATACCCGATGTCGTTTCTCGGCAAAACAAAATACCGTCGCCATGCAAAGCCTCCATGCGTCGCGCACCCACACCTTACGCAGTTGCGTATTGCCCCGGTGACGTGTTCCCATAATGTGTTAGGAACTCAAACTCCGCGGGGGGTGACTTGCCGGGCCAAACTGCTTTGCAAGATATAGAGGAGGTCCTCACGCTGGCTATTCATTGCGACTGTCTCCAGGGGACTACTGGGGGCCGGCGGCCACGGCGGGGGGCTCGGCAGGGGAAGCCATAACCAGTTACTCTGGCCAGCAACTCTGATTCCAAACCATTAAAGGAGTGCAAGATGCGGCACTATATCTTGTCCCAACAATGACTTTCCGGATTAATCAGAGTCGCTAACGGGCGTGATCCGATGGTTGTTGTGACGCACATATGTGGTATGCGCATGCTCACTGTTGGGACGTGTTCCATTTTCGTTAATTCAATGCAGCAATCGAACGCTGATTTTTTGTGTGGCGCAATGAAACTTAAGACAAGTGTTCTCGTCTACGGACTCCGGGACCTGCCGCGAGGTCAGTTGTTTCTATAAGAGAGCCAACGGTAATAGTTTCGTGACACGCTTGTGCTCCTTCTGTTGGGGCAGCGGAGGGACGTCGTCACAAGGCATAGCGTCAATTTGCTTCTATTCGATGAGGCAGTTCGGCTTGAACCTCGGAAAGGGTTTATAGCGCCTCAGGGATATCACAACTCTATCGGCTGTCCAGAGTGGGTGTCCCTGTTATACTTAGGGGAGCAAGCTACTACAGTTTCTACTACAGTCCCTGCTGGTATCGTTGTAAATCCTTGAAGGGCGCGTAGCTCAATTGGCAGAGCAACTGACTCTTAATCAGTAGGTTGAAGGTTCGATTCCTTCCGCGCTCACCATCTAACCAATTCATTAAGCACCAGCCTCCGCAAGCTGCCTACC
>Ga0070741_10007902_pt1 | contig 21693 bp, 23 predicted proteins | sample Coa_R1_4_FD_66440 | JGI IMG/M metagenome (GOLD analysis project Ga0070741, IMG submission 66440) | Surface soil microbial communities from Centralia Pennsylvania, which are recovering from an underground coalmine fire - Coalmine... | ecosystem: Environmental > Terrestrial > Soil > Unclassified ... | reverse complement strand
CGCGAATAGCCTGGCCACGGTTGTTTGCGTGATGTCAATGTCGGTCAGGAATGCTGCTGTCGCCACGGACGCGTGGCCGGTTCATATCGTCGCAGCTTCTGCCACCAGGAAACGGCCACACGGCCGTGCTACAGCTGGCTCAGAGGCAAGCCATGCTCGTCAATGCTGCTGTTTTTCCCAAATCCCGGAACCGCCTTGGCGCAGGGTAAAATTGGTTCGGCGCCCGGAGCAGACTGCTCGTCAGGCCGAGCTTCGGTAGACTCCAAATCAACCATTTTGTCGGGTCGTGATACGAAACGAGCTTCATTCAGCAACCCGTCAGATCCCCCTGCCCCACTTTGTCCGGGCAGTCTTCGATCGGGCTCAAGTGACCCTTCCAAGGGAGCAAAAAACGCTTGCGGCGTTTCCATCGGGCAACTGCTGTCTCGGGCATCCAAAGGTGAAATAGTTTGCGTTGAAACGCTCTCCTAATGTCTCTCATCGACCTACTATCGCACAGCTTACCTTAATGCCTGCAGGATATCTCCGCGACTGACTTTCATCAGTGTCCTACAGCGTGCGCAACAGTTGTTAACTTGTTAACTTGAGTAGCGACAAACTGACCCAACTGCCGATTGCGGAAAAAAGTTAAATCAATAAACGACAGCGTCTGTGAAGTGGCATCTTTAGATAAGGGCAGCCAAAAGCTCGCTTAATTCGATTCTGACAATACTCGAAGCCGTATCGCTAATGCCATAAGGCAGGATGAGTTGCCCATTGTGGACCAGCGACCCACAGGAGTACACGACATTAGGAACGTAGCCTTCCCTTTCGTTCCCTTCCGGTCTTAGGAGCGGTTCCTTGAGCTGGCCAATGATCCTTGCAGGATCGTGCAAATCGAGCAAGGTCGCTCCGATGCAGTATTTTCGCATCGGACCGACGCCATGAGTAAGAACCAACCAGCCAGCCTCGGTTTCAATCGGCGAGCCACAGTTGCCGAGCTTCACAAACTCCCAGGGCTGTTGGGGCTCTTGTAGCAGGAGTGGATCGCTCCAAAAATGCGGATTGTCCGAAAACGTCAGGTAAAGGTTCTCATCATCCTGTCGGGTAAGCATCACATAACGTCCATCGATCCGACGAGGGAAGAGAGCCATGCCTTTGTTTTGAACCGCGTGCCCGTTAAGAGTCAGGACACGGAAGTTAAGGAAGTCCCCGGTCTCGATCAGTTGGGGCAGAATGACTCGACCATTGTAGGCCGTGTAAGTCGCGTAGTAGATAACGCTCCCATCGTCTTCAACAAAACGAACGAAGCGGGCGTCCTCAATGCCGTTGCTCTCGTTAGGCGAAACCGGAAAGATAATGCGCTCCGACATTTCCGAAGAAGAAGCGAAATGGATTTCATAGTTCGATTCCGCAAGCCAGTGCATGCACTCCAAAGTTCGTGGCACGTCGCGTGTGGGTGCAGAACCTTCGTCGGACGCTGCCTGCTGTATCGACTTATCCAACTCATCGAGAAAAAAGGTCTTACCTAATCGTCCCATGACCGAGGCCGCCCAGTCATTCTCAAGTCCCATCTCACTCAGTTTGTCCAGAAAAGCGCGTTTGTGGTAGGTGGGGTTGGGATTAGGCTCAGGCAGTATTACAAAAGGCGTCGTCTTCTCTATCTCTATCGAATAATCCCGATGAATAACTCCGGTCCGAAACTGGATCGAAGACACATGTCCTTCACCGGTCGAGCGCAGGCTCAAGATAAAACGCAGGTCGCCCTGACCCAGACCAGTCTGTTCGGGGTGCGGCACAATCGAGGGGTTGAACAAGGCTGCCGATTCGAGTGCATACTCACCGGAGAAGAGCGCGCCGATAAATAGCTTGCGTCCTTCGGAAATCGTTTGGCTCTGCCGGATGTGCCCTCGCACTTTTTCGAAGTTTCGCAGCCAACTCTTATCAAGATCGATATGTCTCTGGTTGAAATCCGCTCTAACTAACGAAAGCTGCTTTTCGGTTTCCTCCTCGCTTAGCGCGAGAGCGCGCGCGATGATATTCTCGATACGCGTGGGATGGATCGAGATGAACGGACGCACCGCCACCCGTTTGTTGTCCGGCCGCAGAAAGACGCCCGTCGGATGAAGTTTCATCCAACTTTGTGACTCGGAATGTTTAGGTCGGGCGCGGTTTCCGCCTGCGTCATCTCCGCGAGGGATAAGTAAAACGCCAGACTTGATTCTGCCCCCTGATTCTGGCTCACACGATCCTGATGCAAAGCGTCACGGCATCCTCCCGTGCTGGAATCGTAGAGGGATTCTCCGAGGTCATTCCGGCCAAGGAACCACTCGAAACAGCGTCTCGACGCGCGCTTCCAGTAGTCCTCATGCGTGAGAGCAAAAGCCTCCAAGCAGGCCGAGATGGTAGCATAGGCTTCCACCGGCTGTTGATCGAAGCGGGCACGTTCGCCGCCACGTTTCCAAAAACCGTTGGAACCAATCGGCGCGAAGTGTCCGGCCTTCGCTCTTTGCATTTCCACCAGCCAGCGGAGCGACTGCAAACCTGCCTGGAATACGTCGCCACGCGACGTCCAATGACCACTCAGAATCATTGCATGTGAAAGCTTTGCGTTGTCGTAAGTGGCGACCGGCTCGAACCATTGCCATTCCTTCGAACTGTTAGCTTGAAACAACTCGAGCAGTCGCGTGGTGAGCAGGTCACGCAACTGATTCACCATCCGGTCTCCGGAGAAGCTGCGCAGGTATTCCTGTATTGCGAGCAGGACGAAGGCCCAGGCCCGCGGAGAAGTAAACTGCTCTACGACCGGCAAAGCCCCTTGGAACAAAAGCGCGCAAAGATTGCGATGACCGTCATTTCTTGATCGTCCAAGTGCCATCCCCACAGCCCAAAGCGCTCGCGCGTGACTGTCTTCCGAACCGACCTCTTCCAGCCATTTCCGGCTATGACTCATGAAATTCCGAAACCGCTTCGTTTCCTGATCGAATGCATCCCATAAAAATGAAAGATAACTGCTGGCCAGGCGTTCAACGTCCCGTTGAGCCACACGACTGGTCATTTCCGGAAGCAGCAGAGTCAGGATAAAAGCGCGTGCATTGTCATCAGTGCAATACCCTTCCCGGTAATTCGGCACGTTGAAAACAGCGTGCTGGAAAATTCCAGTGTTATCCGTCATCCGAAAAAGGTGATCGAGTTTTAGCGGTGGAAATTCATAAGGGCTATTTTCCAGAGTTCGAGCGGCAAAGGCTTTGCGTGGCGGCGCAGTTAATCGGACCCGCGCGCGCTGAAAGCTTTCCATGTAACGACCGGCTACCACCGGCCAGATCATTTCACGTCCGAGTTTCCACGCGCGTTTGCGCATTCCCGACATCAGTGCAGGATCGGATAGGAGTTGAGCTACGCCTTTGGCAATGGCATTGCTGTCGCGAAATGGAACAAGAACGCCGCCCTCCTGCGCGAGTAATTCCTGCGCGTAGAGATAAGGAGTAGAAATCACGGCCTTACCTGCACCGAAAGCATACGCCAAGGTGCCGGAAGTGATTTGCGCTTCATTAAGATACGGGGTGACATAAATGTCGGCCGCGCCGATAAAGTCGGTAAGTTCCTCCAGCGTCACGAAGCGATTATAGAAAATAACATTGGCGGTCACGCCTCGATCTTCAGTCAGACGCTCAAGCTTTAATCGATAAGACTCGCCTTCCCGCGAAAGAAGATTGGGATGTGTCGCCCCAAGGACAATATAAACGACATTGGGGTGCTCCTTGAGAATTGCCGGCAACGCCTCGATGACATACTCAATGCCTTTGTTAGGCGATAGAAGTCCAAAGGTAAGGAGCATCGTTTTACCTTCCACGCCGAACTGATCCTTGTGGAAAGTCGGATCGATGAACTGCACGTCGGGCACGCCGTGCGGGATGAGATCAATCTTCTCGGGCGACACGCCATAGACTTCCTTCAACAGTCCTCGCCCACGTTCAGCCATCACGATAAAACGATTCGAGAGCGCATCGAGTTGCGCCATAACGAATTTTTGCGACTCGTTAGGTTCCCGTAGCACAGTGTGCAGCGTTGTCACCACGGGCATGTGCAGATCGCGCAGCAAAGCTACCAAGTGACTTCCGGCCGGCCCACCGTAGATACCAAACTCGTGTTGGACCGAGACGACTTCGACGTTGTTAATGTTTAAGAAATCGGCCGCGCGGCGGTACGAGTCGATCTCCTTTTCGTCGATCTCAAAGCGGATACGCGTCGAATAGTCGTAGCCTTCGGGGCAATCGTTAACCGCTCCCACGATGCATTCGCAATTTGGGTACTCGGCTGCGACTGCCTCACAAATGTCGGTTGTAAACGTCGCAACGCCACATTGTCTGGGCATATAATCTCCCACGAAGGCGACGCGGTTAATCGTTGTCATGAGGCAGCCTCAGTTAGTGGCAAATTTCCGCTTTCTCCATCCAGGATCCTGGGACAACAAAACGCTGTCGCCTCGACGACTTGTCGCGCCTGGCCACCCGTGAAGGCGGATCAACTCGCGACTTTGCTTCGTAAATCCCGCACTCGCGCCTGGGTGGACTCAATTGCTTCCTGTGGGACTCGGCGTAGACCTCCCGTCAAGCCAAGCTTCGATAAAATCCAAATCAACCACTTCGTCGGGTCCCACTGCCACGGCTTCACGCCGTTACGATAATCGTGCTGAAATTGATGGTGATAATTGTGATAGCCCTCGCCGAATGTAAACAACGCCAGGAAAAGCGAGTCGCGCGCACTGCATCGTGTTGAATACGGCTGACGCCCGATGGTATGGCAGGCTGAGTTTATCAGGAACGTGCAGTGCTGGAGCACGACAACTTTTGCGACACCACCAATTAGAAAACCACCGAGAGCGCCGACCCAACCGTCCCACAGGAACCCGGCGAGTGCTGGCAGGGCGAAGCCGACCAAGACAGCGAGGAGATGAATATGCCGATGTTGCCACATGACCAGCGGATCTTTCTTTAGATCGGGGACATTATCGAACGGCGGTTGCGGCAAGAGCTTAAACAACAGCCAGCCAATGTGGGCGTGGAAAAAACCTTTGGTGATGTCGTACGGGTCTTCGTCGTGATCCACATGTTTATGATGACGGCGGTGTTCGCTGGCCCACATGAGAACAGAATTCTCAAACGCAGCGGCGCCAAAAATGACAGTAAACAGACGCACCGGAAGCTTGGCCCGGAAAGTCATGTGCGAAAACAGACGGTGATAACCGAGCGTGATACTGAAGCCAGCCGCAGCCAATAACACAGCGAATACGGCGACTTGGAACCAATCAACGCCAAAATACCACAGATACAGCGGCACGGCGGTGAGTGTGAGAACAAACGTGCCGATCAGAAACGAGCTGGTCGTCCAATTAATGCGGTCCGTCGGGATGCGGAAAATCACAGGGAGAAAATTTTCTAAAGATCACCGGCTCGCTGATGTCGGCCGGCCCAGAATAACGTCGTTCTTTGTCCAGGTATGAACGCTGCCGCAATGTGCACAGTTTAACTTTTGTGTTTTCAGTTTGGTAGTGGCCCACCGTTTTTCTTCGATTGTCATGCCGGTATCGGTCAGCTTTGACGTTGAAGGACAGCGTACGAGCAAGCTTTTGATATTGGGGCCGACCTTTGACTTGGACCGTCGGGGCGGATCGAACAAGAATCTCGTCGCCATAGTTAGAGGCGATAAACGATGCGCGCCTTAGCGGTGTCGTACGGTGACATTTCCATTTTCACTCGATCACCAATTGTAAGCCGAATAAAACGTTTGCGCATCTTTCCAGAAATGTGCGCGAGAACCATGCGCTCATTGGCAAGCGCGACGCGGAACATCGTTCCTGGGAGCACCATCATGATGGTGCCCTCTAGTACAATCGCTTTTTCAGAATTCATGGTGTTGATCCGAGGAAAAAACCGGCGCCCAGTTCGTGAGCGCCGGCGGTCAATTCATCCTACCTGCGAAAGCCGGAGAAACTCCGCTTCCCGCCAGAAGGGCGTGGACGCTGTTCGCGTGGACGCGCTTCGTTAACAGCCAAGGCGCGGCCGTTAAGTTCCTGGCCGCTGAGCGCGCTCATCGCGGCGTTGGCTTGTGCGCCATCATTCATGGTGACGAACGCAAAGCCGCGCGATTTGCCAGTGAACCGGTCCATCATCAAATTGACTTCGTTGACGGTGCCGTGTTGTTCGAACAAATCCTGAAGATCGTTCTCGGTGGTCTCAAATGAGAGATTACCTACGTACAGTTTCATTGTGTTTTGATTTTGGAAAAACTACCGAGCTACAGAGCCGTTCCCGTGAATCGGGTTTCAAACCACCAATGAGCGACGCTCACCTGACGATCTTCCGTGCAGTGAAGTTAAACAGAGTAATCCAATAGGTGCCCACTATCGCCTGGATCGGGCCAAACACAAGCGATCGTTTCATGGATAGAAATTAATGAAGTGAAAAGGACAGCTGGTTATCTCGCGAGCTGGAACTTCCTGGTCTCGCCCGGTTTCATAAATATTACCCGCGGATCTTTGCCAACGGCAGCGCGTACGTCTGCTTCAGTCGATGAACCCGGCAGCGCACCGTAATGCATTGGAATAACAATTTGCGGCTTGAAATAACGGTTCACCGCCAGCCACGCCATCTGCGGGCTCTGCCCATCGGCTGCTGCGCCGACTGGCATGAGAATAATATCCGGATGATAAAATTCCTGAATCAACGCCATGTCGCCGAAAATCCAGGTATCGCCTTCATGATATACCGCACGACCGTCGGCGAATTCCAGGACGTAGCCGACCGGCCGTCCACTCGGTTCACTGCTATGCATCGCCGGCACCACGTGCACCTTCACGTCTCCGAGGGTAAGATGATCGCCGACATTAACTGGCTCGATTAGCTCACGCCCCAGGTCTCCCTTCTTGAATGGCTCCGGCATGTAAACGCTCACGATTTTCGCTTTGCTCATCTTCGCCAGTTCCACGGCGTCGCCCAAGTGGTCGCCATGAGAGTGCGTGACGAGAATATAATTCGGGTGATAACGCGACAGATCCTTAAACTCCGCTGGCGTCGCAGGATTTTTCGTTAGAAATGGATCAATCAGAATGTCCGTACCGCCAGACGAGAGCAGCTCGAAAGCGGCATGTCCCAGCCAGGTGATCTGAATTTCATTTTTCTTCGGTTCCGTGGGTTGCGCATCGGCAAAGCCGGGCGCGACGATTAGCAGAAAACCGAGACAGAGTATTTTCGCCCGCATTAAAAGTCCAACGTTAGCGACTCAAATCACTTGCGCGAATTCGGCTTCGAGTCGGTCGAGATTCTGTTCCCAATATGAAAGTGGAGACACCGGGAATTTGTGGCGATCATTCCCAAAGGATTGCCTCGTTTTTCTACTTTCGAACTTCTACTGCAGAATTTTCTGCTGATTTCTTCAACTCCACCCTTGGAGTTACGTGCTGGCGCAGATGCTCACCGGCCGTTGTCGCAGTGAAGCGGTAGGCGCCTGAAACGTGTGCCGCGCGTCAACTGCTGATAAGTATCCGGCGCTTGCTGGCGGGCCGCAGCGCGAAATCTTTGGAAAAGCGCGGCGCGGCGTTCTGAAGCTGTATGTTGCGCATAGTAAAGCGCGCAGTTCTGAGTCAATGTTGGTTCCATAAGACTTCGTTAATTTGCGCTGGCGGCGGATTTACGCGGGCGCTGATGTCTGGGCAATTTGCGTCGAGATGTGTGATATACGCATCCACCAACTCCACGAAAGTTACCCCTGAGACCGCAATGTCGCCCGACAGGTTCTCGAGCAATTTTTCAAGCTCATCTTTATGAGCAGCCATTGCATTCATGATGCTGTTTTGTGTGCAGCGAGAACGGGCCACACACCTGCCCGATCGATTGAGGCTGCGCTATGAACTCAACTATATGGCCGCAACTCCAATTACCTAATGATTAAATGCAGCTTGTTTTCCATCGCATTAATGCCCGTGGCCTGGACCCGTTCGGTGTTTTTGTTTCGTTTGTGCTTTCTACATCAGGCTTTTTACTTCCTGCTTTTTTGCGCTCCTCTGCGATGGTGATTAGCAGAGCGATGAAACTACTCGCCGCAGCGGGCGCGATTCGTTAGACGGCAACTAAGCGCTCCCGCGATCGGCGGAATCATATGTCCAAAGCCCAAGATGTAATGACCAATCTGCTCGCGTTGGCGGACATTCGCATCAACGGGGCTCGCCCCTGGGACATACAGGTACATGATCGGCGCTTCTTTAGCCGAGTTTTGGCTTCCGGGACGCTCGGTTTCGGCGAATCCTATATGGATGGCTGGTGGGACTGCGACGCGCTGGATGAGATGTGTTGCCGCGCTATTCGTGCCAGTCTCGAGAACCGTTTCGCATTTCGACTTCCCAACATGTGGGCGCTGCTCACCGCCCTTATCGTGAACCAGCAAACTCAGCGGCGCTCCCGAAACGTCGGACGGGTGCATTACGATCTGAGCAACGATTTCTTTGAAGCAATGCTCGATCCGAATATGCAATATTCCTGTGCGCTCTTTGTGCCTGGGGACGATCTCGCTTCGGCGCAACTGCGCAAGCTGGATTGGATTTGCAGGAGGCTGCATTTGCGACCCGGGCTCCGCCTGCTGGACATCGGCTGCGGCTGGGGTGGATTGGCCCGTCATGCCGCCCACAACTATGGTTGCCACGTAGTCGGGATAACAATTTCGCGGGAGCAATTCGTTTACGCGCAACGTTGGTGTCGCGGATTGGACGTGGAAATCCAGCTGCGCGACTACCGCCAAGTCACTGAGCGCTTTGACCGGGTGGTGAGCGTGGGCATGGTCGAGCATGTCGGGTACAAGAATTATCGCACTTATATGCGAGCGGCCGCTCGTTCGTTAGGTGAGGATGGATTGTTTCTTTGCCAGGGAATTTGCGGAAACGTTTCTCGCTTCCACGCCGATCCCTGGATCAAGCGCTACATTTTCCCAAACTCCGTGCTTCCTTCCATCGCTCGCCTGACGCGGGCTGCGGAAGACGTTTTCATCCTTGAAGACGTCAAGAACATCGGGCCGAATTACGACCCAACACTCCTCGCGTGGGAGGAAAACTTCCGCCGCGCCTGGCCCCGCTTCGCAGATCGCTACGGCGAACGTTTCCGGCGGATGTGGCGATTTTATCTGCTCAGTTGCGCGGGGGCATTTCGGGCGCGCAGTCTGCAGGTCTTTTCGATTCTCTTTTCGAAAGGAGGCACCCCCATTGGGAGTGACGTCAGCGACCGGAAAGAAGCTGCGACTTCATCGTGTACGACGGTTCTCGCGGGAGCGAGTGAATCAAAGCTCGGACTTTAAGCGCGACCTTCCCGTAGAATCTTTTCTCCGCACTCGTCGAGCGCATCGCAACGACAATCCTCCACCCCCTTGAGCAACGTCTCCATTAACCTAAGCCGGTTCATCCGTTCCCGGAGCTCCGTGATTTTTCGTTGGGACAGTTCGTGCCAGCGTTTCGGTGGACTCGTCCCGGGCGGGAACCCAAAGAAGAGCTCGCGTATTTCTTTCAGCGTGAACCCCGTCTCGCGGGCGCGGTGCACCACGGCGAGACGAAAAAGCACGCTGCTGTCGTAGCGGCGTTGGCCATTCTTGCGCATTGCCCGCGGGAGAATTCCGATCTGCTCGTAGTAGCGAATGGCGGAGGTGCGCAAACCAAACACGCGCGCGACATCGGAAATCGCCATGTCTTCTGCCACTCTAAAACCTAACAACGAGCCGCGCGCTACGCCACGGAAATCACTCAGAATTTTCTTGGAACCTATCTCATCACGTTGTAGCCGCCTCGCTGTGTCGAGGCGCGTCAGCGACGTTGCTACCCCGGGGCGTCCGGCGACACAGCGCCGTGGCCGCGGCGCATATTTATGAGATGGGCTCCTAAAATTCCCTTTGACTTAAAGTCGACTTGAACTCGTAACGTGGCAGCCATGAAAACATCATTTGTATTTATCATCGTGGGATCCTTGGCCTTTTTATACATTGTTTCCGAACGCTCAATTGCCGCTGATGAGACAACTATCTCCCAATTAGCGAAACACGAATCGCCTTTCGCCTGCAACGCGTTCGCGTTATCACCGGAAGCAAGAAAACGCCATTTCGAAGAGCTTGGACCAGCATTGCTAAAACTGAAGAAAAGCATGCGCGAACTGCCAGATGGCTACGAGCTCGAGTTGCCGGCAGATAACAAAACGTATCAGCTGCTGACGGAATGGGCGTTCCAGGAGCGGTTATGCTGTCCGTTCTTCGATATCGACCTGCGCTTCGACAGAGAAGGCGGACCACTATGGTTACGTCTCACTGGCCGGCCCGGGACCAAGGAGTTCATCAAGGAAGAGTTTGGGATCTACCCATCAAAATAGGATCCACGATGTAATAATTGTAATACGAGTAAATAAAACCATCGCCGCTGTAGCCAAGGCCCTTGTGGGCCGTCTCCCTGATGTGAAAACACCGGCGGAAGCAGACCGGCACAGGCCGGTGGCAACAACATTTGTGAAATCGAGCTCATTAGAAACACCATGCCACAAGTCTCAACTCAAGAATTCGAACGATTGCCGCTGCGAGCTCATACGTTTCTGGCCGGGGTACCCCTTCACGACGTATGGTCCCTCGATCTGCCGCGTTGGCGTTCCGGAGTGACGCTCGATGAATTCTTACGGACGGCAGGCAATTGTCTGTGCATGCCCCCACCCCTCGTGCGGATGATGCTCAACATTCGGTTCTTCATCGGACGGTTCTTCGGTTGGGACCGCGAACCGGCGCCCACAGGGTGGAAGACCTTCGCAACTCGTCTTACCGACGCCGATCATTCCAGGTCACTAGTAGCAGCTGGCACGCGAGATGGATTTTTCCACGTCGTCTACCGGTTCGAAAACGAGCAGCTCGTCGAGTTGATCAATCGAACAGCCCACGCTGCTGCGCTGACTGCTCTGGTCGAAAAAGCGAATACCTACCGGTTCTATTTAGGGGTCTATGTGTGCAGCGTAAGCCGTTTCACGCCGTTGTACATGACACTGATTGATCCTTTTCGGAAGTTGATCGTCTATCCGTCCCTCTTGCGCAGTATCCGTGCTCGCTGGAATCAAGCCTTCGGCACAGGCGATCTAACTCTATTGTGATGCCGACGAGTAACCAGGTAGTGGAAGCGACCGCCACGATGGGTAAGCTCCTTCTGCGGTCGGGCGAACCTGGTTGGATTCACCGCTGCGCGTTCGCCAGTTTTTGGAACCGCGGATCCTTGCGCAGTGGCTCAAACATTGGATCCAGGCGGAGCAACGCAGGCGTGAGCGGCGGATTTGCGGCCAGGGGCGCCTCGTACGGGATCGAAAGCAGCTTTTCCAAGGTACAGATGGAGAGGTCGGGATTGCCGGCTCGGGCCGCTACCCGAGCCAGGACGTCGAGCGCCCTCGGACCGGTCAGCACGTCTTTGTCCAGCGGAAACAAGGCGAGCGCCGCGGTGTTATCACCGAGCGACATGTTTGTAAGCGCGAGATCCCCCATCAGAACAAAGTTTTCAGGCTGTTCTTTGACGAATGGTTCCAGCTCGGTGCGCGCCTGACTCCAACTTTCACGGGAGCCGTCATGATCGCCGGCAACGTCCTGTGCTCAGCCTAACCAAAAGCGCAGTTCGCCAACGTAAAAACCCAATGCTTGATCGGGCTTGGCCAGATTTCTTTTACGAGGAGGTTCATGTCAGTTTCGGTTGGTTGACTCGATTGGGTTCTCTTTATCTCAGGATTTTTTGAGCGGACATTTCAAAAATTTAATTTTTCTGTACGGACGGCTGTGTCAGCCGCAGGAATTGGAAACGAGTCCGAGGCCGATTTCGGGGCCGACGCGGAACCCTTAACGGAGGGGCGCGAGTCCCTCGATTGAGAGTCTCGTTCCGGTTTGCTTGTCCGGCACCCGGCGTTAACTGTGTGAAATGACTGACCAGCAACAGGACGAACAGTTTTATCGCGACACAGAAAGCGTTGCTTTTCCTAAACTGGACGATCACCAGCTTTCTCTGCTTGAGCCGTTGGGAAAAAAACGTGTGCTGAAACGCGGGGAACTGGTTTTCAAAGCCGGGCAACGCGATGTCGGCCTGACTATTATCTTGCGCGGCGAACTCGAGGCGTTCGAGCAACGCGATGGCGTCGAACAGATTCTCGCCACTGCGCACGAGCGCGATTTCACCGGCGATGTCGCGATGCTCCAGGGCACGTCGGTCCTTGCGTCAGCGAGGGTAACGTCAGAAGAGGCGGAGATACTCCACGTGCCGGCGCCCGAACTCCGGCGCGCGTTCGCCGAATTGCCCGGCGTCAGCGAGCCGATCGTAAAGGCATTGATCATGCGACGCAAACGCCTGCGGCGCGATCGGGAATTCGCCGGGTTGCGCGTTCTCGCGTCAGGCGGCTCACGCGAAGGACATCAGCTTGATGATTTCCTCGACAAGAATCGTATTCCGCATCGGCTCGTGGAATTTGAGAGCGAACAGGGACAAGCACTCAGCAAACGTCTGCACTTGACCACTCGCGATTTGCCCGCGCTGATTACACCGGCCGGCGCTCCTTTGCGCAGGCCCTCATTGCGTGAAGTCGCCCAAGTGGCCGGTTTGCTGCGTCCGCTCGCGTTCGAAGACGAAAGTGAAATCATGTCGGACCTGGCAATCGTCGGTGCGGGGCCAGCCGGTCTGGCTGCGGCTGTTTACGCTGCCTCCGAGGGAATGCGTACGGTTGTTTTGGAAAGTTACGCTCCCGGCGGCCAGGCTGGTTCGTCCTCGTTAATTGAAAACTTTTTTGGATTTCCAACCGGGATCAGTGGCGGCGATTTGACCTGGCTGGCGCAGCTTCAGGCATACCGGTTCGGCGCGAAATTTTCCACGCCAGCCCAGGCGCTCTCGCTCGATTACAATGGGACCAACGAATACCGCGGCTGTCTCCAAGTCGAAGGTTGCTCAGCCGTTCTTCGGGCAAAAACTGTCCTCATTGCCACTGGCGCGGATTACCGCCGACTCGACGCAGAGGGGCGCGAGCAATTTGAGAATATGGGTGTTTACTACGCTGCGACGGCAATGGAAGGGCAGCTTTGTCGTAACGAAACTGTCGTTGTCGTTGGCAGCGGCAACTCTGCAGGCCAGGCCGCGATGTACCTCTCCGAGGCTGCTGCCAGGGTATTGCTTGTGATTCGCGGGAAAGACATTACCAGCAAAATGTCGAACTATCTTTCGCGCCGTGTACAAGCGCGCGAGAACATCGAGATCCTTTACCAGACAGAGATCCGCAAAATGTTTGGTGGAAAAAAGCTCGAGCAAATCGAGCTGGAGAATACGGAGACAGGCGAACGCCGAGAGGTTCGAACGCCGGCTGTGTTTTCCATGATCGGCGCGAGACCATGCACGGAATGGCTGCCGCCGGAAATCGAGCGCGACGACAAAGGATTCATCAAAACGGGAGCCAGCGTAGCCACGGCGCCAGCGTGGCAGGCGAGCAAGCATCAACCCGGCCCGCTCGAGACGAGTTTGCCGGGAATTTTTGCCGCCGGCGACGTGCGTTCGGGGTCGGTGAAACGTTGCGCGGCTGCAGTCGGAGAAGGCGGCATGGCCGTCGCCGGGGTCCAAGTCAGGTTAGCCTCGTTAAACTGAATTCGGAACCGCGAATCCGATAACCTGTTCGGATCGCGCGCCGCTTTATCCCTGAGCCCTCTGTCGCTGCACGCCCGGCGGATCAGGCTTCAGGTAAACGCAGCTCACTGGTAGCTCAGCTACGTGGGCCATGGCAATAGAAGCGCCTTAAAGGTTGGAAGCTCTGGTGACCGCAGTTCAAAAACCAGCACCGTAATAAGGACAGCGAACACGCCGTCGGCGAACGCGCTCAGCCGCTCCGGCGTCGCTCCATGCAAGCACTGTCATATTATTCTTTTGCCCGGCTAACTTTAAGTCAGACCAACCATAAAGGGGTCGGTCACGCGCTAAACGCTTCCTTGTTCACCACGTATGGCATCTTGGTCGGGTCGCCGCCGTAGTTGCTTTCCAGTACGTCGATTAGTCCCTGCACAGTGCGGCCGGCCATGCCTTTGTCGGGATCGACAGAGAGGCGCGTGATCCGTGCGCCGCTGGCGAAATGATGGAACACGCGGCAACGATCCGCAATTTCGGGATCGAGCAGAGGCGAATCCGGCGACAGCGGTTCTTTCTCGAATACATCGAGTGCTGCACCCGCGATCACGTTGTCTTCCAACGCTTTCGCCAAAGCTCGCTCATCAACCACCGGGCCTCGGGAGCTGTTTATTAAGTACGCTGTCGGTTTCATCAACTTGAGCGTCTTCTCGTTGATCAGGTGATAAGTCGGTTTGTCTGTTTCGCCTTCACGCAAAAGCGGCACGTGAATCATCACGTAATCGGCGTCACGCAATGCCTCTTCGAACTCCACATATTTGATCCAAGTCTTCTCCTTTTGGATTTCACGCGCGTGACGCAGGTCCATCAGTTCCTGGATGCCGGCGACGAACTTGTGGTTGTGATACGCCGGGTCGTAGCAAAGGATGTTCATATCGAACCCCGAGCATTTCTTAATCATCGCCAGACCGATACGTCCGGTACCGATCACAGCGATGGTCTTGCCGGTTACTTCGTCGCCGAGAAACGGCAGGAACGGATGCCATGAGGGCCACTTCTGTTCCCGCACAAGGCGCTCGCTCTGCCACATCTTGCGCGCAAGCATGCCCATCATGAAAAACGCGAACTCGGCGGTCGCTTCGGTGAGAACGTCGGCGGTGTTCGTGAATGGGATTTTGTATTTGTTCGCGTCGGCACGATTGATATTATCGAAGCCCACGGCAATCTGGGCCACCACCTTGAGTGTCCCCTTCCCCGCTTCAAACACCTCTGCATCAATTGGATCGCGCAACGTCGTGATCAAGCCGTCGATGCCGCTTTTCACTTTCTCGATGATCAGCTTCTTAGGCGGCGCTTCCGGGCCTTGGAAAACTTCGAGATGGTAACCGCGCTCACGTAGCCGGTTCTCGGCACCATCGCCGATGCGAGAAGTGGCAAAGACTCGAAAATGTTTCTTGTTAGTCATTGTTCGACGAATTGGACTGCGAATATAAACGCGGCTCAGCTTTTTTGAAAAGCCAAGGAGAAATGAATCGCGCTTTCAGCGCTTTCGCTTTTTTTCCCTCACAACCTCGGACGTTGCCCCAGGCTTTTGTGATTTGCGCCTACGCTTGACCCTGCGGGGGCTTGTCGAATTATTAGCGCTAAGGGCGCTGTCTCATTGGTAGCCTACAGCATCGCCGCAGCACCGAATCGGCGCCAATAATTAAGCACTGAAGGTGCGATTCAGCTTGCTTACAGATTCTTCTTCACCCACGCGCCGACACGATTGAGCGCTTTCTCGATGTTCTCGATCGAGTTGGCAACACTAAAGCGCAAGTAACCCTCCCCGAAATTGCCGAAGGCGGTGCCGGAAAGCGCTGCGATGCCGGCGTCATCGAGCAAGGCGTCGGCCAGTTTCTTCGATGGCCATCCAGTCTTCATAATGTTTGGGAAAACGTAAAATGCGCCGTGAGGCGAGCGACAGGAGAAGCCCTTGATTTTGTTAAGACCTGCGACCATGACATCGCGGCGCTTTTTGAATTCGGCGCGCATTGCATCAACCGATTTCTGCGGCCCGCGTAACGCTTCGACACCGGCGACTTGCGTGAAGCTGGCGGTGCAGGAGTTCGAGTTAGTCATCAGACGAGCGACATGCGCCGCAAGATCGGCGCGCATCACGCCGTAGCCCATGCGCCAACCGGTCATGGCATAAGTCTTGGAGAAGCCGTCGAGCAAAATAGTGCGTTCCTTCATCCCGTCGATCGACATGATGGAATGATGTTCGCCCTCGAAGATCAGCCGGCTGTATATCTCGTCGCTCAATACCATGAGGTTGCGATCGCCGATGGCGCGCGCGATACCGTCGATGTCTTTTTTTTCCAGCACGCCGCCGGTGGGGTTCTGCGGTGAATTTAAAATGACCAACTTTGTGCGGTCATTTATTAATCCGGCCAGCTCGTCGACATCGAGACGAAAATCCAGGTCCTCGCGCAATCGGATCGGCACGGCTTTCGCACCGACGTAGTTGATCATTGATTCGTAGATGGGAAAACCGGGATTCGGATAGATGACTTCGTCACCTTGTTCAACCAGTGCGAGGATACTGAAGAAGATAACGGGCTTGCCACCGGGGACGATGACGACCTCTTCTGGTGTAACGTTTATCCGTCGGGTATCGCTCACGTGATGAGCAATGACCTCGCGTAGCTGGGGCAAGCCCGCTGAAGGGCCGTAATGGGTGAAGCTCTTGTGAAGGGCGTCGCACGCAGCGTCGACGATGTTGGCCGGCGTATCGAAATCAGGCTCCCCAATCTCGAGATGAATAATGTCGCGCCCCTTTGCCTCCAGCGCCCGCGCCTTCACAAGGACTTCGAAGGCGGTCTCGGTGCCGAGACGAGCCATGCGCTTGGCGAGGCGAAGATCCTGGGCCTTATGCATGGCACAGACTATGCGCGGACGACGTCTTCTCTCAACCATCAACTCTCAACTTTCGCGGCAGGGGGCAGTTTACCGCATACGGCCGGACCCATTCGCGCCCGCGAACGATTTTCGTGAGCACTTATCACTGGGTCGGCTTTTTAGTCCTGGGAGTCTTGTTTGCGAGTCTACCTCCGCAAGTCGAAGCTAGAAAACATTCGACAAAAAAGACGGCTCACAAAGAACAGCAGTCACCGGCTCAGATTGAAGCGGCCGCCCGTCTGCAAATTTTTCTCGACCGATCAAACTTTAGCCCAGGCAGAATTGACGGGCGTTACAACGAATTCACCTGGAAAGCTCTTGCCCTGTATCGGGAGTCTCGCAGCGAACAGCCGCAGTTGCCACCACCCGGTGCAAAAAGCAATGCGGCTCCCGATATCAACGGTCTCGATCTTTCCAGCGTTGACCCGGTCTTCACCACCTACTCCGTAACGCAAGCGGATCTGCAAAATGTAGGAAAATTGCCGAGCTCTCCAAAAGAACAGGCGAAGTTGAAAGCTCTCTTGTATCGCAATCCAGCCGATGCAATCGCAGAAAAATTCCACTGCGACGTTCATTTTCTGGAGCTGCTCAACCCCGGCAAAACCAAGAGTATCAAGCCTGGCGATCAATTGCGCGTTCCCAATGTTCAGCCATTCGAGTTGGGGCAAGTCAAAGACATCAAGCCGGGCAGCGAGATTAACGCACCAGCTGCTAACGAACTTCCGGATGAACAGGACAAGACGCCGGCGGAACAACCGCAAGCTTCTCAAGATCCATCCGCGAGCCCGGAGTCATCGGCGTCGACGTCTGTGAAAATCGATACGAAAACGAACATGCTTGGGATCTTTCAAGGCGATAAGCTAATCGCGGCTTACCCAGTCACCGTAGGATCTGCGCAGACCGCTTCGCCTATTGGGGACTGGAAAGTGAAAGGGGTGGCCAGGTGGCCGCGGTTTCGTTACGACGAAAAAATGCTGAAGCATGGCGAGCGCAGCGGCCATTTCTTCATGTTGCCGCCTGGGCCTCGAAATCCGGTGGGAGTTCTCTGGATCGCGCTCAACAAAAAAGGAATCGGCATTCACGGCACAGCTAGTCCAGATTCCATAGGGCGTTCCGTAAGCCACGGCTGCATCAGGCTGGCCAACTGGGACGTGGTTCGCCTGGCAGAGCGAGTCAAATTTGGAACGCCAGTCTCGATTCACTGATCCGTCCCATCTCTCCACGCCGGACGCTGAACGGTTTAAACACTGGAAGGCTTTCGCGAGCAGGCAGCCGCTGCTACAGTTTGGCGCTTTGAAGCGTCGATGGCCGTTCGTCATTATCGGATTCGTTCTTCTTTTGCTCGTCGCTGGATTGGCGTTGCATATCGATTGGACTTGGAAGCGAAAACTTTCCCCGTGGGGTGGCCGTTATTTTTTCCATCGCGTCGCGCTGGCGGTCCCGTCGTTCCGGCAGGCAGATGAAAAATGGAGTGACGATCCGCTCGGTGGAATGGAAGCCAATGGGACTCTTGGCGGTGAAGGCTGCGCCGTCGCCGCTACGGCTATGGTGTTCAAGTTTTATGGCATCGACACCAATCCGCAGCAGTTGAACTGGTTTTTAACAAACGTTGGCGGATACACTGAGCAAGGCTGGATTTACTGGGACCGCGCGGCGTGGTTCGCGCCTGATCGCGTTCGGCACGTGTATGAAGATCTCGCCTCGTATCAACTAATCGATTCAAACCTCTCGCGCGGAAACCCGGTCATCGTCCGGGTCCGGCTGCCCAGCGGCATCACCCATTTTGTCGTCATCGCCGGCAAGGATGGCTTCGATTACCTCGTGCAAGATCCCGGCGGCGGCGCTTTAAAAGGTCTTTACCCCCTGCGGGAGCTTGGAAGCGACATTGAAGGTTTAAGATTTTACGAGCCGATCGCGAATCCGAATTCGCAGCTCGCTGTGAAACAGTGACTTCCTCGCTCCGTTTGGAATTGTTTTGGGTTGTGACAGTTTGAGGAAATTGGAAGAGCAGCGATTTCTGACCGTAAAACTGTGAACCACACCATTCTTGAATGAAAACAGCCTTAATCGTTGGTTTATCAGTTCTGGCTTCAATTAGCTTGTTCGGACAGAGTAACGAAAATCAAAAAGTTGAGGGCGGATGGTCTCTGGTTTACGCAAATAATGAAAACGGAACCAGGGTGAGCGGGGACCTTGGAGAGCTGATAAGCGCGGTAAGAAACGGAGAGCCAATAAGGATAGGTTGGACCATTGAGCACCCCACCGACAAGAGCTTAAAAGTCGAACATTTTGCCGATGCAAAATTTATTACCATTCTAAGCAACTACTCCGTTTTCGCCCAAATCGAGCCGATCATTGGGCAAACGCCCAGCATCAAGGACAAAACGTTACGCTAAAAGAGAATATCGAATGGTCTTTTTCTGCTTCATCCCTGGGGAACAATGATTCGATGAATATCAACACGAAGACAGAGGAGATCGTGGATCACGAGCGATTCAAATGCGGGATTAAGTGGTTTAGGAAGACTCAATAAACAACAGTGAATTTACGGCCCACGAATTTCATCGAGGCCTTCTTGATTCTTTCGCGTCAATTCGCACTTGTCGCGCTGTAGCCGAGCGAAGACGGATGTTTCGCGTGCTCTAGATACGAATAAAAGTTGGTATCGGGGTGCACCGCCGAACGTCAACTTTTTGGGGGCCACTCGACACCATCGAGTTCTCTGGGCAATCGTGTTGGGTCAGTTGGATATATCAGAGAGAGATCCATTTTTGACTTCGAGCCCTGCAGAAATTCCAGTTCCTCCGGTGCACCTACGATGAGCCAGAGCACCTCCGCGTCGGTGTCGTTAAATACCTGCCGCAATTGGTCAGTCCCAACCAGCACTGCGCCGTATTTCGGTACAGTCAACGTCTCATCGCCCACGCGCATACGGCCTGTGCCCTCCAGAACGAAATAGAACTCTTCCTGCCGAACGTGCTTGTGTAGAGTGTTTGCGCTTTTGGGCGGCAGCCGCCAGAGCCGCGCGCTAAGATTCTCACTGCCTGTTCGCTCGAGAAAATCCGCATTCGGGATTTTCATCAAATTAGAGGGACGCCAATGGAGATCGTCCGGCGTAATCAAAAAGTAACCGTCTATCGCTTTCATCGTGCTTTTTTAGAAACATGACAACACTCAACGTGAAGAACCGAGAAAATCTCCGACCAACGCGGCGATTTCGTCTGCCGCTGTATCCGGGGCAAAATGACCCGCGTCGAGAACATGAACCTGCGCGTTAGGAACATCCTTGCGATAGCGTTCCGGTTCACCGGGATCGAACGAGAGATCATACTTACCCCAGATCACCAGCAGGCGCGGGTGCTTTTCGCGCATCCACGCCTGCCACCTGGGATAGGCCTCCACATTAGTGCGATAATCGTAGATAGCTGCCCGTTCCAGTCAAAGTTGGCCGTCTTCTTAAATTTGCTGCCGTTAGCAGGGGTTAAAATTAATCTTCCGTTTAATATCGATGTATCGCGGGTGTGTGCGTGCTTTCGGGGCAAGCCGCTGCCAAAAAAGCGCCCCAGACGCTTGCTCGTCTGGGGCGCGAGACGCCTCACCTAACTACTTCCGCTTAATCGCGGGGAGCGACTTCGAACAAGTTATTTTCGCCGTGCTGCTGCGTGACGAAAAGCCTCGCCCGATCCTTTTTGAATACTTTGGTCCCGATTAGTCCGCCGATCGTGCTGTCTCCCTCTGACATGTGCAGACCAGTCGGCTCGTTATCCTCTTCCCCTGGGACGCCCGCCAAGCGGTCCTGCCCGAGCGCGAGAAATCGAGTCACGAGACTTCGGTCCGGATGCTGTTGGTTCAGCTTGTAAGCCCAAATCGAATCGAGCTTGTTTAACTGATCGTGCAACGTGTCGCCACGATCTTCTGCCACCAGGATCGTGTCTTTGTCATCCACGAACGTCAGATTATCGAACGCGGCGTGGTCAGCGTCGCCCAGGACAACGAGAGAGGTGGTTCCAGTCTCGCGGCTTCTGTCGAGATCGACACGAAAGATTCCGCCCCAGGCGCCGCGCGCTGCAAGCACAGGGTCTGTGCCGGCGCGATTATCCGTGTCGCCGGTGATGTCGAAGAAAAACGTCTGAAAATGCGAACCAGGCTGGAACTGCCCATTCTCCGGCCGCTTGAATGGCGTTGCGCCAGCGGCTTTTGCCAGGGTGTTAGCATCGAATGGATCTGTGCCATCTGTCTCTGTGTCATGAAGTGTGACCCATTGCACTGGCCATGATCTGCCCACTGTGTGGAGAAGCAGTTGGTTCTCCGAACGGGTGTCGCCGTTCGGGTGTTGGTCGTCCACTGGCACGAACACGAGTGGGTTGCCATTGACCGAGACTTGGAGCGCCTGCAGCTTGCCGTGACTAAGATCATCCGGAGACACCGGAACGAACCGGTAAACGAACGAGTTGGGATTCCTTCCCCGATTTAAAACCGTGGTGCCACCGACGTCTTCGACAATCCAGATATTCCCCCAGTCATCAGGATGAATGCCCTCATAACCGCCGCGGCCGAGGCTGCCATAAAGTGTCCGCAAACCGGCACCTTCTCCAGTGTTCGGATCAAAGTCCGCGCCCATCTCGATCACGCCGCCGTCTGTGCCATCTTCCTGAGCAAAGAGTAGCGTGCGACTAAACGGGTCCCAGGTTGAACCATCAATGCTGTTGAAATGGGTCAAGCCACTGTCATCGACCGGCGTCAGGAGCGTGATACGGTGATCGGGATCCGCCACATCGAGATTAATGCGCGTAACGTGAGCGAGATCATCGCTGTTCTCATGTCCCTGAAACAGGAAACGGCGCCCATAATCGTAGCCTGGCGTGGGACCACCTGGATTATGATCGAGAATAAGATAGGTGTTTTCATCCGGCTCGGTGCGACTGCCCTCTCCCAGGTTTCCGAAGCTCGTGATCACGCCCGATGGATTTTCGAGCAGATCGGCGCCCTGCTCGACGAGCCCGGTAGTAAACTCCGGTGACCACACGTTGGGCGAGATCGCGACAGGATTTGCTGCTGGCACACCGCTTACCTTTTCGTTAAAGACCCTCACATGGTCCGCGGCAGCCGTTGAGGCAGCCATTGTGACAAGCGCGGCA
>Ga0070741_10007901_pt1 | contig 21694 bp, 26 predicted proteins | sample Coa_R1_4_FD_66440 | JGI IMG/M metagenome (GOLD analysis project Ga0070741, IMG submission 66440) | Surface soil microbial communities from Centralia Pennsylvania, which are recovering from an underground coalmine fire - Coalmine... | ecosystem: Environmental > Terrestrial > Soil > Unclassified ... | reverse complement strand
AATAGATGATGGCGATAATCACTCCGACCAGCATGGTCAAAATGTAGTCGAGTTTGTACCACGCCACGTCAGACTCCAAAGACATGTCGATTTTTTTGTCGAAACTTGCGGCTTCCTTTTCTTCCTGGGAAAAGGCCTGGATGACTTTCAGATGGAGCAGGGCTTCCTCGATAAAGGAAAACGCCAGGCTGTTGTAAAATTCCGAGCGTTTGGTGGTATAGGCGATCTGGCTGTTGAAGACATAGAGGCCAAAGGCCAGGAGCGGCAGAGAAAAAAGGGCGAGCAGGGTCAGATTGACATTGATAAAGAGCATGACTGAAATAGTGATGGCCAGGTACAGAACCGCCGTGACCAAAGGAATAACGCCGTCCTCGACAAACTCTCCGAAAGCCGACACATCGTAGCTCAACCGGTATATATAGTCGCCGATCTCCTGCTTATTGTAATAGCCGATGGCCAGGGCTTCGAGATTTTTAAAGGCCTCCTTGGAAAAATTGGACGTGATGCGCTTGACGAACTGCTTGATGCGGACCGAATTGACATATTCGACGATCGACTGGAAAAACATGGAGAGAAAATAGACGGCGACGGCGAAAAAGCCGAGCACTTCAGGCGAATGAAAAGCCATGAGATATTTTGAGAGCACGTCGCCTTTTTCGACAGGACTCGACGACAAAACATTATCAATCAGGATTTTGAACGACCACGGCGAAATGGCGTTTAACACCACGACCACGATCATCAGGCAGACGATCAGGATGATTGTCCCGATATTCTCCCGAATCTGGCCGAGCAAAATCTTGTCAACCTTTTTCATCAAAAATTATTGCTGGGTTTCCTTTTGAAACAGAACCCAGTCCATAAAACTGACTTCGCGGGAACTTTTGCAGTTTTCATCAAGACCGGCTTCGGTATCGACATTGCCGCCATACTGAACCGACTGAAAGCCTTGAGCGCCCAGTTTATTGAACGTGCAGGGATCGACATTTCGAAGCAGCCTATATTGATATAAAGTTACGGTCGGGGCTGACTGATCAGATCCGGAGTTATCAACCGGAGCAGAAGTCGCAGCGGCTGGAGTCGTCGTTCCCGTATTGGCCGCAATGGCATCAGCGAGAGATGATGTGCTGTCATAGCTCAAAAGCAGATGCACGGCTGAAGCGCGCAGCGGAGCAATGAACGTGATGGCCGCCAAAATGAAAATCACCGACAAAAATGAGATCAAAAGCGTCAGGCTGAAATTCCTGTGATGGTGCATATATGAAAAGTATAGCAATATATTTCAAATATAAAATATGATATGTTAATAAGTACGGGCATGTGGCGTAATTAGCAGCCGCGTACGGTTCAGGGCCGTATGGAGCAATCCGTGGAGGTGCAAGTCCTCTCATGCCCACCAAACGGTTTTTCAGAAATTTTTCATTAATTTCAGCCGGTATAGCGCTCAAATCGGTGACGAATTCATGACACCTTAATTTTCTTATTGTGGACATGTGATTTTGCTTGCTTTAAATTTTCCAGCCGAGTATAGTCTATCTTCAAAAATTTTCTCAAGACGCATTTTCTGAGAATTTTTTTGAAAAAATTACCACAAACATTACTGAATGAAACACAAAATCAAGTTAGTTATTATCAGCTTAGCATTATTAATCAGCGCAAGCCTCATCATTCCATTCGGCATATCCGCAAGCACCGCACGAAACATCAGCCTGCCATGGAATTATACCTTCAGCTATCCGGGCATTCTGCATAGCCAGCCGACCTCCAGCCAAAGCGGAAGTCCCGACTGGTGGGTGGAAAACGGACAAATCACCGTCGCAAACGGCATGGGCCAGACTTCGAACAACGACTTCAAGATGTTCGAGCGCACGGCCGTCGCCAATTCTGATCAGACAATGTCTGTTCTGGTAAACGGGGACAATTTGTCCAATCCGGCAAACCGCGCGCCGTATAACGGCATATTCCTGGTCAGCCGATATCAGGATGACAACAACTTCTACGTGGCCGGCATCCGCCAGGACGGCACGGCAGCCATTAAAAAAGAAGTCGGGGGCACATACTACATGCTCGGACAGACGCAAGTCTTCCCGGGCACCTGGAGCAAATACGGCAATTACGATTTGCTTCCGAAAAACACCTGGGTCACTCTGCGCCAGGTAACCTCGACTGACGCAAACGGAATCGTTCACGTCGCGCTCTACGTCAACGGCAGCCAGGTTCTTAACGTTGCCGATACAAGCAATGTCATCGGCAATGCCGGACTTTCCGGAATTAGGTCCGACTACGTAAACTTGAGCATGAAAAACTACAACCTTGCAGATCCGAATCCGGCTCCGGTTACCACTCCGTCAACTCCTACTCCAGTTGTCTCTGCTCCAACGCCAATTCCGGCCCCTGCACCCGCGCCTCAACCCGCCCCTGCTCCAGTTCCGACACCGACAGTTCCGGTTGTCTCCGCTCCGACGCCGGTACCTGCTCCGACTCCGGTTACGACAAGCTATGACTCCGTCATTCTTGCCGACCATCCGGTCATGTACTTGAACAGTTCCGGAAACGACCTCACCGGCAACGGCCATAACGGCTCATTCGTCGGCGGCACGCCTGCCTCGGCCACATTGCCGAACGGCGACAGTGCTCCGGATTATAACGGTACGAATCAATATATGACCGTTCCCTCAAGTCCGGCATTATCCATCGCCACAACCAAGCAACTGACTTGGGAAGCCTGGATTCGCCCTGACACACTGCAGTTCACCAACGACTCCGGCTACGGCTATGTCGACTGGATGGGCAAATGTCAGGATTACGGTCCGACCTGCGAATGGGAATCGCGCATCTACAGCTTAGTCAACCCTGAAGGCCGCGCCAGCCGATTGTCCGCCTACGTCTTCAATCCGTCAGCGGGACTCGGTTCGGCCGCCGACTGGCAGCCAAGCGCCAGCCAGATCGCCGCTGGCCAGTGGGTCCACGTGGTCGGCGAATACCAGACCATCACCACGCCGTCAGGATGTTCGACAGTCGATCCCGGCTCAATCAACATCTGGGTCGACGGAGTAAAATGGAATATGTCCTATCACTTCCCTACCGGCTGCATGAGCCAGTACTCGATCAGCCCGCAGTCCAACAACTCGCCGCTCAACATCGGCACCATGGCCCTTGAAACTTGGTTCAAAGGCGCCGTCGGCAAGGTAGCGATCTATAACTACCTCTTGTCCGACGCTCAGATCGCCAATCACTTCAAAGCCATGACCGGCGCTACGCCGTCCGGTTCCTGCGCCGAAACCTGTACGATAAAATAATCAGACAACTCATAGCAAAAAATCGCTCCTCACGGAGCGGTTTTTTGTATTGACATATTAGTTCTGTTATGGTATCATCCCGACCAGATGAAACTGGTAATTTTGCCGGTTTCGAAAAAATTGTTGCTTGAAAAGATTGGAGGAGAAATGAAGTGGTTTGTTGGCACTGTGATAGTTCTGCTGATCGGATTGCTAGTCGCTGGATTCGGCTGGGAACCGGTCGTAGTACCGATCTTATTCTTTGCCGTTGTTATTTGGACATTCGGGAAAATTCGCTTTTTAATTGCGTTTATGTCCCGCAATCAAATAGCTACGGTAGTCGGAGGTGACGGGGCACCGCTCAAGCTGATCGGTCCCCCTCCGGAAGGATACCTGATCGATCAGGAAAATTTCACACTTGAGCCTACTTCAGTAAAAATAGAAGAAGGTCTGTTGCAAAAAAAGCTCGGCTTGTACGTTATTGGACTGCCGTGGCGTAAGATCCGCGAATTCAAACTCGTTCACGAGCGTATGAATCCGCGGATCACCAACGACACAAAAACTGAAGATTGGATACTCAGGAGTACTCCTAAGCCAGAATGGTTTCTTCTGGCGAAAGTCGTTCATCAGTTTCTTGTTCCGGCAATTGAGCTGCAGAAGGGAGTGCTTATCGATGTCGTTATAGAAGCTGAACTTATGCTTCGACGACCTCTTGTAGTACTCTTCGACCGCATGAGCAATACGGGAGAAGTAAATACGTACGAAGTTCTGGATAAGCTGATTAACACTGCCACTGAAAATGCCCTGCAAGGTATGGGCTATCGTGGTGAGAATGGCTTTCAGAAAATGGACAAGAAAGCTAAAAATAATCCAAAATGCCAGGCGATGTGTGATGAGGTCAATCAAACAGGACTGGAGTTGAGCGGGTATGAGGTCAAGAGCGTGTTTATTCCCCACTGGGATTTTACGGATAAGACACAAGAAACGCTCGAACGCGAACTGGAAACAGCCGATTTGAGGGCTTCTGTTCTTGAAAGACAGGCGAAAGCCGAAAATGCAGAATTCAGGGAAGCAATGAAAGCCGCAAAAGAACAATTCCCAGACGCTTCGGATTCCGAACTGATAAGGATGGTAACTCAAATCATCAAGACTAAAGATCTTCCACGCAACCTTACGGTATATGCGGAAGGTGGAAGCAACTTGGCCGTATCTGCACCGTCAACCGGCGGAAAGAAAGGGGGCTCAAAAAAATGAGCAAAATAATCCTCCTCATCATGGAGGTAGTTCTGGTTTTGTGGGTCATCAAGTACATTCAAAATAAACCCGCAATTCGTGAGATTCTGCAGCCGATATGGCTTGATGGCACTATCCCTTTAGTAATCGGTATGTTCACCTTTCATGTGGCCATCTATTCCATTTGGCCGAAATTCTGGTGGGCATTCTTTGAAGAACAAGGGTTCATCCGCGCCCAGATAATCATTGGGGTGGGAATCTATTTGGCTCTTCAGAATAACAAAGCGGCCAAAATTCTCGGCAGTCTGATTATCGTCTTTGGAATCATTGGGATGAGCACTGGGGTAGCCGATGCCATTGATTTGGTAACCCAAGAAGAAAGAAAACCACCCAATGATCTCGACGAGGTGCGAAAGTACACCGTCAACTTCTGGGGCGACCGGCTTTCCGGAAGCAAAGATATGGACAGGCTGCTGAGACTCGCGGAAAAGAGAGGGTATCTCCAGTACGACAAAGATGGAGTGGCTCCGATCCGCGACGGATCGTTTGTCTGTCTCTGGCGCATTGATGAAAACTATTGGCTGGAGCAGTCAACGATTCTCGGATCTGACTATTCGCTCTATACCACGGAGGGTTGCAACAATATGGCCTGGTGGATTTACACCCATGCAGGCATCGATGAGCTTTTGGCTCCGACTCCGGCAGCTAGAAGAGCAGCGAGACTGAAACCTATGCACATTTCAGCACCGCCGCCGAATCTTCCTGCACCGCATGATTGGAGTGATATCATCGTTATGCACACCTGCGACAATTCAGATGATGTCGGCTATGTTCATGCCATGGGGCCGATAAAAATTCGTAGGGACGATGGCACCACCGTGGATTCAGACATCGGAGAAAAACGACGAATCATCGGATGCACCACCACACTCCAATTCCAATCAAGACCGTATCCTGACGGCACAACAAGTTACGTTGATGTTGAAGTCCTCAGGTACAGATAACAAAACCGCTAAGCACCATGATGGTTGCTTAGCGGTTATTTTATTACTGAATATGGAGATATGGTTTGGCTGCCGGAGCAATTTGGCTATTCGATATTCCAAAGCTTCTCAAAACGAAAGCGATAATGCCGTAGACGGAAAACATGATAAGCATGCCGACTAATCCCCAGAGAATGCTTCGTTTAGCGTCATCGCGGGCTTTGTCTGTCACTTCCAGAGACAAAAACCTGATAATGCCGTAGAGAAAGTAGACAAAGGCCACGGCAAACATCAATTCAATGGCAGGATTGAGTATATACGCGTTAAGCTTGCTAAGAAAATCCGTAATGGACATTTATCATTTTTACTGAAGACCTGGAACCTGAGGTAGACCACCACCGGGTGTCGTTGTCGGCTGAATGCCAAGAGTACCGGCCAAGTAGTTCACAATGCCGTAAATAAGAATCATAATGGCAATGGCAATAATGCCGTAAATCATAATGCCTCTTCCTTCATCACGCTTCTTTGGATCCCCTGCTCCACGAATAAACTGAACCAGACCCCAGAAAAAGAAGATGATTGCCAAAGCAAAGATAATCGGAATAACCAAGGAAATAATGTGTGAAATCTGCACAACAAGACTTTGCAATCCACCTAAATTAGGCTGAGTTTGCGCCAGTGCGAGGATCGGGGCAAAAGTCAGAATTCCGTAAATGATTCTTTTCATAAATTAATTAAATATGTGTAATACTGTCATTTTATACCAAAAAGGCCTAAATACAAGGTCTCTGTGGATAATCAATGGCACGGTATGCTTTCCTGATTGATATCATAGCATCGGCTTGAGCTAAATCCATTGCCCACAGGAATACCAATTAGACCTCCAACCCAATTCAAAATCCCCCAAATGGAAAACATAACAAAAATGGCAATGATCCCCCAAAGTATTTTCTTTTTCCCCTCATCTCTGGTTTTGCTGTCCCCCGCATCATGGAGAATAAACTGGGCAATACCCCAGAAGAAATAAATCATGGCCAGTCCAAAAATAATCGGTACCACAAGCTTGAGAATTCCCTGGAATTGAGTCAACAAATCCTTAACACCATTTAGCGCAGCAAAAGAAACTGCAGGAAAAAGAAACGGCAATAAAATAAATTTTTTATTTTTCATCTTAATTGATTTTAACATTCACCGATGAGGTATCCAAGACATGACTGGGAGAAACGCCAGGACCTAGTTCAAACTGATCCGATACCCATCCAATAATAGCCTGATATGAAAGCAAAATAAAGAGAACAAGAATGCCCCAGATCATGTATTTTCTGCCGTTCGATATGGCATCTTTATTTCCGGCATTGAGAATAAATTTTGAAAGACCCCAGAAGAAAACAATGAATGCCAGACCTTCAAGAATAGGAATAAGAATATTGAAAATACCTAAGATGTAATCGAGAAGAGTTTTAAAATTGCTTGAGGCTAAGTCGAACATGTTATGAGCAGGTTATAAACTGGCAGACGGTGTTTTGGACAACGCCGGATATAGCCGCCGCACCGAGCAGAATACCGGCACCGACCAGTGACCATAAAAGCCTTTGATGAGCCTCTGAAACTTTCTTTTCATTGCCCTGGGCCATGACATAGGAAAATCCTGCATAAATAATCCAGACCGTCACAAAAACTGCGGCAACAGGCATGACTACATTGTTAAGCAGCGTCCTTAAAAGACTCGGCAGAGTATTGCAGGAATTGTCCGAGCATTTCAGCGGATTATCAATCGTGATTCCCCCGCCTGTTCCGGGACCGACCGGCTGGGCATGGGTAAAAACCGGAATAATCAAGACCGTCAGAATGCAAATATGTATTAAAATTTTTTTATAATTTTCCATTTGATGTTGGTATTATATTTGAATACCCGGATTTTAACAGGGCGTCCGTAATAAGATGAACGATCAGCCAAGCCGCCATGATAATAGCAATACCGACAACCACTTTTAAAAGCATTTCATTTGCTTCTTTTCTTTTATTTGCATTATCTGAGTAATACATATACTTGCCACCGGCAATGGCAATGACCACTACGGTAAGAGGCAAGACAATATCTACTACTGCAAAATCGATAAGATGCCTGACTTCATTTATAAAATCTTGAAATGAGCAATTCCCGTAAACCGTTACTCCATTTACCGTTTGAGGCGGACACTCATACGTAATTCCTGTATTGCCAGAACTTGGATTCGGACCGACCGGCTGGGCATGTAATGATCCGGCAAATAACACGAATAGGCTTAAAAAAAGTATTTTCTTTTTAAGATCGAATTTCATACCTTATTTCGCCAGCTCCGCCGTGAGCTCCTGATCGGCGCGGGTAAGGGCGTCGGAGGGACGGGCTTTGCCGGAGGTGATGTTTTCAATCATATCACGGAATGTCTGCGAGCTTGCCTGCGGATCAGGGTCGATCCAGGAACGGGAGACGAGAGCCGAACTGTAGAAAATAGTCTGGAAGGGATCCGTCGGCGGAGTTGAAAGCATGTCTCTCCTGACCGGCGGCAAATTTGTAATCGGAAGTATGGCGGTCAAAGCAGACGGTTCAGTTAAAGCGACAGCTGCCGTAAATGCTGGAGCAATCTGCTTCGATGATTTGATGATTGCCAGAGCATACATATGGCCGAAGACGATTTTTGTCGGAGCATTGCGGATCTGCGGCATATAGGTCACGTCGAAATTCAGGTTCGGATTTTTCTGCTGGATTCGGCTGATCTCGCTCGCAAAACCGAGATACATGGCGGAATTTCCCGAAAGAAAGGCCGTCAAAGAATCCGGCAATGAGCGGTTCCAGCTGTATTCAGGCGATGTCGGATTGGAAAATTGAGTATAGAAATTGACGGCGCTCTGGCTTGGCGGAATCGGATAATTGAACTGCAGATTCAAAACAGACTGAACGCCGAGGCTGGTGCGGGAAGTAATCGGCGTGCCTGCCTGAAGCAAGAGATTCGATACGATTTCTTTGGCGTTGACGATGTTATCCCATTCGCCAAGCGCCACCGTGCTTTTCAGTATGCTGCCCGAACTGTCGGTCTTGGTCATCTTTGGCACCAGCGGATAGATATCGTCCCAATATTTCGGCGGTTGGGCCACGGCGTTTGAATTGAACACATCGCGATTCCAATACATGACCATCGGGTCGACCGTAAACGGCAACGCGACGACGCCCTGCGCGCTTAAAAACATTTCGCCTTCCTGAATAAACGTATTTTTAAACGTCAGCTCCGGATAACTCGCATATGGAATAACAAAAAGGCGGTTGCGGTTTTTATAGAGCGAGTCCTCGCGAATAATAACCACGTCCGGGCCTATGCCGTCGGCCAAAGCATTAACCAGATCGGCATCAAACGTATCCGGACTTTTTTGAACGTATGAAACAATAACCTGCTTGTTCGAAGCAAGCGACGAATTTTTATATGCGGTATCAAACACTTGCTGCGGCACTTCGCCCCAGACCACGAGATTGGCGGTCTGGCTTGACGACGAGGCTTTTGACAGGGCAAAAATAATGACGGCGATGACAATGGCAATGCCGAAGGCGGCAGTCAGGGCGATTTTAAAATTGGACATTTCTTCGGTCATGCTTTTTTGAAAATAAATCCGTAATGATGGGCGCCGGCGAAAATTTCCCTGTCGATTGCAAAGTCATTGAACATATCCGGAATATGCTGCTTATGAATTTTGCTCGGCATCGGCGTAATGGCCGGATCCCAGTCAACTACCAGCACTCTGCCCTGCGGATACAGTATCCGCCTGACTTCGGAAATTATAGCATCTGGATTTTGGATATGAGGCAGAACATTGCACATAAAGGCCAAATGGACTGAAATATCCGGCAATTTCTTTTCGATATCGGCCTGAATAGCCTCAATATTATACAAACCGTTTTTTGCCGCCTCATTTTTTAATCTGCGAAGCAAATCGTCCTGGATATCAATAGCATATACTCGGCCGTGTAAACCGAGAAGCTTTCCGGCTTCCAAACTATACTGTCCTGAACCGGCGCCGATATCGGCAATATCCATACCGGGAATAATTCCGGTTTGCCTAAGAATATGAACCGGGTCCGAGAACATGGATAAATTATAGTATGAAAAACTGCAAAAGTCGTTGAAAGAAGTGGAAAACAAAAATACCAAGGTCAAACCTTGATATTTTTTGGGAGTTAGTAGTCCATCTCCCGGCCGTGGCCGTTTCGGCTTCGGCCGCGTCCCCTGCGGGCGGCCTGGGCCTTTTTGATATTCCTTCGGGCCGCGGCGCGCTGTTTTGCTGTTGCCATAGTGTTTCGGTTAGTTTGTAAAAAGTTTCCGTAGAAACTTAGAAACACTATGACAGGTTTTGATGAATCAATAATTAAAATCAGCCGATGAAGAATTCATCAGAGACAAATCAGACTTGCGATCGAATCGCCGTCTCGCAATTTCATAATGCGAACTCCCTGAGTCTGTCTTCCGAGAGTCGGGATTTCTTTGGCATCGATCCGGATGACCTGGGATTTTTTGGAAATAGCCACCACTTCGGCGTCATCCGACGTAAACACTTTGGCATTCATCAGCTCGCCCGTTTTTGCCGTCACTTTTGCGGTTTTAATGCCCGAACCGCCGCGCTTCTGAACTTTATATTCGTCGATATCGGTGCATTTGCCGTAGCCTTTCTCGGAAATAACCATCACTCGGGCATTGTTGACCTGATGTGAAATAGTTTCGGCAGAAATAATACTGTCGCCTTTTTTCAATTTCATGGCCCGCACGCCCATGGCCGTTCTGCCCATTTCGCGAATATCCGACTCTTTGAAATGAATCGACTGGCCCTTGGCCGATACGACGATGACCGTATCTTTGGCACTGACAAACTGAGCCGAAACCAGAGCATCGCCGTCGTCGAGCTTGATGGCGATGATGCCGGAAATGCGGACGTCGTGGAAACTTGAGGCCTTGCACTTTTTGGCCACGCCGTTTTTGGTGACCATCATGAGCGATGCGTCGCTTTTCTTGATTTCTTTCGGCATAGGCAAAATAGAGGTGATGCGCTCGCCTTCCGACAGCGGCAGGAAATTCATGACTGACTTGCCTTTGGTGGCGCGCCGGCCTTCGGGAATTTCATACATTTTAGTCTGATAGGCTTTGCCTTTGTTCGTAAAGAAAAGAAGATCGGAATGAGTGGACGTGTTCAAAAGCAGAGTCACAAAATCTTCTTCTTTGGTATCCAAGTCGACAACGCCGACTCCCCCGCGCTTTTGTTTGCGGAATTCATCGGGATTTGTGCGTTTGATGTAGCCGCCGGCTGTCAAAACCAAAGCGTTTTCTTCGTCGGCAATCAGATCTTCGGCAGACAAAATTTGGGCTCCGCCTTTGACGATCCTGGTCTTTCTTTCATCGCCGTATTTTTCCTTGATTTCCTTCGACTCGTCTTTAATGATGCTTAAAATCTTTTTGGCGCTGCCGAGAATAGCCTTGAGATCGGCGATCAAGTCCTGCACCGACTTCAATTCGTCTTCGACTTTCTTGCGCTCGAGGTTTGCCAGACGCGCCAGTTTCATCTCCAAAATGGCTGTGGCCTGAATAGCCGAGAACTTGAATTCGGTCATCAGTTTCTTATGAGCTTCAGGAGTGTCTTTCGATCCGCGGATCAATTTAATAATCTGGTCGATATGATCGAGAGCTTTTTTCAGACCGAGCAAAATATGCTCGCGCTCGAGAGCTTTTTTCAGGTCGAATTCGGTCCGGCGTTTGATGACTTCCTTTCGATGCTTGATAAATTCCTGGAGAATATCCTTGAGCGAAAGCGTTTCCGGCACGCCGTTGACCAGGGCCACGACATTGTAATGAAATGTTTCTTCAAGCTGGGTATGTTTGTAAATATAATTTAAAACGCTCTGGGGATGGCTGCCTTGCTTCAAATCCAGGACGATGCGCATATCCTTGGCCGACTCGTCGCGCAAGCCCTTGATGCCTTCAAGCTTTTTCTCGCGGACCAGGTCGGCAATTTTTTCAACCAGGGTCTGCTTATTGACCCGAAACGGAATCGAAGTGATGACAATAGCAATTTGTCCGGCCTTATTCTCCACGATTTCGGCTTCGCCGCGGGTAACCACTCCGCCCTTGCCGCTGGCATAGGCATGAGCGATATCTTTTGCGCCGAAAGCCAGGCCGCCGGTCGGAAAATCCGGACCTTTGATAAACTGCATCAAGTCTTCATTGGCCGCATCCGGATTATCAATCAAATGAACCGTGGCATCCATAACTTCTCCCAGATTATGCGGCGGAATCGAAGTGGCCATGCCCACGGCAATGCCAAGCGTGCCGTTTAAAAGCAAATTGGGTACGGTGCTTGGCAAAACTTTCGGCTCCTTTTTCGTTCCGTCGTAGTTCGGAATCAGATCAACGGTTTCTTTTTCAATATCTCTCATCAGTTCCGAAGCGATTCGGGACATTTTAGCTTCGGTATATCGATAGGCGGCGGCATTGTCTCCGTCAATCGAGCCGAAGTTTCCCTGGCCGATGACAAGCGGATATCGCGTCGAAAAATCCTGTGCCAATTTGACCATGGCATCATACACAGACGCGTCTCCGTGGGGATGATAATTGGCCAAGACATCGCCGACCACGTGCACTGATTTTCTGAATTTCGCGCCGAAGGTCAATCCCATGGAATTCATGGCGAAAAGAATGCGGCGATGGACCGGCTTCAAACCATCGCGGACATCGGGAAGAGCCCGGTCGGTAATGACCGACATGGCATAGTCGATGAACGATTTTTTCATCTCCTCGGTGATTTCCTGAGAGACAACGTTCACCCGTTCCGGCATTTTCGGCTCTTCAATTTCGGCTTTTTTAGGCATAGAAATATAGGCGTATTATAGCATAAACTCTTACTGTTGAGTAGTGGTTGAATTGTAGTAGACCGTCGAAGTCGAAAGTGAAGAAACGATATTTTTTATTTTTGAAAACTGGCTAGAAATATCAGAAAGACCCGATGAAAACGTGCTGGTAAAAGACGCCAGAGGACTCGGCTCGGAACTTTGAGTTTCAACCTGGCTGCTTCGCCAACTAGGGAAAATAACTGAAAGCCAGACCACGAAAATAATTCCAGAAATACTTAAAGCCACAATAAAAGCAACTTGCTTTTTGACTCGTTCCGGCTTCTCCCGCAATTTTTCCAAAAAATCAAACATTATACTTTGTTAGATTTTACCACGAATTTTAAGCCAAGTCCTGTAGCAATTTTTTTTAAAAAAGCCAGAGTAGGATTTATTCTTCCGGATTCGAAACGAGCCAGTGCAGATTGTGTGATGCCTATTTTCTCGGCAAATTTTCTTTGAGTTAATTTCTCCTTATTGCGGGCAGAAATCAAAGCGCTGATAATTTGAAACTCAAACTCTGATTCCTCATAGGCTTTTTTAAAACCCGGTCGTTTCATTAATCTTTCGCGCATTTTTGACCAAGAAACCCATTTAATTTTTTCTTTTTTTGTTTTCATCCGTATATGATAGCATATATGCTATTTTAAGTGCAAGTAATTTAATCGATTTCTTGCTGTCTTCATATCTTTTAAAGAAAGCTTTTGCGTCTTTTTCTCAATAATATGCAGGAGATAAATAGTCTCAGAGTAAAACGTGTAAAAAATTCTGATATTTTTCTTTCCTGCAATTCTTAATTCATATAAGTCTTTTTCTATCTTTTCACTGAAAGGCATCCTCAAGTTATATGTCTCCAAAGACAATAGCTGTACCGCGCGTTCAATTTGAAGAGCGGTACTATCATCAAGCAAGTCAATGAACTTTCGAATATCGGAGTGTACGTAAAATATTTCCATGTAATCATGGCTTTACGTGTTCACAGACACTCGCTTCTATTAGATTGCTATCATAGCATGCTTAAAAACTTACAATGCCTCTAAAACGACAACATCGGCTTCTTTGCCCTCGAGATCTTTTTTCTTAATGGTCAGCTTGTCGATCGGCTTTACTTCCTCACCGGCTTCTTTCAAAAAAGTTTTTAAACTTCCCGCATCAAAATGGCTCGGAATAATGAGTTTCGGATTGCTTTGAACGGCAAGTTTATGGGCGGTACTGGCATCAAGCACCCCATCTCCGCCGATCGGCACAAATAATATGTCGCATTCTTCCAAAGCGGCTTTGGCTCCGTTTGAAAGCTCCTTTTCACCAAGCGCTCCGAGAAAACACAAATTCATATTCTCAAGCGCCACGCTATATATAGTATTCAAATGTTCTTTTCCTCCATAACTTGATTTGGAAAGAAACCCTTTAACAAAAACTCCGGAAATCTCATATTCGCCCGGACCGGAAATAACAAAAGATTCCTTGTCTCCCCGAGAAGTTTGTTCGATACCATTATGTTCCGGAGAGTTCAAAGAAACCAAAGTAATATCCGAACCAAATTTAGTGCTTTTAAGCTTTGAGTCCTTGGAAATAGGATTAACGGCAATAGTCATGTCGCCGAACGACACCTTGAAAAAATCCGCTCCGTGGTAGGTGATGATCATGGGGTCAGTATACAAACTTTTTGCAAAAAACAAAACTATATGCTAACCTGTTGCCAATTCATTAATAACCGCGGAAAACGCTAAACTTTTCCTCTTTCGGATACGATCGGCCGAGGGAAAGCCGTTTTCCGCCAACACTCAATGAATACCACAGAAGACAAGGAAATTAAAAAGGAGGGCGTAATGGATAAAATTTTAAACGAGACCAAAACCCCGCCGTCGGTTGACGACGTGGTTGAAGGCACCGTGCTGGGCATTGAAAAGTCGGCGGTATATGTCGATATTCCGCCCTTCGGCACCGGCATTATTTATGGTCGCGAATATATCAATGCCCGAGACATTATCAAAAAGATCAACATCGGCGACACGGTCGCAGGCAAGGTTGTCTCTTTAAATAATAAAGACGGCTACATTGAAATTTCTCTCAAGGAAGCCCGCCAGGCTTTGATCTGGAGCGAGGCCGAATCAGCCATTGTCGAGAAGAAAATTTTCGAACTGCCTGTGCTTGAAGCCAACAAGGGCGGACTTATTTTGGCCTGGCAGGGCATTACCGGCTTTCTGCCGGCATCGCAATTGAAAACCGAGCATTATCCGCGCGTCACGGACGGCGACAAGGACCGCATTCTGGAAGAATTGAAAAAGCTGGTCGGCGAAAAACTGCAGGTTACTATCATCGGCGCCTCGCCGAAGGAGGGCAAGCTGATTTTCTCCGAGAAAATTCAGGAGAAAGACAAGGACTACATTATCGGCAAATACGCCCTGGGCGATGAAGTCGAAGGGACGGTTACCGGCATGGTTGATTTCGGAGTGTTCGTCAAACTGGAAGAGGGTCTCGAGGGCCTGGTGCATATTTCCGAAATAGACTGGGCTCTGGTTGAGAATCCGAAACTCTTATTCCACATCGGCGAGAAAGTCAAAGTCAAAATCATCGAAATCAAAGACGGTAAAATTTCCCTGTCCATCAAGGCCTTGAAAGAGAATCCGTGGACCGAAGCCGAGAGCAAATACCATAAGGACGACATTGTCGAGGCCGTGGTCATCAAATTTAACAAGCACGGCGCGCTGGCCTCAATCGAGGAAGGAATCGCCGGCCTGGTGCACATTTCCGAATTCGGCTCGGACGAAAAACTCCACGACGCGCTCGAACTCGGCAAGTCATATAAATTCAAGATCACTCTCTTTGACGCCAAAGAGCAGAAGATGACCTTGAGCTACGCCGAGGCGAATAAAAAAGCGGAGTAACTAGTTGAACTCTGACATTGCTTTCTCCAGTCCGTCGGTTGTAAATGTCTCCAGAGCCTGATTCACTTTTTTTGAAATTTTTTTCAAAATAGTTATTTCATTCGGCTTAAATTTTCCCATAATATGCTTGATAACGGCTTCTTCGCCTCTGGGTTTTTTCTTTGGTGAAATGCCGATGCGTATCCGGGCGAATTCTTGAGTTTTCAAAGCCTTAATGATCGACTCCACTCCCCTATGGCCTCCGGAACTTTTATTAAATGACATTTTAGCAGTTCCAAACGGCAGATCCAGATCGTCATAGATGACTATAACTTTCTCGGAATTTTTTACCAAATCCTTGATTGCCTTGCCGGAATTATTCATAAAGGTGGCCGGCAAAATTAACGTAATATTTTTTATTTTCGCAGTCTTTGCATTTTTATCTTCTTTCCATTTTGCGTCTTTACCAAACCACTCCAAAAACATTCGGCCGGTATTATGCCGCGTATTTTCATATTCTTCTCCCGGATTACCCAAACCGACAAAGATAAAACTCATGACTACAGTTGAGCATAGATATTTCTATTGTGTCAAATTGAGTTCTTGTATATACTTCTTTTCATGAATCCTGAAGACCAGCCCCAAAAAGAAAAAAACGACGGCAAAAAACTTTCATGGGGAGACGTGGTCAGGGAAATTATCATCTTCGCTCTGCTGGCTTTCGGCATTGTCCTGCCGTTCCGGATTTATGTGGCCGAACCGTATATCGTCGACGGCGCCTCGATGGACCCGACATTCGTAACCGGCGACTATTTGATCGTCAATAAACTGTCGTATCATTTCGAAAATCCGCAAAGAGACACGGTGGTGGTTTTTAAATATCCGCTCGATCCGACTAAAAATTTCATCAAGCGTATCATCGGCCTGCCCGGCGATACGGTCACCATGAAAGACAATGCCGTGACTATTACAAACGCTCAAAATCCGAATGGTTTTGCCCTGGACGAATCCTACATCCACGATCCGTGCGTCGATACCCGATGCATCAGAACCATGACGGTCACGCTCGGTCCCGACCAATATTTCGTCATGGGCGACAATCGCGAAGAAAGCTTCGACTCGCGTTCGTGGGGACCGGTGCCGCGGGCCAATATTCTCGGCGAGCCGATACTGCGGCTGTTTCCGTTAAGCCAGATCGGAATATTGCCGGGCCAGGATAAAAACCAAAATAAAAAATAGCATGGCTGCCGCCGAAAAAATAAAAAAAGTTAAGAACTACCTTGCCGAAGAAACCGACAAAGTCGGAGAAATCGCCACTCAGTACGGCTTTACGGTTATCAAGCCTCCGCATATTGAAAGCGACGACATTTCCAAGGCCAGACAGTTCAAAGAATTCGATTTTTACGCCGATGCCGAAGAAAAAGTGGCCCTGACCCGCTGGTATATCGAGGAAAAACTTGAAAACAATCCTCAGCCGGTGGCCATTCAGTTCAAAAAACCCCTGCCGGGCGGCACCGCACGCAAAAAGCCCGGGGTTGAAACGTACGGCTTCGAAATCATGGGCTCAAGCAAGTCCACAAGCGAGGCTCTGCTCATCAAATGCGCTCTGGCCGTGCTCGATGATCTGGGCTACGACGATGTATGCGTCGACATCAATTCAATCGGCGACCGCGAATCGATTTCCCGTTTCGAACGGGAACTGACCGGCTATATCCGCAAGCATATCGGCGATTTTCCGGCCAGATTGCGCGAACTGACCAAGAAAAACCATTATTCGGTTCTGCTCGATTCTCCCGAAACGCGGGAACTTTCGGTTTCATTGCCCCAGACGATTGCCACGCTTTCCGATCTCGGCAGGATTCATTTCAAAGAAGTGCTCGAATCGCTCGAGGCTTTCGAGGTGATGTATAAAATCAAGCCGAATATGATTTCCAATAAACTGTATGCCGCCAATACTATCTTCGAAATCCGCCAGACGGAAAGCAATGACCTGCTCTGCTACGGCTACCGCTACGCCCTGGCGAAAAAACTCGGGGCAAGGCGCGAAGTGCCGTCGGTCGGCATGACCATCATGGTTAAAAAGGCCACTAAGAAAGTTCTGGTTAAAAATATCAAAAAGCCGCGATACTATCTCTGCCAGCTCGGTCCGAACGCCAAACTGAAATGCCTCAATATCGTGGAAATGCTCCGCAAGGAAAAAATTCCGGTCTACCATTCCATCACCAAGGATAAAATTACCGGCCAGCTTTCAGGAGCCGAATACATGCACGCTTCGCACGTACTGATCATGGGACAGAAAGAAGCCATAGAAAACACCATTGTGGTTAGAAACATAAGTAATAGAGAACAGGAGACTGTTCCCATTAAGATGCTTGCTGAATTTTTGAAGAAGATTGAAAAAGGGAGATAATTTAGTAGCCTGAATTAAGCTTAAAAGTAGAGAGAATGTTTTGAAATACTTTTTGCAAATTATTTTCAACTTGAGAATTTTTGGAATACAGTATCGCAACTACCGGCACCGCAACCATGTGCGGTAACTTTGTCGAAAATCAGATTTCCTAATAGCCAATTACCACTAATGCCAAAATAACAAGAAATACTGTTGGTAATTTTGAACTATGTACTGGTGGAAGCTGAGGGGCCGGAGGAATCGGATTTTGAGGAGGAGTAAATTGAGGCGGAACAGGAGGATTAGTATTATCCATTTTATTTAGTTATTTTAATTGAAATTATTGTACAATAATTTCAATTAACTACCAACCCACTGGTTTTGTAAACATTCCTGTACTGTCGGATAAGGTGTTGGGAAACTGAGATTTAAGAATTGCCGTTTCTCTAATCGGAAGTTTGAACGTGGCATATTTTGTTAATTGTTTGTTAAAAGTTGGAAATGGATTTAGAATGCCGACTTTCATTTTCAACTCTTTAGTAACTACTTTTACGACTTCGGCAAAGTCGCTATCATTAGACACGATAATAGCCGTTTGAAATTTATTCTTACGAGCATCATTCAATACATGAATTGCTAAGTTAACATCTGTTCCCTTTTCTTCAGGAATATTTGCAAATAAGTCAATGTCTTTGGTTACACAAATACGTTGTTTTTTAGTAAGAAAAAAACCCTCTATAATCTCGACGAATGGAAGCGTTCTTAATGCTCTGAAATAGACATCCTGACGGTCAGGTTTTGTCGAATCGTATTTTCCAGAAATACGAGATGTGAAGAATTTTATTTTTCGTATGTCGTTATAAAGAAGAACTTTATTAAGCCAGCTTTGTATATCTAGCCATTTGAGTCCAGGCTTTTTATTTTTATTCAAAGCGCCATAGTACAGATTGAATCCGTCTATATAAACATATGTTATTTCTTTTTTCTGTTGATTATTTATATACATGCAGAAGCCACAGATTGCTCTGTGGCTTCGCCGCCTAACACCGTAAGCGCTAGGGTTGTGTAATTTGAGTCTATACTGTTGTTTTACCGACGTCAACTTGAAAGCCTAACTATAATATGTTACCCTATTCCCCATGATATCTACGGTCAATGTCGAGGTTACCAAAAACGGAAATGAGAACAATGTCAATCTCATCCGCCGATTTACCAAGCGAGTCCAGGGCGCGGGAATTTTGCCGCGTGTCCGATCGATCAGATACTCCACTCGAAAACAGTCGGAATACGTTAAAAAGAAAAAAACTTTGAAACTTTTAAAAAGACGCGAAGAAGTCGCCGAATTAATCAAACTTGGAAAGATGAACGAGTTTGTAAAAGGCCAAAGACGATAGGAAAACACAGAAGTTTTCCACCATTTTATTTTGAAAAAGACAAGTACAAGAGTACAATGTCTTTTATAAATGGCCCGAAATATAACTACAGGAATCGATATCGGCACATACCAGGTCAAGGTGGTTATTTCCGAGCTTGTCCGCAATGAAAACGGACAGAATAAGCCGATCACCAGGATCATCGGCACGGGCATGGTTGAATCGAAAGGCTTGCGGCACGGATATATTATTAACACTGCGGAAGTGACTGAAAGCATCAAGGCTGCCGTAGCTCAGGCTGAAAAAACTGCCGGAGTAAAAGTCAATAAAGCTTTTATCGCCATCGGCGGCATCGGCTTGGGATCGGTCACCGGCAGCGGCAGCATCATGACTTCGCAGGCGGACAATGAAGTGACCGAAAACGACTTGGAAAAAGTGGCCGAAATATGCCAGGAAAATCTGCCGCAGAGCGCCATCGCCAACCGGAAAATTCTTCTGTCGATTCCCGTGTCGTATAAAATCGACGGCAAGCCGATTCATGCCTCCAATCCGCTCGGAATGAAAGGAACAAAGCTGGAAGCCAAAATGCTCTTCATCACCTGCCTTGAGACTCATGTCGCTGATCTGCTGGAAGCGACCGAAGAGGCCGGCATTGACATCATCGACGCCCTGCCCTCGCCCATTGCCGCGTCTTTCGTAACCTTGACCAAAGCTCAGAAAATGGCCGGCTGCATTCTCGCGAATATCGGAGCCGAAACTATTTCGGTGGTCGTGTTTGAAAACAATATTCCAATATCCCTTGAAGTGTTCCAGATCGGCTCGCGCGACATCACTCACGACATCGCTCTTGGCCTGCGCATTCCCATCGAGGAAGCCGAAAGCGTCAAGCTCGGCGGATTTGCGGCCAACGCGTTTCCGAAAAAGAAACTGGACGACATCATTAATGCCCGGCTGTCGGACATGTTCGAGCTGATTGAAAATCATCTGAAGAAAATCGGGCGGTCCGGACTTTTGCCTGCGGGAATTTTTCTGTCCGGCGGAGGTTCTGGCATCGGCTCGGTATCCGACTTCGCCAAAGCCGCCTTGAAACTGCCGTCGCGGCTGGCCATTCTCAATGCTCCGGGCGAAAAAGTGAAGGACTCGACCTGGGCAGTAGCCTACGGCCTGTGCATTCTCGGCGATTCCGTTGAGGAAAAAAATAATCTGGGTTTGAAAAAATCGGTTGCTTCCGGCGGCAAAAAGGCTCTCGGCTGGCTGAAACAATTTTTACCTTAATTTGAGATACAAAATTCACCTCTAGTCAATTGTTTTTATTTCGCCGATTTGTGATAGTATGTCCAAAACTTATATGCCACAAATCAAACCAGAGGTTGAAGCTTTCGCAAGAATCAAGGTTATCGGCGTCGGCGGTTCGGGTAAAAACGCCCTAAACCACATGCTCAATTCCAAAGTCAAAGGAGTTGACTTCATAGCCGTGAACACTGACGCTCAGGATCTTCATCATTCGCTGGCAAAAAAGAAAATCCATATCGGCAAAAATCTCACTCACGGTCTCGGAGCCGGAATGAATCCGGAACTCGGCAAACGAGCCGTCGAAGAAACTAAAGAAGAAATTCAGGAGGCCATCAAGGGCGCGGATATGGTCTTCATCACCTGCGGATTGGGCGGCGGCACCGGCACCGGCGCCTCGCCTGTAGTGGCTCGAGTGGCAAAGGAAATGGGCGTATTGACTGTCGGCGTCGTTACTAAGCCGTTCTTTTTTGAAGGCCAGCAAAGAATGAAAATTGCCGAAGCCGGTCTGGAGGAATTGCGCCAGGCTGTTGATGCCATCATCGTTATTCCGAATGACCGCCTGCTCGGAGCCATCAGCAAAGAAACTACGGCCAAGCACGCCTTTGCCATGTGCGACGATGTGTTGAAATCAGCCGTCGAGGGCATTTCCGATCTGGTAACCATGCCCGGCATTATCAATATTGACTTCGCGGACATCAAAGCGGTCATGTCCGACGCCGGCTCTGCCCTTATGGGCATCGGGACCGCCATCGGCGAAAAACGAGCGGAGGAAGCGGCCAAAGCGGCAATCAATTCTCCCCTGCTTGAAGTTTCAATCAACGGCGCCAAGGGCGTGCTCTTCTCTATTGCCGGCGGAGACGACTTGGGCATGTTTGAAATTCAGGATGCCGCCAAAATCATCACCGAATCGGTGGATCCGAACGCCAAAATCATCTTCGGCACCGTACGCGACGAGAAACTGAAAAAAGGCGAGGTCAGAATCACGGTCATCGCCTCGAACTTCCCCGACAATTTTACAAAAAAGACACTCTTTCAGGCCAGCCAGATTAAAGAAAAGGAACCTGTAGAAGAGAAGACTAAAACCTTCGCTTCCCCTATTCCGGCGGACAAACTCGAGGAAGAAGATGAATGGGGCGCCGTTCCCGCATTTTTGAGACGCTCAAAATTGAAATAAACTTTAAACATAGGTATACTGATTGCCAATGACCTACGACCTCATCATCATCGGAGGCGGACCGGCCGGCGTAGCAGCTGGAGTGTATGCCGCGCGGAAAAAACTGAAGACTCTTTTAATAACTCCGGAATTCGGAGGCCAGTCTATCGTTTCGGAAGGCATTGAGAATTGGATTGGAACTATAAAAGTAAACGGATCTGATT
>Ga0070741_10007898_pt1 | contig 21698 bp, 20 predicted proteins | sample Coa_R1_4_FD_66440 | JGI IMG/M metagenome (GOLD analysis project Ga0070741, IMG submission 66440) | Surface soil microbial communities from Centralia Pennsylvania, which are recovering from an underground coalmine fire - Coalmine... | ecosystem: Environmental > Terrestrial > Soil > Unclassified ... | reverse complement strand
CGCTTCGCCTTACCCAGACTCATCGGTCGCTCCCGAAGCCGAGTTACACCGATGAGATTCTCACCCATCACGCCCACCAACGCGAGCACTCAACCTCGCGAAAGACACCAGTCACCTAGACCCGGATAGATCACCGGTCGTGGCCAACCGGATTCCTTCGGAGAGCATCGTGGCCGGCCCGGCCGGCGCCGGCCCCACCACCCGGTCCTCGTCTCCTCCGCCCGTCCGCCGCCCGGCCGCGGGTGGCTCCGGGCGGGGCGCGGCGGCGCTCCTCGAACCGGTCGTCGCCGCCCTGCTCGGGCCGACACCGACGGTGCGCTTCGATTACTGGGACGGGACGAGCTGGGGCCCGTCCGACGCCCCGGGCTCGGTGCGGGTCCCCTCGCCGGCCGCCCTCCGGTGGCTCATGTGGGCGCCGGGGGAGCTGGGGCTGGCCCGGGCCTACGTGGCCGGCGACCTCGACATGGAGGGCGACATCTACGCCGTCCTCACCGCCCTGCGGGACGCCGCGCCCAGCGATCTGCGCTTCGGGGCCAAGGCCCTGCCGGCGGTGGTGCGGGCGGCGGCCCGCCTCGGTGTCGTCGGCCCGCCGCCGGAGCCTCCGCCGGAGGAGCACCGGCCTCGGGGCGTGCGGCACTCCCTCCGGCGAGACGCCCGGTCGATCAGCCACCACTACGACGTCAGCGGCGACTTCTACCGCCTCGTGCTCGGCCCGGCCATGACCTACTCCTGCGCCCGGTTCGTGGACCGGCACGCCTCGCTGGCCGAGGCCCAGGAAGCCAAGCACGAGCTGATCTGTCGCAAGCTCGGCCTCCACGAACGCTCCGAGGCCCGGCTCCTCGACGTCGGCTGCGGCTGGGGATCGCTGGCCATGCACGCTGCCCGCCGGCACGGCGCCCGGGTGGTCGGCGTGACGATCAGCACCGAACAGGTGGCGGCGGCCCGGGAACGGGTGCGGGCCGCCGGGCTCGCCGACCGGGTCGATATCCGCCTCCAGGACTACCGGACGCTGACCGGCGAGACCTTCGACGCCATCTCGTCGGTGGGGATGTTCGAACACGTCGGGTCGGAGCGGGCCGCCGAGTACTTCGCCACGCTCTACGGGCTGCTCGCTCCCCGCGGGCGCCTCCTCAACCACGCGATCTCGTCGGCCGGCGGGTCCCGGCTCGGCCGGCGGTCGTTCATGGCCCGCTACGTGTTCCCCGACGGGGAGCTCATCGACGTGGGCGACGTCGTGCTCGGCATGGAGCGGGCCGGCTTCGAGGTCCGCGACGTCGAGTCGCTCCGGGAGCACTACGCCCGCACGCTGCGGGCCTGGGTGGCCAACCTCGAGGCCGACTGGGACCGGGCCGTGGCCCTGGCCGGCATGGGCCGGGCCCGGGTCTGGCGGCTGTACATGGCGGCGTCGGTGGTCGGCTTCGAGGACGGCGGCATCGCCATCCACCAGGTGCTCGGGACGAAGACCGACGAGTACGGCCGCTCCGGCATGCCACCCACCCGGCGCGACTGGAACTGACGGCGCATTCCTCCGTCGAAGGTGCCGGAGGCGATCCGGGCGCGCCCCGGCCGGGCGGTCCGCCCCGGTCGCGCCATGACCGGTCACGGCGCCGGATAGGCTCGCCGCCCGACGAGCACCCCGGGAGCCTGCCATCGACGACGCCACCCCCACCGCGGGCGACGACCCCACGACCGAGCCCTGGAGCACCCCAGCCGCCACCACCCCGCCGCCGAAGCGCCGGCGGGTCTGGCCCACCCTGCTGGCCGGGCTCGTCGCCCTGCTCCTCGTCGCCGGGGCGCTCGTCCGGCTCCCCTACTTCGTCTTGAGCCCGGGCGAGGCCACCCCGGTCGAGCCGCTGATCCACGTGCAGGGGGCGCAGAGCTACCAGCACGACGGGACCATCCTCTTCACGACCGTCTCCCTGGCCGGCGACATCAACGCCTACGCCTTCCTCCACGGCAAGCTGAACCACAACGACGACGTCGTCTCCCGCGAGGCGATCACGGGCGGCACCCCGACCAAGACGTACAACGCCGAGAACGTGCAGGCGATGACCGACTCCAAGACCGCCGCCACCAAGGTGGCGCTGGAGCGGCTCGGCTACCAGGTGCCGGCCAAGGGCGAGGGAGCGCTGGTGGTCGACGTCACCGCCAAGGGCCCGTCCGACGGGAAGCTGCAGGTCGGTGACGACATCACCGCCGTCGACGGGGCGCCGATCGCCTTCGACGACCAGCTCGTGAGCGCCGTCCACGGCCACAAGCCCGGCGACGTCCTGACCTTCGCCGTCACCCGCGGCAGCCAGACCCTGACGGTGCCGGTCCAGACGGGCGACGACGGCAAGGGCGGGGCCAGGATCGGCGTGGCGCTGCAGACGAAGAACCTGCAGTACGCCTTTCCCGTCCAGGTGACGATCGACACCGGGAAGGTCTCCGGCCCCTCGGCCGGCCTGGCCTTCACGCTCGCCATCCTCGACGACCTGAGCGCCGGCAACCTCACCGGCGGCAAGAAGGTGGCCGTGACCGGGACGATCGACGTCAACGGCAACGTCGGGCCCGTCGGCGGCGTTGTGCAGAAGACGGCCGCCGCCCGCAAGGCGGGCGCCGTGGCCTTCCTCGTCCCTCCCGACGAGGAGAAGGACGCCAAGGCCCACGCCGGCCCGATGAAGATCATGGTCGTCCGGACCGTCGCCGACGCCCTGGCCGCCCTCCAGCAGCTCGGCGGCAGCGCCCCCACCCCGGCCAAGGCCGCCGCCCCCGCCTCGCACTGAGACCCCCAGGAGGGCCCGGATGGCCGGTGAGATCGTCAACGTGGAGCAGGCCGAGCAGTGGGACGGGCGCAGCGGCGAGTACTGGGCCGCTCACCAGGAGCGCTTCGACCGCGCCATCGAACCCCACCACGCCCGGCTGATGGCCGCCGCCGCCATCGCCCGGGGCGAGCGGGTGCTCGACATCGGCTGCGGCAACGGGCGGACGAGCCGCGACGCCGCCCGGGCCGCCGGAGCGGGCGGTTCCGTCCTCGCCGTCGACCTGTCGGGGCCGATGCTGGCCCGGGCCCGCCAGTCGGCCGAGGCGGAGGGTCTGACCACGATCCGCTTCGAGCAGGGCGACGCCCAGGCCTACCCGTTCCCGGCCGGCGCCGTCGACGTGGCGATGAGCCGCTTCGGCGTCATGTTCTTCGCCGATCCGGTGGCCGCCTTCACCAACATCGGCGCCGCCCTGCGCCCGGGGGGACGGCTGGCCATCCTGGTCTGGCAGCCGGTGGAGGCCAACGAGTGGATGACGGCGATACGCGAGGCGCTGTCCGTCGGCCGTGACCTGCCCGTCCCGCCGCCGGGCACCCCCGGCCCCTTCGGCCTCGCCGACGCCGATTTCGTCAACTCGGTGCTGAAGTCGGCCGGCTTCGCCGACATCACCCTCGACTCGTCGGTGGGGCCCTTCAACGTCGGGCCCGACGCCGAGACGGCCTACCGCTTCGCCGCCGGCCTCGAACCCGTCCTCGGCATGGTGGCCGACCTCGACGAATCGACGAAGGCCCGGGCGCTCGAGAACCTCCGGGCCACGGTCGCCGCCCACGAGACGGCCGACGGCGTGGCGTTCGGGTCGGCGGCCTGGGTGGTCACCGCCCGGATGTCCTGAGCCGGGCCCGCCGCATCCGGGGGCGGCCTCGGGCCGGGACGGCCCGGCCGGGGCGCTCCGCTCTTCACGCGACCGCCCCGGCCGTGCCGGCCGTTACTTCTTTCGCATCGTGATGGTCGTCGACATGCTCGTCGCCTCGGCGACCTTCTTGTGCATCGTCGTCGTGGTCGACATCCCCGACGTCTCGGCCATCGGCTTCTTCTTCATCGTCGTGGTGGTCGTCGACATCCCCGACGTCTCCGCCATCGGCTTCTTCTTCATCGTCGTCGTGGTCGTCGACATCCCCGACGTGTCAACCATGGCCTTCTTCATGGTCGTCGTCGTCGACATCTTCGTCGGGGCGGCCATCGGCTTCTTCTTCATGGTCGTCGTGGTGGTGCTGTAGCTCGACGGCTTCGGGCTCGGCGCGGTCGCGGCCGTCGCTTCGACGGCGACGCCGGCGAAGGCGAGGCCGGCGGTCACGGCGATGGCGAGGGACGTGCGACTGAGTGCCACGAACAGACCTCCTCTGTGCTGGGAACCGGTCCCCCTCCGCCTAGCAAACGAACCTCAAAAGGTCCTCAATGTCGCTGAACGCCAGACGCTGCGAGGTCAACTGAAGGTCTCGTTCTCACGCAGCGTTCACCTGGCGGGACGGGCGGGGCCGGCGCGCCGGGGCCAGAGCTCCTTGGCCGCCGGACTGATGAGCAGGGCGTAGGCGACGAAGAACGCCTCGGCGAAGGAGACGAAGCCGAGGATGGGGAGGGCGAGGCCGAAGGCGGCGAAGGCGACGGCGGCGTTCCGGGCCGGGCGCCCGAGCGTCCGCAGGAGCAGCACGGCGCTGATGCCCTGCCCGAGCCCGAGGGCGATGACCAGCATGGTCTGGGTCTGCACCGCCCCCGTCCCGGGGACGGAGTAGGTACGGCTGCCCTTCTCGTCGAGGCGGATCTGCCCCGCCAGGCGGATGGCATCGGCGCAGGGGATCTTCTTGCCTGTGCGCCCGGCGGTGTCGACGTTGTTCCACGGCTTCTTGTCGGTGTTGGCGTCGTCGAGGCGGGCCCGGCTCAGGCTGCAGCGGGCGCCTTCGGAGTTGAACAGCGTCGGGAGGCTGAACAGGACCGATCCGAACCCGACGACGAGCAGGGCCACGCAGGCGATGCGCACCATGGTCGGCGGCAGGCCGGCCGCCGCCCGACCTTCGGGATCCGTCATCGGCGAGACGGTACTCGTCCCTCCGCCGGTACCGGGTTGACCGTTGACACCGTGACAATGTTCATTGTAACAATCACCCATGGAAACCACGGCCGGGACGTGGCAGCCGACGGCCTGCATCCTCTGCTACCTCAACTGCGGGATCGAGGTCCGCCGCGGCGGCGACGACGGCCGCCGCTTCGAGCGCATCCGGGGCGACAAGGCCCATCCCGCCTCGGAGGGCTACACCTGCCAGAAGGCCCTCCGGCTCGACCACTACCAGAACGGTCGCCACCGGCTGACGACGCCGCTGCGCCGCCGGCCCGACGGCACCTACGAGCCGGTCGACTGGGACACGGCCATCGCCGAGGTCGCCGCCCGTCTCGGCGAGGTGATCGACCGCCACGGCGGCGAGTCGATCCTGTACTACGGCGCCGGCGGGCAGGGGAACCATCTCGGCGGGTCGTACGGCCTGTCGTTCTTCGCCGGCCTCGGTTCGAAGTTCCGGTCGCTGGCGCTGGCCCAGGAGAAGGGCGGCGAGTTCTTCGTCGACCTCGAGCTCTACGGCGGGCACACCACCGGGGACTACGAGCAGGCCGAGGTGGTCGTCCTGCTGGGCAAGAACGCCTGGCAGTCGCACGGCTTCCAGCGGACGCGCACGGTCCTCAAGGCGATCAGCAACGACCCGGCCCGGGCGCTCATCGTCGTCGACCCCGTCCGGAACGAGACGGCGGCGCTGGCCGACCACCACCTGGCCGTGCGGCCCGGAGCCGACGCCTTCCTCTACGCCGCCATGCTCGGCGTGCTGGTGGAGGAGGACCTCGTCGACCACGCCTTCCTGTCCGAGCACACGACCGGTGCCGAAGAGGTGCTCACCGCCCTGAAACAGGTGCCGGTCGGCGAGTTCTGCGCCCGGGCCGGGATCGCCGAGGAGCAGGTCCGCACCGTCACCCGCCGCATCGCCCGCGCCGCCTCCGTGTCCACGCTCGAAGAGCTCGGCATCGAGCAGATCCCCCACTCGACGCTCAACTCCTACCTCCACAAGCTGCTCTGGATCCTGGTCGGCAGCTTCGCCAAGCCCGGCGGCATGGCCGTCCACTCGACGCTGCTCGACCTGGAGCGGGTCTTCAAGGGGCCCGACTCACCGGCGGTGACGCCGGTGACGGGCACCCGGGTCGTCTGCGGCATGGTCCCCTGCAACGTCATCCCGGACGAGATCCTCTCCGACCACCCGAACCGGTTCCGGGCCCTGGTGGTCGAGGCCACCAACCCCGCCCACTCGCTGGCCGACAGCGCCCGGATGCGGGAGGCCATGCGGGCGCTGGACTTCTCCCTCGTCATCGATGTGGCCTTCACCGAGACGGCGGCCCAGGCCGACTACGTCCTGCCCGCCGCCTCGCAGTACGAGAAGTGGGAGTGCACGTACTTCAACTTCGAGTTCCCCCGCAACGTGTTCCACCTGCGGGCGCCGGTGTGCGACCCGCTCCCCGGAACCCTGCCGGAACCGGAGATCCACCTGCGCCTGGCCCGGGCCATGGGCCATCTGACCGACGACGAGCTCGAGCCGCTGCGGGCCGCCCTCGAGACCGGTGGCCGGCTGGGCTTCGCCGGGGCCTTCTTCTCGAAGTACGGCGTCGGCGTGACCGTCGACGAGCTCGGCTTCGGGCCGCTCGCCCTCTACGCCGTGCTCGGCCCCACGCTGCCCGACGGGGCGGCGGCCGCCGCCGTGCTGTGGGCGCTGTCGCACCGGCTCACGATGATGAACGGCGACGCCGTCCGCCGGGCCGGGATCGAGGGCGACGTCCCGTTCCTCGGCGAAGCCCTGTTCGAGGCCATCCTCCACGGCCGTTCGGGCGTCATCTTCACCGCCGACGCCTACGCCGGCGCCTGGAACTACGTCGACCGCCCCGAGCACCGGATCTCCCTGGTCATTCCCGAGCTGCTGGAGGAGCTGGCCGGGCTGGCCGGCGAGCCGGCCGCCGACCCGGCCGTCGTGGCCGAGTACCCCTTCGTGCTCACCGCCGGGTCCCGCCGGGCGTTCTCGGCCAACACGATCGTCCGCGACCCCGAATGGCGCAAGAGCGACCGGGAGGGGGCCCTGCACATCAGCCCGTCCGACGCCGCCGCCCTCGGCGTGGAGGACGGGATGCGGGTGGCGATCGTCACCAAGAGGGGGCGGGCCGTGGCCCCGGTGGAGATCACCGACGCCATGCAGCCCGGCCACGTCATCCTGCCCAACGGCTACGGTCTCCGCTACCCCGACGAGAACGGCGTCCCGGTCACGGTCGGCGTGGCCCCCAACGAGCTGACCGCCTCCGAGGACCGCGACTGGTTCGCCGGCACGCCGTGGCACAAGCACGTCCGAGCCCGACTGGAGGTCGTGTGATGCCCAAGTTCTACCTGGAGGGCAACTTCGCCCCGGTGCGCGACGAGACGACGGCCTTCGACCTGCCCGTCGAGGGGGCGATCCCGCCCGGGCTGGCCGGCCGCTATCTGCGCAACGGGCCGAATCCGGTGGCCGGCGACCCCGGCCACTGGTTCTTCGGCGAAGGCATGCTCCACGGCGTGGAGCTGTCCGGCGGACGGGCCACCTGGTACCGCAACCGCTACGTACGGACCGACTCGTTCGAGGCGGGGCGGCGCACCGTCGGCGACGACGGGACGCTGCAGCTCGACGTGACGCTGGCCAACACGCACGTGATCGCCCACGGCGGGCGGATCCTGGCCCTGGTCGAGAATCGGGGGCCGACCGAGGTGACCCCGGATCTCGACACGGTCGGCCCGTTCGACTTCGGCGGCCGGCTGACGACGGCCATGACCGCCCACCCGAAGCGCTGCCCCGTGACCGGAGAGCTGCACTTCTTCGGCTACGGCGTGTTCCCGCCGCTTCTCACCTACCACCGGGCCGATGCCGCCGGGAACCTCGTGCAGAGCGAGGAGATCACGGTGCCGGGGCCGACGATGCTCCACGATTTCGCCATCACCGAATACTCGGTGGTGTTCATGGACCTGCCGGTGGTCTGCGACCCGGCCCTGCTCCTCGCCGGGACGATGCCCTACCGGTGGAGCGACGACTACGGCGCCCGGCTCGGGATCATGCCCCGGGGCGGCACCGATGCCGACGTCGTGTGGGTCGAGATCGAGCCCTGCTACGTGTTCCATCCGCTGAACGCCGCCGAGCCGGAGCCGGGCCGGGTCGTCCTCGACGTCGCCCGCTACCCGCACCTGTGGCGGGACAGCCGCGACGCCTTCGAGCCGACGACGCTGCACCGCTTCACCGTGGACGTCGCCGCCGGCACGGTCAAGGAAGAGACCCTCGACGACCGGTCGGTGGAGTTCCCCCGCGTCGACGAGCGGCGCGTCGGGCGGCCGGCCCGGTTCGGCTACGCCGTCCCCACCCGGCCGGGGCCCGACGGGTTCGCCCTCGAGACGGCCCTCGTCAAGTACGACCTGACCACCGGGACGGTCGAGGAGCACCGGTTCCGCCCCGGCTGCGTGCCCGGGGAAGGCGTCTTCGTCCCCGCCTCCGACGAGGCCGGGGAGGACTCGGGCTACGTGCTGACCTACGTCTACGACGCCGGGCGCGACGGCAGCGACCTGGTGATCCTCGACGCCTCCGACTTCGCCGCCGCGCCGGTGGCGACCGTGGCCCTCCCCCAGCGGGTACCGTTCGGCTTCCATGGCAGCTGGATCGACTCGGGGGCTGCACCAGCCGCCGGTGACGCAAACTGAGTTCCGGGGGCCGTTCGCCGACGGGCCCCCGCCGTCGGCGCGGCGGGTCGACCCGCCGCCGTTGCGGCGTTTCGGGCCGGCCGAGCTGCGCCGGATGCTGGTCATCGGCTGGGTCGTGACGCTGGGCCTCCTCCGGGGGCTCGGCCGCTGGCTGCTGCATCCCCGCCGCCAGCGGCCGGCCGAGGCGGCCGCCGGCGGCCTCGTCGACGCCTTCATCGCCCTCGGCCCGATGTTCGTCAAGCTCGGCCAGCTGATCGGCTCGGCGCCCAGCGTCTGCCCGGCGGCGCTGTCGGAGGCGGCCCGGCGCTGCATCGGGACGGTCACCCCGCTGCCGGCGGCGGTGGTCCGGGACGTGATCGAGGGCGACCTCGGCCGTCCGGTGGAAGAGCTCTTCGCCTCCTTCGAGGACGAGCCGCTCTCGGCCGCCTCGGTGGCCCAGGTCCACGGCTGCGTGCTGCCCGATGGTCGGGCGGCGGTGGTCAAGGTGCAGCGGCCGGAGCTGCGGGCGACGGTGACGGCCGACCTGCGCATCCAGTGGCGCATGATGAGGCTCCTGGAGCGCGTTTCGGGCTTCGCCCGCGACGCCAACGTCACCGGCGCCATCGAGGATTTGCACGCCGTCACCTTCAACGAGCTGAGCTTCGTCCTCGAGGCCGAGCGGCAGGCCCGCTTCCGCGACGGTATCTGGGCCTTCGGCGACAATGCCGCCGTCACCGCCCCCGAGGTGTACTGGAACTGGTGCGGGCCCCGGGTGATCTGCATGGAGCGGCTGTTCGGGGTGCCGATCGACGACGTCGCCACCATCCGGGCCCGCCACGTCGACGCCAAGCTCCACGTCCGCCGGGGCGTGAAGGTGTGGATCGAGGCCTGCCTGGTGCACGGGCCGTTCCACGGCGACGTCCACGCCGGCAACATCTGGGCCCTCGACGACGGGCGGCTCGGCTTCCTCGACTTCGGCATCATGGGCGAGTTGACCGACGAGTGGAAACAGCTCATGCGGGACTTCTTCCTCACCTCCGCCGTCGACGACGACTTCACCCGGGTCGCCCGGGCCTACAAGCGGGTCGGCGCCTTCCCGGCCGACGCCGGTAGCGACGAGGCGATCGGCGCGGCCATGCAGGCGGCGTTCGGGCCGATGTTCGACGCCGGCCTCGGCGAGGTGCCGATGGCGGCCCTGCTGGGCGAGATCATCCGGATGATCGGCGCGTATGCCGGTGCGGCGGGGACACCGAAGGAGCTCCAGCTGATCATCAAGCAGCTGCTCTACTTCGAGCGCTACTCCAAGGAGTTCGCCCCGGACTGGCCGATGTTCCGCGACCTGTACCTCGTGCGCAACGTGTTCCCCGACGTGGTGGCGGAACGGGCCGCCGCCCTCGGGGTCACCTTCCCCGACTGACCGTGACCGGAGCCATGCCCCACGACGAGCTGATGACCATCGACGAGCTGGCCCGGGCGGCCGGCACCACCGTCCGCAACGTGCGGGTGTACCAGGACCGGGGCCTCCTGCCACCCCCGCAGCGGCGGGGCCGGCTCGGCGTCTACGGTCCCGACCATCTCCGCCGGCTGCGGCTGGTGCTGCGCATGCTGGGCCGGGGCTACCCGCTGGCCGCCATCCGGGAGCTGCTCGAGGCGTGGGAGGCCCGGCGCGACCTCGGATCGGTGCTGGGACTGGAGGAGGCGATCACCGCCCCCTACCAGGCCGAGGGGCCGCGCCGGCTGCCGGCGGCCCGGTTCCGCGAGCTGCTGGGGGGCGACGAGGTCGCCGTCGCCCGGGCCGTGGAGTCGGGCCTGGCGGCGGTCGACGGCGACGACGTCGTCGTCCGCAACCCCCGCCTCTTCGACGTCGGCCTCGAGCTGCTGGCCGAGGGCTTCCCGCCCCGGGCCATGGTCGACGTGGCGGCCGAGATCGCCGCCGCCATGGACCGCGTGGCCCGGCTGTGCGTGGCGCTGGTCGACGAGCACCTCTGGCAGCGCTTCGTCGACGCCGGCCTGCCCGCCGCCGACGCCGAGCGCGTGGCGGCCATCATCCAACGGATGCGGCCCCGGGCCCAGGCCGCCGCCGACGCCGCCCTCGCCGCGGCGATGGAGAAGCACACCGACGCCGTCTTCGCCCAGACCGCCGAACGCCTCGCCTCGAAGTCCCGCCACCGCAAGCTCCCCGCCTCCTAGCCTCCCGCGGCCGGATTCAGGATCCGGCAATGTGTTGGACCGGCGCGATGGACCGGCGTTCCTGAGGAACGACAGGTGTTCCTCAAGAACGCCGGTTGTTCGGCGGAGCGGTCAACGAGCCTTTGCCTCCGATGAGGCGCCGGGTGCAATCTCCTCCGGCAGTCGCACTCGCTCCATCGATTGGGGGCTGCCCAGGTCGTCAGCCCGGAAGGGAGCGGGGCAGGCCGAACCAGGCCATGACGCCGTTCTCGAAGCGGGTCACGGCCGAGATCCGCTCGCCGGCCAGTGTGAGGACGAGGAGGCCGACGCCGTGGCGGATCCCGTCGGCGCCCCGGAGGTAGGCACCGAAGGCCAGCTGGCCGTTGGCCCGGGTCGGGACGAGGTCGTAGGCGCGGCCCCCCAGAATGACGGCAGCGAAGAAGCGGGCCACGACGTCCCGCCCGACGTACTCGAAGGGGATCGGCGGCATCGACACGCAGACGTCCTCGGTGAGCAGGGCCACCAGCCCGTCGACGTCGCCCGCCTGGTAGGCCTTCACGAACCGCTCCACCACCGCCTGCTCCGCCGGTGAGTCGGGGGCGGGTGGCGCCGGGCGCTCGCCGGTCGCCGGCCGGCGGTGCTCCAGCGTGGCCCGGGCCCGCTTGAGGGCGCTCGTCACCGACTCCACAGTGGCGTCGAGCAGATCGGCGACCTCGTCGGCGTGGTACCCGAGGACGTCGCGCAGGATGAGGACGGCCCGCTGGCGGGGCGGCAGGAGCTGGAGCGCCGTCACGAAGGCCAGCGAGATGTTCTCCGCCGCCTCGTAGCGGGCCTCGGGGAGGAGCGCGTCGGGGTAGGGCTCGAGCCACACCACCTCCCCGAACCGGGTCGGCTCGGGGGGCTCAATGTCGGGGACGTTCCACGGCACGGCCGGCCGCCGCTTCATCGACCGCAGGGCGTTGAGGCACCGGTTGGTGGCGATGCGGTAGAGCCAGGTCCGCAGCGTGGCCCGCGCCTCGAACCCGGCCAGGTTCTGCCAGGCCGACAGCAGTGTGTCCTGCAGGGCGTCCTCGGCGTCCTGGAGTGATCCGAGCATGCGGTAGCAGTGCGTCTGGAGTTCGCGGCGGTACGGCTCGGTCAGCTCCCGGAAGGCGTCGCCGTCGCCACCCTTGGCCTTCTCGATCAAATCCGTCGTCATCGCTCTGCCATCGCCGCACGACACTGCCGCTCCTTCGCCGGTTCACAGTACCGACACCGGCCGGGGCGCGTACTGGGCGGTCGAAGGGCGCCCACATTCGCCCCGGCGTGGTGTCGGCACGGTCGACAACATCACCGAAGGAGGCAGCGAGGATGACAACGTCGGATCTGCAGGGGACGACGGCGCTGGTGACGGGGGCGTCCCGGGGCTTCGGCCGTGGCATCGCCGTCGCCCTCCACGGCGCGGGCGCCCACGTCGTCGCCGTGGCCCGGAGCGCCGAACAGCTCGACCAGCTCCGATCGGAACTGGGCGGCTCGCTCACCGCCGTGGCGGCCGACGCCGCCGACCCCGTCGTGGCCGGGACGCTCCTCGAGCGCTACCGGCCGGAGACGCTGGTGCTCAACGCCGGCGCCGCGCCACTGATGCGCCCGATCCAGCACCAGACCTGGGAGACGTTCAGCCGCAACTGGGAGGTGGACACCAAGCAGGCCTTCCACTGGATCCGGGAAGCGCTGCTGGCGCCGCTCGCCCCGCACAGTTCGGTGATCGCCATGTCCAGCGGGGCGGCCATCGCCGGCTCGCCGCTGAGCGGTGGCTATGCCGGAGCCAAGGCGACGATCCGCTTCCTCACCGCCTACGCCGCCGACGAGTCCGAGCGGGCGGGGCTCGGCATCCGGTTCGTCTCCGTCCTCCCCCGGCTGACCCCGGCCACCGAGCTCGGCGCCGCCGCCGTCGCCGCCTACGCCCGGCGGGAGGGCGTCGCCCCCGATGACTACGCCGGACGGATCGGCCCCGGCCTCGGCCCCGACGAGGTCGGCAAGCACATCGCCGGCCTCGCCTCGTCGACGGACCACCACCCCGGCGCCTACCTGCTGACGCCGGACGGACTGAAGGAGATCTCCTGATGCAGACGCCCCCGATCGTGTCTCCCGAAGCATGGAAGGATTCCTGGCAGCGGCTGCTGGTGAAGGAGAAGGCCCTCACCCGGGCCCGGGACGCCCTGGCCGCCGAACGGCGGCGGATGCCGTGGCTGGCCGTGGAGACGGACTACGGAGGGCTATCCCCGGACCGAGCCCTACGTCTGGTGGAAGTGGCACGACGAGTACGACGAGGCCGAGCCGGCCCAGGGCTGGGCGGAGCAGGTCGCCCGCGGCGTGGCGGAGTTCTCGAAGGACGACTCGTGATGCCGATCGCCCACGTCGCGGCTGCTCCTGGCCCGCGCCTGGCTGGTCTCGCACCGGACCCGTTCGCCATCGGCAATGCCGCGGTGTAGAACAGCGGACAGGGAACTGGACGAATGGGGGCGATCGTGGGCCTGGATCGGATCGCGGCCATGCGGAAAGAACAGCAGGACGTCGTGGCCTTCTGCCGCACGCTCACCCCGGAGGAGTGGGCCACCCCGAGCCGCTGCGTGGGCTGGTCGGTGCAGGACGTGCTGTCCCACCTGGCGGCGGCCGCCCACGGCGTGTTCACGCCGTGGATGTTCAAGCTGATGGCCAGCAAGAGCGTCGAGCGCACCAACGACGCCGACGCCGACCTCCGCCGCAGCCGGCCGCCCGGGGAGGTCCTCACCGAGTACGAGAAGTGGAACGGCCGCATGGCCGGCCTGCTGTCCCTGGCCCAGCGGCCCCCGCTGGCCAGGATCCCGTTCAAGCTCGGGGAGCTCGGCCTCTACCCGATGGCGCTGGTGGCGTCGGCGGTGGTGTTCGACACCCACATCCACCTCCACCACGACATGGCTCCGGCGGTGGGCCGGACCCTCCCGCCGCCGACGGCGGCCACGGTGGCGGTCGTCAACGAGTGGGTCCTCCAGGCCATCCCGAAGATGGGCCAGGCGGCGCTCTCCTTCCTGGACCGGCCCGTCACCATCACGCTCGACGGGCCGGGGGGCGGGAGCTGGGCCGTGGTGCCCCAGCCGGGTGACGCACCGGCCCGTATCGAGCCGGCCCCGGGGTCCGGGTCGGCCGCCACCATCGTCGCCAACCCGGCCGAGTTCGCCCTGTGGGCCACCCGCCGCCGGCCCTGGCGGGAGCAGGATGTGAAGCTCGATGGCGACGAGGCCTACGCCACCCGCTTCCTCGACGCCCTCCGGGTGGTCTAGGCGTCGGGCCGGCTCACGAAGTAGTTGTCGTGGCGCTCGCAGAGCGCCGTCCACTCCTCGTCGGTGTAGTGGCGGCCGGCGGCCCGTTCGGCGATGGCTTCGAAGTAGCCCTCCCGGGGTGCGCCGGGAGCGAACAGGATCAGCATCGACGACGGTTCGTCGGACTGGTTGCGGAAGCCGTGCACGCCGCCTTCGGGGACGTAGACGAAGTCGCCGGGGCCGGCGTCGAGCCACTGCTTCCCGTCGTAGATCTCCACCCGGCCCGAGACCACGAAGAACGACTCGGACATCGTCCGGTGGAAGTGGGGCGCGGCGCCACCGGATCGCGGTCCGGCGTCCCACCGGTAGAGGCCGAAGCGGCCGTCGGTGGAAGCGCCGGTGGCCAGGTAGCCGAGGGCCACCGCCCCGCCGATGGCCAGGTGTGGGTCATGGTCGGCCGGACGGTAGATGGCGCTGTCCTCGCCGCTCGCGCCCCGGTAGAGCTCCTCGGGATACGACACGCGATGCTCCTTCCCGGTCTGGTCGCCGGCGTGGGGAGAAGCCTGGCAGATCGGCGGGACCGCCGGCTCAACCGGCCTCCGGACTCCCACTGGAAGTACCCGAGCGTCATCCGTTCGAAGGCGCCGATGGCCGTGAAGGCCGCTGCCTCGATGCCCTGGTCCTCCACCACACGGTGGATCGACTTCATGACCTCGTCGCCGGTGCCGAGAACGATGGCGACGGTCCGCCGCCCGTCGCTTGCGGTGTCCAACGTCTTGACCTGCATCGGCCCTCCATTGCCACGGATCGAATCACCCCACGCTTACCCAGGCACGCCGGCCTACGATGCCGGCCCAAAGCGTTGACCCGGGGAGGGGCGGATGGCCGACTGCGTGTTCTGCTCGATCGTCGCCGGCGAGATCCCGGCCCACGTCGTCCACGACGACGAGCGCACGATCGCCTTCATGGACATCGGCCAGGTGAACCCCGGCCATGTCATCGTGGCCGTGAAGCCGCATCGGGAGACGTTCGTCGACCTCGACGCCGACGAGGCGGCGGCGGCCTTCCGCACCGCCCACCGGATCGCCCGGGCGGTGGAGGCGGCGTTCCGCCCGGAGGGCCTCACCCTGCTCCAGGCCAACCGGCCGGCCGGCTTCCAGACGGTGCCGCACTTCCATCTCCACGTCCTGCCCCGCCATCCCGGCGACGGCGTCGAGCTGACCTGGCCGGCCAAGCACCCGCCCGCCGATGAGCTCGCCGCCCTCGCAGCCCGCATCCGGGGGACCTGAGCTCCGGGGCCCGCCGGCAGCTTTGCCCGGTTCGGGCCGTTCGGGACGTCGAATTGTGACCGGGAGGCGATGCCCCGGCGGCGCGTTCGGCCGATAGGTGGGATGTGAACCGTATTGAGGGTCTCCGGTCGAGCGCGCGCCTCTTCCTGCCGCACGCCGCCCTCAGCGCCATCCCCGTCCTCGTCCTCGGGCTCGTCCTCGGGGTCAACTACCGGGCCGAAGCCCGGCACCGGGGCCTCACCGCCGGAGCGTCGCAGGCCAACCTCGTGGCGCAGACGGCGGTCGAGCCGGTCCTCGACGGTCACGATCTCTCCGCCGGGCTCACGCCCGGCGAGCGCCAGGGTCTGGAGCGCCTGTCGGAACGGGCCGTGGGGGCGGGCACGGTGCTGCGGCTGCGGGTCCGCGACCTCGAGGGGCGCGTCGTGTTCTCCGGCGACGGCTCCGGCCTCTCCGGCGGCGCGCCGGACGAGGAGGCGGTCGAAGCGGCCGGCGGCACGCCGGTCACCCGGCTCACCCGGCTGAACCGGGACAGCAACGACGCCGGGCCCGAGGGCGTGGCCGCCGTCGAGGCCTACCGGGTGCTGCGGGCCGGCGCGCCGGCCCGCCCGGTCGGCGTCCTCGAGGTCTACCTCCCCTACAGCCCGATCCAGCACGACATCGGAGCCGGGCTGCAGGCGCTGCAGCGCAACGTCTTCGCCGGGCTCGGCGTCCTCTACCTCGTCCTTCTCGGCATCTCCCTGTCGGTCGGCCGGGGACTGCGGCGGGAGTCGGCCCGCAACGCCTTCCTGGCCCAGCACGACACGCTGACCGCCCTCCCCAACCGCACCCGCTTCCACCGGGAGGCGGAGGTGGCGGTGGCCTCGGCCCGAAACTCGAGGCGCCCGGCCGTGATCGCCATCATCGACCTCGACCGGTTCAAGGAGGTCAACGACACGCTCGGCCATCCCAATGGCGACCGCCTCCTCGTCGAGGTGGCCCGCCGGCTGGCCGAGCGCACCCGCCCCGGCGACACCGTGGCCCGGCTGGGGGGCGACGAGTTCGGCGTGATCCTGCGGGACGTCGACGATCCGGAGGTCCTCCTGACCCGGCTCCGCTCCTCCATCGACCGGGAGGTCGAGGTCAGCGGCCTGCCGCTGTCGGTCGAGGCCAGCGTGGGCTACGTCATCGCACCGCAGGACGGTACCGACGTCGACGAACTGCTCCAGCGGGCCGACGTCGCCATGTACGAGGCCAAGGCCCGCCACGCCGGCGTCGTGCGCTACGAGCGGGCGCAGGACCGGTACGACGCCGCCAACCTCGGGCTGGTCGCCGAGCTGCGCCGGGCCATCGACGACGGCGACCTCGTCCTCCACTACCAGCCGAAGGTGGGCCTCGCCGACGGACGGGTCGAAGCCGTGGAGGCGCTCGTCCGCTGGCAGCACCCCGTCCACGGCACCCTGGCCCCGGGCCGGTTCCTGCCGCTGGCCGAACAGACCGACCTCATCGAGCCGCTGACCGACTGGGTGCTCCGCAGCGCCCTGGCCGACATGGCCACGGCCGGACTGCCGGCCGACCTCGGCGTCGCCGTCAACGTCTCGGCCCGGAGCCTCTCCCGGCCCGACTTCGCCGCCCGGGTCCTCGATCTCCTCGACGCCACGGCCTTCCCCCCGGAGCGCCTCAGCCTCGAGATCACCGAGACCGCTCTGCTGGCCGATCCCCCACGGGCGGCCGGCATGCTCTGCGCCCTGGCCGGGCGGGGGGTGCAGATCAGCATCGACGACTTCGGCCAGGGGCACACGTCGCTCGGCTACCTGTCGGCCCTCCCCGTCCACGAGCTGAAGATCGACCGCGCCTTCGTGGGCGACATGCTGACCGACCCGAGCCACGCCGCCATCGTCCGCTCCATCGTCGACCTCGGCCACAACCTGTCGTTCCGGGTGGTCGGCGAGGGGGTCGAGACGCCCGACACGATGGCCTGTCTCCGCCGGACCGGCTGCGACGTGGCGCAGGGCTACCTCATCGCCCGGCCCATGCCGCTGCCGCAGCTGGTCTCGTGGCTCCCCGCCTTCGAGGCGCAGCTCCTCGCCTGAGGAACGCCCGTTCGCGCCAGCGCGTCCCGTAATGTCAGGGGCATGACCACGACACTCGGCACCATCGGCGTCTGGCAGTTCACCGGCAATGCGACCCCCGAGCTCGCCGCCGAGGTGGAGGCGCTCGGCTACGGCACGTTCTGGCTCGGCGGCTCGCCGGACGGCGACCTCGCACAGGTGGACGCGCTGCTCGGGGCCACCGAGCGGATCACGGTGGCCACCGGCATCGTCAACATGTGGAAGGACGACGCCGCCACCGTGGCCGCCTCCACAAAGCGGATCGGGGGACGGTACCCGGGGCGGTTCATGCTCGGCGTGGGGGTCGGCCACCGGGAGGCGATCCAGGAGTACCGCAACCCCTACGACAAGATCGTCGAATACCTCGACCAGCTCGACGAGGCCGGCGTCCCACCCGAGCAGCGCATGCTCGCCGCACTGGGCCCCAAGGTGCTGGAACTGTCGGCGGCCCGGACGGCCGGCGCCCACCCCTACCTCACGACGCCGGAGCACACCGCCTTCGCCCGCAAGATCATCGGCCCCGACGCCCTGCTCGCCCCCGAGCACAAGGTCGTGGTCGACACCGACGCCGAACGGGCCCGGGCCCTCGGCCGCAAGACGGTGAAGCGCTACCTGGCGCTGGCCAACTACCGCCACAACCTGCTGCGGTTCGGCTTCTCCGACGACGACGTCGCCGGCGACGGCAGCGACCGGCTCGTCGACGCGCTCGTCCTCCACGGCGACGCCGGCACGGTCGCCGAGGGGCTGCGGGCCCACCTCGAGGCGGGCGCCGACCACATCTGCATCCAGGTCCTCGGCGGCGACCTCGTCCCCGCCTACCGGGCCCTGGCCGCGGCGCTGGGGTAGCGGCCGGCGCTCACGCCGGCCGCAGCACGCAGCGGAAGCCGATGTGGCCGGATGAGGTGTCGGGGGTCTGGCCCTGGCGGGCGGCGGGGCGGTAGCGGCGGCAGTAGTTGGGGGCGCAGAGGTGGGAGCCGCCTTTGACGGCGTACATCGGCATTGGCGCCGGCGCCGGTGGGGCGGAGTGGCAGCAGCCGGACGGGGCGGCGTGGAAGGGGCCGGCGGTCCACTCCCAGACGTTGCCGATCATGTCGAAGAGGCCGTAGCCGTTGGGCGGAAAGGCGCCGACGGGCGACGTCCGCTCGAAGGGTCCGCGGCGGTGCCAGGGGAAGCGTCCGTACCAGATGTTGGCCATCGCCTGGCCGCCGGGGGCGAGCTCGTCCCCCCAGGCGTAGGTGGCGCCGTCGAGCCCGCCTCGGGCCGCGTACTCCCATTCCGCCTCCGACGGGAGTTCCTTCCCGGCCCACCGGGCGTAGGCCTCGGCGTCGGCGTGGGCGACGTGGACGACCGGGTGGTCGTGGCGGCCGGCGAGGTCGCTGCCGGGCCCTTCGGGCTGCCACCAGCTGGCCCCGGGCACGTAGGACCACCATTGCCGGATGTCGTGCAGGTCGACCGGGCCCGGGCAGGGATGGAAGACCAGCGAGCCGGGGACGAGCAGCCCCGGGTCGGCGTCGGGGTAGTCGCCGGCGGTGACGGGCCGTTCGGCCACCGTGACGTGGCCGGTGTCGGCGACGAAGCGGGCGAACTCGGCGTTGGTGACCGGGGTGGCGTCGATCCAGAAGTCGCCGACGGTGGCCGGGCGGACGGGGCTCTCCTCCGGGTAGAACCCCGTCGCGCCCATGGCGAAGGTCCCGCCCCGGACCAGGACCATGTCCCGGGTGGCGGCGAGCGTCGCCGGCCCGCCGCTCATGACCCGAGCGTGACGGAGTGCCGTTCACCCTTGGCCGGCACGTAGTCGATCGGCGCACCACAGGGGATCAGGCCCTCGGTCTCGACGCTCTCCTCGAAGGCGCGGATGATGCGCCGGGCGTGCTGCATCACCCACCACCGGACGTGGGTCTGGTTGACGGGCTCGCGCTCCTTGGGGTCCTCCAGCAGGTTGATGATGCGGGCGAAGCCGAGCGGGATCTCGGGGTCGTGGAAGTGCTGCTGGCGTTTGAAGCTGATCTTGAACTGCGACCACTTGACGGCGTGCAGCTCCTCGTTCAGCCACACCATGCAGCCCTCCCGGCCCGAGGTCTCGGCGCCGGTGAAGAAGGCGCGCTGGTCGACGCCGTCGATGACCCGGTCGGTGGGCGTCTCGCAGCCGGCGAAGCGCAGCAGCGTGGTGAACATGTCGGTCACGTGGACCATCTCGTTGCTCTCCCGGACGGGCACCTGTCCCGGCCAGCGGATGAGGCACGGCGTGCGGATGCCGCCCTCGGCGGAACTGAAGTACGACCCGTCGAAGAACCCGGCCGTGCCCCGCCCGATGAGGTGGTCCTCGGGGCCGTTGTCGCCGGCGAAGATCACGATGGTGTTCTCCGACACGCCGAGCTCGTCGAGGCAGTCGAGGATCGACCCGAAGTCGTGGTCGAGCATCAGCAGGCAGTCGCCCCACTCGCCGTTGGTGCTCTGCCCCCGGAATTCCTCCCGGGGAACCATCGGGAAGTGCATCAGCGAGTGGTTGTGGTACAGGAAGAACGGCCGGCCGGCCTCGACGCTGCGCTTCATGAACGCCTTGGCCCGCTTGTCGTACTCGCCGTCGATCTCGCCCTTGAGCTTCTGCGTCAGCTGCTGGTCGGTGCGGGCCCGGACGCCGTGGCCCCGCAGGCCCTCGTACATGTAGGCGTAGCCGTCGCGCTCGCCGTCGTACCAGGGGTCGTCGGGCCACAGGCACTCGTCATAGGTGCGGGGCGGCCCGTACCACTCGTCGAAGCCGTGGTCGGTCGGCCAGCGGCCGTCCTCGGCGCCGATGTGCCACTTCCCGAAGCAGGCGGTGGCGTAGCCCGCCTCCGACAGGATGTCGCCCATCGTCCGTTCCCAGGCCACGAGCCCACCGTCGTTGCCGCCGAGGGCGATGGTGTGGTTGCCGGAGCGGATCGGGTAGCGCCCGGTCATCAGCGCCGAGCGGGTCGGCGTGCACTGCGGCTCCACCACGAAATGCGACAGCTTGAGCGACTCGGCCGCGAACCGGTCGATCCGAGCGGTGTCGGCGCCCCGCAGGATGCCGCCGCCGTAGCAGCCGAGTTCCCCGAGGCCGAGGTTGTCGACGTGGAAGTACACGATGTTCGGTTGACTGGACAATTGAGCACCTCGTGGAGAGCAGGGGGCGGGGTCGCCCACCTAGGAACGGGGAATGGTCGTGACGAGACAGAGGCGGTCACCGCGGTACCGGATGGCCTCCAGGTCGAACGGCGTCTCGTCGTCGAGGTAGGTCAAGCGGTGCAGGAGCAAAAGCGGCGATCCGGCCCGGATCGAGAGCAGGGTGGCGGTCGCCTCGTCGGCCGACACCGCCTCGGTGGTGACCTCGGCCCACCCCAGCCGCAGGCCGAGCTTGTCCTCCAGGAGGGAGAAGACGTCCACATGGTCGAGGTCCGCCCCCTGCAGCACTGCCAGGGCCTCGGGCCGCAGCGAGCTGGTCTCGAGCGAGAGGGGGACGCCGCCGACGGACCGCAGCCGTTCCACGAAGACCGTCGGGCTGCCCTCGGGCACGGCCAGCTTGCGGGCCACGAACGGCGTCGCCGCCGCCTCCCGCACCGACAGGACCCGGTTGTCGACCGGAAGGTGGTGGCCGGCCAGCGACTCCGCCAGACCTTCGAGGCGGCCGAGACCCTGGCGGAGCTTGGCGCCCGTGACGAACGTCCCGGCCCCCGGCACGCGGGTGATGAGCCCTTCCGCCCGCAGGAGATCGAGCGCCTCCCGCACCGCGTTGCGGCTGACGCCCAGCTCCTTGGCCAGCGTGGTCTCGGGGGGCAGCGCCGGCATCGGCGCCGCCAGCCCGCCGAAGGCCCCTTCGAGGATCTGGCTCCGCAGCGTGTCGCGGACCCAGCGGGCGGCGTCGGCCCGGGTGCCCGCATAGGACGGCTGCGGGGGCCGGGGAAACGTCCGGGGAGCCGGCAGGCGGGGCATGGGCCTCACTCTGACACGCCGTCTGTTATGTGGCGGTGACGGCTCTGTTACGCCACCTTTCACCATTCTGAACCGCCTGGTCTGGCTCTCGGCGGTGGCGGAATTGCCCCCCTTCCGCCACCAGGCCGACGTCGGCCTTCCGAGCCGCTCCGGAAGGCACAAGTGGCGTAACCGGCGCTTTACCGAGCGGCGCGCCCCGCGAAACACGCCGGGCATATTCCTCTTTGCAGCGCTTGCACAGGGGGGACACGCCAATGGGACCCGCGCTCACGCTGCGGAATGTCGACGACGTCGTGCGGATCGTCGACGAGACCACCAACCACGCCGATCCGGCGGCCCAGCGCAAGGCCCGCCGGATGACGATGCTCGTGATGGTCATCGCCCTCGGCGGTGTCTTCGTCGACGCCTAC
>Ga0070741_10007897_pt1 | contig 21701 bp, 17 predicted proteins | sample Coa_R1_4_FD_66440 | JGI IMG/M metagenome (GOLD analysis project Ga0070741, IMG submission 66440) | Surface soil microbial communities from Centralia Pennsylvania, which are recovering from an underground coalmine fire - Coalmine... | ecosystem: Environmental > Terrestrial > Soil > Unclassified ... | reverse complement strand
GGAAATAGTTCGTGAGTCCTTGGAGGTAGCTGATGGCGAAGAACGGCTGCACCGCCGCACTGCCGCCGCCTACGGGCTGCGCGGGGTAAGCATCGGGGCCGATGACCGCAATGGATTTGACCTGTGTTTTGTCGAGCGGCAGCAGGTTTCCTTCATTCTTGAGTAGCACGATGCTCTCGCGCGCGCCTTGGAGTGCGACGTGGTCTCCGCTGCGATTGAAGCGCGAGATCGATAAGTCCGTCTGGTCGCGATCGAGCCATCCGAACTGAATGGCGGTGCGCAGGATGCGGCGCACCTTGTCGTCGATGGTGGCTTCGCTGACCTTACCGGCTTTAATCGCGGGGATGAGGTTGGCGCGGTTCATGAATTTGCCGGATGGCATTTCGAGATCGACGCCGCCATTCGCCGTGGCCACAGCATCGTAGGTGGAATCCCAGTCCGACATCATGATTCCCTGAAAGCCCCACTCTTTTTTCGCAACATTGTTGTTGAGATAGCTGTTCTCGGTCATGTGCTGACCGTTGGTCAGATTGTAGGAATCCATGATGGCGCCGACGTGTGCTTCCTTGACGGCGGCCTCGAAGGTGGGCAGGTAGATCTCGCGCATGGTGCGCTCATCGATGACGGAGTCCATGGCGCGGCGGCTGTATTCCTGGTTATTGCCCATGAAGTGCTTGATTGTCGCGCTGACTCCCTGGCTCTGCATGCCTTCGATGTAGGCGACAGCTGTCCGCGCGGCGAGGAAAGGATCTTCGCCGAAGTATTCGAAATTGCGGCCGGCCATCGGTGCGCGATAGATGTTGACCCCCGGGCCGAGCACGAAATGAACGCCGCGGGCGCGGGCGTCCTGTCCGATGGTCATTCCGACCTGGCGGGCGAGTTCGGTGTCCCAGGTCGCCGCCAATGCGATGCCGCCGAAGGTGGTCGAAGGACCGTAGTTGCGGACGCCGATGGGGCCATCGGCCATTTTCAGGCGCGGCAAGCCGATCTGCTTGATCTCGCGAATGTAGAAATCATCGACTCCCCCGATGAGATCGACTTTCTGTTCGAGGGTCAACTGCTTGAGCATCGAGTTGACCCGCGCCTCGAGATCCGGGGTCGATGGTTGTGGAGCCTGGGAAAACGCAGTCAGGACAAAAAGAAAGATTACGGTGAGCAGCGAGTGGACTTTGCGCATGCGAATTTTTCTCGAGTGCGGGTTCAAGGTATCACAGGAGGTCCGGTCGCAGAGAGGGTCTAACCGGGAAACCAAAGCCTTGAACCGAGTTAGCGGAAGCTGGCGCTGCGGACTTTCTGGCGGAAGTCGTCGCCCTCCATTTTGATGATGCGGCACATCTCGTGAAGGCGTGATCTCATGCGCTCGCCGATGCGGTCTCCCAAGGTTTCTTCGCGTGCGGCGCCTCTTGGACCGCCGATCGCCCCGGCGGGTTTGTCATCAAAATTCGTCGTGATGATAGTGGTGCGATTGTCGTTATAGCGGGTGTTGAGAATCAGCGCGACCGTGTCCCATACCCATTCCGTCGGTTTGACCGCGCCGAGCTCATCGAGGACGAGCACTTCGCTTTCAAAGACGGGCCGCAGGATCTCGAGCTCCGTCGCGCGGACTGAGTCGTTATAGGAATTCTGGATGTTCTTCAGCAGCTCGCGATAATCGTAGAACAGGCAGGGCACGCCTTTGCTGAGAATCAGTTCTTTCACAATGCCAACCGCGAGGTGCGTTTTGCCGACACCGATGGAACCGATCAACAGCAGCCCGGTGTTTTCGACGGGATATTCTTCGACGAAGCGGCAAGCCGCCATACGGGCGGCAGCCAGTCCCCGCAGCGGCCCATCAAAATCGAAATTGGAGAGCTCGCAATGCTCATAACGCTTGGGAATCCTGGCGGCGTTCAGCAAGCCTTGAGTCCGGCTCTGTAAGCGGCAAGTGCAGCGTGCAACCCGGGTCCCACTGCCATTTGCGACCGATTTCCATCCCGTACCCGAACAAAGAGGACAAATTTCCGCGGCGACTTTCATGAGCGATGAGCGATGATCTACTTTGAATTTGCACCCCGCGCGGAATTCGCGCAAGTGCAAACAGCAGTGCGTCTGTGTAGATGTTGTGAAGATGTAAGCTGGATTGTGGACAAGTGAGGAAAGAAGAAACCTGCGCAACCACAGAGGTCACAGAGCAACACAGAGAACAATCGACTAGCTCCTCCACTTCAGTGTCACCGGACCGCTCATGGGGTGCTTCATCTCGGTTCCGGTGTGACGCGCCTCGAAGTACGCAGCCTTCAATTGGAAATACCACTTGGCGGGACGATCGGCGTCATCGATCAACATCAGGTGCGGATTGTATTGTAGGCCTTCCGACTGCTTCTCCATCGTTCGGCGGTCTTGTTCCACAAACTTTGCAAAAACAAATTTCAGTAACTCCGGTCCCAGCGGCAGCCAGCGAAAGATGTTCCACGCGGCGACGACGTCAATGCTGCAGTGATTGCGTGTTATGGGCGTGACGGTGGTCAGGCTGGAGAACCAGTACTTCCCTGCCTGGATGGTCTCAAGACGCCGGTTGGGCAGGACAAAATCAATTGTGGTGGTGATCGACTCCGCATCGGCGTACAGGCGCAGCAACTTGTAAGGCGCGCTGTTGGAGCTGGGGGCATGCGCGCTCATGCGAAAGCCAAGCGGGATGGGCTCAAACGTCTTCTGCTTCTCGTGAATACTGCTGCGTGAACGCCACCACCACGCCTGGTGAACGAACGGGCCGTGCGCGGGATCCATGAGACCGATGATTCCATGGTCCACGCTGCAGGGCAGATCGGCGGTGAGATATGCGGTCTTGTATTTATCGCTGAACGTCGGAACCTCAGGCGCCCGTAGTTCCGGTTCAACTACCTTGGTGAATCCTGCCCCTGCCGGCGAAGGCTCGGGCACGAACACCCAAATGAAATCGTCGCGCTCTTCGCAGGCAAACGCGCCCGCGTAGATCCGGTCTACCCGCAGCTTCTGATCTGCCGTGAGCGAAGGAATGAGCTGGCATTGGCCGCTATGGGCGTCGAACTTCCAGCCGTGATAACTGCATTCGACCTGCTGGCCGTCGAACCAGCCATACGACAGTGGCATGCCGCGATGCGGACAGGCATCGCGCAAGGCAAAGGCCTGACCCTGGCGGTCCCGTCCGATCACCAGCGGGATTTCGAGCAGCATGGCCTTGTGCAGATGACTCCGCTGCACCCTGTCGCTGGGCAGAGCGCGATACCAGAAGCCGAACATCATCAGCGAGTCCGGGGTCTGCGTTTCCAAATCAGGCATGGACACAGCAGATTACTACAGCGGTCAGTCTTCAGTAGTCAGCCCCTCCTCATCTTGAACAACCGCAACCACTGAACGGTCAAGTGCTGCTTGCTGAACGCTGATTTCGTGACGCAGATCACAGACGAGTGTCACGCCGAAGCCGATCATGAATAAGGGTTAGAACACCTCGACGGCCGCTCCAGGCGCCAGGGTCGCGGCCGAGGGAGGAAGTCATGAAAAACCTGCTTGTCATTGGGTTCGCATTGGTGCTGATCGTTTTTGGGTCAGTGCTGCTATTTGCAGACGAGAAGTCGCCAGTAGTGGTGAAAGGTTCGTCAGTCACCACCGGAGTGGTGATCGTGGACGTTCAGTTCAAGGGTAAAACCGCCGAGTTGCAGTGCAACGAGGGTGGGCCCAGCTGTAACAAACTGAAACCGGGCGACTACGTCATGGTTCAACTGCCAAAGAACCACGGCATGTATGACTGCGCGAACGTGGAGGTCTATTCGCCTACCGCGTCTGACAACGACGAAAAGATCGGGGCATATTGCCTGATTCAGAAGTAGGTTCCTTCGGCAGTTGACAGTGGGGGGATGCAGCCCGCCGTACTCGCTGCTCAATCGCGCTTTCCCCAGCTACCAACTAACCGGTACCCCCGATTGGTTCTGTAATCCATAAATTCCTCCAAGTCAGCCACTTACGCCAATTACTTCAGTGGTTCAGTGTCCCTACGTCAGATTGCCCGTCGGCCCTGCCCATCCTATAATCACCCTACTCTGGTTAAGGTTCTCCGTCAGGTTCCGGGTAGGTGACTGCGGAGGAGGTGTGTCTCCGACGCGGTGCGAAAACCCGGTATGCGAAAAAGCCTGCAACTCGCCCTGATGGCAACATCCGTAATCGCGACCTCTCTTTCCTTCTCAACGCCATACGTGCAGGCCGAAGCCAACGTTGCTACACAAGTGGTCACCACTACCGATGATTCAGGCCGGACCATTTACGTGAACGAACCCGTGGTCCCGGCCAAGCCGGCTGCGGCACCGCGCCGGTCTTCATCGCTCGTGTTTTGGAGCGTAACCGACCGCAAGTGGAAGCCGGTGCCATCGGCCAACGTCCGCGCGGCGCGATCGGCGGCGGCAGAAGTGAGCCACTACTTCGAACGTCCGGCGGCAAAGCAGACATCGTCGTTCACGACGCAGGACATCGAGAGCGCCATTCAGCAGGCTGCGGCACGGCACAATGTCGATCCCGACCTGGTCCGGGCGGTGATTAAGGTGGAGTCCAACTTCAATCCCAACGCGGTTTCCCGCAAAGGAGCCATGGGGTTGATGCAACTCATGCCGCAGACAGCGCGCCAACTGAATGTGGCGAATCCGTTTGACCCGCAACAAAACGTGGACGCAGGTGTCCGCCACCTCAAGAAATTGATGGAAAGTTACGGTGGCGACATCAAGCTGAGCCTGGCAGCGTACAACGCGGGACCAGGAGCGGTGGCACGCAGCGCGGGAGTGCCGCGTTTCGCCGAAACACGTGACTACGTCAAGCGCATCACGCAACTGTACTACCGCGGATCCACTGGACCTCGGCTGCTGCGCGGGCCGATGCATGATCCGGTCACCGTGGTGCGCGATTCCCGGGGCGTGCTGTACATAAGCAATACCGATTAACCAGCATCGGTAGCGATTACGGTCGGTACATTGAAAAATTTCGTTGGACACCGCAAAGCGCGCGTACCTGCGGCCATTCTCCTGATGCTTGTCGCTGTGCTGCCCGCGGCGGCGCGCCATAAATCCGACGCCTGGGCACGCAATCAGTTCTCGACGGCTGAGCGCATGCGCGAGGCGCTGAGTGGACGTCCTGCCGGCGAGCGCACGCGCCGCGACTATGAACGCGCCATCAATGCATATCGCCGCGTCTATCTGGGCGCACCCACGTCGACCAAAGCTGACCCCAGCGTAGTTGCCAGTGCGGAACTCATGGTTGAGATGGGTCGCCGATTCAATGACGATGATGCCCTTCGCTCCGCCATTAAGGAATACGGCTTTCTTCGCCGTGAATATCCCGGCAGCAGATACCGCTTTGAAGCGCTGTTTACCATCGGCGAAATCTATAAAGACGATCTGACCGACAGCCGCCAGGCGCAGCAAGCCTTTGAGGAGTTCTTGCGCCGCTATCCGCGGCATCATCTGGCCGACCAGGCACGCAGCGAACTGGAGGACATGGCGCAACTGGCGCGCAAGCAGGCGGACAGAAAGAAAGTACGTGCCTCCAGACAGGCAGAGGAGAAAAGCGACGCGACTGCGGCCGACGCAAACTTGGGGCCACCAGCGGCGGCTAAGCCGACCCGGGTGACCGGCATTCGCCACTGGTCAACTCCGGACTACACCCGAGTCGCGATTGATCTCGAGGACGATGTGCAGTTCGAGTCACAGAGGATCGAACATCCCAACCGGATTTTCTTCGACCTGTTCGATACAAAGCTGGCATCCACGCTGGTGGGCAAGAGCTTCGATGTCGATGATGGCTTCCTGAAGAAGATCCGCGTTTCGCAATATGCAGCCAGCAGGAGCCGGGTTGTGTTCGAGGTGGACGACGTACTTGATTACAACGCATTCCTGCTGTCGAATCCCACGCGGCTGATCATCGATATTCGCGGAAAGCAAGCCGCGAAGGCGAAACCGTTCGGGCCAATGCCCGGAGATGCGACCGACGCAGACACAGGCACGAAGCAGCCCACTCAGGACACATCAGCTCAGATCGCCACAGTGCACACGGAAGCTGGGCCCAAGAAGGTCATCGTTGAGGCTGACAACGAAGATGAGGATGCCCCGAACCTGGAGGCACCAGAAATCAAGCCGGTCACGAAACGTTCGCCGGAGCCGCTGACGCCGGTTCCCCCTGCGAGACGTGCCGGCAAGTCCAAGCTGCCGCCTCGGCCGGCCATTGACGTGCGCGAAGCTCAGCCAACCGCCAGCGGCGATCGATCTCTGATTCGCGCCCTGGGGCTCAAAATCGGCAAGATTGTCATTGATCCCGGCCACGGAGGTCACGACACCGGCACAATCGGTCCGAACGGCTTGCAGGAAAAAGATCTCGTGCTTGAGGTCGCGAGACGCCTCGGCAAGCTGCTGGAGACTCGACTCGGCGCAGAAGTCGTCTACACGCGCAGCGACGACACGTTTATCCCGCTGGAGACCCGGACTGCGATCGCCAACCAGCAGCAGGCGGACCTGTTCGTTTCCGTGCACGCCAATTCCAGCCACGATCCGGACGCACGTGGCGTAGAGACCTATTACCTCAACTTCACGTCGTCGCGGGAGGCGCTGGATGTTGCGGCGCGCGAGAATGCGGCGTCGGACAAGTCAGTGCACGAGTTGCAGGACTTGGTGAAGAAGATCGCGCTGAAAGAGAAGATTGAGGAGTCGCGCGAGTTCGCCACCGACGTGCAGCACGCTCTCCACACCGGCCTTTCCGCCCGCAACCCGGGATTACGGGATCGAGGGGTAAAGAAGGCGCCGTTTGTAGTCCTGATCGGCGCCAACATGCCGTCCATACTGGCCGAGATCTCGTTCGTCAGTAACCCAGCAGACGAGCGCCGGCTGGAAACTGGCGAATACCGGCAACGAATCGCGGAGTCGCTCTACCGTGGAATTTCCAAGTACGCCAGCGGCCTTAGCGGCGTGAAAGTCGCCAGCAAAATCGACAAGAGCGAAGGGCAGTAAACCAGCGTCTGGCTTTGAGCTTTGGCTCTGGGTTTTGCGCTCTGAGATTCGGGCCCCGCGCTTCCGGGCCTAATCTTTTAAGGGCACGATGACTTTATTGCCGCGGCAGAAGGTGGCGACCCGCTGGAACGCGCCGTTTGGCTGGGTGATGGTCAGCACGGGTCCAACGCAGTAGACGGCGTGACCCGAACCAGCGAAATACCATCGGCCTTTGTGGGCAGCGTCAGGCATGCGCTGCTCGACGGGGGGCCGCAAGGGCGGAGCCGTCCGCGCACCTGGAAGAGATAAGAACAACAGCAGTCCTGCCACAGCATTCATGGGCTTCTCCGGCCCAACGCTAGATAGAAATCAAAATCCTGCGCTCATCCGACTCGTCAGAAGCGAAGCGCGGCGGCTTCTGCGGCGCCGGTTTGCGCAGGCTGCCGGGATGATGCTGCTTAGCGGCGTCTTTATTCGGAGCGACCGAGTTGGGGGCCACAGCCTGCCCTGTTTGCGCCTGCGGATGAGCATTGGCCTGGGCTTCGGCATGCTGTTTTCGCGCGGCATCGCCCTTCATTTTGCTGAGTTGCGTGCTGTCGCTGAACAACTCGCGGATGAGATTACGCTGGGAGTCGATGGTTCGGCCCTGCTCCACCACCAGCATGGCCAGCAATCCATACGAGACGAGAAACAGTACGACCAGGAGCGGAAGCATGGTCTGCTTTGGCTTAATGGCGACACTGGCGCTGGGGAGGATAGCAGTGTTGGGAACTACAGCGGCGTTTTGAACCGACCAGTTCAACAAAGTGGCACCCCGTATCTGCGCCCCGGAGCAGCGGGCATATCTCAGCAAAAGCAGCTGAAAAGCCACGGCGGCGGAATTTCTAAGCAGTAGAAAAACAGGAACTTACGTTGAGGCCGAGTTGCGAAAGAACAGGGTTGCATGCAAGACGCTGCACTTTATGAGTAACCGGTCTGCGTTACAGGCGTTACTGGGCCAGCGTGAGAGTCGGCTTCTGACTTGCTGTTGGTAATAGTTACCGGAGTAAGCGAGTAGCGAGGAGTGAGTAGCCAGTAGTGATGAAATGCTTGCATCCAGCTTGGGGACTGGCGTTTCGCAGGCTCTGACCTGCGAGACAGAAAAAGCCGGGACTAGCACCCGATGCTCCCCGCTCACTACTCGCTACTCGCTACTCGCTACTCCTACTCCTACTCGCTTCTCGCTGCTCTGATGCCTTTACGCTTCCAGCATCGACATTTAGAATCGAGACTAAGCCGACGTAGCTCAGTTGGTAGAGCAGCCGATTCGTAATCGGCAGGTCATCGGTTCAAGTCCGATCGTCGGCTCCAGTCTCTCGATTTCCCCTAACTCCTCACTCCAACCACCGTCAACAACTACGCCTATGCGGTCGGCGAGAACAGCACCAGCGTCTGCGGAATCTGAAGGAAGCCGGTTTCGGGGTCGATGCCGAAACGTGAAAATGCGCCCACTACCCAGAGATTGCCTGTACCTGGGAGCGCAAACGTGCCGTTCAGTTGCTGAGCAAGCGCCTTCACCGGGCTTGCAGTAATACTCCACGCAGTCCCGTCGAAATGCTGAACCATGGTGGTGTGCTGTCCGCCGGTGGCGCCGTCTGCATAGTAGCCAGCCGCATACACGTCGGTTGCTGATATAGCAGTCACGCCTCGCAAGGTGTTAAGCGAACCCGCTGCTGTGCTCTGGTTCGGACTGGGAACCACGCTCCACTTCGTGCCATCCCAATGCTCGATCAGCGTCAGCACTCGTTGGTTGTTCGCGTCATTTAGAAATCCCACTGCGGTGACGTCGGTAGGCGAGACCGCCTGCACGCCAGTAAAGATATTCTGATTCAAAAAACTCTTGGGCAGCGGATTGGGACTGGGGACGATCTTCCAAGTCGCGCCGTCAAAGTGTTCGACGAGGGTCTGGATAGACGTAGTGGCAATGTCCGTTCTCGTGCCCACGGCCCAAATATCGGTCGGCGAGGCCGCCGATACCGCGGAGAGTACGTTTCCGGTGGTGGGGCTTGGAGTCGGCATCACGCTCCATGCGGTGCCGTCCCAATGCTCGACAAGGGTAAGCACGGCGCCGTTCGAGGCCGGCTGATACCCGACGGCATAGATGTTATTGCTGGCGAGCGCAACCACTCCATTCAGAGCGGAGTTGTCGTTCGTCCGCAATGGGGGGTTGGCGGCCGGTTTCCACTGCGTTCCGTCCCAATGAATGATCAGGGGGCGGATGAGGCTGTGGCAGTTGAAGGCAAGCCCCACGGCCCACACATCGTTCGACGACACTGCAGCTACGCTATTCAGGACGTTACCCGTGTTGTTGTTCTTACACTCGGGCGTCGATCCGGGATTTGGGCTAGGAATCGCCTTCCAACTCGTACCGTCCCAATGCAGGGTCAAGGTGCGGGAATCGTTCAGATTGTTGTCGTGCCTGTAGCCGACAGCCCAAACGTCGGTCGGCGACACCGCCGCCACGGCGTTCAACGTGTTGCCCTGGGTGTCAGGACTAGGACTGTTCTGAATCGTGAAAATCGAACTTTGCGCCAACAATGATTCAGCAAAGATAAGCAGCAAAGCCGGAACTGTGAACAGAAGAGTCCGATGACGTAACTTGTCGGCAACACAGCTGAGAGTTTTCATGGTTCGCTCCAACGCAGAGGATCTGACGGCAGATCACAGCGTAGGGGCTCAAAACCATCAAGTTGTCCGCTGCTTGCAAAAACATTGTCAACAAAGCAAGCGTGCCATGACGAGACAGAACAGTGGCACCCGAGTTGTTGGGAGGGTTTAGCTCCGCGATGTTCGGGGATTGCTCTGACCAGCGGCAGCCCCGGATTTCGAAACAACACTCCGCGCCTGTCGGCCCTCTAATTGTTAAATTCCTAAGGAGCTCACAAATGGACGTTTTAGAACAGCTGGACAGAATTCCCGGAATTCCTAGAGTCATTAAGCCGCAAACCCACCGTCTTCTCGACTGGGCTACCATAGGCGCCTTCTTCGTCATGGCGGGCGTGATGTGGAAGCGCAACAAGCGCGGCAGCATTGCGGCTCTGGCAAATGGCGGAATGGTGCTCGGGACTACGTTGCTGACCGATTATGACGGCAATGGCAAGCGGCCGCTCAGCTTTCGAACTCATGGAAAGTTAGACATGGTCCAGGCGAGCATGGCAGCCGCAGCGCCGACGGTGTTGGGATTCGCCGACGAGCATCCCGGCCACGCCTGGATGTTTCGCGGACAGGCGATCAACGAAACTATGGTCGTCAGAATGACCGACTGGGACGCTGCTACCCGCAAACGGCGGCTGTTCCGGCGAGCGGCATAAACTGCACCCCGAAGGAGCCCGGCAGCGGGCTCCTTTTCCACGTCAGTTCACCACATTTCAACAACTTTTGCGTGGAAGTTGCTCTGGGAGATTCCCTTAGAGCCTAGTTTCCTATTGCCCACTCCAGCAGTGTTCCCGATAATGTCGGTGGAAGCTTTTTACTACCGTGTACCGATACAGTCGAGCGGACCTGCTTCGTATACTTCGGCTCACGGCGCGCCAGTTGGCAAGTTGGGAACGAGCCGGACTGGTAGCCGCCGCGGAAGAGTACTCGTTCTTCGATCTCCTCCAGATAAAAAAAGTACGCGATCTGTGCGCGCGCAAAGTACGCCCTGCGGTGATCCGCCAGTCTCTCGACGCTATGCAGAAACAGGCCGCGGGCATGGAGAATCCGCTGCTCGAGGCCGGGGCGCTGACCACCGGACACCGGGTAGCCTTCCGCCATGAAGGACGGTTGTTGGAACCAATTGCCGGCCAGTTCATGTTCGACTTCGCACCTGCCGCGAAGATTACCAGGGCTCCGGCGCCGCCACCCGTATCCGATATCGAACCTGCCGAAGCTTCGGAATTGTTTGCTCGCGCGATCGCCATGGAAGAGGATCCGAGCAATTACCAACAGGCGATCGCGATTTACTTGAAAGTCCTGCAGGCTGATCCGCAGCATGCCGCAGCGAATATCAATGTGGGAACGCTGTATTACAACACTCAGGAATACGGTCTCGCAGAACAGCATTACCGGCGCGCCATTGAAATCGACTCGCGTTACGCGCTGGCCTATTTCGATCTCGGTAATGTGCTCGACGAAACCGGACGAGTGACCGAAGCCATCCAGACCTACAAGACGGCGCTGCAACTCGCGCCTACCTACGCCGATGCGCATTACAACCTTGCACTCGCGTACGAGAAAATCAAACAGCCGCGCAAGGCCCTGCCGCACTGGCGGGCATACGTGAAGCTCGATACCACCGGTCCCTGGGCAGCACACGCCAGAAACCAGATCCAGCGCATATTGCAGGCTGACTCGCTGAAGCTGGTGTATCGGGGAAAGAACTAGCCTCCGTCAGTCCCTTACGCCTGTCATCCTGAGCCCCCTCAGCATGACAGGGCTGCCTAGTATTGCAGCAGCGCGTGCCTACCGAGCCTGCGTTCCTGCGGTGCTACAATTTCCGGTTCCGAACTCTTACGCTCAAGGACTCATATGCCGGAGACCACTTTGCAAGCCCCCTCGCCTGCACCTCTTACCTCGCTCAGTGACGACGAAATTCTGTTTCGCGACAACGTCCGCCAGTTTGCCGAGGATAAAATCCGTCCGCTGTCCAAGGAAATGGATGAGAAAGGCGTCTTCGACAAGGACCTGATTCACGAATTTTTTCAGCTTGGACTGATGGGGATTGAAGTCCCCGAGGAATACGGCGGCGGAGGAGGAAAGTTCTTCGAAGCCATCCTGGCGGTCGAGGAGTTCTCGCGTGTAGATGCCTCGGCCGGCGTCATCGTGGACGTGCAGAACACTTTGGTCAATAATGCGGTGCTGCGGTGGGCCAATGACCAGCAGAAAAAGCGCTACCTCCCGCGCTTGGCGGCGGACACCTGCGGCGCCTACGCGCTCAGCGAGGCGGGTTCAGGGTCGGATGCATTCGCGCTGCAGACCAAGGCCGAACTGAAGGGCAACGACTACGTCCTCAACGGCCGCAAGCTGTGGATCACCAATGGCAAGGAAGCGGGAGTGTTCGTGCTGTTTGCGACGGTTGATCCCGGTGCCGGCTACCGAGGAATCACGGCGTTCATCGTGGAGAAAGATTTCCCCGGGTTCACGGTCGGCAAGAAAGAGGACAAGCTGGGTATCCGCGCTTCGTCCACCTGCGAATTGATCCTCGAGGACTGCCGCGTGCCTAAGGAGAACGTACTGGGAGAAGTCGGCAAAGGCTACAAGATTGCAATCGAGACGTTGAACGAGGGTCGCATTGGTATCGGCGCGCAGATGGCCGGGGTGGCACGAGGCGCGTGGGAGTACGCCTGCAAGTACGCCATGGAACGGAAACAATTCGGGAAACCGATCGCTGATTTTCAAGGCATTCAGTTCCAGATTGCGCAGATGGGGACTGAGATCGAGGCCGCCCGCCTGATGGTCTACAACTCGGCCCGCATGAAGGATGCTGGAGTGCCGTTCGTCAAAGAAGCGGCGATGACGAAATTGTTCTGCTCTCAGGTGGCGGAACGGGTGACCTCGCTGGCGATTGAGATTTACGGCGGGTATGGGTTCACCAAGGATTACCCGGTCGAGAAGTATTGGCGCGACGCGAAGATTGGAAAGATCTACGAAGGAACATCGAACATGCAGCTGGCCACCATCGCAAAGCTGGTCCTCGGGGGCAAATAATCGAGATCACCCAGGCCCGGACGCTCTCGTCCGGGCGGCGGAGCGCAGCTCCGCAGTCTTACGCGTGTACTGGCGCCGTACGCACCAGGCTTTCGTACTCTTCCTCCGATCTGCCCGGCAGCAGTACCCACAGCGTATACACGCCCAAAGCAGTACCGAACGGCACGTTGAACAAAGAAACGAAGGCTACCACCAATGCGAGGATACGCGCCCATGGCTGGTGTTGCAGCAATCCCCAACCGGCAATGAAGGCCGCCGCCGCTTTCAGCAGGATGAACATTCCCACCACGCTCAGCAGCGGGCGTAAGAACATAGGCGCGCCCTGTTCGACGAGGTGCACAAACAGGGTGTTCGCCAACACTTCAAGGATGACGCCGCCAACTACGTTTACTGCCCCCAGAGCGAGCCACAGAATTCCCAAAAGCCTGACGTGCTCCTGTACGCGCCCCGGTTGCGGCTGTCCGAAAGCATAGATCAGTTGCTTCCCACAATGGCTGCAGAATGTCTGGCCGGGTTCCGTCGTATTGCCACAGGCGTTGCAGAACATATTGACTCCTCGTTGTTCGGTTACAAAGGATACGCGGAAAATTGTTCGAGGGTTCCGGCTTTCTGACTGAGAGGGAACGACTACCTTCCAGAAACGAAAAGGCCGCCCGGCAACAGGGCAGCCTTTTCTTCAAGGGAGAATAGTTCCAACGGAGATTGACCGTCAAAACTTTCTGGCGAAATCTTATGAGGATGGAAAAGGGGGTGTCAAGGAAATTTTGTGAAATAAATACCTGACTTATCAGTGACTTAGAAAATACGTAAACACCCTGCGGAAATGTCTCAAAACGAGACTAGTGGCCGTTTGTACGTCCGTAAACAGCCTTGATTGAGGAACTTACCCCGGATTCGACCTCCTTCGGAGGGCTTTCTTCCAAGTGAAGCGAGATGATCTCCATCTCGTCGCGAGGAGCGAGGCCGCGATCCGGCAAGAAGCGCCTGATCAGGATGCGTGCGCCTCCAAAGGCGAGTCCGGCTACAAACATGAGCCCGAGAATGATCCCGCACAGAAGAATGATGTTGACGAGAAGGTTGGCGAGATTGTCCTTCTTTCCGAAAGAGGTGTTCTCGTTCCAGGTGACGTTCGCATCGTAGTTCACCATGGCCAGCAGCGACTTCGCCTCGTTCGGCGACAGCGGACCTGAAGCAATGGCGACGATGGGACCGCTTCGCTTGTCGAATATCGGACCGATATCAATAAGCGGAGTGGTGCCAGGCTGTTGGTTCGAATTCGGCTGATGGGCAGCTTCAATCGCTTGCAGGTGCGTGGCAGCGATCTGCGGCGTTGGGTAGGAGATTAACATCAAAGTAGCCGGTCCGCCCGAGCTGTCGTAGTTGCCCAACGCGACTTCCGCGCCGGCGTTGAAGTCAACCAGAGTCGCAGGGACGGGGGCGTTGATGTTCCCCAAGCCAACGGGTCCAACTACATACTTCGCTGAGTTCTTTACGTATCGATCCCGGGGCAGATAAGTTGGAAGCGCTGGTAGCTTTTGGGCGTCCGGATTAGCCGTGGGCAGATCTCCCGCCAATTCTCGCAATTCCGCCGCGGACATCGCGCTGAGCTTGTTGAAAACGGCGTCGACCAGCACGTTCTGGTGATAGAAGAGGACACGCTCGTTCAGCGAGGCTCCCTGATCGCCAATCTTTTCCACCAGCATCTGCGGCATTTTGTAATACGTGAATGCTCCATATGCGCCGGTGGCATCGGCAAACCGGGCTGCCTTTACCGTGAGCTTGCGGCCATCATCGCTGGCATAGGTCGCCGATTCGAAGTCATTAAAGCCATATTCCTTGAGCAAAGCAGCGTTGGCGGGATCGGCGACCGCGGGGTCCTTGCTGGTGCGGATGGTACCTGAAACATTCCATCCTCCAAATTGGTGGGGAAGCATCGGATTCGCCGAATCTGTGCGGGCGGCTGTTGCCTTGCCCGTCGGCAACGGGTGGTCGGCCGCCCCTACATAGGCCGCGGCCACGAACGAGAGCAACAAACAAAAGATATACCTGGCAAGCTTCATGGGCTGGGCGGACAGAACAGTTCCTTGGTTATTAGACTACTCAGCCCACGGCAAAGTTTCCAGCCTCGTCGCCCTTGCGCTTCCCTTAGTGGCCTGCGACGGCGTGAGCCCCTGCCCGAACCACGTACTTTGCTGAGTTCATGTTGTCGTAACGGTCGTACACACGAACCACGACAACGTGCTCCGTATTGCCTGTGGCAGCAGGCTGAACCACGGCAGGCTGACCCGCAGCAGGTGGATCGCCGGGTACTGATGCGGCGAAGTCGTAGGCTTCGTGCCGGGCATCGGAGAGCTGCCCGACAGGCTCAAGGAACTGCCAATCATTCGCATCGACCGAATACTCGGCGTGCTTGATGGTAGAAAACCCGTCAACGGCCTGGAAAGAAATGCGAATCTTACCGCCTTCCATGGTTGCGGCCAGGCTTTCGATTTGTGGGGGCGTGGTATCGACCTCGAACCGGCTGCTCTCTTTTTCGGCACTCAGCGCCTGACCCGGAGAATGTGAGGGCGTATCTGAGGCTACGACTTTGACGGTGTAGCCCCCATCCGGCAGCAGTGACGCGTCAAATGAGTAGAACTTGTCGGTAATCCCGTCCTTCAGCAGGAGCCAGCGGTTTTCACCATCGCCACGATAGAAGACGGAGTAAGTCATCTGATCTTCGTTATCATCGTGAACCGTCCATTTCACCGCGATCGAATCGCGGTCGCGGATGGGCGGAGGTGGAGCGCTGGTGTCAATTCCGGGAGTTTTCGGCTGCGACTGATAGCGGTAGCCAACCTGAACCGCGACATCTTCGAAGTCGGGAGCGACATTCTTGGGAAGATAATTGAGCAGTACACTATCAACCCGTGGGGCAGGGACTCCGGCGTGCAACACAGCCTTCCATTGAATGAACCTGGCGGAAGGCACCATGACCTCGCCATCCTTCAGCATGTCAATTTTCTTCCAGCCGCTCCAATTGCGATCGGGGTTATCGACGTTGCCGCTACGGGCAAATAGCTCGACGTTTCCGGTGCCGCGATATTCTGCACGCCCCCAACGCGAAAAAATGCGCGCATCAAATACGTCGCTTTCATACGTGCCTTGCGGTTCCGGGCTGGAGGACATCAGGAAAATCTTGCCCAGATTGCTGGTCGAGACATAAAACCCGCCGTCCGGTGCCTTGGCGAACGCGGTCACCTGTGAAGCACTGGCTTTAGCTAGGTCAGTAAACTCGTCCTCACTGCCAATAACGAAAATGTGTCCGCGATTTCCGGTGCCCGCCAACAAGCGCGAGTGCGAGTCAAAGGCCAAGGCGTAGACGAAATCGTCACGGGAAGTCCACAAGCGGATGGGCGAACCATCGGGCGCGATCCGATATATCTCAGAGCCGCCGCTGGCGGAGGCAAACCCGGCTGCTGGTAGCGCGGTTCCGGTTACCGGCTGCTGAGACGGTGGGGCGTTGCCGATTGTCAAATTCGCTTGGTTAGCAGTGGGGGCAGGCGTTGCCATCGGCAGAGATGACGGCGCAGGCGGAGGCACCGACACGGGACGCTTTTCTCCTACTCCAGCAGCGTAGATATTGTCATTGTTGTCGATGGCGAGAGCGGTAATCTCTTTTTTCGGGGCACTGTAGAGCACGAAGCCTTCGCCCGCAGGTGAGATCCGATACACCAGCCCGCTGCCGTCAGAGCCTGCGATCAAGTTTCCCTTGTGATCGAAATCCAGGACGCGAATGTGGGGCTCGTCGCTCTTAAAGAAGACCGAGTGTTCACCTTTAGACGTGACGCGAAATATCTCTCCGTGATCGCCGGTAGCAACGAACAGATTGCCCGACGAATCAAGCGAGAGGTCCCAAATGTACTTTGTATGCGGATCGAAGTAGACGGTGGAAGTCCAGGAAGGCTGCGGCGCAGGCGCGGGTTTCCCGACTGCAGGCTTTAGCGGTTCGACGGCGGGCCGTGTGTCAATGCGGTAGACCTTGCCGTCCGGGTTGGTGGCCGCGAATAGCGCTCCGGTCTTATTATCCAAAATGAGGGTTTGTACCTGAAGTTCCTGCGGTTCCAGAATTACTTGTGACTGGCCATCCGGAGTGATGCGATAGACTCGCGCCGGCGATCCGGTAGCGGCGTAGACCACACCATTCGTATCCGCAGCTAGAGCCCAGATGTATGTAGCGGGAGTTGTGCTGATCGCTTTGAATGCCGGCGCCAGTTCCAATGCGCCGCTGCTGCGGATGGCCACACCCTTGGGAGTACCGCGAAGAAAGTCGTCGAACTTTGATTGCTCCCAGGTGCGTGTGCCCTCGGCAAAGGCCGATGGCAGCAAGCCGAGCAACAGTACAAGAGCAAAAAAGAGAACAAAACGGATTAACCGAGCCAAGTTCATACCTCAAATGTATTGTGAGCGGAAGTAATCAGACTATCACGGCTGGTGGAGGTCGGCAGCGGGGGTGAGCAGGTGCCGGCTAGTCAGGCAGCGACTGGACGGCCACTGTGCCCTACTTCCTACTCACACCCGCTACTCACTATCTGATGTTGATGGTAAGAAGCTGTGCTCCAGCGACAACATAGTCGAGCGGATCAGTCGCCGCCTCACTCACCGACGATTCACCAAGCACGACCATGTCCTGCGTACCCCGCATGCCATCCATCACGTTCATCACCGAAAGCGGCAGGGTCGGCATGACCTTGTCGGCAACCATAGCCTCGGGATCAGCTTCCAGAAGCGACACGTAAACTCGATTGTTGACGTGCTGCTTGTTCAGGAAGGCGATCGTAGATCCCAGGTCAAGCTTGCGGCCAAGTTGCGGTGCCGAATGGCGGTAGCGGTCCAACGTGTCGCCGTCGCTCACCAGAATGCGAAGCGGACCTTTTGAGGTCGACGGCGGAATGTGAATTGGGATCTGCTGTACTACGCCTTCTCCGCGGTAGGGTCGCAACACGGCTTCCACTGTAATGTCCTCACCGGGGCGAGCTTCGGTGACATCGGTGCGGGCTGTGTCTAACCGGGCCCAACGGCGGTCGCGAACGATGTCGAAGTCGAGTTGCACACCTTGCACATCCGGAACGTTGTAAGGGTTGTCGTAGATGCGGCTGAAGCGATCACCGACCGCGAGCGCGGCAAGCACCGCGGCTGGCTGTCCACCGTCGATGGCGGCGAACATGTTCTGAATCCCAACTTGCGGGTAGCCGTTGACCCTTATCGTGCCGTTCATGCGGTAGGTGGTTTCCTCGCCGTACTCATTAACGCCGTGCAGCGCGTTGAAAACCGTGGCCATCATTGCCACCGGGCTGAGCCGCGCGTTGTTGAGGACCTCGTAATGAAATTCTTTCGTGGTCGGACCACCATGGATGTTTAACGTGACCGGGATCATGTCCGGCTTTTTGCCAAACTCTCCCATAATGCCGGTGTGGCGATCCTGCACAAACGAGCCCACGGGTTCCGTAGCATTCACGATTTTGAACGCGTTGAGTGGCGACGGCAGGGTGGCAACCACCTGTGCCTTCGTCATCGGCATATCTACTTTGCCGAACTGCATGAGCGGGTGTCCGCACGCCAGCAAGTGAGTCGCGTCCATGTACGTGACGGTGCAGGTGGCAGCGATATCCATGTCGCCCCGCACCAGGATGGCGCTTACCGCTGATCCAGCTTCCAATGGCTCGGGCTGTTTCGCGTCGCTGACCGAGCCGGCCCCCATAACGGGCACGATGCCCGCAGCTGCAAACTGAGGAGCAAATTGCTTCACGGCGTCGGACGAGAAGCCATTGAATACCAGCGGAGTATCGATCGGCTTAAGGTAATTCGCCACATCGCTGACCGGAGCGTCGGCAATTCCAGGTCCCGAAGTCTTTGATGGAGCCTTCAATTCGGCGCGAACGGCGCCATCAGCCGGCATCACGCTGCGATCAAGAGCGTTGATCTCCAACATCTCCTCGATAGGGGTTACGCCGGCGATCGGCTCCTTGGAAAATTCGCCAATACGAAACGCTAGCGCCCCGGCGAGTTTACCGTCGATATATACGGGACTGCCGCTCATGCCGGCGACGACGCCGGTATATTCTGGTTTGTCTCCATGCAGGCGGACAAGAATAATGTCGCCCTTGGGACCATTGGCATTCTTGAGAACGCCGAGGACTTCGACCTGCATGGGTTCAGGCTTCACGCCCTGAAAAACGGTGTAAGCGACGCCGCGCATTCCGGCATGGATTTCAGATACCGGGATGGTGACAACTGACGGGTGAATTTGCGCGTAAGTTGCTGGCGAGAGAAGGAAACTGCAGACGATGGCACACGCGAGAACAGCTCGTCTCATGAACTTTGCCCCGGAGGACCCCAACACGGTCCGCCTAAATTGACAGTTCGCGCTGCTTAATCCCGTTTGCTGCTGGAGAGGCGGAAACCCTATACTCTGAAGCGAAGCAAAACATCCCAACCGCGAATCTGTTGAATCTATACTAGCATGGGTTTTTCAGGGTCAATCATGTTTTCTGCTTGTAATCGAATGATTTTTAAGCCATTTGTCTCAGTGTTTCACCTTACCGCCTTAGTAATGTTGACAGTCGCGGCGGTTCCGGCTATGGGGCAGAATCAGGCTTCACAACCCCCCTCTGCTCAGCAGCAAAAACAGGAAGCGCCCCCCGAGGCCGGAGGTCCGCAGTCCGATACCGGGCCGTACGCCATTCCTAAGAAGAAGGAAGAACCGCCTCCACCGCCTCCGCCAGAAAAGCCCAAGAAGATTGAGGGCATGCCGGATTACTCCATCCGGGTGGACGTTCCGCTGGTAAATGTGCCGGTACTGGTGACCACCAAAGACGGGCAATTCATTCCCAATCTTAAGAAAGACAACTTCAAGATTCTGGAAGACGGAGTTCCGCAGAACATTTCCAACTTCAACGTTTCGGAAGCCCCGATCACGGCCGTCATGCTGATCGAATTCGCCTCGACCAATTACTACTTCATGGTGGACGCGTTACAGGCCTCGTACACGTTTGCGCAAACCCTGAAGAAAGATGACTGGGTAGCGGTGGTGTCCTACGACATCAAGCCGCATATTCTGGCCGACTTCACTCAGGACAAGAATGCGGTATACGGGGCCCTCAATCAGTTGCGGATTCCTGGATTCACCGAAACCAATATGTTCGACGCGCTTTATGACACGTTGGACCGCCTGGACAGCATTCAGGGACGCAAATACGTGATTCTGATTTCCACCGGCGTGGACACGTTCAGCAAACTGAATCTCGATCAGATCCTAAAGAAGGTTAAATCGACCAAAGATGTAACGATATTCCCCGTCAGCATCGGGCGCGCAGAACGCGAGTACATGGAAGCGCGCGGGGGCACCATGCCGCACGGAATGGGAATTCCCATCCAGAACATTGACTACTTGCAGGCGGATAACGAGATGAACACGTTCGCCAAGCTGACCGGTGGCCGCGCTTACTTTCCGCGATTCCAGGGCGAACTACCGGAAATCTTCCGCAGCATCGCGGGCGACATCCGCAATCAGTACAACCTTGCGTATCGCCCCACAAACCCGAAACTGGATGGCAGCTACCGGAAGCTGAAGGTCGAGGTAGTCGGACCGGATGGCAGCCCGCTGAAAGTGCGCGACCAGAAAGGCAAGGACGTCAAGTATCAGATCATCGCGCGCGAGGGTTACACCGCGAAGCATACTGTCGAGTAGGGACATTAGCTACGCGATGCTCGCTGCTGGTATGCTTCTCGCTCCATGCACCCCATCCTCGTCAGCCTACTGCTGGGGTTGACCGCGGCGGCCGCGAACGTCTTCGGCGGCGCGATAATCGTTCAACGACGTTGGCAGCGCGCCTACCTCCACTATTTCGTTGCCTTGGGCGCGGGATTCATGCTGGCCACCGCCCTGGTTGAGATGGTCCCTGAGAGCTTGCAAGTGCGGGGACGAAGCGCCGGGTTCCTGGTATTGGTCGGGTACCTGATCGTCCATTTCTTCGAGCACACCGTTACCCCGCACTTTCATTTTGGCGAAGAGACCCATGCCGAGCAGTTCGCGCACGCCCACCGCGGTTACTCGGTACTGCTGGGATTGATCATCCACACCTTTTTTGACGGGATCGCGATTGCATCTGGGTTCATCGTTTCCAACTGGCTGGGATGGATCATTTTCACGGCTGTGTTTCTGCACAAAATTCCTGAAGGATTCACTGTCGCCTCGGTGATGCTAGCCAGCGGGCGTAGCCGAGGGATCGCATGGGGAGCTTCTATTGTTCTCGGTGCGGCGACACTGGCCGGCGTAATGGTCATGGCGGCGCTGCGCCACGAGGTGGGATTCGGGCTACCGTTGTCGGCGGGAGTGACGATCTATGTAGCCGCTTCCGATCTCATCCCCGAAGTCAACCGCGAACCCGGTATTGCCATGGCCTTGCTAGTGTTCGTGGGAGTGGCATTCCTTTTTCTTCTAGACCTGGCTTTCCACGTGCACTAGTTCTTACATCGCTCCAGAAGAAATATTTGGTAATTGCCCTGCAAAAGATGTGATCTGCGCACGTAACACTGAATAGAGAACTGCATCTGGTGAGATTAGCCGGAGTGGCGAATATGCATCACATCGCCGTCCTGCACGATGTAGTCTTTCCCTTCCAGGCGAAGCGTGCCTTTGGCGCGAGCATTGGCTTCCGACCCGGCCTCGAGCAGCTGGTCCCACCGGATGGTTTCCGCGCGGATGAAATGCTTCTGCAAATCTGAATGGATCGCTCCTGCGGCTTCAACGGCACGGGTGTGGACGGGAATCGTCCATGCCCGGCACTCGTCTTCTCCCGCGGTGAGAAATGAAATCAGGCCGAGCAGATGATATGTGGTTCGAATCAGGCGCACCAGCCCGCTTTCTTTCAGGCCATAGCTGGACAGGAATTCGGCAGCATCGGCGTCGCTCATCTCGGCAAGTTCGGCTTCGACCTTGCCGCAGATCGCAGATGC
>Ga0070741_10007895_pt1 | contig 21702 bp, 16 predicted proteins | sample Coa_R1_4_FD_66440 | JGI IMG/M metagenome (GOLD analysis project Ga0070741, IMG submission 66440) | Surface soil microbial communities from Centralia Pennsylvania, which are recovering from an underground coalmine fire - Coalmine... | ecosystem: Environmental > Terrestrial > Soil > Unclassified ... | reverse complement strand
GCATGGTGGTGGACGGCTCCGTGGTGATGGTCGAAAACATCCTTCGCCACATGGAGTACTCCCACGAGAGCAAGAAGAGTCTGCTGCAGATATTGTCCACCGCCGCTCATGAAGTGCAGCGGCCGGTCTTTTTTGCACGTATCATCATCATCGTTTCTTATCTTCCGATATTTACCTTGCAACGAGTGGAAGGCCGCCTGTTCCGCCCTATGGCATGGACGGTCGCCTTCGCCCTGCTCGGCGCGCTGATCTTCGCCTTGCTCATTGCTCCTGTCCTGTGCAGTTACCTGTTCCGCGGCAAAATATCGGAGTGGAGAAATCCCGTACTCGATTGGCTCACTCGCACTTACAAGCGGATCCTGGATTGGTGTTTCGAGCACATCCGAGTAGTTGTAGCCGCAGGACTGGTCCTGTTTGCCGCGATGCTGGGTATCGGATTCAGCGGCATCATCGGATCCGAATTTCTTCCCCACCTGGATGAAGGTGCGATCTGGGTGCGTGGCACGCTGGCGCCGAGCACAGGTCCGACCACCGGAATTCAGGTGGCAAATCGGGCCAGGCTGCTGCTCGCCCAATTTCCTGAAGCGAAACAGGTCATAAGCCAAGTTGGGCGGCCCGACGATGGCACAGACGCCAGCGGCTTCTACAACACGGAATTCTTTGTCGACCTGCTTCCGAGGTCGCGCTGGCGGCCGCAATTCAGGACCAAGGAACAGCTGATTGCCGCAATGGATAAGTCCCTGGGACAAATTCCCGGCGTGGATTGGAATTTTTCTCAACCCATTTCCGACAACGTAGAGGAAGCCGTCAGCGGCGTGAAGGGCGAGTTGGCGGTGAAGCTCTTCGGCCCCGATCTCAAAATACTTGAGCAAAAAGCTGATCAAATGCAATCCGTCATGAGCACAGTTCCCGGCGTGGCCGATCTAGGCACCTTTCAGGTTCGTGGACAGCCGAATGTCAATCTCGTGGTGGACCGTGCAGCCGCCGATCGCTTTGGTATTAACGTCAGCGACGTTCAAGATGCGGTAGAAACCGCGGTCGGAGGCAAAAGTGTCAGCCAGATTCTAGTCGGTGAGCAGCGCTATGACCTGACGGTCCGTTATCAGCCACAGTTCCGAAAGACGGTGGATGACATCACAAACATTCGAATCGTCGCGCCCTCCGCTGAACGCGTCTCCCTTGGACAACTCTGCGAGGTCAAACTCGAAGACGGGGCGTCGACTATCTACCGCGAGGGCAACTCCCGCTACGTCGCGATCAAATACAGCGTGCGCGGCAGGGACCTGGGCAGCACCGTGCGCGAGGCCATCGACGAAGTTCACCGGAAAGTACAGTTGCCCGAAGGCTATCACCTTGACTGGACTGGCGAGTATGAAAGCCAGCAGCGCGCCAATCGCCGCCTCGCCATCATTGTTCCCATCACAATTTTGTTGATGTCGCTGATTTTGTATTCGGCGTTCAGTTCATGGAAATGGGTGGGTCTGATCCTTGCCATCGTGCTGCTGTCGCCATTGGGTGGCTTCATCAGCCTGCTCGCAACTGGCACCCACTTCAGCGTTTCCTCGGGGCTGGGTTTCCTGGCGTTAATGGGCGTTTCCGTCGAAATCGGCGTGATCATGGTGGAGTACATCAATCAGTTGCGCACTCGCGGCATGAGCCCACCCGAGGCCGCCCGGGAAGGTGCGGTGCTTCGTTTGCGCCCGATCACGATGACCATGCTGGTGGCCATCCTGGGACTGCTGCCCGCGGCCATGTCGCACGACATCGGCTCGGACTCGCAGCGCCCGTTCGCGATTGTCATTGTGGGTGGATTGTTGTTTGAACTGTTGATCAGCGTGATTTTAATGCCATCACTGTATGTGTTCTGGGCGCGTCCTGACGATAAGCTTCCGCCGCCGGAACTGGGCTTCTTCGGCGAAGGCGAGCATGTAGATTAAGGCGACGAGTCAATCGTGGGCGGCTACGCCTATGGCGAGCGTACTTCGCTAGTCCCAAGTTCGCTAGAAAATCAGTTTCAGGCCCAGCTGCACTACTCTCGGACCACCGCCGCCCAGGCCAGGATTCGTTTGCGCCTGATCGGGAGTCTGCGTGACCAGCCCGGTCGGGCTCGGGGCCACTGTGCCATCCGGTCCGATCCCCGGCGAAACGAACCAGTTGGGGAGTGCAAAATTCGGGTGATTGAAAATGTTGAAGAACTCCGCCCGGAATTGCAGATTAAGCCGCTCGAAAATGCGCGTGTTCTTGGCCAAGGCGAAATCCAGGTTCCAGAAATGCGGGCCGTAGATCGAGTTGCGCCCCAGATCCCCAAAGCTTCCCGCCGCTCCGGTTGGAAAAGCGGGTTGCGCGAAGGCCAGCGGATTGAGATACCCGATGGTGTCCGGTCCCGATTCCCAGTTGGGATTAATCGGGTTCACGCCAGGCACCAGGTTCGGACGCTGGTGGCTATTTGCGGGAGTAGGAAAGCTCACCCCGCTGGTGTCATTCGAGGACACGATAGGAATGGGCCTTCCGCTCTGCGCCGTGAAGATGGAGTTCACCTGCCATCCTTCGGCCAGCCGCTTGGGACCGATTAATCGAGGCAGTTGATAGGTGAAGGCCGCAGTGAAGCGCTGTCGCGTGTCGAAATTGGAAGGCCCGTGTTCCGCCTTCAGATTGTTGGAATCCTGCGGCAGCGCCACGGTTGCAAAATTAAAGTCAATGCCATCGGACGCGTCGTCCAGCGACTTTGACCAGGTATAACCCGCGAAACCGGAAAGACCGTGCGATCCCTGCACCCGCAGCGTTCCCTGCAACGCGTGATAAGTTGACGCGCTAATTGTGGCAAACTCGTTCATAAAACCGTAGTTGGGATTGGGACGATTGCCGTTCGCATCGGCCTGGTTCGCGTCCCGCAGCCTTACGAGTTTCGTTCCCTTGCTGCCCACGTATCCAAGTTCCAATCCGATATTCTTTGCGAACTCCTGCTCGAGATTGAAATTCCAACTCTGCGTGTACGGAGTCACCAGGTTGCGGGGAGTGAAAAAAATGTCGAAGGCAAACGGTTGAGTTACCGGCGTAAACACCGGCCCGGCCACGCTTCCGTTGAAGGTGTTGGAATCGAAATTTAGAGGCTGCACCGGCTTTGGTCCAATCGGTGGAGTGACCAGGCCGGCATCGTTGGTGAAATTCGCGATCATCAGGTCCTGGGGAATGTAGTCGTAGAAAATTCCGTAGGAACCGCGAATGACGGTATTCGCGTGAGCATTCCAGGCGAACCCGATTCGCGGACCAAAATTATTCAGGTCGCGCTTATAGGCGCCATCGACGCCGTCGCTCCCGACCATGGCAAGATTCCCGTCCCTCCCGAGATTGGCAAGCAGGTTGTGCGATTCGCTGATCGGGCCAAAGTACTCCCAGCGCAGGCCCAGGTTGAGGGTGAAGGTCGGGTGCACCCGGAAATCATCCTGGACAAAAAATGCAAGGCCGTTGTTGCTCGTACTGCGCTGAGTATTCCCGGCATTCGCGAGTGTGAAGGAATCGAAGCCGAGATAATAGGCGGCCAGAACATCGGCTCCCGGATCGTTCGAAAATCCATTATCCGTGCCGAAAATGATACCGCCCCGCTCCAGGTTGTCATTGAATGAGTCGATAAGAGCGCGACGAAATTCTCCGCCGAATTTGATGGTGTGCCGTCCCCGAAGCCATGTGAAGTTATCCAGGACCTGGAAACTCTGGCTTGTCCGCCCACGCGGAATGCTGAACGCGGTGGCGCCCAGGTTGTCGAAAATTCCTCCGAAGTCAATCTCCGGCAGCCCAAGTTTACCGGTTCCGAAGTCGATGCCCACTGACGAAGGATCGAAGTTCGAATCGAGAGACGTGAATGACGTCCGGTACCGGCTATACCCAAAACGCACTTCATTGACTTTCGACGGGCCCAACGTCGAGAGCGAGCTCAACGACACTACCTGTACCCTGGTGGGCGACTGCTGGGCAAACTGCGGCAGGCGCGACGCGGAAAGCGTTCCCAATCCTCCAAGTGGAAATACCTGCTGGCTGCTGGCATAGGCGTAACGTGCTGAGAGCTGTTGGGTCGAACTGATGTAATGATCGACCTTGGCGATGGCGCTGTTGACGTCGTTCTTGTCCTTCACTGTCCCCGGCACCGTACCAGCGACACCATTGAACCCGGTTGGCGCGGGAAAGAAGTTGAGCAGCTTCGTGAGCGCTGGACTGGGCGTCACCCCGTTCGCAAGCGCAATTCCTTGTGCAGCGGTAATCTGAGCGGACGTAGGCACCTGCAGGCTGAAGTCTGATCCCACCCGTTCACGCTGGCCTTCGTAAGCACCGAAAAAGAAAGTCTTGTCTTTCAGAATCGGGCCACCGAGCGACGCGCCGAACTGATTGTTGCGAAAAGCACTCTTGGCGGCAGGATCGCGGTTGAAATAATTGCGCGCATCCAGCATGTCATTCCGCAGGAACTCGAAGGCGGTCCCGTGAAACTGATTCGAACCCGACTTGGTGATGATGTTGATGACCGAACCGCTATTCCGCCCGTATTCCGCGGGAAACTGCGACTGCAAGTTGAATTCCTGGATAGCGTCGATGGGCAAAAGCGAGGCTGGCGCGCCGCCGATTCCTGTCTGGTTCAGCGCGGAGTTGTTGAAGAAAGGATCGTTGTTGTCGGTGCCGTCGAGCGTGTAATTGTTCGACCTGTCACGATTACCATTGATACTGAATTGCCCAAAGCCACTCTGGATTGCGGCCACTCCCGAGGGCTCCACGGTCGCACCCGGCACCAGCGCGACCAGCTTTCCGAAATCACGGCCGTTCAGAGGAAGATCGGATACCAGTTTGCGCTCTACCACTTCGCCCAGGACATCGCGGCTGCTATCCACTACAGGCGCGGTTTCAGTCACCGTGAGTTCCTGTACCTGCCGCTGCACGCGGGTGAGATCGAAGTTCGCCGTCGTGTCCAGGCCAACCGACACGAGAGCATTCTGCGCCACCGGCGAAAGGTTAGGCGCTTCCGCTGTCACGGTGTATTCGCCGGCTGGAAGTTCGGGCAGAACGTAAGCGCCATCCTGACCAGATCGAGTTTCCCGCAACAGTCCGGTCGCGTTATTTTTTGCGGATATCTTTGCTCCCGGAACCAGGCTTCCGCTCGGGTCGGCCACCACGCCGCGAATGGAACCGCGAAAGCTCTGGCCCAGCAGCGCAGCCGGGATGAGCAACACCACGGTCAGTTGTAGTACCAGCTGCGAGCAGCGACTCAGTTTGTTGCAACAAAGAAATCCGCCGTACATACACGTCTCCTCGGGAATGGCACTAATCCGAAACCATTCCACCCGATCTCGTACCGATTCTGTGATATACAACCCGGCCTGCTTACTGTTTTGCTTTCGGAATGGAGAGCGGTTGCGGGGGTTGAATCCCGTAAGTTGCCGCAAAACTATTCTGGTTCACTGCGATTCCGAGCCGTCCCCGCGAATCGATATACATGAGCGGCTTGTTCAGCGGAACGTCGGCAAAAGTCCTTACAAACGGAAGCGTCATGGCTTTGCCCGCAATAGTAATTTGCACGTCTTGACCTCGCTGGTATCCCAGGCTTAAAAACTGATCGCCGCTGATGTTCGTGACCAGGTTGCCAAACGGACCATCAGTAGCAATCACTTCTCCGGTAAGTCCGTTCTCATCAATCTTCGCGGGCTGCAGATCAAGCCGAACCAGGTCCTGCTCCCGCATGTCCGGACCGACTTGGGTCCAGTCCTCGCCGCGCGCGAGGTGCGCACCCACAGGAGAGAAGATATCTCGGCCGTGGAAAGTCGACGACAATGCCGAGCCAATCATCCATGCCCGGTTGCTGATCACGTGTACTCCCTCAATACCATCGCGGTCCTGCACCAGCGTCATCAACCCGTTATCGGGCAATACGAAGTACTGCCCGCGTTTCGACTTCACCACGATCGCTTTGCGGCTGCTCCCCACAGTGGGATCCACCACCACCACAAACACAGTTCCCGCCGGATAGTAGGGCGTCGATCCATAAAGAAACCTGGCGCCATCGGCGATGGAAAAAGGCCGGACCTGGTGAGTCAGGTCCACAATCCGCAACTGCGGCATGATTCCGTACATCACGCCTTTGCAGATGTTTACTGAGTCGTCTACTACGCCAAAGTCTGTCATGAACACCACAGTGGGCGGATACTTCGCGTCGCCCTGCTGCGCATGGCCGGATTGCTGTGCTCCCGCCAGGGAAGCAGCCATCAGCAACAGCACAGTCACGGCGAGTTGCAGTTTTCCAGGCTGCCGTTCAGTCCTCGTCATCTTCCATTAACCTCTCGCTCTCGGTCGCCGCGCTTGCCGCGGCGCAAGCACACGACGATCTGCTGAATGCGCAGCGTAACGCACCTGAGTTGATCCTGAGCCGAGAATTGTAACCGTTCGGGATTGAAGTGAACAGGGCACGGGCAAGCGGCCCCCGCCACTGCGGGCGTCAGACTATAATTCGTTTGAGTTGAAACTGACTCACAGCAAGGAGATCGTCATGGCCGATGTGATTCCCGAGAAGTATCGTGACCTGTTCCAGAAGCGCGCCTTCGCTAACCTGGGAACTTTAATGCCAGATGGCCGTCCGCAGGTGACTCCCGTTTGGGTCGACTTCGACGGTGAACACGTCATCTTTAACTCCGCTAAAGGACGGCAGAAGGATCGGAACGTGCGGCGTGATCCTCGGGTCGCACTTGCAGTGGTCGATCCGGAAAACCCTTACCGCTATCTTGAAATCCGCGGCCGGGTTACCGAGATCACTGAAAACGGGGCCGACGAACACATCGACAAGATGGCCAAGAAGTACCTCGGCGTAGACAAGTACCCCTATCGTCAGCCAGACGAAGTGCGGGTGGTATACAAGATCAAGCCTGAACACACCACCACCATGGGGTAGACGATTAAAACTCACAATTTGTGCCTGCTAGGATTCGGAAACGTCAACCGCGCCCTGGCGCATCTGCTCGGGGAACGCGCGGGTGAATTGCGGCAAAAATTCGGCATCGACTATCGCATCACGGGAATTGCTTCACGAAAGCTGGGCTGGGTTGCCGATCTGAATGGTATGCACCCGTCGACCCTGCTGGGCAACGACGGCGCCGGATTCGCCACTTCCTTGGCCTGCCAGACGGTTCGCGATTGGCTCCAGGCCTGCCAAGCCGACGTGCTATTCGAGGGCACCTCTCTAAACGTCCACGATGGCCAACCAGCCATCGATCACATCCGCGCTGCCCTGGAGCACGGCGCGCATGCGGTCACTGCGAATAAGGGTCCCGTTGTCTTTGCTTATGACGAACTCCGCATGTTGGCGGCCCGGCAGGGCCGGCGATTTTTGTTCGAGTCCGCGGTCATGGACGGTGTGCCAGTTTTCAGTCTGTTTCGTGAAAATCTGCCGGTCATCCATCTGCGGGGATTTCACGGAATCCTGAATTCCACGACAAATGTCATTCTCTCCGGCATGGAGGAAGGCTTGTCTTTCGACGCTTCGCTTGCCGCAGCGCAGCAATTAGGCGTAGCCGAGACCGACCCCAGCTTTGACATCGATGGTTGGGATGCCGCGGTCAAAGTCGCGGCCCTCGCGATCGTTCTTATGGGGGCTCATCTCAAGCCGGCAGAAATTCGGCGGCATGGAATTCGCGAGATCACAGCGGCGGAAATGAAGAAAGCCCGCGAATCCGGCAAATGTTACAAGCTAGTCTGCCGTGCCCGCCGCACCGCAGATGCAGTTGAGGCCAGCGTGGGTCCCGAGTTATTGCCCATCGACTCGCCCATGGCACAAGTTTCGGGGACCTCATCCATCATTCACTTCCAAACCGACATCTTCCCTGGTTTAACGATTACCGAGCACGATCCCGGCCTGTTTGCGACCGCCTATGGTATGCTTGCCGACTTTGTCCGCGCCGTGCACGAACCCATTTCGCAGTAGTAGCCATACCCGCAGGTCAGCATTTAGATTTGATGGTTGAGGATTAGGGAACCCATGGCTACAAAAACCGTATCTGCCGCTGCTTTCGACTTCGCCACGGTTCGCGCACAGTTTCCCTCGCTCGCACAACAGGTGAATGGTCATCCCGCCGTTTTTTTTGACGGTCCGGGCGGGACACAGGTTCCGCAGCGCGTCATCGACGCCATCAGCGACTATCTCTGCCGCGACAACGCGAACATTGGCGGCGCCTACCTCACCAGCCGTAACAGTGACAAGATTGTTTCCAATGCGCGAATCGCCATGGCTGACTTCTTCGCCTGCGATCCGCACGAGGTCGTCTTCGGTCAGAACATGACTGCGCTCACCTTCGCCATGAGCCGCGCCATTGGCCGGGAACTGGGTCCGGGGGATGAAATCGTGCTCACGCACCTTGACCACGACGCCAACGTTTCACCCTGGCGGGCGCTTGAGGAACGCGGGGTCACCATTCGCTTTGCGGATATCAACCCTGCAGACTGCACGCTCGATATGCACGATCTGGCCCAGAAGATCAACAGCCACACACGTCTGGTGGCGGTGGGCTATGCCTCGAACGCGGTGGGCACGATCAATGACGTCAAAGAAGTGGTCCGCCTTGCCCGCCACGCCGGCGCGCTCAGCTACATCGACGCCGTGCACTATTCGCCGCATGGCCCCATCAACGTGCGCGACCTGGATTGTGACTTCCTGGTGTGTTCCACGTACAAATTTTTCGGTCCCCACATGGGGGTGCTCTACGGCAAACGCGAGCACCTGAAGCGCTTGCGCCCGTACAAGGTGCGCGCGCTTACTAATGAGATCCCTTACCGCTGGGAATTTGGAACCCTGAACCACGAATGCATTGCGGGAATCACAGCATGCGTCGATTACCTGGCCGACCTCGGACGCCAGGTTGATCCCGCCGCAGACAACCGGCGCTCGGCACTGCTCGCCGCATTCGGAGCCATTCAGCAGCATGAGCGTGCACTGGCCGAACGCTTGATGGCAGGCCTGCAAAAAATTCCTGGCCTGGTGGTTTATGGGATTTCAGATCCCAAGCACTTCCATCAACGCTGTCCCACGGTCGCTGTGCGCATTGAAGGGCACCGGCCGCTCGAGCTGGCAACTCGTCTGGGTGAAAGCGGCTTCTTCACCTGGGACGGCAACTATTACGCCCTGAACCTGACTGAGCGCCTCAACGTGGAAGATAGCGGCGGCTTCCTCAGGATTGGGCTGGTCCACTACAACACTGCAAACGAGGTCGACCGCTTTCTGGCTGCGCTGCGGGAAATCGTGGGAGCTTGAACCAGTTTGCAGTCCGCCAAGAGGACCTCGGCAGGCCTGAGACCACGCCGGCTACTCCGCCTGCTTCGTAATATTGAGCAGCACTCCAACACAAGCCAGGGTGACAAATAGCGACGAGCCACCGTAAGAGACGAATGGCAGCGGGATTCCCTTCGTGGGCATAAGTCCCAATACCACGCTGATGTTGATCAGTGCCTGCAATACCACCATGCCTGTAATTCCCACAGCCAGAAAGCGCCCGAAGGGATTCTGGGTCAGCATGGACGCCCGGACTCCCCGCCAGAGGAAAATGGCGAATAGCGCAACTACGACCAGCGCGCCCACCAGCCCAAGTTCTTCGGCCGTCACAGCGAAAATGAAATCAGTGTGCGGCTCCGGAAGATAGAACAGCTTCTGCTTTCCTTCCATCAGCCCGAGGCCGGTGATGCCGCCGGTCGCCACCGCGATCAAGGACTGGATGATGTGGAATCCCCGGCCTTGCGGATCAGAATAGGGATTGATGAATGCCAGGATGCGGTCGCGACGGTAGGCTACGTGAAATATCAGGAAGTACAGGGGCAGGAGCGAGCCCAGCATGGCATACCCGAAATAGCGCAACTGAATTCCCGCGACAAAGAGGATGCAGCCTGTGATCGCGGCGCAGGCGATGGCGGTTCCAAGATCAGGCTGAAAGACGATCAACGCCAGGAAAATACAAGTCGGGGTGATGGCCGGAAGCAAGGTACGCCGCCAGTCGTCGATTGCCTTGGTGCGGTTCTCGAGAAAATACGCGAGAAACAGGATGAGCGCGGGCTTGGCCATTTCCGAGGGCTGAAACGACAGGGGCCCCCAATGGAACCAGCGATGGGTATTGTGCGACCGGTCAAGGAAGAAGACCGAGATCAGCATCAACGTTGTAAACCCGAGCAGCGAAAACACCACCGCGGGATGCTTGTAGCGGCGGTAATCGATTTTCATGGTGACGAGCATGGCGGCGATGCCCGCAACCGCCCACGCCAGTTGTTTGAGAACAAACGTATAGGGAGAGCCGAAACGCTCTTTGGCCATCACGGCCGAAGCGCTAAAGACCATGATCAGCCCCAGAAAGATGAGCAGCAGGGTTACGGTGAAAAGCCACCGATCGACGCTGACGCGCTTCGCCACACTTTTTTATCTCACCGCCACGATGCGGAGGCACGGAGAATTAGCTGTGGATTCATGCGGAAGGGTGACTCTCTTGGTTCCGACAGGACCTGTCAGGCGCCGCCTGCCGGGAAGCCAGGCTTCTAGTAGGAACTGGCCTGAGCCTTGGAAAGAACTGGACGCGAGCGCCGTAGCCCTTGCACTTCGAGCACGATGTCAGCGAACAGTAGCGAAAATGCAAGGCATGACCAGACGATGGTTTCGATCACATGCGGTCCGAGGTTGTCCCAGCCAGTTACGCCCCCCACGACTCGCACCTCGAGAAACACCAAGGCAACGGCGAAGCTCCGGGTCATCCACTGACGGTGCTGTTGGACTTTCCCTCTCAGGCTGAATACGAACGCGATGCCAGTGGTGGCCATCCACAAAGTCGCGTCCACCGCGCCCGCAATGCTGAATGATCGCGCTTGTCCCATGCGTTCTTGAAAGAACTGGATATAGAACCCGAGCGGGCCGGCGATAAACACCGCCCCCACATAAAATCGCCCCACGACGCGGTGGAGTTTCGTAAAACGCTGGCGCAGGCGGTCGGAGAATTGCATCGGGCCCAGCAGAAGCGCGCAGGCGCCAGCCAGGCCATGCGGCAGCAGCCACCATTTAAATGGTTGGTAATGCTGCCACACCGGATCACTGCGATCCAGTAGGAAGCTCTCGTTGTGGCGGAGCACGTACGCAATCATCAGGCCCACGAAGGCGAACAGCAGATACTTCAGGCGCAACGAAGAGCCGCGCTGTAGCGGCGCAGTAACAGTTGACATGTGGGGCAATCTTTCCGCGGAAGGGCAACAGCTTTGCAGCACCACAACGTGCTATGCCTGGGATTTTGCTCCTTGGTAGCACGGTTGTAAAGAACGATTTTGATCGATCTAGGCCGTTTCGAGGGCGTGCTCGGACATGGCGTGAACAATTTCCTTGAACACCCGCCCGCGGTGTTCGTAGCTCTGGAACTGGTCAAAGCTGGCGCAAGCCGGAGCCAGCAGGACTATGTCACCCGGCTCAGCAATGGCGCATGCCCGGCGCACCGCATTATCGAGGGTCTCGGCATGCACGACCTCAGTGCCGCGAATTTGCGCTTCGATTTTGTCAGCGGCCGTGCCAATGGTGTACACCCGTTTCACACGGGCCCGTAGCAACTCATTTAACGCCGTATAGTCACTGCCTTTGTCTTTGCCACCGAGAATTAAGTGGATATTCGCGGGAAATGATTCCAGAGCTTTGATGGTCGCGTCCACATTCGTCGCCTTGGAGTCATTGTAGTATTCGACGCCGCGCACTTTGGCCACGAACTCCAGCCTGTGTTCCACGGCTTTGAAGCGCTGCACGGCGGAACGAATCTTCTGCCGCGAGGCGCTCATGAGCATGCCGCAGCATATTCCCGCCAGCACATTTTCCAGGTTGTGCGCGCCTTTCAGCGGGATCTCCGAGGCGAGCATGATTTCCTCCCGGCGTTTGGCTCCGCGAAAGAAAATTCGACCTTCCTCCACGTATGCGCCCCGGTTTACTTCCTTTTTGCGGCTGAACCAGTACACCTGCGCGCGGGTCCGATTCTCCAAGTTAATGCAGGTGGGATCATCCGCATTCAGGACGGCAAAATCGCTCGTTCCTTGCTTCTCGAAAATGCGCGCCTTGGCGTCCGTGTATGCCTGAAATGTGCGATGCCGGTCCAGGTGGTCCGGCGTAATGTTTAATATGACAGCAATCTTCGGACAGAAAGTTTGGATCGTCTCCAACTGGAAGCTTGATACTTCGAGCACAATGAAGGTCCCGGCTTGCGCGCGCTCCACCAATGAAATGGCGGGTGTACCGATGTTCCCGCCCACCAGAGTAGGAAATCCAGCCGCTGTCAAGATCTCCCCCACCAGCGTCGTCGTCGTGGTCTTTCCGTTCGAGCCGGTAATGGCAACGATAGGCCCCGGAATAAATTGCGAGGCGAGTTCGATCTCGCCAATCACGTTCTCGCCCAGTGCCCGCGCCTGCAGCAGGGGTGGCGCATCAACCGGAACTCCCGGGCTCACCACGATGAGGTCCTGGCCGCGAAATGTCCTCTCGCCGTGGCCACCGGTTTCGACCGCAACTCCCTGGTCGAGAAGCAAGGGGATTTCCGCGCGCAATTCGTCTTCGGTCTTGGTATCGGAAACTGTGACGCGTGCACCGTTTTTCTTCAAGAACAGGGCGGAAGCCACTCCCGACTTGCCCAATCCGACCACCAGCACGCGCTTGCCCTTCAGTTCCACAGTCTGTTTTTACCACAGAGGCTCAGAGGCGTAGCGAAAAACAATGGCGAGAACGTCATGCGTCCTCGACCTGATCCCGCCGACGTGGGACTCAGAACGTCCCGAATTAATCGGCAGTTCTCAATGGCGGTGTATTTATCGCAATTTCAGCGTTGTCAATGCGAACAGCGCGAACACAAGTGATGCGATCCAGAAACGCACGATGATTTTGGATTCTGACCAGCCCAGAAGCTCAAAGTGGTGGTGCAACGGAGCCATCTTGAAAATACGTTTCTTGCGCAACTTGTAGGAGGCGACCTGCAAAATGACAGATAGCGCCTCGATGACAAAAATGCCGCCGATAAACGGCAGCAGTAATTCCTGCTTAATGATGACTGCCACGGTGCCAATGGCTCCGCCGAGAGCAAGCGAGCCCACGTCGCCCATAAAAACTTCAGCCGGATGCGCGTTGTACCAGAGGAATCCAATGGCCGATCCCACCATCGCGCCACAGAAGATGGTGAGCTCGCCGACCTGCGGCATGCGCTGCAGTTCCAGGTATCCCGCGAACACGGCATGCCCGCTGACATATGTCAAAACCGCCAGCGCTCCCGCAGCGATAACCGTGCAGCCAATCGCCAATCCGTCCAGGCCGTCCGTCAGATTGACCGCGTTGCTCGCCCCCACAATCACCAGGATGACGAAACCCACAAAAGGCAAGAACGCCAGCGGCCAAAGGTGGGGATTTCTCTCCCACGTCTCGATCACCAGGTCCGGCCGAAATTGCTTGATGAAGGGGACGATCAGTTTAGTGGAGTACATCCCGCGGGCCTGCATGGCAATGAGAGCAACCGCGATCAGAATACTGGTGCCGATTTGCAGGCCCATTTTGGCGCGAGCGGTTAATCCCAGATTGCGGCGGTGCACCACCTTGATATAGTCATCGGCGAACCCGATCGCTGCGAAGGCGCTGGTCGAAAGCACCGCGATCCATACAAACCGGTTGGTCAGATCGGCCCATAACAACGTCGGTACAACCACTCCGATGGCGATCAACAGTCCGCCCATTGTAGGCGTGCCGGCTTTCTTCTGATGAGCCTGTGGACCCTCCTCGCGGATGTACTGTCCGATCTGGAAATCACGCAGACGCTGGATCACGAGCGGACCGACAATCAGTCCGGTGAACAGTGCGGTAAGACTCGCGAAGGCTGTGCGGAATGTGAGGTAACGGAAAATTCGGAACGGCGGAAAATAATGGTATAGCTTCAGGTACAGCAGCCAATAAAGCAATCCGCCTCCGCTGTGTTAGTCGTCAGTGTTAGACGTCGCGCTTCCCTGGTTCGGCTGTTATCGCGATGGACGACCGCTCTTCCATGTTTCCAGCGCTCGCTCCAGTTTCACACCCCGCGATGCCTTGAGCAGTACCACGTCACCGTCCCGCGTCTCGCGAGCCAGCCACTCACCCGCTTTTTCTGGCGTGGCGATGAATTCAGCTTTGACGCCCGCCTCAGACGCTGCCTCGACCATGAACTTTGCCAACCCGCGCACTCCGATTAAAGCATCGATCTTCATCCCCGCGAGATGACGCCCGCAGTCGCGGTGCAATTGTTCACCAGACTCGCCTAACTCCAGCATTTCGCCCGCGACCACGATCCGTCGCTTGCCGGGCATACTGGCCAGCGCGTCCACCATCGCATCGAGTGCTTTCGGATTGGAATTGTAGCAATCGTTGATCACGGTGATGTTGCCCAACTGGAGAACCTGCCCCCGCTTGTCGGCGGCCGCGAGCGTGCTCAGTGCCTTGGCTGTTTCTGACGGCGTCAATCCATGCTGCAGTCCAACGACTACGGCTGCCAGCGCATTAGAGACGTTGTGAGCGCCGACGAGCGGAAGGGTGGTGCGCTCACGGCAGCCCTCCACCACCAGGTCGAACTCCGATCCCAATGGTCCTCTGGACTGAATGTTTTCTGCCCTCACGTCGGCAGTGGATTTCAGTCCGTACATGACCACTCGCCCTCGAAAATCACGACCGAACTGTGATACGTAGGCATCGTCGGCATTCAGCACCGCCGTTCCACCCGCCGGCAAGCCGGCAATGAGTTCGTATTTCGCGCGTGCAATGTCGGCGATGCTCTTAAAGAATTCCAAGTGTACCGGTGCGACCGATGTCACGACGCCCGTCTGGGGTTGCGCGATCTTCGCCAGTGCCGCAATCTCCCCGGCGCGCGACATCCCCATCTCGATCACCGCGATTTCCTGCTCTGGCTGGAGTTTCAGAAGCATCAAGGGCAATCCAAAGTGATTGTTGAAATTGCCTTCCGATTTCAGCACTCGATAACGGGACGCGAGCACGTGCGCGATTGCTTCCTTGGTCGTAGTCTTGCCCACCGAGCCGGTGACGCCGATCAGCGGCTTTCCCCACATTCTGCGAACCGCAGTCGCGAGATTCTGCAACCCAGACAGCGTGTCGTCCACCGCAATGAGTTTCTTCAGCCTTGGGAACCGACTCACCTGATCTCTACGGACAACGGCCGCGATGGCCTGATTCTGCAGAGCCTGTGCGACGAAATCATGCCCGTCCAGCCGCTCGCCTTTAACGGCGAAAAAGAGCTCGCCCGGCAGGAGCGTACGGGTGTCGATTGAGTAGCCCTCGGCTACGGCATTGCGATCGAACTCCCCGCTGCCCCCCATGAACTCTGCAATGCGAGAAAGCGGCAGCCTCATGCTTGAGACCCGGTTGAGCTGGTATTCGCCGATTCGCAGTCGTAACCCGCTTCGCTCAGCACCTCTCGCGCAACCTCGACGTCGTCGAAGGAAATCGTCCCCTGGCGGCTCACTTGCACCTTCTCATGTCCTTTTCCGGCGATCAGGACAATGTCACCTGGCCCTGCTTCGCGGACGCTGAGCGCAATCGCTGCGCGGCGGTCGGGCTCGGTTTTGTACTTGGTGCCTGACCGCTGTAAGCCAACCAGCGCGTCGTTGATGATGGCCAGCGCATCTTCGCTGCGTGGATTGTCGGAGGTCAATATCACGAAATCGCTGCCCCGGCCCGCGGCATCGCCCATCAGTGGGCGCTTGGCCCGATCGCGATCACCACCGCATCCGAACACTGTAATCACGCGCCCTTTTTGTCCGGCTTGTGCAACAAACTCGCGGGCCAGCGAAGTCAAATTCCGCAGGGCGTCATCCGTATGCGCATAATCGACCACGACCGTGTACGGCTGTCCGCAGTCCACGCGCTCGAAGCGCCCGGGCACCCGTGCCAGGTTTGCTATTCCATGGGCAATCGCTTCTGGCGTGCCGTCGCGGGCATAAGCTGCGGCTGAAGCAGCCAGGATGTTGTAGACGTTAACTTTTCCGATCAGGGGAGACCACAAGGGGATCACCCCCCCAGGTGTCGCCAAGTCGAAGCGAGTGCCGCGGGACGTGATCTTTACCTGCCTGGCATGGAAATCGCCGGCGACCAAGCCGTAGGTGAACACTCGGGAGCCGCGCTTGCGGCTGAACTCGGCAAGTTTGCATCCGTATTCGTCGTCTCGATTCAGGATTGCAACCCGCGAAGGTTCGGTCCCGCACCCTTCGAACAGAACTCGCTTGGCAGCGAAGTATTCATCCATGGTGCGGTGGTAGTCGAGGTGGTCGCGCGTGAGATTCGTGAATACCGCCACATCAAACGGAATTCCGAATATGCGCTGCTGGGCTAACGCATGGGACGATACTTCCATCACGACTTCGGTCGCGCCATGTGCCAGGCCGTCCGCCAGGATCTGATTGATCTCCAGGCTCTCCGGCGTGGTGTGCGGCGCAGGTAGAACTTTGCCGGCCACATGATATTCAATGGTTCCTACCAATACAGTGTTGCGGCGGCCGACCTTGAAAATGGATTCGATGAGAAATGCTGTCGTGCTTTTTCCGTTAGTTCCAGTAATTCCGGTAATAGACAGCTTTTCCGCGGGACGCTTGTAGAAATTGCCGCTGATGCGGGCCAGGGCTCTTCGTCCATGCGGGACCACGGCCCAGGCGATTCCCTCACGGGGCGCTTCTTCTGGGGAGTCAGTAACGACCGCCAGCGCTCCCGCCGCGATCGCGCGATCGATGAATTGATTGCCGTCGCTGCTCTCTCCTCGGATCGCGACAAACACATCGCCAGGCTGAATGCGGCGCGAGTCGTATTGCACGGCAGCGACACTGGGATTGCCGCTCTGGGACAGTATTTCCGCCCCCTTCAGGAGGTCTTCGAAAGTCATTGAATTTGCTTATTATTGCACGCTCTGGTGTGCAACACCCTGCAATGAGAGCCGGCTCGCGCGTTAAGTCAGCGCTCGAATCGCACCACGACTCGCGACCCGGCGGTGACATGCGTGCCCGGTGCTGGCGTCTGCTCGTGCCCCAGCCCATTGCCCACGATGTCCAGTTCCAGCCCGTTTTCCTCCGCGCTCTCAATCGCCGCGCGCACGCTTTTGCCCACGAATGAAGGGACCACAATGCCTCCCTGCTCCACATCGAGCACGACGGTCCCATTAACAGGCGGGGGCGGTTGAAGTGGGGCAGGCTTCGGAACTGCAGTCGCAACCTGGGCGACGCCGCCAGTGCGATTGTCTGTGGCTTGTGGCACGATCTCTCTCGTGTGCAGTGCGGCTGGGACTACTCCAGTCTCGCTCGATGAAAGCTGATTCCCCGGCGTGGTCACCCGAGGTTCGCTGCTTGGCTCACTTGCGCTCGCCACTTCTGGCGGTTCTCCCAGGCGGTCGGGTGAACCCTCTTCCAGGTCCTGATCTTTAACCTTGCTGCGAGCCATCATGAGTTGCCGGCTGAGCGGTAATTCGACGTCAGGGGGCGTGTGCAGGTACTCAAGGACCTGCTGAGCGACGTTGTGAAACACGGGACCGCCAACCTCTCCACCGTGATGGGGCCCTACGGGAGAGTCAAGGATGACGACCACTGTGATGGCCGGATTGTTCACCGGCGCGAAGCCTGCGAAGGACGCGATGTATTTGGTGCGCGAATACGTTCCGGTGGTGGGATCCACCTTTTGTGCTGTGCCCGACTTGCCGCCGGATGTGTAGCCTTCAAGAATCGCTTTCTTGCCGGTTCCGCGCAGCACTACGCCCTGCATCATCTGCTTCATTTCAGCCGCGGTCAGAGTGGAGAGGACTCGCCGGTCACCGCTCGGATGAAAAGCGATCATCTGCGGAGTTTTTTGCGGTTGGGTAGTGCCCGCCACAATGTGAGGCGTGAGCAGGACTCCATCGTTCGCAATGCTGGAGACCATGGCGGTCAATTGCAGGGGCGATACGCCAATTTCCTGTCCCATGGAGATGGCGCCGATTGAAACTTTCGACCACCGGTTCAGCGGCTTGGCAAGACCGCGCGTTTCGCCCGGTAAGTCGATGCCGGTTTGTTGGCCGAATCCAAATAGCCGGATGTACTTGTAGAGACGCTCATCTCCCAGCCTCAGCCCAACTTTGATGGCGCCCACGTCGCTGGAGTGCGCAAGAATATCGGCGACCGACAATGCGCCGAAGGGCTTCCAATCGTGAATGCGGCGGCCATAGACCACGATCGATCCCATTTGGCAATCGAAAATTTCATCTGGACGAGTCACCTTTTCGTCGAGAGCCGCCGAAAGGGTCACCAGTTTGAATGTCGAGCCGGGTTCGTACACGTCGCTCACGGCGTGGTTCTTCAGTTTCGGAGACGTAATCTCGCGGGAAATATTTGGATTGAAAGTGGGGCGGTTGGCGAGCGCCAGAATTTCGCCGGTACGCGGATTCTGCACGATCACGGTGCCGGCCTCGGCGTGACTCGATTCCATGGCGGACTGCAGTTCACGTTCAGCTATGTACTGAATATTCTCGTCGATCGTCAGGACAATGTTGTCGCCGGGTTCAGGCTGCTTCTCAATGCGGTTGAAGCCTTTTCTCCGGGCGTCCACTTGCACCAGCATCTCGCCGGGCTTGCCGCGAAGCTCCTCGTCGAACTCGCGTTCGATACCGCTAAGGCCTTCGTCGTCCATCCCGACGTAACCCAGCACCTGCGCCGCCAGTTCACGTTTGGGATAGAAACGCTTCGACTCTTTCTCGAAGTAGATTCCCTTGAGGTGCAGTTGATCGATGCGCTGCGCCGTTTCCGCATCGGCCTTGCGCGCTACCCAGCAGAAACTGTGGGACGCCTTGCAGCGCGCCAGGAGTTCGCGTGGATCTTCTTTCGTAATTCTTGCAATCAAAGAAATAGTCGAGCCGAGATCGGGGATCTCCGACGGAACCGCGAATGCGGAATCGACCTTCACCGACATCGCCAGTTCCCGTCCCGCTCGGTCGTAAATGATGCCGCGCTTCGGCGACACCTCTACTGTACGTTGCTGCTGGCGATGGGCGCGTTGTTCGAAATCACCGTAGCGAAAAATTTGCAGGTAGACGAGCCGCAGGCAGATCATGCCACACCACAGCAGCAGCAGTCCGCCAAGAAGGTAGAGCCGGTAAGTCGCGGTGCTGCGGGGCGTGCTCAAGGCCACGATGGATACCTAGACAAATGCGGCGGCCCGCGCCATGGCGGCTGCCGCCAGAAATTGAAGCAATGTCTACACAGGGCCGCCGACAAAGCAGGCAGATGCTGCCGCGTGGGCGACAGTGTCACGCAAGACGCAGCCGGAGTGCGACTCTTACCTTGCCGAGATCACTGAAATGGACGCCACGCTGGCCATCACCGGCGTGCTCGAATCCGGCATCGAGCTGTCCATACGGATTACCTGTCCCGCTTGCGGCGACTGCAGACCAAGCTGGCGCGCCAGTTCGTCGATGCGCTGCGGATCGCGCAGCGAAGCTTCTTCCAGGCGCAAAGCGCGGTTAAGTTCGGCCATGCCATCGCGTTGTACTTTCAAGTCCGCAATCCTGTAGCCGTATTCCACCGCCTTGAAGTGTTGCCAGGCATAAGTCATCACCAGCAAAAACAGGCAGGCGAGTGCGATGCCGAACTGCTTCATCTCGCGACTTCGCCGGGGGTCCTCCACCTTCACCAAGCGCGAATTGTCGATCGCTTTGCTGAAATACACTTCCGGTGTACCCATCCAGCACGATTGACGTTCGCTGGACGGCATGACTTCCTGCATAGTCGCCGCTGCTGCCATTACGCCACCCCGAGTAGGTTTTGATCCACGGTTCTCACTTCGTATTGCATCATCGCCGACCAGGCGGTAAGGTCCGCCGCTTCCCGCTCGATCCGAACGTGTTCTTCCGCTCTCTCCACCGTCTCCATCAGTCCTTCAATTAGGTTCCCTGTGTACATGGCGTTCGCCTCCGCCCACCCAGAACCCTCTCCGGGACGCACCGAGAGAATAGGTAGGTAAATTTTGTTTCGCCCTTGTGAGGTGCGATGCCGTCCCGGAAAATCTGTCCCGCTGCGCTACCACACGCGCGAGAACCCTGCTCTTCCGAACCAGGGAAACTCGTTCCCGGCACTCATTCACAGAACTTGTGCCGGGGCCCCAGCTGGTTTTCCGGGGCTAAACTTCAAACTCTTTCCGCTGCGCGTAATTTCGCGCTTCGTGACCGCGGATTGCGATCGATCTCTTCCTCTGTCGCCGTTACCGGTTTCCTGGTCAGCAGTTCGTAGTGGCCGCTCTTCACTCCCTCGCGAAGAGCATCTTTCACGATGCGGTCCTCCAGCGAGTGAAAGCTGATGACGACCAGCCGCCCGCCCGGTTTCAGCACCTGCGGGGCCGCATCGAGCAGCGCCCGCAGATCGTCCAGTTCACGGTTTACGAAGATTCGGAGAGCCTGAAAGGTGCGCGTCGCCGGATGAATACGCTCATGTTTCATTGGCCGGGCCGCGGCCAATACGACCCCCGCAAGATGTGCGGTAGATCTTATTGGCCGCGACCGGACAATGGCTCTGGCGATTCTCCGCGACCTCCTTTCCTCACCGAATTCGTAAATCACATTGGCGAGCTCGCGCTCGTCCATGTGATTTACCACTTGATCGGCGGTCAGTTCCGCTTGCGGGTTCATCCGCATGTCCAGCGGTCCTTCCGCCTGAAAGCTGAAGCCACGCGCCGCATCGTCCAACTGCAGGCTGCTTATCCCGATATCGGCCAGGATGCCGTCGGCTGAGCCGGCCGCCACCCGCGTTCCGATATCGGCAAACGAGCCGTGCAGCAGCGTGACGCTCGGCCAATTGCCCGCGCTTAGCTGCCCGCTGGCTATTGCTTTGCGTGCTTGTTCCAGCGCCGCGGAATCTTTATCGAGCCCAATCAAATGACCCGGTGCGCCGAGGCGTTTTGCGATTTCTAAGCTGTGCCCGCCAAGGCCCACCGTGGCGTCGATATAGGTCCCACCACGCCGGACGGCTAAAAAGTCGATCGCTTCTTTTAAAAGAACCGGAACATGGCCAACTTTCCTTCGCCGACCATGCCCACCCCCCTCGGGGGTGTCTGTTAAACCCTCGTCCACTAGATGCCCAGCTCGTCGAGCGTCTTTTCATCCTCAGGCGTGAACGTTTGCTCTTCGATTTCTTTGCGGAACGCCTCCAGGTTGCGCACCGTCAGGAACGTCAGGTTGCCCAGCACTGCCACTTCGCCCTTGATCTGCGCCGATTCGCGCAGCATCTGCGGCATCAGCAACCGCCCCTGGCCGTCCATCTCTACCTGCTGGCCCCAGTAATTCACTCGGTCCAGGAACTTCTTCTTGGTGGGATTGAAGGTCGACAATCCCGCCAGCTTGTTCTCGATCTTCTCCCACTCTTCGAAGGGATATACCTGAGCAACCTTGCCATCCAGGCTGGTGATATAGAATTGCTGGCCGTATTTCTCGTCGATCACCCGCTTGAACTCGGCGGGGACTTTGAGGCGTCCTTTTTCGTCCACGCGTGTTGGGTGATTGCCGCGAAACATGTGCCGTGCCCGTTATGGGGTGCCGAAATCTAAAGGCTGCTACCAGAGCAGCGAGGGAGGTAAAAGCAGTCGCAATGCGGGTCGCTTCTGTCTCGTTAGGGCTGTTTTTCGGGGTGTCAGTTTCAAATCCCACTGGCGCCTCTCGT